>Ga0371490_1001359_pt1 | contig 12888 bp, 16 predicted proteins | sample MB2SIPfraction_FD_207959 | JGI IMG/M metagenome (GOLD analysis project Ga0371490, IMG submission 207959) | Lab enriched peat soil microbial communities from McLean, Ithaca, NY, United States - MB28FN SIP fraction | ecosystem: Environmental > Terrestrial > Soil > Wetlands > Peat | place: USA... | reverse complement strand
CAATCGTGACGAATCGTGCGGCCATACTTTGATTGACAATCCGACCCCGGAATTCATTCAACCAACTGAAAAAACCTCCGCCTAAGTCCGACAGGCTGCTAGGCGGGCACCCGGTTCCGCCCGCAACGTTGATGGGCGGGGCGGGGCGGTGGCGTCCGCGCCAACCCGGTGACGGCAACCCCGTCCTCGCTGCTGTTGCTGAGGCCCGAAGGTGGTGCGAGAGTGAACCAAGAAAGGGAAAAGATTATGGAAGCAACAGAACATGGAGACACCGAGAAGCGCGACCTTCGGGCCAGACTGGAAACCGCAACCGAGAAGGCCAAGGAGGTTTGTAAATGTCTGCAAGAAAAGACCGTCGCCGCCGCGAAGGCCGCCGACGAGGCTGTCCGCGAGCATCCGTATCAGGCCATTGGAATCGCGTTCGGCGTGGGCGTGCTTATCGGCGTGCTGGCGGCGCGGAGCCGACGCAACTAAGAGCCGGTCGTCATCGGTCGTTGGGTCAGCCACTCAGTCCCGCGCCCATGCCGCAGCCGCTTTGAGTGGATGCCTGTGACCGTCGAGTACGGCGAAATGAAAAACCGCTGGCCGGAGGCGGCTTCATTCCCTAGCCTCTCCCACGGCTGGCACCGGTTTCCTCCTTTCCCGGCGTGCGCTGCCGTGGGTGTTTCATAGCACAGCAGCGCCGCCAGCCCCTTGCCCCGCCCTCGCTCACCAGCTATGCCTCGTGGCCTACTGTTTGGAGTTAAGGTAAGCTTCCCAGCCTTTCTCCGTAGGGACGACCGGGAAAATATCGAAAACCAGTTCTGGCCAGTCCGCGGTGTACCGCTGGATGGACTCAGCCGTCTCCGTCTCGAAATGGATCACGGCGCGGCTTCCCTGCACATCCAAAAAACTCCATGTGTTCTTGAAATCGGCAGGGTAGGCATAGTTCCGGCGACGTACAAGTACTTCCTGTGTAATCCTGATGTCCCGTGGAAAAGTAGCAATGGCGATGTAGTGCATAGGTGGTATGATTCAGAACTTAGTCCATGACGTGAATTTTCACTCTTGAAAACGTTACTGGAAGTGCCCCCGAAGCGCCATCCCCAAAGTGCGCCGGAAACGCCAAAACAATCGTGTCAGGAACTGTCAAAACACTGCCAAGAGCTTCAATCCCTCCCTGAACAGCAGGACCGCAAAGAACCCCAGCAGCATGGCAAGGACGCGCATCACCACCCGGTAGGGCCGACCGGCCAGCAGGTCGCGGGACCGTCCGGCCATGAGAGCCACGAGCACCTTCGATCCCACCAGCAGGAGGTAAAATCCGAACAGGAAGGCCACGGCGACCAGCCAGCTTTGCGTTATGGCCTTCGCCAAGATCGCAGCGCCAACGGTCAGCCAGAAAATCCACGGGTGCGGGCTGAGCAGGTTGGTGAGGATTCCCTTGAGCCACGATCTGGGCGGTTCCGCCGGGGCTTCGGGGTCTACAGGCACCGGGCGGAAACTATCCCAAGCCAGATACAGGACGAAGGCTCCCCCGGCGAGGGAGACGACGCCGAGCAGCGGACGGAGTTCCGCCAACTTCGCGGCCAGCACCAGCGCCACGAGGATGATCGGCGCGTCAGTGACCAGCGGGGTCAGGGCGACCTTGCAGCCTTCGCGGGGGCCATGCCGCAGCGTCTGCGCCAGCAACAGCGCCAGCAGGGGTCCGGGGGCGAGGCCACAGGAGAGGCCAAGGAACGCCCCAGATGCCAAAGCCGTTATCATTACGGCCCATGCTAGAGTGAACCGGGCGGCGGCTTCAACTGCCGGGCGACCACCCTGATGCCGAAGCCTCGCGCCGTGGCGGCTCGTCAGTCAGCCGGTTCCGGCCCGGAACGCCGACCGGCGGGGCGGGGCGGCGGGGTCCGCGCCATCCGGTCATGCTGAACCCGTCCTCGCCGCTGGCATTCTGGGGTTGCTCGACGTACAACCAACCCGGAATTCAAGATTCGCTCACTTGCTGCCGCAAATGGAGTCGAATCAAAGGTGCTACGACTCTAACATCCAAAAAATGACACAGCCTCGATGCAGAAGTGTTCTGCGACCCCCGCAATACAATCCCAAGCAAACGGCCCGTGCCTGCTGAATCGGTAACTTGGAAAACCGGCGCACCACTGAAACCGTCGTAAGAGCGTAGGTCGCCACCCTCTCCAAATTGAATTTCACGCATTCCTTCACCCCTGCTGATGCCGGTAAGACACCCAATCATTCCACATGGCTGGATTGATATTTCCCCTTGGGCGTAATCCACGAAATTGATGTCACCGGGAAATCCAAACACGGCTACCCGTTGAATCGCGCTCCACTGAATGGCGGTTTCGTCCATCTCACACCCGTCCGCCGCGTCGAAATCATCCCCGGCGACTCCAGCGGAATCTATTGGAGCAACAACGAAGTCCTCAAAATCCTCCCGATGGAGTTCTGCGGTGAACGGCTGGCGAATCGGCAGCATATTGTGGGAACCGAGCCGACTTGGAATGCGATACTGACTTGGACGGTAATCCGTCACGACATGCTTCGCGGTCACAACAAAAACTCGATTTTCGTGTGTAACCAGAAAACACGTTCCCCTCGCACTGAACTGCCACTCAGCATCGTCGTTCTCAAAAATCATCGGGCGGATGCAGCGAGGAAACAGTGAAGACGAGGCGCACATTGTCGGGCGGGCTATCGCGTGACCCCGTATTTTTTACAGATGAACGCTTCGACTTGCCGCTGTTGCTCTTCGTCCAAGCGACCGTAAAAACCAGAAGCAGCCATCTCACCTAGCTTTGCTCCGGCGACACCGCCAGCAAAACCGCCAATCAATGCACCTGCTGGGATTGTCACCGCGTCAAATGGAGGTGGCGCAATCGCACCGATTGCCGCTCCGGCTGCCATGCCGCCCCACCCGCCAAGCCCACCTCCAATAATTGCACTTTGAGCCGTGACAAATTCTCGTTCTGACAATCGCCCAGTAGCGAAACCCTGAATGATGTATCCCTCAGTCACGACCAACACGACCAAACCCCCACGGCCCAGCCATTTTCCGGCATTTTGAAAACCAGTTGGCGCAGATTTCCCGCCGGGCAGTCCGCGCTTTATCAAACTACCTCGGCCAGTCTTTGCGTAAAGACGCGACTCTGCTGGACGAGAGAAAACCTCTGAGGGATGCAGTTCCACGTCGCTTCTGCCCACGGGCCGATAGCCGTTTCCTTCCCGCACCAGTCGTCCGGCTTCGACCTCGCGCTCCAGAGTGTCACTGGTTAAGATGCCGTGTTTTTTGAAATCGAGGTGCTTGTCCAAGTCGTCCAGTAGTGAGGACAAAGCTTTGTCGGACTGCGCGTAGATTTTCATTTGAAAATTACGAGCCGGAAACTTTGTTTCGGTCAAGTCCCACATAGGACTCGTGCGGCTTTTGGTCAGCACCATCCCACGGGAACGCGCTTCCGCGACTTCCGCCACTTTTCCGTGAAACGCCTTGCGCTCCTGCATTGGGAGTTTCTTGACCTTTTCAGCCAACGACTGCCCCGGTGACTCGCCGAGCAGCGCATGAGCATAATCGGTGGCTGCCCGAAGTTCGTGTTGAGAAATAAAGTTGCCGCGCACGGCGGAACGTATTTGGAGTTTTCGCAGCGCGGCTTCAGAAACCGGATGGCGTAGCGATTGCGAATCCATACCGGGATTTGCTCGGCGGATTGTTTTCTCCAAGTCAGATAAGAACTGATTTTGGGAAGGCGCTGCGTGTTGCCCAGCCATCCCAGCACCTTGAAGCAGCAAAGCCTGTTCACGTGCGGTCAGCAGTCCAGCCGACGATGCAGCGTGTGAAACGCCAGCTTGAAACCACGCTAGAACCGCAAAACCGACCAAGAAATATGCGAGGAAGCTACGGTGCATGACAATTACGGTTTCTTTTTTTGCACCACGGCTTCCTGTTCCGCCACTTCCGTCTGGAGGTTTTTCTGGTTCTTGCCGTCGAGCAGTTTCCAGCCTCTTTCAAACGCCGCGTTGTAAAGACGTGACATCGCCGGGTCGAGCAACCCAACCGAAACTGGTATGAGGTATATGACCATATCATTCTCAATTGCGGGATAGTCAGGTGAATCGTAAATCGTCCCTTTATCGCCTTTCTCGTCCACATCCATATCGGCATTGTACTGCCGAACTTGCGAGAGTGCCCAAGCCTGATAACCGCGCAGCTTCCTTTCCTGCTCGGCAACTTGAGTTTTCCCATCCGTCTCGATGGCCTTCTCAATTCGAGCGGCTTGTTCTGTAAGGGTGCGACTCAGGCTCTCGTCAGCATCCGGGTTGTCGAGAAGAACTTGACGCTCCGAAACGACACTGTCCACGAGCTTGCCGAAAGATATTTGGCGGGCCACCGCGTTCGTCTCGCTGCGTGCTCGCAGAAGACCTGCATCCACAGAAGCGATGAAATTGGTCGTGTTATCGTGAAGAACACGCGCTCGAACGTCATGTTGCAGGTTCTGAACCCGCTCTTTGGAATCGGGAACACCAGACCATTCGGATAATCTCCCCAGAACCTCAGAAAATTCGGCTGGTGTCGCGCCATCCTTGAGCAGACGCTTAGCGTCGGCAATCGCGGCATCCCGCCTAAACGCATCAAATTCCACTTTACATTTAGATTGAATGTCAGTCAGTCGTTTCAGCACCAGTTCGGACGCACCGTCGGGCTTGGCCTCAATGGCGGTATCAACGTCGTCGAGAAAATCTCCAAGTGCGTCGTTGGTCACAGCTTGAGCTTTCGCAACAAGTGCAAGTGCTGAGGTTCCCCAGCGCACCGCGTTCAATCGTGGCAGCAAATCTTCTTCTGCCCACGGCGGAATCTGGCGCACCAAATCGCGCAACTCGGCAAGCCTCGCCTCGGCTTCGGTTGGGTCTTTCGGCCAAGATTTCTCATCGCTGATGCGTGCCTCCAGCGCGGACAGTTTCTTGGTCAACGAGTCTGGCAACTCAACAGGAATGACCTTGCCGAGCGCACGGTGGAGCACTGCGGTTTGCTGCTGAACCGCGTTTGCCATTTCACCCATCGTTTCCTTCGCCTGCTGCTCGTTTTGAGCCAGACGGGATTCCAGATTCGTGCCGAAGCTCGTCAGTTGGTCAGCAAGCTTTGCACGCGCGTCGTGTGCCTCTTGCTGCTGTTGGGTCAGTTGGTCAGCAAGCTTTGCACGCGCGCCGTGTGCCTCTTGCTGCCGCTGGGTCGTGGCAGATACGAAAGCTTGGTGCTCTTGTCGCAGCGAGTCGAGTTGGGTGTTCTGTTTTGATTGGAGGACAAGCAATACGACGAGAAGAACCGCGCACAGCGCAGCCAGCCAGTTGGTCAGGTTCGATTTGTTCATAATATTAGCTTTTGGCGTCAATTCGCACGGCAAAGTCTGTCAACTCAATGAGCAAACTCTCATCATCTGGGTGTGCATAATCGAGTTGTCTCGGTGCAGCGGATTGCGCCAGTGAAACAGAAAGCAGTTACCATGCCTAAACACGAGCTAATTTGTCACTTGGATGGCGTCCATGTCGTTGCTCGGATTCCGGGTCCGGCTGGCGCTGAGGGAGTAGTCCAGCGAGGCGAAGCGAGCCGCCAGTTCCGCCCAGAATCCCGACCAGCGGGTCGGCGGCGTCCGCGCCGCCTGCGCCATTTCGTGGGTGACGGACTGGCCGGGGCGTTGCACCATTAACGCCAGCGTACACGACATGGGCCTGACAATCCATTACCAACTGGCGACAACGGGCGACGAAGCAAACGCCCGCAAGCTGGTCCAGCAGCTTCGTCAGGCGGCGCTCGACCTGCCCTTCCAGAACGTCGGCGAGACAGTCGAGTTCCGGGGCGACGAGTGCGATTGGAAGCAGCAGCCTGATGACGACCCGTACCGTTGGCTGCTGATTCAGGCAGGCACCCATATCGCGCTACCGGTGACACCGGCGGAGCGACGCCAAGGCGTCATCCGCCAACTGGATGTCCGGCCCTTGCACATCATCGCCTTTGAGACGGAGCCGGGCGACGGCTGCGAACCGGCCAACTTCGGGCTGTGCCAGTTCCCCAGTGAGGTTCCTCACGCTGAATTCGGGAAGGTCCAGACGAAGCTGATAGGTTGGTCATGGCATTCGTTCTGTAAAACGCACTACGCCAGCGACCCGCGCTGCGGCGGCCTGCCCAATTTCCTGCGCTGCCACTTGGGCGTGGTCGCGCTCTTGGATGAGGCCCAACGGCTCGGCTGTCTGGGCGACGTGAGCGACGAGGGCAGCTTCTGGGAGACGCGCAGCTTGGAGCGGTTGGCCAAGGAGATCGGCCAGCAGAGCGCGGTGCTGGCTGGCTTCCTCGGCGTGTTGAAGGACGCAGTGGGCCAAGCGCCCGGCGCAGGCACGGTAGAAGCGCCCATCGCGGGGTATCCGAACTTCGAGCACTTGGAGGCCGAGGGACAGCGGCTGATGCCGGAGCAGTTGAAGGCGATGCTGAAGGCGCTGGCGCAATCCAACCTGCTCCGAGGCGACGCTGATTAAGGGCTGTTTGGCGGGAGCCGACAGCCGCTATTGCCACATCCGCGCTGGAAAGCCCGCAGTCGCTCGCCTTTGGCCCCTGGCGCGTCCGAATGCCCCTGGCTGGCCGTCGGGGCGCGTCTGGCTGGGCGGTTGACCTTCTCTTCCGCCCATGCGTCCTTGATGCGCTTGCGGCGCTTCGGGCCGATGCCGACCACGTCCTCCAGCCGGGCGGACTCCTGCTCGATGATGTCAAAGATGCGCTCCCCGAAGGTGGCTAATCCAGCACCAGAAGCCGAGCGGCCCGGTTCTGCCTGACCGCTGGCGATCCCTCGACGGCCTCAGCGAAGTCAGCCGCTACATCGCCCGCAGGATCAAGGTCCGTTGGAGGCGCAACGCACCAAGGCACTCCTTCGCATCCTATCATCTGGCTTGGCTCCACGACGCGCCACTGACCGCCAGGATGATGGGCACGTCGCTGACCCAACTCGACGCGCACTATTGGGCAAGGGCGGCGGCGTTGACCACCGAGCAAGGTCAGGAATGGTTAAACATCTGTCCGTAATAGTGCGGATTGATCGCTGTGTACAACCGCCACAAATTGTGAAGTCAATCATGAGCAGCGCAAAAGATAAGAGACGGCAGGCAACCAGAAAAAGACGGCAGGCAAGGCGCAAAGCAGAAGCTGAAAACTTGGGCCAGACGATGGCGGAATTCACCGCCGTGGAGCGTGTGCTGAACGCTGCCGACGAGACAGTGGCCGCAGAAAAACACCAGCGTTACTGGGATTTGCTGATCGCGCAAAAATTGAAGCAAAGCGAGTGCGTGGAAGAGGCAATCGAAAAAGTCCGGCGGCAGCTTGGCGAGTTGCACAGAATGGAGGACGGGCCTGCCCGAGAAGAACAAAAGGCGGTCCTGCGCAGCCGTTACCGCGAACTAAAAGCCCTCTTGCGCCAGATATGAAAGTCGAAATTACAAGAACCGGTCCTGCGGACGAACTTGCCTACACCCTGCGCCGCGAGGATGGCGAAACTTGCCAGACCAAAGATTTGGTTGAAGTAAGGCGCACCTTCAAAGAGTGGTCGGACATGGAATATCAGCCGCGCACTGCAAGTCAGGCTCTCGCCAATCTGGGAGCGATAGTGGAGGCGCTGCGGCCTAGCAACAATCCCCGCCCCAGCAAGGAGCAGCTTAAGGCGGCCTTCCACGAAATAAGACGAATCAACAAGTTGGCCCGCGAGCGCAAGCTCCGCCCTGACCTGTGAGCGGCCTGCCCCGCCGGTCGCCCAAGAAAGTTTACTCGCGCCCCTGCTCTTACTCGCTCATGTGCGAGTGTTTCAGGATAGAATTGAAATCCTAAGCCCAGGTTCCTGGGTTTCCCGGGCACTTGAGGAGGGGGTGCTGGTAGGACTTTCAGAATTGCGTTGCGACCCGGCAAATCGGAACGAGCGGTTGGCCACTGCACTTAGAAGGATCGGACTGGTTGAAACCCAAGGAAGTGGGATTCCAAACTCACTGGCCGACTGTGCGGAACAGGGAGCGGACATACCAACTGTGCTTTACAAAGACGGAATGTTGAAAGTGACTGTGTTCCCACGGAGGAACTGGGACAAGGCTGCTTTCGGCCGGCGCGGAGGTGAGTCTGTCGAACAACTGCCTCAGGACAGACGACATCAGGGCTGTCGGGCAAGCCTGAGAATTGCCGGCCGCGCCGGGCGTCGTATCCATGGGCAAGGAGTTCATCGCGCCAGGCGCGTTCGCCGCGTTTGCCTTTTTGGCAGGAGTTCATGGTCTAACTACGGGCCTCACGCGAAACTCTATGCACCGGCATCACCCTGGCCCTGACCGGGCTGCGCTGGAAGAACGCTTCGCCAGCCACAAGGCCGGGACCAAAGCAGCCTCAGTGGTCAAACGCTACGGCCTCCGCCCCTGGCGTGTTCACAAAACTAAAGTTTTCGGGACGGGCCAAACGGATTCACGCAACACAATAAAACCAGGGGTTCGGCGAGCTATAAAATGGGGGTAGTTTTATGAACACGCCTGGCACGGCGATTTATCTGAGGGTTTCGACCGAACAGAGCATCTGAATGTCGCGGATGGGGTCGAACCGCAACTTGGCCGGGAACCTATTTGCTCAAGTCCAAATAATACAATTCCTTTGCTTCGACCTTCATGCCGGGGTTGTGCCCCTGGATCGCAAAATGGCCGCTCTTGTATTCGGCATCATCGTAAGTCATCACCGGCTTGTCATTGATCCAGAACTGAATGTGCTTGCCCACAGCCCGGATGCGATAATTAAACCATTCGTCGTCTTTGGTGAGCAGTTCTGTGGCCTTGCCCGTCGGCTTGCTCGGCTTCCACAGCCAGCCGGTATAGCCATCCCCGTGGTTGCAAATCTGGGCCTCGTAGCCCCGAGGGAAGTCATTCACGTCGTCCGCGGGCGGGTTGGCGCGAAAATAAAACCCGCTGTTGGGCGTCGCTCCCTGGCTGGTAACCCGAAACATGCCCTTCGCCTCAAAATCCGAACAGGTGGCGTCCGTGTAGATGTGCCCCATTCCACCGATGCCCACCAAGACGCCATCCTGGACGGACCACGTTGCCTTGCCGCGAACCGTCCAACCCGTGAGGTCTTTGCCGTTGAACAGCGAAACCCATTTCGACTTTACTTCGGCGCTGGACGCGCTGAGGGCCAAGGTCGCGCAGGCTAAAACCACCAGAGCTTTTCTTATCATAATCGCGAAAAAGATGTTGCCGTATTTTGAGAGTTATCAGCGGTGAAGACAAGCCTTGTCACGAAGGCAAAGAGGCCATCGACACGGGGGATTCTCGCTTACAGCAAGGTGCTCAGGCTGCGCTGTAACGTCTGCGTCAAACAAATCGCTTTGACGCTTGGCATGTAGGCAAACGGGCACCTCCGCCGGGCCGACTCCCGCTCGACGATGGCGACCATCTCCTCGCCGAACTTCTCCACCAGCTTCCTGGCATAAACGGGGCCGATGGCCTTCACCGTGCCGCTGGCCAGATATGTCTCGATGCTCTCCTTCGTGGTCTGGCCGCATTTCGGAAATTCCGGCCCCCCTGTGAGCAGATGGTTCTGTTTGGGCTTGGATTGGAAGAGCGGATCAAAGACCGCGTTGTTGATGGATTGCAACAAGACCGCAACTATCAGTGCGCCGAGCGCACCGACGATCAACCGGCCCGCGAGCCGAGGCGTCGGACGCGCCCCCGTCCTCCAGAACCAGAACAGGGTTGCCAGCACAAAGAGACCGACAAAGAGCCAGTCAATCGCGTGCCCGGAGTAGCGCAGTCCGAGCGCAGCCTGCGCTTCCTGGAACTCGGTGCCATCGTGCCCGCGTCCAGCCAGAATAAACCGAAGCGTGTAGAAACCGGGGGCGGTCATCGCACCCGCAAGCAGCGCGGAGCGGCTCGCGGTGGGACGGAGATGCAGCCAGAACGCGCCCGCCAGCAGCGCCGCCACCGATCCGAGAATGCCGCCGAGCGCGACCTGGTATTGAACGGCTTCTGGCAGTGGTTTGAGGATATATTCTTTGGCCGGAGTGGGAATCGCAGGATAGCCATAAAGCCAGGCGACGGCGCAATGGCCCATCTCGTGGATAAAAAACGACACCACGATGGCGCAGGTGAACACGACCCAGGGCATTGACGGATGGCGTAGGAAGGCGTGACGATCCGGCGTTTGTGAGTGCATCGTCTCGTGGTCTGGGGAATCAGTCCTGAAGGGAAAAAACCGGCTCTGCTTTCATGGGGCAATGGGACCAGAAATCCTCTTGGCCTTCAAGCAGGGAGCGATTGGAGCATTTGGTAGCTGCCCACGCCTCCTTGATCCGCCTCCGGCGCTTGGGGCCGATGCCGTCCAGTTCCTCAAGCCGCGCCGACTCGGTTTCGATGATTTCAAAGATGCGCTCCCCGAACCTGTCCACCAGCTTCTTGGCGTAAACGGGACCGATGCCCTTGACCATGCCGCTGCCGAGATACTTTTCGATGCCCTCCTTGGTCGTCGGCGCGGTGCTGGCGAGCATCTCCGCCCGGAACTGAAGCCCGAACTCGCGGTCCTGAACCCACCGGCCTTGGGCTGTGAGCCACTCGCCGGGGCTGACTGACGGCAGGGAACCGACTACAGTCACGAGATCGCGGTGGCCCTTGGCCTTCACCTTGAGCACTGCCCAGCCGTTTTCTTCGTTGCAAAACGTGACGCGCCCGATGAGGCCGGACAGGCTTTCCGGCAAGGCTGGCGATGGATGGTTCACTGTCTTGAATTCTGGAAGCGGAACCGCCTCCCTGGCAAGCCAAGCGGCATCGCCGATTGCGGGTTTGGAGTCGCTCTGGCCCACCACCTTTCTGGCGGCGATGCAAGCTCGCCAACAGGCTGGGGCGTTGCGGACAAAGGCCGCCGCTGGTTCTGGATTGCCTTGGCGCTGGCAGAAGCCACACAGTGAAGCTATGAAAACGCGAACGTGCTGGAAGCTGGTAGTTGGCCTCGTCCTGCCGCGCCTGCGTGTAGGGCATTGGGTCATGGTAATCGCGGTAGGTTTGCTGGCGGGTTGCACCACCCCCATCGACCGGGTGCGGATAAACCAAGTGCAGGTGGTCGGAACCCATAATTCCTACCACCTTCGCGCCCATCCTTCGTTGCTGAAACTGGTCGGCCAGCGGTCGCCTGAGACGGCGCAAGGACTCGATTACAGCCATCGCCCCTTGCCCGAACAGTTGTCCCGGCTGGGCATTCGGCAGATTGAATTGGACTGCTTTGCCGACCCCAAGGGCGGTCTGTACGCCGACCCCCGAGGCCCCAAGCAGGCGGCGGCGCTGGGCCTGCCGCCCGTGCCCAACCACGACCCGGCAGGACGGCTGCGAGCGCCCGGTTTCAAGGTCATGCACGTCCAGGACGTGGATTACTTTTCCAGCGTCTTGACCCTGGTGGAGGGCTTGCAGCAGGTGCGAGCGTGGTCGGAGCGGCATCCCCGACACTTCCCCATCTTCATTTTGCTGGAACTGAAGGAGGACCAGCCGGACCCGGCGCTCACCCGCCCCGTGCCCTTCGGGGAGCAGGAGTTGGACGCGTTGGAAGCGGAGATACTCTCGGTGCTTCCCCGCAAGAAGATTTTGACGCCAGATGACGTGAGAGGCGGGGCGGCGACGCTGCCGGAGGCGCTGCGCCAGCACGGCTGGCCGACGCTCAAGGGGGCGCGGGGCAAAATCATCTTTGGGCTGGATAACGAAGGCCCCGTGCGCGACCTCTACCTCAAAGGGCACCCGGCTCTGGCGGGCAGGCTGGCCTTTGTGAGCGTGCCTCCGAGCCATCCTGCCGCCGCCTGGATGAAGGACAACGACGCCGTGGAGGACTTTGACCGAATCCAAAGACTGGTGAAGGCGGGCTTTCTGGTGCGTACCCGGGCCGATGCCGATACCGTTGAGGCACGAACCAATGACACGCGTCGGCGGGACAAGGCCCTGGCCAGCGGAGCCCAATTCATCAGCACGGATTACCCGGAAGCCAACCCGGCCTTCTCGCCCTACGCGGTTCGCTTCGACGAGGGCATCGTGGTGCGGACCAACCCGGTCAACGGGAACCCGTCGCTCCGGGGAGTGGATTTGGAGAAGGGCACTTCGGACGTTAAACCTCATTAGGAGGCTCCGCCTGATAGACCAGCCCGGCTGGGCAAGGCGGTTCCAAAGCGTACTGTAATGGACCGCGCCTCACCCAGCTACTACTACCCGCGCTTGACCGCAGGCGGCCCGCTCCCTTCAAATCGTCCTCATGAGAGTGATTCTGACGCTGCTGATTTCGACGATGCTGCTCTTTCCCGGCGCTGCGGCTGACCGCGCCCAGGTGAAGAGCTGGCAGGTCTGTTTCTCGCCCCACGGCGGCTGTACCGAGGCCGTGGTCGAGGCGCTGGGCAAGGCGAGGTCCACAGTGCTTGTGCAGGCATACTCCTTCACGTCCGCGCCCATCGCCAAGGCGCTTGTGGAAGCACACCGGCGGGGCGTCAAGGTCGAGGTCGTGCTCGACCGGAGCCAGCAGACGGAGAAGTACTCTTCGGCAACGTTCATCTACAATAACGGCATCCCCTGCTATATCGACGCCCAGCACGCCATAGCGCACAATAAGGTGATGGTGATTGACGGGCTGACGGTCATCACCGGGTCGTTCAACTTCACCGAAGCAGCGGAGGACAACAACGCAGAGAACCCGCTCGTCATTCAGGATGCCCAGACGGCGGCGAAATACGAGCAGAACTGGCAGGTTCACCGGCAGCTACCAGGGGTATTTCATCTACGTTTCCCATACCTGTGCTGAAGCGCCTGGGCGCTTTGACCAGAGCCCTGGGACGGAGTCGGCGCGCCGGAAGGTTGGGGTTCTCGGCGCCGGATGCT
>Ga0371490_1001356_pt1 | contig 12922 bp, 10 predicted proteins | sample MB2SIPfraction_FD_207959 | JGI IMG/M metagenome (GOLD analysis project Ga0371490, IMG submission 207959) | Lab enriched peat soil microbial communities from McLean, Ithaca, NY, United States - MB28FN SIP fraction | ecosystem: Environmental > Terrestrial > Soil > Wetlands > Peat | place: USA... | reverse complement strand
TCGTTTAGCGCAGCGCTGACCTTCAGGTCGGCAGGTCAGGAAACGGGGAAAAAGTCGGCGCTCTGGCCGGAACTCACTACGAGAATTCGAGGAACGAAGCGCGAATGTCTATGAAAACAAAGGGCGATTGTGGAGAGCTCAGGAATGAAGCCGGTATGTCTATGAAAACACACACGTTAGCCTCTATATGGCGGAATGTTATTGAAGATAAATGGGTTAACAGTCTATGTCGAAACTCGTTTTGTTAGTGACGCGAGAAGGTCTGGGCCAGGTTGATCCGCGCGACAGGCTGTTCGGGTTGGAGATGTTCGATCGCTTCCTGCACGCGCTGGAGAGCGCAGCCGTCAAGCCGCACTCCCTCTGCTTTTACACCGATGGCGTTAAGTTAGTCTGTGACGGGTCACCCGCGCTATTGGGTCTAAAGATACTCCAGGGCCAGGGTGTTCGCTTGCTTGCCTGCCGAACGTGCCTGGAGCACTTTGGCCTGAGCGACAAGGTAGCGGTAGGCGAAGTGGGAGGAATGAACGACATTGTTGGACTGCTGACCGAGGCCGATAGCGTGGTAACCGTCTGAGGTCGGAGCCGTAACCCCTCACCCAGCCTACCCCGGCTGAAGAGAGCGCCGGCAGCGGGCCACCCTCTCCCCCAAGGGGGCGAGGGCTGAGTTTTCAGGGGGACCCCCTCACCCGCCTGCGGGCCGTAGCAGGCTGCGCGCCCTAAGCGTCGATAACCTCCGGCGGGCGAAGGCCCGGCCCGCGGAAATGACACGCGGTGGGTTAGGACTCTCCGCTCACCTGTTTGACAAGTTCTCGCTCCCCCTCGTGATCCAGGCGTTGGACCGCTTCCTGGGGCGTCAACCAGTGCATGGACACGACTTCTTCCGAACTCTCAAACTGACATTCGCCGATGGGCCGCATCTTCCAGAAGCGCACCACCTTGGTGATTTCTCCGGTGTCATAACACACCCAACCCGCATGGCTGTCGACTTCGACGTTGTAACCCGTCTCTTCCAGGACTTCCCGGATCGCGCATTGCAGCCATGATTCACCCGGCTTGACTTTGCCCTTGGGTAGTGTCCAGTCCGCGTGGCGTCTTCTATGAATCACTATCAGCTCGCGGCCCCCGCTCCCCTGCCGCCAGACGAGGCCGCCCGATGCCGCCACGATTTTTACGGGTTGGTCAGGAAGCTTCATATGGCTCGAGCCCTTTCCTATTCGAATGTTCAGTTCACGTTGACTTGCGAGGGTGCCAATACCCAGGCCGACGCCGGCCATGAGCGACCGCCAATACCTCGATCGACTGTGGCTTGTCGCGGTGGATTACAAGATAAGGGAAGCGTTGGAGAGGGAAGCGCCGGCAGCCAAACTCGTAGACGGGCCACCGGTGCGGGGCCCCAGCGATGGCTGCTATCGCGTTCTCAAGTTCCTTGACAAAACCCTCGGCTGCTCGGAAGCTCCGTTCACGATACCAAGCCACGGCGGCTTCGGCTTCGACAACGGCTTCAGGATGGAATTCAACTGGCTTATCGCTCATTGCCGAGTGCAGCCATTAAGCGGGATCGGACTTCTAGCCACGAAAGAGGGGAGACTGTCTTCGAATCGAGTTCTGCAATCCGGCGCTGAATCTCTATTCGCCACGCTGTCTCGGCGTTTGCGTCGACTTCCGTGTCGAGACTTTCCAGTAAGCAATCGGCAAGGGCAGCCCGCGCTTCGGCAGGGAGCGCCAAGGCTTCTTTGAGGAGGTCGCCAGTTTCACGGCTCATGCTGTAATTATAGCTCTGCTCACACTGGGGCACAAAGCATTTCAGGTTTTCACCTGCAGCAGCAGGTACGACCCCGCCAGCCCGAAAAGAACGTCTGGGGACCAGGCGGCGACCAGGGGAGGTAGTTGGCTGAGGTCTCCCATGGCTTCGAACATACTGGAGATGGACCAGTAGAGAATAGCAATGCCGATGCTGAGGGCGACTCCAGAGAGTGCGCCCTTGCTGCCCACGGTGAAAGAGAAGGGAATTCCAATCAGCGCAATAACAAAGGCAATGAGGGGGTAGGAAAACTTCCGATAGAACTGGACTGAGAGGCGGACCACGTCAAACCCGCTTTGACTCAGCTCGCTGATGTAACGCCGCAATTCGAGCGCGCTCATCTGTTCGGAGGGTCTCACTTCTTTCTTGAAATAAGCGGGTTCCTCCCTCAGTTCTTTGAAGGTGTCGACCGAGAAGGGAAAGTATTGTTCAACCTGGTCTCCCGCCAGGTCCCGCACCCAACCGTTCTCGAGCACCCAGCCACGGATGGCCGGTTCCCAGAATGCCCGAGCGGCGTAGATGCGGCGGGTAAGATGAAAGGACTGAGGATCGAACTCATAGCAAGTAAGGTCGGCGAAGACGTTGTTATAAGAGTCAAAAAACCTGTAATTGTAAATGCGATCGCCTTGCCCAAAAATCCATTGCCGCTCTGGGCGGGAGACGGTTTGCGGGGGTTTCCCCTTGATCTGATTGCGGAACGCATCCTGCTGTTGGTTGGTATGCGGCAAGAAATCATCCGAAAGGAAAAACATACCGACGCTCAGCACACTGGCGATCAGCAACACGGGAGCGGAGATCCTGTAGAGGCTGACCCCCGCGGCCTTGATGGCGGTAATCTGATTGGATTTGGTAAGCAGGCCGAAATTGACCAGGGTGGCAACAAGGATGCTGAGCGGCAGCATCAGATAAATGACTTGGGGAAGAAGAAAACGGTAGTAATCGAGAACTACGATTGCCGAAACGTGGTTGCGCACCATATCGCCGAGGAGCTGAAAGAAGTCGAAGATAATGTAAATGCCCGTAAAAGTGACCAGCAGGATGAAGAAGTAGAAAATCCAGCCCTGGATAATGTAAATATCGAGAATCTGAAAGATTCGGCTCCCGGGGGCGCGGGGCGTCAAGGGCGCCTGGGCGACCCGTCGCCGGGGGCGAGCTTGCCGGGCCTGCCAGCGGAGTCCCAGTTCGTCCATCCAGTCCTGAATGAACTGCAGGTGGGTGCGCCCGCTGCGGAGCTGAGCCAGCATGACAACGCCGGCGGCAGCGAAGATGACGTTGGCAAGCCAGAGCCCGATGAAAGGAGGGAGACGGCCTTGCTTGGCGAAACTGAGACCAAAGACCATAATTATGTAGTAGATGAAGACCAGCACCATGGTCAGTATTAACCCCAAGGCCTTGCCGCCCTTGCGTGTGGAGAGGCCCACCGAGATACCCACCAAAGCCAGAACCAAGCTAGCCACCGGCAGAGCAAAGCGAAAGTGAAGTTCCACCAAAGCGGCTTGGCGCTGGGAGGGAGTGTGAGTCTGATAAATCAGTTGATGGAGAGGGAGCAACTGAGGGGCAAGAGTTTCTGTGCTGGAAGCCGAACCTTGGTCAAGCGGGACGGGGATATCGGTATTGGTAAAGGAGACCACCGAATACTGCGCGGGGTTCTGCGGATCGATTTCGTGGGTCATCCCCTGGTTAAGGTGAATCACCAGTCTGTTGTTGGCGGCCTCGTTGACAAGCACCCCGCTTTCCGCTAACGTTACTTTGACTTGGTCACGCTGAGTGGTGTCTGCAATGAAGACGCCCCGCCACCGGGCACGGGAGCCAGTCACATCCTGCAAGTAAAGAAGCAAATTGGGGAATTGCTCGATAAACACGCGCGGTTGGATCTCATACGGCACTTGGCTGGCCTTAAGCCCGGCTTCCATGCGATTGAGTTCCCGGCCGGCCTGGGGTGAAAGGAACAGGCTCATCCACAGCGTGAGGGCCCACCCGGCAAAAGCGAAGAGCAGCACGGGCCTGACGAACTGGGAGAGGCCGATCCCCGAGGCGCGGGCGGCGATAACCTCGCCGTCTGCCGCCATGCGGCTGAGGCCAATCAGCGTTCCTACCAGCACGGCCATGGGAACCGTGAGCACGAGGATGCTCGGGATTGGCAGCATGAACAGCGTCAGCATCTCGGGGAGTGGCAAGCTGTGGCGCACCACCAATTCCAGTAGATGTCCCAGGCGTGGAATGAAGATTGCGAAAGTGAAAACCAGCAGGCCCAGAAGCGAGTGAGAAGAGATTTCTTTGAGAATATAGCGGGTAAGTATCCGCATAGGTCCTGGCGCGGGCGGAAGGCGGGCCTGAAACGAAGTCCCTGACGCCGCCCTTGTTTGATGCTAGCACACCGATTTCTGCGCCGCAAAGGGATTGCTGCTTGGGTCGCGCCGTAGGGGCTAGTTTATCCGCGGCGTGTGCAAGTCAGCAGCTCAGGCCCCGTGCTGTGCGCGGCTTCGCCGCCCCGACTTGCGGAAAGCCTCTGGCTTTCCGGACTATGCCGCAGCCGAGCTCCTCTCCTGGGCCGGCGGGAAGGCTGAGCCTTCCAGCCGGCGCAGGGGAAGTTAATCAGAGGCTCGTCGTTCGGAAAGGCGGAGCCTTTCCGCAAGTCAAGCGGCGGACCCGCAGATCATTACTGAAGGAATCGTGCGGAGTTTGCCTGGACAAGTCTGATTCTATCTGTCACCTGACGGGCCGCAGGGCGGCTTCAAGCCGCGTCCACATATGCCCCAGACTTACTTAATGTTGCTTTGGCACATGCACCAGCCCTTTTACAAGGATTTGGTGGAGGGCCGCTACACCATGCCTTGGACGCGCCTGCACGCCTTGAAGGATTATTTCGGGATGGTGGCGATTTTGCGGGATTTCCCGACCGTCCACATGACTTTCAACCTGGTCCCTTCGCTGGTGGTGCAGTTACAGGACTACGCGCAGCAGACTGCCTTGGAACGCGCCTATGAAGTCGCCTTCATGCCGGTCGATAAGCTGGGCGAACATGACCGCCAGTTTCTCCTGCAAAGCGCCTTCCAGCTTCACCCTCAAAACCTGCTCGGCCGTTATCCGCGATTCCGGGAGTTGTGGGACAAGTCAAGAAGCACTGGGCCCGACGCGGTCGCGCGCTTCTTCTCGGCGCACGACTTGCTCGACCTTCAAGTGCTTTCGCAACTCGCTTGGTTTGACGAAATCTACCTTGCCGGTGACCCGCAGATCGCAAAACTCGTGGCGCAGGAACGCGGTTATACCGAAGACGATAAGGCTCTGCTTCACCAGAAAGAAGTGGAGGTGTTCCAGAAAGTTCTTGATGAGTACAGATCCGCCAGTGAGCGCGGACAGATTGAGATTTCAACCTCCCCTTTCTATCATCCCATCCTTCCCCTCCTTTGCGATTCCAACATTGCGGCGGAATCTCATCCCGGGGTGCGTTTACCGCGCCGTCACTTTCAGCACCCGGAGGATGCCCGCGAGCAGCTCCGCGCTGCGATCAGACTTCACCAGCAGATTTTTGGCAGCAAGCCGCGCGGGCTTTGGCCCAGTGAGGGAAGTGTATCGGACGAGATCTTGCGCCTGGCCGCCGACGAGGGCTTCGCGTGGGCCGCCACGGACGAGGGAGTGCTGGGGCGCTCAATCCGGATGGATTTCAGGCGGCGAAGCGACCGGACCACGGATGGAGGTCCGGAACTTTACCGGCCACATGTTTTCTCCTCCGAAGGGCGCAGTATCTCCATCTTCTTTCGCGACCGCCAGCTTTCTGACTTGGTGGGCTTCGTTTACTCCCGTATGGACCCGCAGGCCGCGGCGGCGGACCTGCACCAACGAATCAAAGCGGCGGGCCGGAGCACCTGGGGCAAACCTGCTGTCGTATCGGTAATCCTGGACGGAGAAAACGCCTGGGAGTACTACCCTGCAAACGGCAGGGAATTCCTGAAGAGCTTCTATGGGCGGCTGGCTGCTGACCCCGAACTGAAGGCTGTAACCGCGAGTGAGGCCCTGAGGGTCACAGACCCCGGGCTTCTGACCCACGTGCATCCAGGATCTTGGATTAACGCCAACTTTGACGTTTGGATTGGAGCGGAGGAAGACAATCGCGCCTGGGACCTGCTTTCGGAAGCGCGCGATTTTTACACCCGAAACAGCGGCAAAGCTCAGGGAAAAAATGCCGAGCTCGCGCAACAGGAGTTGTGGGTTGCCGAGGGCAGTGATTGGTGCTGGTGGTACGGCCCGGAACACTCCTCCGCGAACGACGAAGAGTTTGACCTGCTCTTCCGCAAACACCTCAGCAACCTTTACAGAATGCTGGGAGGTTCTCCCGCCGACGAGTTGGCTGAGCCTATCAAGCGCCCCCGCGCCACAGCCCTCAGCGTTCCTCCCACGGGGCTCATCCAGCCGCGAATTGATGGCGCGGTCACCAATTACTTCGAGTGGTTAGGCGCTGGCCTCTACCTGCCCGATCCGCGCTCCAGCTCCATGCACGGGACGGCAGGGATTTGGGAAGCGCTTTACTATGGGTTCAGTGCGGAGGCCCTTTTCCTTCGCTTGGATCTTAGTGAGGCATTCCTCAAGGACCATCCGGAATTTGAAGTTCGGGTGAATGTGGTGGACAAAAGTCGCATTCGTATCCACGCCTCGATCCGCCCCGGGGGTTTGAGCGGGTTGAATTTGTGGAAAAACGATGAGCCGCTGCTCACTCCGCCGGGGATGGCCACTCAACTTCAGGTGGCCTTCCATCGCATCTTCGAGTTGCGCTTGGATTACAGCCTGCTGGGATATGAGACGCACCAACAAGTCCGCTTGCAGGTCTCGATTTGGGCGAACGTGCTCCCACTCCAGGTCATTCCTCAAGAGGGTTGGCTCTCGCTCAAACTCTCTGATGAACTCATTAGCTGGTGAGGGAATCGGGAGATCGGCTGATCGGTTGATCCGGTGATCGGGTGGACGCCCACTGCGGCAAATTCTTCCGATCACCCGATCTCCCGATCACCTGATCCTGTCACTCGTCACTCGAGTATCCACCCCGGGACCAGTACATCCACGGGCTTGGCCCCGACGGGGAACGTTGTCAGCAGGGTGGTGGGATTTGTCTGAAGCACGGCGAGCGTCGAGGCGGAGGCGTCCGCCACCACCAGAAACCGTTCGTCAGGAGTGAGCGCCGAGGCGCGGGGCTCGATTCCAATGTGGACCGCTGCCAACAGGGTGCGGTTCTGAACGTCCAGAGCCATCACGGAGCCGTCGCCGGCATTGGCAATGTACAGCAGCAACGGGTTCCCCTGAAACACGCCCGCCACCGGATTATGGCCCGTGGGGTAATTCTGCTCAACGTTGTCCTGCTCAGTGTCCACGATGACCATGCTGGTCCCTTCATCCTCGAAGATGAAGAGCTCTCCGCCGTCTGGCTTGAGGACCATAGGACCGGGCCGAATGCCGATTTCGATGTTGGCTAGGAGCTGCTGCGTCGCCACGTCGACGGCCGATATGGCGGATTCTTCCGTGTCGCACACGAAGGCCTTGGAACTATTGGGGAGGATAACCATGGGACCTGGGCCTTTACCCACATGGACGGAGCCCAGCACCTTTCGTTCCTCCACCTGCACAAAAAAAAGCTGGTTCGTGGAGCGGGAAGAAGCCACAAGCTCATTGCCGTCCGGCGTCAAAGCAAGGTCGGTGAGTGCCGTGCGCAGATTGAGGCGAGATGATTCTCTGTAGCTTTCCGGGTCGATGAAAACGACATGCCCTTTTGCCGGGTCGAGGATGAATGCCTGGCGGCCCCCCTGCGAGAAGGCAAGATCACGGGCGCCTTCCCCTATGCGAAGCGTCCTCACAACCCGGAGCGCGGGGAACTCGACAATACTGATTTCACCTGAGGCCGACACGACCCATAATTCCTTGTGTTGTGGCCTCACCCATACCCGTTCAGGGTTGGCTGCGACCCCCACCGTGGCGCGCACGCGGAAATTCGCCAAATCGACTTCGGCCAGAGTCGAACCCTGATTGTTGACGACGAAGGCAGCGTAGGCCTTCGGCGGTGGTGGCCGCCGCCTGCACCCGCTGGCAAACACCGCCAAGCAAGCCAGAACAATCGTGAGGGATCGGGTCAGGTGAGCCGACGACAGGTCGGGTGCCTTCCCGTCCGGGCAGCACCTAGCTTGATAGCGCAGCCCTCTCCCTTTGGGGGAGGGCGGTTCGTTCACCGACAACACTCCGTATTGCGGAACCTCACGCGAAGCTGGCCACGCGGGCGAGGATTCTTGCCAGCCCTTCATCAAATACCTCCTGCTCGCTCAGCAGGCTTACCACCAAATGCCCCTCCGAGCTGAAGTCGAAGAAGTGCCCCGGATGAACGAGCACGCCGTCTCTGCGGGCAAGTTCTATGGCCCATTCCTCGTCGGTCCGGATCGAGGGAAGCCGCAAGACTGCATACCATCCCCCCTCCACCCCCAGCCGGGTTACACTCTGGCCGACAGCCAGTCGCGCATCGAGCGAGTGAAGATTGGCCATCACGCGTTCCCGTATCTGTGGCTGAAGGGTTCGGCGCGTTTCAAGCAACTGCGGTAAGGCCAGTGCCAAGGGGGCGCTCAGGGAGAGGTACGTGTCGGCGATGATCTCCAGGCGCGCCAGGCCACTCCGCAGAAGTTGCGCGGGTCCGTTCACCACCACCCAGGCAACCTTCATTTGCGGCAGGGCGGAGATTTTCGAGAGGCCGCTCAGGGTGAAAGTGAGCGCTTCTGCGACTGCGGCGTGGCTGACCACCCGCACCGGGTCCGGCGCCAGGGAATAGTCAGCAAAGACCTCGTCGGCAACTAGAGCCATATCCCGCCTCTGGCAGAAGGCGAGAAGCTCCGCAAGTTCGTGCCGGCGAACAAACGACCCCGTAGGATTGTTGGGATGGACCACCAGGAGGGCGCGAGCGCGAGCCTCCAGGCGCTTCTCGAGCGTGGGCAAGTCTATCTGCCAGCCTTGGTCGTAAATCAGGGGATAAGGGACAACCCGAACATCATTTAACCCGGCCAGAAAATCAAAGAGCGGATAGCTCGGCTGAGGCACCAGGATAGTATCCCCCGGGTCAGCGAGAAGGCGGAAAACGTAGGAATAAGCTTCGCTGGTGCTGGTGGTAAGGTATATCTGCCCCGGATCAAGCGTGATCCCACGCTCAGCGTAATAGCCTGCGACGGCCTGGCGCGCACAAAGCAAGCCGCGCGGGTCGGGAGCGTAAAAGAGCGCGCGGGGATCGGCGAGTGCCTCGAGGGTAGCCGCCTGATCAAAAACGAACCCGCAGCGCGTGGGGTTCGATTCGGTAAGGTCAAAGAGAGGAATCCCCTTATGCCGTAGTTCTTCAATCTCTCTCGTAAGCCGATTCGGATTCAGTAGCCAATTGGTGCGAGATGCAAACATAAAGGCAGTGATGAGTGACAAGAAAGGAGTCAGAAGTCAGGAGTCAGGAGAAAAGCTTCACCACCGGCGGTCATTAGGGTTTCGAGTCGAACTGACGAATCTCGGTAGAGGCACTTTATAGATGTTGGCCTCCCTTCTGACTCCTGACCTGCGACTCCTGACTCCTATCCATTGACCGACTTTAATACGCCGAGCAATCCCTCCAAGCACTCGCGCGTGCTTTCCATCTTATTCCCATCGGGGCGCGTGTAGGCAGTTTCCAGGGACATCGTCCCATCATAACCATCGCTGCGCAAGGCGGTGAACTGCCCGCGAAAATCAATCATACCTTTACCGACAGGAACATACTGAAACTTCCCTGTGGCGGGATCTCTCTTCATGTCTTTGATGTGCATATGTAGAAAAAGCCCGCGGACGTGGCGATACCCGTCGGGGTAAGGAACCTCGCCAAGTCCAAGGGCATTGCAAGGATCCCACATGCCGCGCAAGTTCGGTGAATTGACTTCCCGAAGTATCCGCCCCAGCTCTTTCCCAGTCCCCACATTGCAGTCGGTCTCATTTTCAAGCAGCAGCGTGACATTATGCTGAGCGGCGAGCGCGGCAGCCTTGGCCAAGCGTTCGCAGACGTAGGGGTAAGCCTTTTCCGGGTCCTCCACTCGCCAATAGCTAAAAACCCTCACTTTGGAAGTCCCGAAAAAGGGAGCGAGCCTGAATACCCGCTCAAGCAGATTCTCGGTGTCCCGATCCGTCAAATCAGAGGCCTTGAAAGTGTCACCCCAATTGGGGTGTGGAGAAGGCATGCCGGGCATTTGGTATTTGAAAATCGGCGAAGCAATTTCGGAGACTTTCAAGCGATGCCTTTCGATCAATTGCCTGGCGCGCTCCAGCTCCTTCTGGGAAAGCCTTACTAGGTTCTTCTGCCAGAGCTCGCGCACTTCGCAGTAAGCCAAATAATGATCTGAAATGAAGTCCAGCGCCTTTTCGAAATCCTCCGTCAGCTCGTCGGTGATAATACCGAGTCTGGGAGTGAATAATCTTGCCGTCCCTCCTCCAACGGAAAAGGCCAGTTCTAAGCCCGGCCCGAGCAGGGCCGAAAGGGTAAAGAAGGTCCTGCGTGACAGAGTCCAGGCCATGACGGAATCCTCCAGTACGATTGTTTCCCGAAAACCCTCCGGCAGGCAAGAGGGTTTCCAACAGGGAAGAGGGAAAAGGGAAGAGGGAAGACGGAAAAGGGAGGAGTCGCTCATGCCCGTCGGCTGACGGCCGCCCAGAAACCATGAAATGTCATTCCGAGCGATGCGAGGAATCTTGCTCTGGGTCGGGCGGACCTCCCCGAAAAGGCCAGGGCGAGATTCCTCGTATCGCTCGGAATGACAGCTAATTTCAGAGGAGAGAACGGAGAATAGATCGCCGAGTAGCTGCGGCCACTCGATTTCAAACATCTATTCCCTATTCGCGGTTCCCTATTCCCTATTGCCTTTTACCGCCTGCCGAAGCCTCTTACGATGCCGGCAGCCGTCCGGAGTTGATGGGGGTGATTGTGGCAGACCAAGCTACAGGAGTTCGTCGCGCGGTTGTAGGAGATGGGGTCGGCGCCATTCGGGGCCACTACCCTGATGTCGAAATTCACCAGGCGCTCGCCGGAAACGCTGCCGGATTGCGCGCCCATGCCGTGGGCCGTATGGCATACCGAGCACGAGAACCCGTCCTGCTTAATGTGCCGCGCATGTTCGCTGAAGCTGCTGTTATTCAGGATTTGCGCGAGATCGTGGCACTTGGCGCACAAAGCATACGGGCCGCCGTTTGCCCCCCCCTCGGCGCTTAAGCTCGGATTAGGGAACAGATTCGTAACAAGCTTGCCGGGAACCGGCGCCAAGGCGAACTCATATCGCCGCTCCAAGATGTGCGCGAAAACTGATCCATGCGGTCCATTGGGTCCCGAGCCACCGAATTCGCGATTGTCGTCGCTATTGTGGCAGTCGGTACACAGGATACGGGTGCCCATGCCGCGCCCCGGCGTCCTACCATCGAGGTCCATCATGTTCGGACGCAAGCTGGGCTGCGGGAGCGGGCTGCTCGAATCGTGGGTCACCGGATGGCTCGAGGTCGCGGTAAGGCTGAATTGCGGAATCACATTCAACGGATCGCTGGCTGAAATCACCCGCAAGGGCAAATAGCCGAAATTGGCGTTCGATTTTTTGCCCGTGCTGGAGCCATGACAGCGTAAACAGTTCTCAAATTGGTTGACGGCCGGATTAACTACGGTCGTGCCGTCCGTGGCGCTGACTCCCATTACCAGGGCTTGGGAAGGACGCATCGTAGGCGCAGCGGGGAAGGTAACGACCCGGTTGGACGAATGCGGATTATGGCAGTCGACGCAGGTAACATGGATGTTTTGATTTAACAACGCGCTCTCATTCGGGCGGTGGGGGGTGTTCCCCGGCGAAAACGAATGGCCATATTTAGGCGCAACCATTTCGGCAAGAACATTAGAGATCGGAGGAGAGACGTTCGAGCTGCCGTTGTGGCAGGTGAGGCACACCTGGTCGTCAATCGCCTGAAGTAGCGAATTCGCCCCCGTAGCGTTATGAGGCGTGTGGCACGACGTGCAGCCATTCCTTGCCACTGAGCCGTAGGGTCCCAGGGATACCGGCTTGGCGGTCGTCGAAGCCTGCTTCGAAACTGCGGAGGTGCTTTCAAGAGTCACTTGCCACGCCACCTTGTTGGTCGCGGTGGCATGAATGCTGGTCTTCCATTCTGCCAGCGGATTGGTCTTGTTCGACGTTGGACTTGCGGTAATTGGCGCCCCGAACGCGCGCATCATCCCATGGCTCGCTTCCAGCGCGCTCGTCAAACCCATGCCTGATGCCAGGGGGATGGTGCTGTGACAGGCAAGGCATAGCGCGCTGTTGGAATTATTAATCACGAGAAAATTCGGACTGTTCGGGTCGATGTTTTGCACGTGAGGGTTGTGGCAGCTTGTACATTCGACGTTTCCGTTGATGAGCTTAACGGCCCCCGTCTGATCGGCGGTCGAGGGCGGGTTGGCGGTCAAGGACGAAACCAGGTCAGGAGAAGCTTTCAGCGGAAGGATAAAGCTGATCGGATGCATCGCGGAGAGGTTTGTTCCAAACACGTCCGCTGAATTCATCTGCCCGGTCATGGAAACTTGGCCGTAAGCGACGAGCGCTCCCGGCGACCCCGCCACCGTGCCATCATGGCAACTCAGGCACAGTGTGCTGTCCGTACCCAGAGCCGGCGAGGGGTTGGGCGTGTTAACCAGAGTCGAACTCGAGTAAACAGTGTAGGACTGGACGCTGGAGAGCTTTGTGTTCCACAGCGGAGTTTGCGCGACGCCAGCGGTGCCATTCAAGCCGGAGTGCGGAGCGTGGCAATACAAGCAGGAACCTGACAGAGTCCCCCTAATCGGCGAGGCGCCACCCGGCGACAGGTCGTGCGAGCCGATCACGTCGGTCTGCGCCAGCGCCGCGCCGGTGAGACCGAGAAAGATCACCACCAAGGCACCAAGGCACAAAGAAAACATATTCTTTGTTCTCTGCCTTTCAGGCCTTCCTTGGCGCCTTGGTGTCTTGATGGTGATCATTGCTTCCCCTGCGCGAAGTACTGGAAGACCTGGACGCGACGATTGTAGGAATCGACCACAAACACGCGGTCCTTTCGATCGATAAACAAACCGGCGGGCAATTG
>Ga0371490_1001345_pt1 | contig 13006 bp, 7 predicted proteins | sample MB2SIPfraction_FD_207959 | JGI IMG/M metagenome (GOLD analysis project Ga0371490, IMG submission 207959) | Lab enriched peat soil microbial communities from McLean, Ithaca, NY, United States - MB28FN SIP fraction | ecosystem: Environmental > Terrestrial > Soil > Wetlands > Peat | place: USA... | reverse complement strand
TCGCGCGTGCCCGTGACAACTGTGAGCGCGCCGTTCTCCGCCATTTGCACTTTGCCGTCGATGCCGCCGATGAGCAGTGCGCCAGAACCCGCGGATCGCGGAACGAGCGCCGCTGCATAAAACGGCGGCAAATCCACACCGACGCTCGGTGAAACCACACCCGTAAAATAGTCGCGCGCGGAGTTATAGAATGCCTTGAGCTGCGGTGCGCCGGATGCATCGACGACGATCGGCCAGGGATCGTCGGAGGGGTGGCAGTTGACGGTCCAGCCCTCGCCGGGAGGACGATTCGGATCTTCCGTGGGAGCGAAGGTCCCGCTGCACGCGGTTCCGGGGATGTACGCGGCAAAGTCATCGCCCTCCGCGCCTGCCGTGAGAAGCCCGCGAGGGTCACGCACCCCCGGCGGTGCCGGACCGAAGCGATAAAAGCCCTTGCCATCGGAAAACCCCTTCGGCGAGCGATCCAAGGCGAGAAGGCAATTCTGCTTCAGAACGATCAGCCCGTGTTGCCTTTCCGCCACTGCGAGCACCGGCGGTCCAAATTCGGGATAGCAAGGAAGGCTCGACAGTTCGTAAGGGCCAGCAAATCGTTCTTTGCGGAGACTCATCCGTTCCTGCTCCGGAGCAGCCTCTACCGCAATCGGCCCCAAATCCACCATCGCCACCTGCGTTTGCGTTCCCTCGCCCACCTCTGCCACCAGCATCCGTTTTTGCGCGCTCTCGCTCAACGTCACGCGAATCGTACTCGCGCTCTCCGCGCCCGCCATCACCACGCCGTGCGTCTTCAAATCCTGCGTCAACAGCCGGCGAATCACGGGAATCTCATCGTTCGAAATCGTGGAAAGATTGCGGATGGTCATGTGCGCCTGGCCGGGGCCGAGAATCGCGGCAATCTGATTGGCAAGCTCGGCTGCTGGCTGCTCCCACGGTCCCGGCGCGGCCTGCGCCGCAACTCCAGCGAGCCCCATCAACGCCACCACCACCCAGATCAGCCTCATTGCCTTCATCGCTTTTGGCCTTTTGCCGTTTGCGCGGATTATACCCCGCTATAGAAAAGATTCTCCGTAGATCATCCTCAACTCGCGCATGTGGTCGCGCGCAAGCTGGAGTCGGCACTGCCCTTCGAAGCTCGGCCCCCCGGTGCCACCGCCGAACTGGTGAAACGCGGCCGTGCAAGCCGTGTCGCGATACTGCCGCCAGATCCGCTCGACAGACTCAAACTCCGCGGTGAGCTGCGCAGAGGTCAGGCTCGGACCCGCCGGCCCAGGCGGAGGTGTGGCCGGTTCGCCCGGCATCTGCGGTGAAGGAGCCAGCAAATCGTGGATCGTGGTCTCAAAGTTCTTGAGGTTCGCCTCGGTGGTATCGAGCTGCTTTCCGTAACAAATGTTGAAATCGTATGTCGTACTGGCGCTCGAGCAATCGCCTGCCTTTTCGCGCACCATTTCCGCATCGAAAATCTGCTTCCCCTGAGCCTGCAACTGCCGATAGTGGGCCGACCACTGTTGATATTGCTGCTGATACGCTTGTTGTTCCGGCGTAAGCACTTTGTGGTGGGAGGGCGGGCTCTGCTGGCCGCGCCCATAAAGAGCGAAGCATAGGATCGCGGAAGAGACTACGGCTACGATGTCAGTGCGCATTTTCGTACCTCCATGGTATTCGACGGAACGCTGAGGCGCTCGGCGGAGCAGTTTCCTGTTCCGCCAACCGTCGCCTGCGGATCGATTTGGTGCAGGGCGGGCGTTGCCTCCGCCGCGTCCGCCCCGCGCGACCAACCAAGTTCTATTGGCCGTTCTTCTGTGCCGGCGCTGGCTCTTGTTCGCTGTCCATCTCCTGCTTCACAATCGGATTCGTCGCCGCGCTCCTGAATACATCGCTGGCGAAGAAAAACTTTCCGTCCGAAGGCACCATCACCACCTGGATCTTGTCGGACAACCGCTCCGCCACAATCTTGTTGATCAGCAGCGGCGACTTATTCAGCAACTCCGCTTCGCTGGTCATGCGCTGCGCATCGGCTGCAGACACCAGTTTGATGCGGTTGGCTTCGGCCTGGGCCAGCAGGTTACGCCGCTCCAGTTCGGCTTTGCTGTCGATAATCTTGGCCTGCGCATCGGCGTCGGCGGTTTCAATCGTCGACTCCTTGCGCGCTTCCGCCTCCAGCTTGCTCTGCTCAATTTGTTTCTGCTTCAGCGGCAAGGTATATTGCATGGCGTCGGACTCGCCGCGCGCTTCAACCACCTTGGCCTGCGCATCGCCCTCGGCAGCCTTTACCTTCTGCGCTGCTTCAGCCTCGGCCTGCAACTCCGCAATCCGTACCTGTTTTTGCTGGATGTCGGTGTCCACGCCCATCTGGTCGTCCTGCTGTTCCTTCAGCAGCAATCCTTCCAGTCCGCGCGCGTATTCCTCGGGCAATTGAATGTCGGAGAGCATCACCTCTTCCACGATGATGCCGTCGCCGGCGAGCTTGCGCGTGATGATGTCCGCTGCCCGCGCCCGCACTTCCTCACGCTTCGAGGAAAAAATCTCCTTCACCGTGTACTGTGGCGTCAGTTCCCGCCACGCGCTGGCCACCACGGGAGGCACAAGCTCCTTGTCCGGCGGCTGCGGCAGGTGCGCCTGCACGCTCGCCAGCTTGTTGGGATCGAGCCGGTAGCGCACCGTGACGCCGAGGCCGATGTTCAGGCCTTCGAGCGACTGCACGTTCAAGTCGGCAGGGACAGGCGTCTTCTTCGGCCCTTGCTCCATAAGCCCGGCCGTGAATACGTGATCGCGCAGATCGAACAGTTGCACGCTGTCCACAAGCGGGGTCACGATGTGCATGCCAGGATAAAGCGTGCCGGGCAGTGTACCGCGCATCTGGCTGATACGCACACCGCCCATGCCGCTGGGCACCACCACAATGCTGGCAGCCACCAGTAGCGGCACGCAGCCCACCGCCGCGAGCGCCGCCGGACGCCGCCAGCGAATCTTTTCTGGTTCCATCTCCATTTCTTCACCCGTTCCCTTCGCTGCAGCCTTGGTCCGCGCCAGTTGCACGCGCCGCCAAAGGCCAACCAGCGGAATCGCCACCGCGACGAGGAGCATCAATGCTCCCGCAACCATCAACATCAATTTCAGTGCGAGCATTTCTCGCCTCCATTCGTGTGCCTGGGCCCTTCTTGTTTTCCGGTATCCGTCCGCGGAGCCAGCAACAGCCGGACCAGTCCCCCGTAGGTCAACTCTTCAAGCAGCAGCGCCGCCGCCAGGGGAAGCAACGCCGCCTGAACATCCGAAATCACACGCGCCAGGAAGTTCATCTTGAAACCTCCTTCACAAAGAGCCGGCAAACATCAGGCTGGAAAAGGTTGCCGTGGCAGCCGCCGTGAACTCGCCCGGCCGCGTCGCGGAGTTCCTTGCCTGTTGTGCGGCCTGAGGAACTGAAATCGGAAGCTGCGCGACAGAGGCCACTGCGGTCAGCGTCGCCGGCTGCGCGGCTGGAAGCGGCAACGACCCATCGCCGAACAACTGCGCCGTCTCCTCGTTGCGCTGGCCGATCAGCTCCACCGTGTCGCCCACCTGCACCATGGGGTAGAGCTCTTCCAGATCCTTCTTCGCCATGCGGATGCATCCATGCGATGCGGCCTTGCCGATCGAGCTCGGCACATTGGTTCCGTGAATTCCGTAGCCGGGTACGCTCAGGCCCATCCACCTCGTCCCCACCGGATTGTTCGGCCCCGGCGGAACAATGCGGCCGTCGTGCGAGTAGGTCGGGTTCACCACGCGGCGCGCGATCGTGTAGGTGCCCACCGGGCTCGGCGTCGACGGCTTGCCCACCGCGACGCTGTAGATCTTCTTCACCTTTCCGTCTTCCACCAGCGCCAGCTTGTGATCTTCCAGGCTCACCACGATCACGCGCTTCGTTGCCGCGGCTGTTGTCGGTTGCTGCGCCGCCGCAGGTCCATTCGTCGTCGTGCGTTCACTCGCGCTCTGCGCTGCCAACGGCACTGCCAGAACCACGGCCACCATTGCCGCCATCATGTTGAGCCTCCGCGCCGTCATCGCATCCTCCCGAGTGTTTCCTTTTTCCCAACTGCCTACGCTGGGTAGAAGTGCAAGCCGCGCGCCATTCGGAGGCGATTGAAAACAAGGGAGTTGTCGGATGGTTTACCGCCCTCGTCCGTGTCTCGACACACACGCCGTGTCAGCCATGACACGGGCCTGCGTCGTCGAGCCGCACCCCCCAAACGCAGATGGGCACAAAGGCGCTGCCTGCCTCCATCTTCTTCACTACTTCTGTGCCAGGGTCAGCCCACACCACTGGGATGGCGGCGACGGAAGCCGAAAAAATGCCGCGCACAAATCGAACGCCGCTCCCATGGCCGGTTCGGTTGGCTGACAAAGCAAAAAGGCCCGGGAGCGCCTATCTCCCAGGCTTCTTACATCTCTGCAATTTGATTGAATGGTTGCGCTGGCTGGCGCTGCCGGTATCTTTTGCACGCGGCGTTCTTGATTGCCTGACCAACAAAGAGATTGCCTTGAGTCTCAAGATCTCAGAGAGTTCCGTGAAGGCTGTGATTCAGGAGCTGTTTCAGAAGGCCGGCGTCAGAACACGCAGCCAGTTGGTAAGAATCGTCATCGAGAAACACTCCTCCGATTGGCTCAAGCCTCGCCCGCAAGGCTGAATGTAAGCGCCGGTCATCGTCGTGAAAGACGGATCTTGTCACATGACAAGCGCCTGCTTTGCATTCCAATCACTGCTGCACACTTCCAACCACCAGCGTAACGGGTTGAAGAATGCCTGAAGGCAGAAGCGGAGAATCCTTGGTATAGGCGCGAACATTGGTGTGCGTGAACTGCGCCGTAGCCGATGGCTGCAAATCGCCGATGAGCCGGTTGGGCCACAGATTGGTCACTTTGATCTCGATGATGTTCGCGCCCGCGTGCACGAGGGGGTCGATGCGCACTGCGAAGGGTTGCCGCCACAGAGTTTCTGCTGCACGGCCATTCACCGTGACGGTGGCAATCTCGCGAACCTGGCCCAGTTGGAGCCAGAGTTGCCGGTCGGGCGTGACAAAGCCGGCGGGGATTTGCAAAGTCGTGCGATATACTGCGGTTCCTGAGAAATAGCGGATCCCGGGATTTGTCGATTCCGTCCAGGATTGAAATTGCTCGACGGGAACCGACGCAGGCGCACCCCAGCCAGCTGGGAAAGAGAGCGTCCAGGACGCCTTCATCGACGCATTGATCGGCGCTTCCAGTTCGCTCGCGCTCACAGTGAAGGTCTGCTTGGCTCCCGCAGAATCGGTGGTGCGATAGGTGCCTGGGACGGTGGCGATCCATCCTCGCTCGCCGCTCGCGAACACGCCGGTTCCCTGGCGAATCGAAGGAAAGACGCTGCTTCCATCCTTCTCGATTTCGACCAGGTGGCGTTCAGCCAGGCGCTCGAAGATCACAAAGACGGATCCCTTCGCGGGAAAAGTGAGCGGAATCTCGGTTCGGCCCTCCTGGGTTTCCTTGTAGGCCGGTGCGGAGACGATCACCCCATCGTCCACGTTCCACAATTCCGGCGCGCGGGCGCGCACCCGGAATGAAAGTGTCGCCTCCAGCTCCCTGGACTGCGTGTTCCGGACAAAGTAGATCTCTGCGTTTTCCGTTCTGCGATGAACGTACGCGAATGCTTGTTGGCTCTTCGCGCTTGCGTCTGCCGTGCTCAGCTGATACGAGAAGTCGGGAGCTACTGCCATCGCCATCAGGGCGTCCCGCGCGCCTGTGGAGCAGTAGATCGTTCCCTGGCCGTATCGAGCCGTCGCCGCGCCTCCTGCGCAACCCTCCCACATGGCATCCGCGGTGCGCTTGTACTCGGCCTCTTCGCCGGAAGGGATCAGTCCCAGCGGCCCGGTTGGCTTTACTCCGATGACCACGCCGCCTTGATTGACAAACTTGCTGATCCACATAAGCGCCGCATAGGAAATGCGGTGCGAAGCGGGCAGCGCCAATGCGCGATAATGCAGTCCCTCTGGCGTGTGCAGGTCCGCTCCTTTCGTTTGCATGCGGTTGAGGAGCGCATCTTCATTCACTGCGTCGTAGTCGTATCCAGGCAGCACATGCGCCGGATCGTCGCTCTGCAAGCGCACAAATCCCGGCACCTGTTCGCCATAGAAATAGAGAAGGTCGCCTACGGATTTGCCCTGCTGCATCAGAAACTGCGCGCGATTGAACGCCAGCAAAAAAGGCCCGGCCTGATTCCACCACGTGACATTGGGGTTCAGGTGCGTACCGGCGAAATACTCGTGGCCCGGCAATCCGTACTCCGCGGGCGACGACGTGAACTCATGCCAGAAGAGTCGGTTCAGCCCTTCCGTAAGAGCGTGGTCAAACGTGGGCTGCACATCGTCGCTCAGGGATTCAGACCACGCCGCAGGATTCATGCTGGTCGGCCCTTCGGCGGCAACAAACGGTTTCCCGTAAATGTGCGCCGCGCTGGCGGCTTCCTTGACGAAGAAACGTTGATCGTCGCTCACGCGGTGGGTTCCTGAAACCACCCAGAACTCGGTTTGCGGAAAACTTGTGCTACGGAAGTTCTCAAGCGCGTCGATGGGCGCGCCGTGCGGGCCGCCCGCCTCGGGATGCGTGCCTAGTCCCCGTTTGCGCGCATGATCTTCAAAGCGATCGTAGTAATTTTGCGCAATCAGATCGGCGACGGTGCGGCGCAAATCGAAAAGGAAGCGGTTGCTCGTTTCGCGGCTGCCAAGAATGCGACCCGTCACCACCGGCAAATACCCCACCGGATCGTACCCGCGCCGGCGCTTGAATTCCTCACGGAAACCCACGGTCCAGTTGGTCCCGCCTGCTTCCCAGCTATCGGTAACAAGGTAGCGCAGGCTGGTGCCGATGTAGGGCTTTGCCGCATCCAGCATGGGCGAAACAAAATCGCGCCAGTAGTGGTCGAAGGCTTCGGCATTCATGGCGTCTAGCGGCAATCCGAGCGGCGTTCCCGCAGCGTCGGTCAGATGCATTTGGGTGTCGGTGTAGCCGATGCGCAGAACCTCCCACGTCCCCGGTGGAAAATTCCACTCCACGTTGCCGCTGGCGTCCATTCGCGAGGTCAAGTCGACGACGTCGCTGACTTCCGCGTCCTCCTCGCCGGCAATCGCAGGCCCATCGCGCAGTACCCATTCGGATCGCGGCATGGAGCCGCCCGTCTCCCTGGAAGCCGTCTTGTTGGCCAGGTCAAGGATCGCGGTGCGGCCGCTTCCCGGCGATCCGGGCATCGGAGCTCCGTGGCGCAGTGGATAGGCAAGTACGGCGATGGGGCGATAAAAGTCATTCCGGGTTGGTGGCGCCGCGAGTTGAATTTTCTTTGTGCCTCCGCCGTCTACAATCACCCGCGACCACGTCATCAGCTTCAAGGCATCTTCTGGAGTCACCGTCGCACCGCCGATGATGCCCACGTCCCAGCGGCTGGTTACATTCAGGCTAATCTCCAGGCCCAGCTTTTGCGCAACTGCCAGCGCATGAACAAACAAAGCCATCCACTGGGGGCTGCCGATGGCCGGACCGGCGGGAGTTTCAAGATTGCCTTGCGAGCCGGATCCGTCGGCATCGACGAGCAGGACTCCGCCGTATCCGTGGGACTTCATGCCCTCCAGATCTCGCGTAATGGTGTCGGCGGTGGTGTTGCCGTTGAGCCACCACCAGTAGCAGCGAAGCTTGGCAGCCGCCGGCGGCTCAAGAAATCCCGCGTGCAATGCATCTTGTCGAACACCCGTCTGGCCGCACACATTGGCGAACAGACCGGCCATCAAGAAAGCAAGAAGGAAAACTCTTGTTCGCCTCGAAATCATGCCGATTGCACCTTGTACAAAACCATTTCGCAGATCCCCGATTTGGATAGAGTGGGCGCAAGAGTCTCCGCCGGGGAAATGTAACTGGAAAAATCTGTGGACTTCCGAATTGACTCGTGCCCTTTGGAAGTCCACAGCAAAGGAGGCGTACGTTAGAAGTTGAATCGAGCAGTAAGTTGCAGGATACGCGGGTCGTTTGCCTGGGTCGCGGAGACCGATCCAAACGATGTGCCGCCAATGCTATTGCTCGGGTTGCTGAAGTTCGGCGTGTTGGCGATGTTATACACCTCACCGCGGATTTCAAAGGTGTAGTTGTCGTGAAGTTGGAATAATTTGAACAGCGAGGCATCCAGAATCGGATGGACATGGAAACGAACACTTTCCATGTAGGGCCCGATCGTCGCCAGCCAGAATCCTGAAGGATTCTGCTCGAAAGCCGGAGTCGACGATGAGCTGGCGCACGCACCGGTGCCCACCTTGTTTGTCCAGACCGGTGAATTGTTCACAATACTCACGGTCTCATAGCAGGTATTGAAGTACTGACCATAGCTGCGATTGGAGAGGTGAGGATTTGCGATCTGCGTGTAGCCGCTCGGAGAAGAAACCAGCGTGCCATTGGTCTCGCGCAGCACGGTATTAAGCTTCCAGTTGCCGACGAGCGTCTTTCCCACATAGGAATGAAGAAGCGTCGGTATCTCGTAGGTCGCTATGAAGTTCTCGACCCACGTAGGAGTGTTGTCCTGATAGCGGAACAACTGGTTGAACGTGTTCTGGCCCGCGTTGAGATATGTGGTCTGATCCATCAGTTTGTCCCAGGTCACGTTCCCCTGGAGGCTTAATCCATGAGTCAGGCGCTTCACGGCGGTAATCTGCAGCGAGTTGTAGAGCTGGCTGCCCACCGACGCGTAATCGTCTGTAACCCCGGTGAATTCAGGATATGGAAGCAAGAGCGTCGATTGCAGAATCGTCGGCGTATTGATCGAGGAGGACGCCGGCAAGAGCGCGGCGCCATACATCGGATTCGTTACCTTCGTATTCAGATACGCGGATTGCGAAAGGTTGTTGTAATACTGAATCGGGAGCCCGTTGATCGACTTGTTCTCCTCAATGCGCGATTCCTTCTGGCCTACATAAGCCACTGACAGTAGAACGTTCCACGGGAATTGATATTCCGTGCTGACCGACCACTCGACGTCGCGTGGCTGAACGTGGCTGGGATCGTTGAAGGTAACGCTTTGTCCGAGCGCAGTGGCCAATCCCAGAGAGCTGCCCGAGGGCGCAACCACACCCGATGGGTATGGAGTGGAGAGATTGTTCGCAGGATGGATATTGTCCGTAGTGGCAACGTAACTTGTCGAAGCGCTGAAACCGGTGCTGATCGGGGTTTCCAGCGTATTCAGGTAAACGATGCCGAATCCGCCGCGCAGCACAAGTTTGTTGGTCAGCTGATAGGCCCCGCCGAATCGCGGTTGCCAGTTGCTGTAGTTCTTCGGGTATGGATTGCGACTCCCGTAAGTCACATACTGCAGGCCGCCAAGCAACGGAAGTCCCGACACCTCAGCCTGCATGGGATTTACGCAGGACGTGCAGAAGCTGCTGACCATGCGGTTGTAGCGCTCGGTAAAGGGCGATTCAAAGTCCCAGCGGAAGCCCATATTCAGCGTGAGCTTTGGCGTGAGGCTCCAGTCGTCCTGAACGAAGCCGCCGTAGTAAACATCCTGCAGCGCATAAGCGATGTTGTTTCCAAAGCTTCCGCTTGAGGGAATACCGATCAGCATGGCCGCCAGGGCGTTTCCAGAATTGCTGTCGCCGTTCACGGAGCACACTTCACCAGTGGGGCAGCTCGGGTTTGAATTCTTTTGTGTAAATTCGCGATTGAACGTAAAGTTTCCGAAGCCGCTTTGCGGGTTTTGCACGTCATAGCGGTCAAAGTTGCTGTCGAAACCGATGCGCATATTATGCTTGCCGTGCGTCTTCGAGACCACTGCGCCCGGAGAGATCAGCGCAAATGTGCTGACTTGGCCGTTAGATCCTTGCGCGAGTCCAAGGTACCCGCCAAGGGGATCGGACATTGTGATTCCGGGGAACGATTGATAAGGGAGACCGTTGGCATTGATGCCGATGGAGCTCAAGTTGTAGGTCAGCCCCTTATATACCAGTCCGAACGGGTGATAAATCAAACCGACGTGCGTCTCAACGGCGAGTGTCGGTGATGCCATCCAGACATCCTGCAGATGGCCGCCCACGTTGTTGCGGTACACGGTATAGTCCATGCCCGTCTGTCCGATCGGTGTCGGAAAGTTGTCGTTGGGCACCAGTTGATTCAGAATTGCCCTGAAGAACGAGGCATTCATTTTATTTGAATTCGAAAACGACTCGTCGACTCGGCCCACGATCGAGAAGTACTTCTCGTCATAGGTGAAACCACTGGAGGGAATGTAGTTATTGGGCGAAGACGTTGTCGGGGTCGCGTTGGGTTGCGGGAACAATGCCATCAAATCCCCGCCAACCGAGTTCGTAAAGTAGGACGACGGAATCTGATTATTCAAAAAGGGAACCCGGTCCCCGTTTGCGGCCGTGGGCTGCGTTGGATCATAGAGCTGCTGCCCTGCTCCGGCTGCGCAGATGCCGCTTACAAAATTCGAGCAAAGCCCGGAAAAGTCTCCCTTGCGCTGGGCTGCGGTCGGCGCAATTCCGTTGACGGTGGCAACCGATGTGATCGGCAGCTTGGCCTGCACGCGCTCGTAAGCCACCATGAAATAGGTACGGTCGTGCGCGTTGTAGACATGGGGAATGGAGGCCGGACCATCGATCACAAATCCCGGCTGGCTGGTCTGGTCGTTGGTTCTTGGGGTTGCGCCCGTAGTTGCATTCTGCAGTGGAACGCGCTCCGATGTATTCGCATCCATATAGGTGTTCTGGAAAACGTAATATGCCGCACCGTGATACTGATTGGTCCCAGCGCGCAACACGGTGTTTTCAATGGCGGCGCCGTGTCCAACCTGCGCATCGAACAAGGTGTTTTGCACCTTGACTTCCTGCACCGCCTCCATCGAGGGAACAAAACCTAAATAATTTGTGCCCGAAAACCGCTCCGCCGGATCATCCGGAATTCCGTCTAACGTCAGCCGCACGTGGCCGCTGATACCGTTGATGATGAGCTGTACGGCGGTTCCGCTGAACTGGTTGGCCTGCGAACTCGCCTTCGACTGCATGTATTGGCCGGTGTAAACGCCGGCGCCGAGCGTTGTGAAGATGAACGGATTGCGCGCGATCAGCGGGGTATCGACAACCTCTTGGGTACTGATCGTGGTTGCCACCTGGCCGGAGTCGGTATCCAACTGAACGGCATCCGCGGTGACCGTCATGGTTGCGCTCGCCGAGCCAACCACAAGCGTAAAGGAGACATCGGCAGTGCCGCCTGCCGTCACCACCACGTCGGTCTTGGTTTGTGCGCCGAATCCCTTCGCGGAAACGGTCACCTCGTAGGTATCGGGCGTGATGAACGGAATCGTGTACGCACCCGTCGCGTCTGTCACTACCTTGGAAACGTACTGCGTGGTGGTGTCCTTGGCGGAAATGTCAGCGCCGGGAACCCTCCCGCCGGCTGAATCGGTAACCACGCCACTAATTGCGCCCAAATACTTTGCCTGAGCATGGCTGTACGTCGCCCCGCAAAGCACTACCAAAATGATCGCAACGAGCACTGATGACACGCGCCCGCAGAATTCTGTGCGGCCGCTAGTTGCTGCCTTCTTCATGGCATTCATACTGTCCTCCGAGTTAATTTGCGTTGAGTTACTGCCTTGGTTCATGTTGCCGCGGCTCTCATGGCTCGCTGGATCGACCCGCCACTCCAGGTAATAAACCGGATTCTTTGAGACCCTCAGTCGCACCGGTAATGCGGCGTAAAGAATCAACTTGGCGCGGTCCACGATCTGCTCCGGACCATCCTTTCCCTACCCATCCTAGGTTCCTTCTGACTGGTACAGGATTTGCCGGGCGCTCAATCAAAGCGCGTCCCTTTTTGCGTCCGCAAAAAGCGCCAAAGGAAGTCGAACACGGATTTTCCGAGTGACGATAGGGGCGCGCAAGTTAATTCACCGGAAGAATCGCGCGTCTTTAACCGTTAGAAGATCAGGAAGTGATGTGTTGTCAATGTGTTATGGAGCCTAAAGCAGTTGCGGAACCCTTCGGTTAAAGGTGCAGCGAGCAAACGACTCGAGGCGCTTCCCGCGCGCGTTGCCGCCAACGGGATCACGGCGTAGACTTGGAACCGTACCTTGATTCACGACAATGGGAACACTTGCGGAAAACCCGGCCGTGGGTGACGCTCAAGATCAGCCCACAATCGAAGAGCGGCAGACGCTGATTGAGCGCGTTGCCGCCAGCGAGCAATTCAGCCGCTCGACCCGCCTGCGCGATTTCCTGCTCTACGTCGGAAAGCAGTCACTCAAAGAGGGCTGTCCCGAGATTCACGAACAGGAGATCGGCGCCAGGGTTTTTGGCAGACCGGCCTCCTACGATCGCAGTGCGGATAATATTGTCCGGGTCAATGCCACCGAACTCCGCAAGCGCATTGAATCGTATTTTGAATCAAGCGGCGCCACCGAGCCTTTCGTCTTTGAGATTCCCCGCGGTGGTTACCGGCTGGTTTTTCGCCGCAGGCTTGCGGAACAGCCGGAGATCGAAGCGCCGTCGCAGCCGGAGCCGGCACCGGAAACGGCGACGGCTGTCGATGACGCGGCACGCGAGGACTCTCGAAAGCTCCGACATCTCCGGCGTTTAGTGTGGCCCCTTGTGAGCCTGTTGCTTGCTCTCGCCTGCGTCACTCTCTACGTTCAGAACCGTACCCTGCGCAAGGCGGTCTATCCGTGGGACGGCCAACCGGCTTTGGCGGCATTCTGGAGCAGCTTTCTCGACTCGCACCAACAAACCGACCTTGTGATGCCCGATGACTCGGTCAGCGTGACGGAGGATATCACCGAGAATCCAATCACGCTCGGCGACTACATGAGCCGCGGATTCATCCAGCAGATTCAATCGTCGAACATGAGCGCGGATCGCAAGCAGGACGTCTCCCAGGTCCTGGGCCACAACCTGGTGACCTTTGGCGCAGTGCGCGCGGCCCAGGCCGTGCTGGGCGAGATTCCGGCCACCTACCCGCGCTACCTCACGCTGGCTCG
>Ga0371490_1001343_pt1 | contig 13029 bp, 7 predicted proteins | sample MB2SIPfraction_FD_207959 | JGI IMG/M metagenome (GOLD analysis project Ga0371490, IMG submission 207959) | Lab enriched peat soil microbial communities from McLean, Ithaca, NY, United States - MB28FN SIP fraction | ecosystem: Environmental > Terrestrial > Soil > Wetlands > Peat | place: USA... | reverse complement strand
CAAGACAAGAGCAGAACGAGCAGGAGGATCGCGATGAGAATGAATGTTTCGCGCAACATGGTTCTGACCTCCGTTGTTTTGTGCGTAGCCGCATTAGTGGTAAATCCGGTGCGGGTGCGGGCTTGCTCCTGTGCGATGGGTGTACCAGGGGCACAAAGTCAGGCGCCACCGCCGGCGCCGGAGCAACCGCAACCCGCGCAGTTGACGCCCCAGCAGTTGCAAGATTTGGTAGCACCTATTGCGCTATACCCTGATGCGCTGGTAGCACAGATTCTGGCGGCTGCCGCGTATCCTACACAGATTGTCGAAGCCGACCGTTTCCTTCAGCAGAATCCGAATCTGCAAGGCCAGGCGTTAGGGGACGCAGTCAATCAGCAGGATTGGGATCCCAGTGTGAAAGCACTGACGCAATTCCCTTCTGTGCTTGCGAATATGGACAAGGACATCTCGTGGACGTCCGAGCTGGGGGATGCGAATGTCAATCAGCCGCAGGACGTAATGGACGCCATCCAGTTCATGCGGCAGAAGGCCCAGCAGGCAGGGAATCTGAAAAGTACGCCGCAGGAAACCGTGACGAACCAGGGTGGCACGGTTGCCATTCAACCGGCCAATCCGCAGGTCATTTATGTGCCAGAATATAATCCCGAGTTGGTCTATGGATATCCCGTTCCACTTTGGCCGGGATTCTACCCCTGGTGGGCCATTTCCACGCCGTTCATTTCTTTCGGCATTGGGTTTAACATTTTCCCCTTCTTTCATTTTGGTTGGGGATGGCCTGCGTGGGGCTGGCACTGGGGCCACGGGGGAGGGCTGTTCTATCATGGCGGGCGGTATGTTTACCGCACCCACACGTTTTATGATCGTAACGCCTATTTCCACGGGAGTTACCGGGGCACTGCGCCTTTCGCTCGCGGGGACCGCAGCTTGCGCGGTTATAGCCCGTCGGTAGGGCGCTCCTTTGCCCCGGGAGCACGAGCCGGCACTCGCTCTGCTGTTCCGTCGGCGCGAGCCGGGGTTCGGTCTGTCACTCCGCCCGCGCGGTCGGGGGCCCGCTCCGTTGCTCCGTCCGCACGAGCCGGGACTCGCACCGGCGCCTTTGGTGGCATTACCCGCGGTGGCGATGCAAGAAGCTTTTCTTCACGCGGCAAAGCGAGTATGAGCGGAGGCATGCGCAGCGGAGGTAAGAGTGGCGGCGGAGGCAAGAGCGGCGGTGGTGGGAAGCGTGGAGGGAGCGGGCGCCACTGATTCCCTGTTGACTCGATGATGGGGGCGTTCAGCCGAAACATGTAAGTAAAGAAGGAGGTAAAGGCAATGTTTTGCGAAAAGTGCCATGTCGAAGTGCTTCCAAGGGGCGGCGCTGCCAGGTTTGCCGCCTTTGCGATCCTCGCGGCCGGGATAGCGTATTTTCCGGTTCCCGGCGGTGCTCAACAGCCGGGCCAGCAGACCTTTGCGTCCGCGCCAGAGGCAAGCAAGGCATTGGTGGCAGCCCTACAGGTGAATGACGAAACGGCATTGCTGGGTGTTCTGGGCCCGCACGGGAAAGAGATTATCTCCTCCGGGGATCCGGTTGAAGACAAAAACAACCGGGCGGAGTTTGTCCAGAAATATCAGCAAGTGCATCGCTTGGTTACCGAGCCGGATGGAACGACCACGCTGTACATCGGCGCTGAGAACTGGCCGATGCCCATTCCGCTCGTTCACAAAGGCAGCACATGGTATTTCGATACCGACGCCGGCAAGCAAGAAATCCTATATCGAAGGATTGGAAGGAACGAGTTAGCCACCATTCAAGTGTGCAGGGAACTAGTCGATGCGGAAAAGGAGTATTACGCGCAGCCTCACGACGGCGGCTCCGGCCAGCAGTACGCACGAAAACTCCACAGCGATCCCAACAAGCACAACGGACTCTACTGGGAGCCTGCTTCCGGCGAAGCTGAGAGTCCCATGGGTCCGCTGGTGGCCTCCGCTGCGGCTGAGGGGTATCCGCAAGGTCCCCATCAACGATCGGAGCCGTTTCAAGGTTATTATTTTCGAATTCTGCTGGGACAGGGAGCGAATGCGCCCGGTGGCGCACGGGGCTATATCGCGGATGGGAAGATGACCGGCGGGTTCGCGTTCCTGGCCTATCCAGCCGAGTACCGGTCCTCGGGAGTGATGACGTTCATGGTAGATCAAGACGGTATTGTTTACGAAAAAGACCTGGGGCCGCACACCGCTGAGGTTGCAAAGACTCTAACACAGTACGATCCCGATACCACGTGGCATAAAGCGGACTAGCCGGCCAATCGGGGCCGGATTTTCTGCGTTCAGCGCCCCCCTAAGGACTGCGAACTCCGGGAGTCCAGGGACCGACGCTCTTGCTGTTCGGGAGGAAAACCTTAATGGATAAGGTACGATGGTGCAAGAGCATTCCGTTGGTTGCTACATTAGGAGCATGGTTGCTGGTGGCGCCGACGCCGTCTTGCGATCACGACCGCGATTGCGCCAAGCGTATCCACAGGGCCGAGGAAAACCTGAGAAAGGAAATTGACCGCCACGGCGAACATAGTCGCCAGGCGGAGGAAAAACGCCACGAGCTTGAAGAGGTAAGGAGGAGCTGCGGCGAGGAGCCCCGTGAGCATTGAGGGCGTGATGCTCATCTTCACGAGGATGGCCGCTCGCCCCTCCTCGTTTTCAGGCGGCACTTGGCGACCCAGTCCTGGCAAAGCGTCGGAGGTAGGCAGGCAGGAACACCCCGAAAGCGATTCTTCCCTTAGCCTCTGGAGGCTCCTTGGCACAGAGTCAATCTACCCACGGGAAGGAAAGAGTTAGCGAGGTTCCAGGGACCGGCCCATTGCTTTCGGGGAACGCGATCCGCTTCTGCTTTAGCGCCATTCCAGTCCATTTCAGGAACAACTTCTCTGACCCTCTGATCAGCACAGGAGACGGAAAATGGCGGCATAGAGCCAATAGATAAAGACGGTAGGCAGGTGATTCGTCCTTTGCTTGCCTCAGTGCCTGGATCAGGTGGACGGCCGTGCTAGAAGGAAGTCAATAAGTTCTCCTCGCCACCACTTGTGGGACGGCTGGAAAACGGCTAATATCCTGAAATCGACCTGTCTTGGAGGGTTCATGAATCAACCTCGAACAGGCCAGCGCTTCCCGTTGAAACTTCCGGTTGAAATCCAGTGAAGAGTCCGTCTGGGGGCCTGAGAAAAGCTACCGGCAAAATCCGTGATATCAGCAGCAACGGAATATTCATCGAAATCCCCATCCGTGTGCCCCGGGCAACTTCCATTTCGATCAAGGCGGTGCTCCCTCGCGAGGTAACCCGTGTTCCATTAGAACTCTTGTGTAAGGGACGAGTGGTGAGATGGAATCGGCACGGGCAGGTTCAGGGAGTGGGAGCGACTATAAATGAGTACGAATTTCGTCCCGTGCCGCGGACACGGTCTTGGGGTAAGCGTCCCCCGAAAGCGACCGACTAGCCACTCGCGATTTCCCTCGCTCGAATTGCCCCTTGCAAGTCACCATTCCGCCCAGTTGAGCCGCTGCCAGGAGTAGCCCATCAGAAAGGAACCTCAACCGTTGTCTCATTACCCGACTCGTTGAATGGGTTAGTGAGTCACGTTGCCAATCTCTGACGGCCAAGTTGCTGCACAGTGTGCGGGAGGCCCTGCGGGGCGCTGACCGCCGAGTGGGTGCCGATAGAGCTTAGCGACTTCGCTCTATCATACGGCCTTTGTTAGGTAACCAGCGGCGCAACTCGGACCCGGCAGCGGGCCGGGCCATTAGTCAGCGGTTGCGCAAGATCCCGGGCGGAGATATGCTTTTCGCAAACGCGAATTGTCAAACAAGGCAGTCGCAATACGAGGACAAACCATGAAAAGCACGCAGCCAAGAAACGCTGCGAAGATTGCAGCACTGGTATTAGGTGGGCTGGGCTCGGTGTGCCTAGGGGCCGCTGTGTGGGCACGGACAGCCTCGGCGACGGCAGGCAGCGGCAAGTCGTATGAAATCGACGTGCCCGGGACAAAGGAATGGGTGGACACAAACATCGACCTGCGCGGAGGCGCGAAGCTGCGATTTACGGCTACGGGGCAGATCACGTATCCGGCTGACACTTCGCGCACCGGGAAAATGCGAACCTCGGGAACGTTCGGCCCCGGAGGGCTGCCACGTGGGTTTGCTGACCTTGTTCATCAATATGCCGTCAAGGACGCTGGCCATGGCGCGTTGATCGGCCGGATCGGGTCTGACAGCTATGCGCAGGCGTTTCCGGTGGGTGAAAGCAAAGAATACGATGTTCCCGTGGCGGGGAGATTATTCCTGGGGATCAATCAGGGCATGAAGGAAGCCTCCACCGCAGACGGAAGCTTCCACGTGAAGATCGAAGTTCTAAAGGAGGGCCTGGCGAGCGCGGCGAACCCGGGCGGTCCGGTGGAAAGCCGCGTGGCCGGCATCACTCCCGATTTGCTGAGCAAAATCCCGCGGCGCGTCTCCGACGCCAACGGCGACCCCGGCGACATGGTCAACGCTCTGATCATAGGAACGCAGGACCAGGTGGTTAACGTCTTTACAGCCGCCGGTTGGGTGAAGGTGGATAAGTCGAAGGGGGACGCGGTATTGAGTGGCCTAATGGCCTCGCTCCAGAAGAAGGACTACCTGACGATGCCGATGAGCGTGCTCTACCTTTTCAATCGGCCGCAGGACTATGGATTCGCGCACGGCGAGGCGGTGAAGGTGGCCATGTCGCGGAATCACCTGCGGGTCTGGAAATCGCCATATGAGGTCGAAGCGCGGCCGCTGTGGTGCGTAGCGGCTACGCACGATATCGGATTCGAGCGGGACCAGCGTAAAGCCGGCGCCGTGACGCACAAGATCGATCCGGCCATCGACGGAGAACGCGAATACGTGAATGGTACGCTTTCGGGGAGGGGGCTTGTGGTGCAGCGGGATCACGTCACGCCAGCCAATCCACTGACCACGGCCAAGACCGCGACGGGAGGAGAGTTTCACTCCGACGGGCGCTTACTCGTGCTGGTGCTCAGGAACATGACGAGCAATAGCAACTAGAAACGATTCCGCTTAATGGAATTCGTTGGAGAGGTATGGCTTGGCAGATTGGGAGCGCGCATACCCTGCGATTTAGTGGAACGGACCATTCCTGAAATTCGTGCAGGACGCGGCCACCTCACCATAATTACTTTTTGTTTGCCAAAAGTGCGCGATTCTGACTAAACTATTTGCTCACGGCTTGGCATCATGAACTGAATAATACCCGTGGCACACATAGGCATGGTGCCGCGCCGTAAGTTCACCTCGCCGTACGCCGGCAACTCCCGGCAGCCAAAGCGACGGGCATCAAACCCCGAAAAGCATACTATTGGGGCAGGGTGACTTGTGTACCAAGCCGTGGATGAAGTAGGCCAGTACTCTAAAACTCACGGCGAAATTGCCGTATATGGACAGGAGGTACGTTGACGGTGGAATTGCAACCGCAAGTTGGTGAGACTGCTGGAAGAGTTTGGCACCTATTGAATGATCGAGGCCCACAAACGCTGGCCCAACTTAGAAAATGCCTTGACGGCTCAGGCGAATTCGTCGGATTTGCTGTGGGCTGGCTGGCGCGGGAAGACAAGGTGACCATAACGCAGGAAAAGAGAAGCTTGAAGGTGGCCCTGAAGTAGTCACGGAGAGTCCTAAGGGAGGAAACCCAACGAGCACGGCAGCCCTGCTGAGTCGGGGATGTGCAAGTTGGGCGAGAAACCAATAGCACTGCCATGCGGTGCACGGCTAGAGAGGCCCTGCTTGGTTTCTTAGGGAAACGAGGTCACAACACAATTCTTAGGGAGCACCTATGCTGCACGGAATCACAGCCCTGCTCGTCCATAATAACTCGGAGTTATTCGTCACCCTCAAGGCCGCTTTGGAGCACCAAGGCTTGCGGGTAATCCAAGCCGAATCGAGAGCCCAAGCCAAGCGCGTGGTGGGGGTTCAGAAGCCCGTCCCGCTGGTCTTTACCGACACCCACCTGCCCGACGGCACGTGGGCCGATATTCTGGCCCTCGCAGGGAAGGCAGCGCTGCCCGTGAATGTCATCGTCGTGGCGCGCCTTGTGAACACGCGGCTTTACATTGAAACCATTGAAGCCGGGGCGTTCGATTTCATTGTGCCGCCCTTTAATGCCGCCGACCTCGCCCACGTCGTCCGTTGTGCCGCGGATAATGTCCTTACTCGACGCGCTGCGCAGCGTCGTCCCGCCCAAAGCGTATAGGACGTCGTCGGGGGCTTCATCCATGACGAGATTTGCTACGGCATTCCCAATTCCAAGAAAGCCTCGTACATACCCGCAACCACCTCAATCACGCTGAGGCGTGGCCAGGAGATTCTGGCGGGCGATTGGTATGCCTGCTATCTGGCGATAAAGAAGGTGAAGCCGTGCAAGTAAGGCCGTCGCCGCGGCATCGCCCGGCTGCCTGCCCACGGGCGGTCGCGGCGCTGGGACTTTCCCACCATTTCCTGTTTTAAACGGCCAAATGAGCGGCGCTCAGTTGACGGGAAGCCGACTTTTCATTCCCAATCCGATCACCACGCAATCGATCAGGTGAAAATCATTGATGGGATAAGGGCTTAGCGGCAGTTTTCCAAGCGACCGCACGTTTCGGTATTCAAGTTAAGAATCAGACGGATCACCTCGCATCCGCGACAAAGTCCATCGCAGCGCTGCTCAGTGTTCTTCGTTCCCTGATCGTTGCTGGGTTCCCCGCTTGGCCGGATTAGCACCCTGATGGGGCGTCTTGGGATGACGACCTCTCGGGCGAAAAGGAGGATGCGCCGCTAACGGCGTGCCCTCACGGATGAGTGACAATGTGATGCCATTACCTAGCGCGGCACCCTGTTGCATAGGTCAGAAAGCGAGCCTCAAGTGAAATTGCACCGACCTCCCCCCGGTTGCCTCACTGTAGGTACCAAACGCTGCAGGATTGGTTATCTGCGTGTTTAAGCCATAAAACGAATGGCGATTGAATAGGTTAAAGAACTCCCCCGCGAAGTTCACACGAATGTTTTCGCGGACCGGGAAGTCCTTGTTAACGGAAAAGTTTTCACCCGCAAACCCGCAGGTTCGCACATTGGGCAACTGCGTTACGTCCCCTAGCTGGTAAGCACTGGCAGCTGTTAAGGCATTATCGTTGAGATAGAATTCCTTCGCCGGATTACCGGGTTCGAGGCTGCCACAACCAACGCCGGTTTTAAGGGGTTGGCCTGTATAGTACGAAGCAGGTAGCGAGATGGCATACCCTTTTGGGTAATAGGATTGCCAGCCAGCAACCGACCAATTGCCGACAGCCTGCTTAGCAATAGGATTCGTCACCTCCAGGAAGCGCTTGCCGGGTCCAAAAGGCAGCTGATAAGTGTAGGTCAGCGAATAGATCTGGGGTTCGTCTAAAGGGGGGAAATGGCGTGACAGTGGCAACTGAGCACGGTTAAGTTGTTCCTGGTTCCAGAGGCTCTTCGAGATGGTATAGGCGAACATCATGGTCAATCCCTGTCCTACGCGTTTATGCACCTCCGTCACGAGTGAATTGTAGGAGCTGCTCGAGTCCGTCCGGGCCCCGTAAATTACTCCGCCCGGATATTGCGGCCACTGCAATAGGGCCGTCTCGACGCTTCCGGTAAATCCAGCGTAGGGAATCGGAACCCCGTTAGGGAACAGAGCATCTGGAGCCCGGGCCGCGGCAGAATTGATGTCAGCACTTAGGAGGCCGCCGAGAGCGAGGTACTGGGGGGCGAGGCTGTTGATGTTATATTGATAAACGCGCCCAGGGATCCCGAACAAACCAACGTATTCGACGCGCAACGAAATATTCCCTGGTAACGCTCGTTCCCCGCCAAAGCCAAGATTCAGGTTCCTGCCTGGTTTTCGGTCCAAATAGGGGTTGAACGCGTATGTGCCCCCCCCATTATCCAACGCGGGATTGAGGTCGGGGAGAGTGGGCAATGGCCCGGGAAAGCCATTCTGCCAGTTAAATGCCGGACTGACACCAGCGTCCGGACTCACCTTGTTGATGGTCGCGGTCCAACCGTCCTCGGGCATCTGGAACCCATTGATTAGATCAGCACTCTGGGGAGTGTAATCGATCCCGGCAGAGGTGCGGATCACCGTCTTTGGGTTTAAGGCGTAGGCAATCCCCAGGCGCGGCCCCCAGCTTCCTAAGTACCAGTCCCAAAGGTACTTCCGTCCGTTATGTCCAGGACCGTAGCCCCAAAACGTCAGGGCTCCCGGAATCCCTCCTGCCCCAGGGTTGGGAAGCGTTGGATCTATGCCGGACATACGGTTTTGGGTTTCATAAATGGGCTCAAATAAGTCCCACCGCAGCCCGTAGTTGATCGTCAGCTTTTTCGTGACCCGCCAACTATCCTGAGCGAAAAACCCCCAGCTTTCGGCCGTATGCTGGTTCGAGAGGGGGGATGACAGCGTTGCGTTGTCCACCAGACCCAGCAGAAAACTCGCGTATCCCTCCCCTGTGGCGGGAAAGCCCGGTAGCCCGGTCTCTGAACTGGCGAAGGTCATGCTCCCTCCCCCACTCGGCATAACCCAGTACCTCGCTTGCGTATCCGTAAATTGCCCGCCGAATTTGGCATTGTGGCGCCCCTTCACCCAACTCAAGTCTGCATCCATGGGAACGCTCCCGGCGACATCCGATGAGGAGCCGCCCCCGCCCCCGAAGGTTAGAGAAGCACCGTAGCCGGGCGTGTTGAACCCCTGAGCGACTGCATCTACGATTGAAACACCCGGAGTGCCGCATCCATATGTCCCCTTCAATCCTATTGTGCAGCCGTAGGTCGCGCTCGCAAGACCCACTGCTCCAATCGTATGATAGGGCACCGTCCATCCGCCTCGGATGTTGAAAACCAGGTTTGGCCGTAAAATACGAGTATAGTTAATCTCGATATGCGGTTGCCAAGCGAGGACCCGGGACGTCTGGGAAATCGTCGTCGGGAAAACAGATCCACTAATTGAGTTGTTCCGCGGAACGTGTTGCACACCAACAGTGAACCTGTTCTGGCCAAAGTCGCCGTCGACCTTTATTGTGAATTTATCGATGGTGACGGGCGAAGGCGCGTTCTGACCCGACCAGTTATTCGCCAGCCCCGAACTGGTGGGCAGCGGAAGCTGAGTCTGGAGAGCCTGCGAAATGGAGCTCAACGGCGTATTTATCGTATTATTCGGGAATGGGTCCCGAACGAGTACGCCATTGACCGTCCGGGTCGTGCTCGGGTCGTAAATCTCTCCCGCGTAAACGGGCCGCCCCAAGGCGTCGGTCCCGACCGATTGTGCACCTAAAAATTCGCTGAAGTTGCCGCCGCGCAACAACGCGTCCGGAACAGTTTCTATTACGCCCGTTGCTGCCGTAGCTAGCCGATAGCCATCGTACGAGGCGAAGAAGAAGACCTTGTTCTTGACAATGGGACCCCCCAGAACCCCCCCGAACTCGTTTTGGTTGTACGGGCTCACCTTCGTAGCAAAAAAGTTCCGCGCATCAAATATGTCGTTGCGGATATATTCGAACATGCTCCCATGGAACTCATTGGTGCCCGACTTAGTGACAAAGTCCATCGCCGAGCCCTGATTCTGGCCATATTCGGGCATTAGATTGGTAGCTATGCGAATTTCCTGTATGGTGTCGGGAATTGGCGCCGAGTCGTCCCTCGTCGTTTCTGCGTAATTGCCAACGGCGCTGACTCCATCGATGTTGTAACTCCCGTAGTTACGCACGCCATACATGTATGCGCCCTGCGTCTGCCCCTGGTCACTGGCCGACGCTGACCCGTACTGCGCCGTGAAATCCAAATTTATACCGGCAAACGTCCGCATCCACTGCATCATGTTACGAGAACCCCCATTGACCGCGAGCGGCAATTGATTGACCTCTTCGTTGACTCGAGTGGCGCCTGCCATGCTCGATACGGTGTCAATCACCGGAGCTGTAGCGGTAACGGCCACGGTCTGAGCGACTATCCCTACAGCAAGGTTAAAATCCAGGCTCTGCGTCGCGCCCTCGATCACTCGTACTCCTGCTATCTGGGTCGTCTTGAAGCCTTGCTTAGTGGCCGTCACAATGTACGTGCCAGTAGGCATTCTTTCAAAAACGTAAGCGCCATCTCCATTGGAAACCGTCTTGGTCTCGACGTTCGTTGCTAATTCGCGTGCCACCATCAAGGCTCCGGTAATCACCGCTCCGGAGGAGTCCCACACGGTGCCCGTGATGATACCCACATCCTGTTGCGCGTAAACCGAAGAGCTCAACATTAACCACGGGATCAACAATGCAACCCATTTCCTTTTCATTGCGACCTCTCTCACCGTGAAATTTAATTTTGAATGGACCTTGACCCCCCCCGACGCTTGGCAAATCAATGGTGACCACAATCTATCCTCAACGCTCTTGCTGGGCTGCCGGGGTAGGGCACGCAATCGCATCGGCTCTCCGCATGCTGGAGGAGATCGCAGCGCGAACTGCGAGCGCTACACCGGCTACAACAAGCACAACAATCACGAGGCCGATCACGATTCTCAGCCACGCAGCCAATCCTGGAAAGATAAATGCCCCAAAGTGTGCCGACATGAGTTAATTGTCGCACTTCCTGTGATTCCTTTCACGGCGTGTTTTTGGCAGTCTACTGTCATGGGAATCGCGTACGGGACGGGCTTCGTGGTCAGCATCGTTAGTTGGATGCGCAGCAATGGAACGGAAGTACCGGGATCCCGTAGGGGGCACGGATGCGCACCCTGAGGCGGGGCCAGGAGATTCTCGCTGGCGACTGGTACGCCTGCTACGAGTCGATAAGAAAGGGGAAGCCGTGCAAGTGAGACCGTCACCACAGCATCGCCCGGCTGCCTGCCCACGGGCGGATCGAAAAGGGCGAACCTGTCGACAAGGTGGTGGCGGAGGTCATCGGTCAAGGGACGGTTCCAGCGGCTTACCTGCTGGTTGCCATCGACCTGCTGTTGTCCCATTGGCCGGATTCGCACACGGCGGTGGTGCCGTTTGTCGCCTGCCCGGAACTTCTCTGCCTCGATCGTCAGAGAGTCGTGGGCGACAACATCCAGATGCCTGACATCTTCGGACTTAAAGAACTTCAACAGGAGCCTGCTGGGCTTGTCAGCCTGGAAAGTTTGAAGTCACGACCTTCCCGGCGTTTAACACTCGACCAGTTGCTCGATTTTTATGCGATGGAGGAATACAGCGCGGACCGCACGGTCTTGATAGACCTTTTGCAGGGTGCAGCGACTCGGCTGGGGCCACCGCAAAAACAATCCAATCTGGGAGACCCGGAATTCATGGTGCTGCATGCGCTAAATCGCATTGACCCAAATCACTGGCGAAAAGTGATCGTGCAAACGGCAGACGGTCCTGAGGAAGGCTGGGAGTACATCCCTCCTGCAGCGGAACGCGACCACCTCAAGCCCCTGCAAGACGAGATGCAGGAACGCAATGCCAATGCCAGGATGGAACGTTTCATCCGGATCGCCCTGAATGACGCGGGGCGGTCCTCGAAGGTGTTCGCAGGGTCCGCCGTCAAGTGGGCGCAAGAAGTGGCGAACAAGCCCGCTGGGGACGAAACCGAGCAATGGATCCGCGAGGAGGCAATCGTTAGTGCCGCCATGATCGTCACACGTGACGGTGGTACGGACCTGATTGCTACGCACGGCGGTTGGATTCGAGAAACATTCAGGCGCGCGTTCAAAGGGAAACATGATCCCGCGCATAGAATGCGCGATGGCCTGCAATACAACCCGATTGCAATCGCATTCGTCGGAACGGCCCTGCTGCTGAAGAACCGCTTTGAGATGGCTGATGTCCGCACGCTTCTCGAAGCGGCCGGAGACGATAACCCCGCCGCAGCGCAAGGATTCTCTTATGTGGCAGGAATTCTCGCGGCAGTCGACGAACGCCTGCCGCGCGCCCTGTTGCGCTGTGCCTTCTCGGCTTGCGTTCATCCAGTCCAGCAATGGGGCATGCCGGAGGAGGACCATAAGGCGCGCCTGGAGGCGCGTCAGCGCGAGGTTACCGGTGCCATCGAGGCAGAGCTCGCCTGGCTGGACGGAAAGCAAGACGAGCCCGCATGGCCCGCGTTCGAACCATCGCATGCCCATTCCCGGCACCACTATTCCTTGAGCGAACGACGCCGTGAACTCGATGATCTGGAAAAAAGGCCCGAGCACTACACGGATCATCAGGCCGCGGCATTGTGGCTCGGCAAGGCTGCAAGTATCTTCGACGTTGCGAAGCGGCCTTGGCTGCGCGATCTTGCCAGGGCTTATTCGAACTGGAACGGGGTCGCGAACGGCTCGGGTCTGGACGAGGAGGACGATCCCGACAGAATCCCGGATGAATGGAACCGTGCGTATTTCAACCTGCTGGCGCGTTGCCTTGCTGGGCTTACGATTCCTCAGATCGATGAGCTCGCGCTCGGACTAATCTTAGGACTGCCAGGTGAAGCCTTCTTTGACGTTACGACGATATTCGTGCGGAGGGTGGATGACGTTTATTTCAACGGCACCGATCTCGGAGATGTAGAGGCTGTGCACATCCGAACGACGCTGGCACGCCGCCTGTTGACCTCACGGCAATGGGAGTGGCAGCGTCGCGATCTGTCGGACTCAATTTTTACGCACCTTGGTCCGGCGCTCGCAGTGCTACTCTTCAACGATTACGGCGCCTTCTTGCCGTCGAAGTGTTACTTGCTGGAAAAGGGCATTGATCGGTTACCTCCTTTCCTGCCGCTACTGCAAGAATTAGCAGAAAGTGGACCGTTCCTCTTCATGGCGACGACGCTGCTGAACGTGTTGGAAGTCTCGCCGCGCCCTGCTCACTTGCCGCTTATCTTCGCTGCAGCGCAGAGTTGGCTCGCCGCACACCCGGACGACACGGAGTTTTGGATTGGCCAAGCAATCGGCCGGCGCGTTTGCTTGGTAATTGAGGCGATTTTGCGGTTGGCCCCGAATTCTCTCTTACCAGACCAGCCCGCTAGACATGAAAT
>Ga0371490_1001342_pt1 | contig 13031 bp, 10 predicted proteins | sample MB2SIPfraction_FD_207959 | JGI IMG/M metagenome (GOLD analysis project Ga0371490, IMG submission 207959) | Lab enriched peat soil microbial communities from McLean, Ithaca, NY, United States - MB28FN SIP fraction | ecosystem: Environmental > Terrestrial > Soil > Wetlands > Peat | place: USA... | reverse complement strand
ATGCAAAGGTAAACGCCGCCCTTCTTGACGTTGACGCCCGCGGCGCGGCCGGCGGCTGTCACCACCTCGCTCAGCTCGGGGCAGACGGGGTCGGCGAAGCTGATATGGGCCACCAATCCCTCGCCGAAGAAGGTGGAAACGCGGCCGCGCGTGCGGTCGAAGAACTGGTCGGGGACGACAAAATCCAGCGGCCGGTGCTCCTCCTTGAGCGATCCCACCGCGCTCAGCGAGATAATGCGCTCGACACCCAGCGATTTCATGCCGTAGATATTGGCCCGGAAATTCAGCTCCGAGGGAGAGATGCGATGCCCGCGCCCGTGACGCGCCAGGAATGCCACCTGCCGGCCCGCCAGTGCGCCGATGACGTAATTGTCCGAAGGCCACCCGAAGGGTGTTTCGATGGTGGCCTCCTCCTGCGTTTCAAATCCGGGCATGGAGTAGAGCCCGCTGCCGCCGATAATACCGATTTCCGCTTTCAAGTCCCGCCCCTTTCGCCTTAAACGATCTCTTCCCTGCCTGCATCCCAGCGCACGGGGCGCTGCTGCCGGTAGCTCTCCACCGCCATGCGGCAGGCGATGGAAACGCGGAACCCCAGCTCGAACGGGCAGTTCGGCTCCTGGCCCGAGCGGATACAATCCAGGAAATTCTGCATGTGGGCGCGCGGCGCGCTGCGCGTGGCGCCCATCATTTCGTGGCCGTCGGGCCGGTTCACCTTTTGCGGCGTATAGCGGATCTGCTGGCCCCTGGAAATGGTGCCGTTGTCGCCCAGCGCGTCCTCGGTCACCTTCAACTGGTCGTTGCCGAAACCGGAATCCCAGGAAAACAGAATCTCTTCCGCGTGTTCCATGGAGACGTTCATGGTGTCGGGCACTTCGCGGTCGTCCTTCCACAGGTAGATGCCGCCAGTCATGGTCACGGCTTTCGGAATCTTCAGTCCCAGCGCCTTGTACCAGAAGGCGAGCTGGTGGCACATGTTCTCGTACACGTTGCCGCCAGAGTAGTCCCAGAAGTAGCGCCAGTTGATATATCGGTTGGCGTCGAAATCGTGCGCCGGCGCCTCTCCCAGGAACGATTTCCAGACGATGTTTTCCGCCGTCATGTCGGGATAGACGGGCCTGGCCCACTGCGGCTTCCCATGGGGCGTGTTGCGATACATGTGCGCGTGGATGGCCGTGATTTTGCCCATCAGCTCGGGCTTCAGAAAACTGGCGGCATCGGGGATCTGACCGCTGGAAAGCCACTGGTGCCCGATCTCGACGGTGCGCTTGCCGGCCCGCTGCCAGGCCGCGCGCATCTTCTTGGCGTGCTCCACGGTGAACGCCATGGTCTTTTCCTGGTAGACGTGCTTGCCGGCGTCGAGCGAGGCCACGAAGTGCTCGCAGTGCAGGTGCTGCGGCGTCGCGATCAGCACCGCGTCGATGCTCTTGTCCTCCAGCAGGCGCCGGTAGTCGAGGTAAGTCTTGGCGTTGGGCGCGATCTTCTTGACGTCTTCCAGCCGCTTGGTATAGACGTCGGCGGCGCCGGCGCATTCGACGTTCTCGCAGGCCAGCGCTTCACGCAGGATCTCGGTCCCCCGGTCTCCGGGCCCGATGATGCCCAGGCGGATACGCTCGTTGGCGCCCAGCACGTTGGAGGCGGCCAATGTGCCTGCCAGCCCGCTGGCCACTTTGCTCATGAAAACACGGCGAGACTGCATGAAGGAACTCCCGTTTGGAGGATCAAGCTAATTATATACTTGGCGCGGAGACAATACTAACGAGGCGGCGTGAGCCAACACGCCCGCCCGCCAATCCCGCGCATGTTACGCTCGAAAGTAGTGTTCCGCCGCGTAATCTGGATCGTGCTTGACAGTGTGGGCATCGGCGCAATGCCGGACGCCGCTGAATATGGCGACCCTCCCGGCGCAGACACGCTCGGCAACATCGCCCGCATCCGCGGCCTGAAGCTTCCCAATCTCGCCCGGCTGGGACTCGGCAACATCAAGCCGCTGGCGGGCATCGCGCCGGCCGAATCTCCGGCGGGCGCCCATGGGCGCTGCACGCTGGCCTCGCCGGGCAAGGACACCACCACCGGCCACTGGGAAATGGCGGGCATCCACCTGGCACGGCCCTTCCCGCTCTACCCGCATGGGTTCCCGCCGGAAATCATGAGGGAGTTCGAGCGGCGCATCGGCCGCAAGTCTCTGGGCAACGTGGCGGCCTCCGGCACCGAAATCATCAAGGAGCTCGGCCCCGAGCACATGCGCACCGGCTCGCCCATTGTTTACACTTCCGCCGACAGCGTCTTCCAGGTGGCGGCGCACGAAGAGGTCATTCCGCTCTGGGAGCTTTACAAAATCTGCGAAACGGCGCGCGAGATTCTGCGCGGGCCGTATGAAGTCGGGCGCGTCATCGCGCGGCCCTTCATCGGCTCGCCGGGCAACTTCACGCGCACCGCCAACCGTCACGATTACGCCGTGCCGCCGCCCAAGGGCATGCTGCTCGACCGGCTCGAGGAGCGCGGCGTCGAGGTCTACGGCGTCGGCAAGATTTTCGACGTGTTTCTGGGCCGGGGCATCCGCGAATCGGCGAAAACTAAGAACAACGCTGACGGCATGGTGAAGACCATCGAGGCCATGAACTCCCTCGATGCCGGCCTGATCTTCGTCAACCTGGTGGATTTCGACCAGCAGTACGGCCATCGCAACGATATCGAAGGCTACGGCGCCGCGCTCGAACAGTTGGATGCCTGGCTGCCCGAATTCCAAGCCGCCCTGCGCCCAGACGACGTGGCCATCTTCACCGCCGACCACGGCTGCGACCCCACCACGCCCGGCACCGACCACACGCGCGAGTATGTGCCGTTGCTGGTGTTCGGTCCCAGGGTCCGCCGCGGTGTGGACCTCGGACTGCGCGGCTCGTTATCGGATATTGGCCAGACCGTGGCCGCGAACTTCGGCGCGAGCATCGATCACGGCGTCAGCTTTCTAACGGAAATCACACTATGAGAAAACCAGTCATGGCGGGCAATTGGAAGATGTACAAGACGCCCGCGGAAACCATTGCATTCTTCGTGAAATTCCGGCCGCTGGCCGGACAAGCGGAACACTGCGAGGTCGTGATCTGTCCCCCTTTCACGAACCTCGCCGCGGCCGTCGAAGCCGCCCAGGGAACGCGCATCCAGATTGGCGCGCAGAACATTGGCTGGGCCAGGGAAGGCGCCTTCACCGGCGAAATTTCCGGCCCGATGATCGTGGCCGCCGGCGCAACTTATGCCATCGTGGGTCACAGCGAGCGGCGCCAGTATTTCGCCGAGACCGATGAGACCGTCCTCAAGCGCACGCAGGCCGCGCTGGAATTCGGCCTCACCCCCATCGTGTGCGTGGGAGAGCGCCTCGAGGAACGTGAAAGCGGCCGCACCGAAGCCGTGCTCGCGCGCCAGTTCCAGAACGGAATCGCCGGCCTATCCGAGCAGCAGTTCGCCCGCATCGTGATCGCCTACGAACCGGTGTGGGCCATCGGGACCGGGAAGACGGCCACGCCCGAAATCGCGGCCGACGCGCATCGCGCCATCCGCGCCCACGTGCGGGCGAAGTTCGGGAAGGAAGCGGGCGAGGCCATCCGCATTTTATATGGCGGCAGCGTCAAGCCCGACAACACCCGTTCGCTGATGGCGCAGCCCGAAATCGACGGCGTGCTGGTAGGCGGCGCCAGTCTGGACGCGGTGTCGTTCGCGTCGATCGTGAACTTTTAGGCGTTCCGCCCGGGCACATCTACGGCACGGGCGCCTTTCGGCCAAGTGAGACGGGGCACCAGCCGTCAGCCACGATTAAAATCAGTCCGTTGCCTTTCTGAGGTGCCCTTCGACGTATTGGAGGGCATGGTCGAATCGACCAAAGAACCTGCAACCGAAATCTTCCAGCATCCCGCGAACGTTCGGATCGTCAAAATCCCGGGTGTTTCGGTTCAGAAAACAACTCTCGGCCGGCTTGGTCCCCGCAAGATGCCGGACAACTGAGGCCAGCACAATCGAATCCTGAACGGACATATCAAGTGCAGTTTGTATTCCTCCAGCTTGGTAGAATACATCGGAGTCCAGCGGAATTACGTCTGCCGCTTTGAGGATTCCGTCCATAGCGCGCTCTAACCCGGCTCGTTCGCTTTCTGCACTCCTGATCAGCAGCGCGGTAATCTCGTTGAAGCTGCTGGAGGCTTCGCGGTATGACTTCGACCTGCCGAGCTCCGAGAGCTGCTTCTGAAGTTCTGTGCTCAGCCTCGACCGCTCGTTTGCTTTGTGCATTAGCGTGATGTACGGTTCCGCGAGCGAAAATGCCGGAATTACGAGGCGAATGGAACCGGCGGCAGCGATCTCTATCAATCGCTGACAGCTTTCACATTGCTCCTGCTCAAGTGCTTGTTCCAGCACGAAATTCGATTCAACGTAAACATTCATTGCAAGGTGCTTGATTCGATGCGAGCGCTTCGCAGGGCTCCAAGTAACCCCGATTCGGATAGCCATCGAAGCGAGGGATCTTCTTTGGCTCTCAATTGCCCGGACTGGGCCAAGTCGACTAGCCACGAAAAAAGGATCAACTCCAGGGCTTGACCACCAGTCTTTTCAGGCGTCTGCTTGAACCGTTCAAAATACGGCTTCAATTCATGGGTCGCGTCCAGGGTAAACTGCGGTGGTTCTTCCGTCGGGGCCGGATCTTCTTGCCGCCAGAAATACATGTGCTCCGGCGTCGCGATCAGGAAGAAAGGCGCTCTGGGCAGAGTGCCGTGCGCCAGCAAGTTCCTACGGAAGCGAGCGGCCCACTGGTCGGAGGTTCGATGAGTGCTCTTGACCTCGGCAAGCAGGATCGGCTGCCCAAGCTGATCGTACGCCACCAAATCGACTTCTCTCGTTGGTAACGGCATATAGTGCGCCATCCCTACAGTTTGACACGTCTGTGCCGGGGGCGCCCGGCGAGGTCCAGGTCTAAAGGCTGAGTCCCCGACCCGCAGAACCGCCCCGTCGCGGCGAACTCCCCGGACAACGCCGCTGCGGGCAAGCAGGGTCGTTCACAGCCGCCGCTCGATTTCGCTCACGAACTCGCTCTCGCCTTCGATCGTCATGCCGACTTTGAGCCAGTAGAGCGGCAGCGGCGCCAGCAGCTCGTCGCACGATTCGCAGAGGTTCATGACGTCCTTCTCGGTGGTCACCAATGCGGTGGCGCCCCGGGCGCGCATTTCTTGCGAGATATGCCGCAGCTCGCGCGGGCGGTAGCGGTGGTGGTCTTCGAAATCCACCCAGCCCACCAGTTCCACGCCCAGGCGCTCCAGCGTGCGGCGAAACGCTTCCGGATTGCCCAGCCCGCAGAACACGCCCGCACGTTCGAAGGGCCGCTCCGCCGGCCCGTGCCGCCGGCCGCTGCGGTGCTCCACCCACGCCTGCGGTTCGACGCCCGCGCGAAAGACCGGCACTCGTCCGTTCCACCGGCGCACCTCGCGCTCGATGACCGCCGTCAGGTCGGAGAGGTCGCTGCGCGTGATGAGGACCAGGTGCGCGCGTGCCAGGGCCGCAGGCGGCTCGCGCAGGCGGCCCAGCGGAAAGACCTGGCCGCCGCCAAACGGGTCCAGGGCGTCGATCAGCACCACGTCCACGCTGCGCGCCAGCCGCTGGTGCTGGAACCCGTCGTCCAGCAACAGCACGTCCGCGCCGAAATCGCGCACCAGCAGCGTGCCGGTGCGGACACGGTCCGCTCCAATGCCCACCGGCGCCAGGCCCGAGCGGACGAATATCTGCGGCTCGTCGCCGGAATGTTCGGCGGTCACAGCCGCGCCGGGCGCCAAGGCCAGGTGCTTCCGGGGAGAGTTGCGGCCGTAGCCGCGCGTCAGGATTCCCGGCCGGCGCCCGCGGCGCTTAAGGATCTCCGCCAGCAGCAGTACGCAGGGCGATTTGCCGGTGCCGCCCATGGTGATGTTGCCGATCGAGATTACCGGTGCAGCCAGCTTGCGGCGGCGGGCGTAGTCATGCCGCAGCTTTTTTCGCGCGCCCCACCGCCACAGCCGCGCCAGCACCGAGGCCACGGCGAACCACGGCTGTGCGGGGCGGTAGCGAGGCACCCGGTACAACTCGCGCACCTGGGCCACCGCGCGGGCCGTGGCGCCGCCGCGCGCCTCCGCCGACAAGCGCGCGCGCTGCCCGATTTCCCGAGCCAACTCGGGCGCTTCCAGCAATCGTGCGACCGCGCCCGCCAGTTCGGCGGCGCCTGCGATTTCCACCCACGCGCCCGACGCCCGGAACTCGTCCGCAATGGCCTGGAAATTCTCCATGTGCGGCCCGGCGATCACCGGCTTGGCGAAAAATGCCGGCTCGAGAATATTGTGGCCGCCGCGCCGGGCCAGCGTTCCACCCATGAAGACCGCGTCCGCCACGGAAAACAGGCCGCTCAATTCGCCGATGGTATCCAGCAGAACGACGGCCGGAAGCGCCAGCGTGTCGGAGCCGCCCAGGCGCGAACGGCGCAGATATGGAATCCCGGCCGCTTCGAGTTTCCCCGCCGCCGTGTCGAAACGCTCCGGCTTGCGCGGCGCCAGAATGAGCAACAGGTCGGGATGGCGGGCGGCGAGTTCCTGGAAGGCGGCGATGGCCACATCGTCTTCGTCCACGTCGCCGGGGCGCCCTCTGGGCCCGGCAGGCGGCATGGTGCTGGCGGCGATCCACACTTTGCCGGGCCGCGCGCGCTCCAGGAAAGCGGGCACCGGAGAGCCGGCCGCCGCCGCGCGCGCCTCGAAGTCGTACTTGAAATTGCCGCCCGTTTGGGTTCGTTCGGGAAGCGCCCCCAGCGCCAGAAAACGCTCGCGCATGGCGTCGGTTTGCGCCAGGATGAAACCCGCCGCGGACAGTACTCCCCGAAAGAACCACCGGAAGGGCAAGTAGCGCGGAAAAGCGCGGTCGGAGATGCGGCCATTCACGATCGCGAGGCCCGCGCCGGTGCGGTGCACCTCCCGAAACAGATTGGGCCAGATTTCGGTCTCCGCAATCACCACCGCCGCAGGGCGCAACGCGCGCAGCACGCGCCGCACGGCGAACACGTAATCCACCGGCGCGTAGAATACGCCGTCGGCCAGATCGCCCAGCTTGTCGCCGGCGGTGGCGCGGCCCGCCAGGGTCGAGGTGGAGACGAAAAGGCGGCTGCGTGGAAACTCCGCCCGCAAACGGCGCAGGAATTCCACGCACGCCAGCACCTCGCCCACCGAAACTGCGTGCAACCAGATGGCCCCGGGGCCGGTCTGTCTATAAGAGCGCGGGAGGAAGCCAAAGCGCTGGGGCAAGCTCCGCCAGTAGCCGCGGTTTCCAAGAGCGCGGAACAGGAAATACAATATGAGGACAGGCAGCCCGAACGCCTGTAGGACTCGGTAGAGGAAATAGATGCCCCGTATTTTCAAACGTTTGGCTCTTTTATTGAGTATAGCGGCGGCGTTCGCGGCGGACAAGGATAAGGCTGCGTTCCGCCCTCCGCCGCTCACCAGCCTGGAGCATCGCCAGACCAACGCCCAAGTCACCATCGGTGTGGACCCGTACGCTTCGCCGGATAAGGCGAAGACCGCGTTCGGAAAACTGGACCCCTACCAATACGGCGTTCTGCCGGTGCTGGTCGAGATCCAGAACGATAGCGGCAAGACGATACGCGTGGACAAGCTGAAGGCTGAATACGTGGGTCCCCATGGGGACCGCGTGGATGCCACGCCCGCCAAGGATGTGCGCTACCTGCGCGGGCCCAACCGTCCCTCGGTGGTCCCCGGGCCGATCGGCAAGATCTCTTCCAGGAAGAACCCGCTGGATGCCTGGGAGATCGAAGGGCGCGCGTTCGCGGCCGAAATGCTGCCGGCCGGCCAGTCGGCGAGCGGATTCCTCTATTTCCAGACGGGCCTGCAACGCGGCGCCACCATTTACCTGAACGGCCTCACCGAGGCGGCTAGCGGTAAGGAACTGTTCTACTTCGAGATTCCGTTGCAATAGGTGCCGGCCACGCCCCGGCGCGCATGCCCAATCCGGTCACAAGCGTTTACGAAAATCTTCAGGCCATTTAAGTGGCTCCTCTGCTATAAGTTAGCGTCTAGGTCCCAGGCCGGGCCAGGGTTCCCGTGCGGCTTCGCCGGGTAAACTGAAGGCGGCAGGAGGGTTATGCTTTCCCCCGCGCCCGTTCCGGCGCGGGCTTTTCTTTTTCCGGAGGGATCATGAGTTTGCGTTTGTCATTCGCGGCAGTGTGGCTGGCTTCGTCCGCGCTCGCGGGGCCGCCGCTCACCACCATTCAGGATGTGCTCTACAAAGCCGATGGCACGCGTTTCAACGGCACCGTGACCATCAGTTGGACCAGCTTTCAAGCCATGGACAATTCCACCATCGCCACCCAGAGCATCACCGTGAAAATTGTGGACGGCAATCTGCACGTGCAGCTTGTCCCCACCACCACCAGCACCCCGACGACTTATTACTCGGCGTTGTACAACAGCAACGGGCGCATTCAGTTCCAAGAGACCTGGTCGGTGCCATCCAGTGCGCAGCCGCTGCACGTGCGGGATGTGCGGGTGGCGACGGCGTCCAGTGGCACGGCGCTCGCAGCGGCCGATACCAGCGGGACGACCACTCCGGTTGCCGAATCCAGCGTGGTGGGGCTTATCGCCGACCTGGGCGCGCGGCCGCTCAAGGGAGCGGGCTTCGCCGCCGGCCGCACGGCGGTGGTCGATGCGCTGGGCGCGCTCGAGTCGGCCACCGGCAACGCCACCGATTGCATGCACGTGGATGGCTCTGCAGGACCGTGCGGCGGTGCGCAACCATCATTCATGGACGGCGACTCCCCGGCCGGTATGGTGGACGGCTCGAACACCTCGTTCACCCTCTCAGCTCTCCCCAACCCCGCCACCAGCCTCGCGGTCTACCGCAACGGCGTGCTCCAGAAAGTCGTCCAGGATTACAGCCTTACCGGCAGCACAGTTCAGTTTGTCACCGCCTCCACGCCGCAGCCGGGCGATACCCTGCTGGCCAGCTACCGCCTCACCGGGACGGCTTCGGGCACGTCGCAAATGTACCCCAGTCCCCAGGTGGTGTGCAGCGGGACGGGAGCGGCCACCACCAACACCAGTCTCACCAGCACCGGAACCTGCGCCATTCCCTCGGGACTCCTGCTGCCCGGCGACCGCGTGGAGATCCGCTTCGATTTCGCGCACCAGGGCACGGTTTCGGGCTTCAGCTTCGAGATACATTGGGGCGCGACCACCATCGTACATCGCGACGCCGCCGCCGGGGAGGCTCTCGCCGGCGGGCGTGCCGATGCGGCCCTGCTGGCGGCAGGCGCGCAGTTGAGCTCGCAAACATGGGGCGCGCTGCTGGCCTTCAGCACCACTGTGGGCAGCGCCACCGACGCCTACGCCAGCGGCTTAACCGTCGATTTTCAAGGAATGCTGGCGCAAACCGGTGATACTCTTACGCTGAATAATTACACCGTGGTGCGGTTCCCGTAACGCGCGGGCGGGGTTGCGGCGCCGGTCAGGGCGACTGAATTCGCCCTGCCAGGTCGGGAGCGATGCGTTCGAGGTCTTTCGCATTCAGCGTATAGACCACCTCGGCCCCGGCTTTCCCCCCGCACGCAAGAATCAGGGCGTCATAGACTTTCCCGCCCGGCAGGTCGGCCCTGGCAGCGCTTGCCACTGTCGCCAGGTATTCCGCACCCGTTAGGCTGACCAAGGTAAGCCGCTCTCGCAGGTCGTTTAGAAACAACATGCATTGTTCCGGCGCTATCGCCGGCCTTACTGGAAGCCGCGTCATCACAGCGTAGAGTTCCGCCACGCTGTGCGCCGCACAGAATGCCGTTTTGGGAGTCGCGTCTTGAAAGCATTCAATGGCGGCTGCATGCGCGGGATGGTCGCCATAGAAAACGGCGACCAGCACGGAAGTGTCGAAGAAGCGCTTCACGGGGTCAAGTCCCGGCTGCGTTGCTCTCTGACTGCAGCGAGTACGGAATCGGCATCCGCAGCCGCCTCCGCCGAGGCACTTCGATACACCCAGATACCGTGCTCTTTGTGCAATGGTATCTGGGAACGGATTGGCCGCAGGCGAAGAGTCTCCCCTTCGCGATCAAGTTCCAGGGCGTCGCCCGCTTCCAGCCGCAGATCTTCGCGAACCGCCTTGGGAATCACTATGCGGCCCGCCTTATCGATGACCAATTCCATACAATGCCATTCTACCATGCCATTTGCTCATGGTAAATGGTATTTACCGGTGGAACTGGTCTCCCGGCCGCCAGTCGGGCAGTTTGTCCTGGTTGGCAATCTCCATTCCCAGCACGAAGCCGTACTCCGCGGCCTGTTGGACGGCCGTAAAATCCCAATCCGCCTGGAATTCGTCCGAGGGCTGGTGGTAGTGCTTGCTGTTGTACTCTTCCCACATCTTCTGGCCGTAGCCCGGCGGTTTGCCCAGGAATTCGGTGGCGTGTTCGACGGAAAAGGCCGGTATTCCGGCGTGCGCGAATGAGAAGTGGTCGGAACGGAAGTAGTGGCCCTGCTCGGGCTGCGCATCGGAGGAAATCTCGAGGTTCAGCCGTTTGGCGACCTGCTGCGCCAGCGGCCAGACGGTGGTGCGCTCGGCGCCCGTGAGGACTACATCCTTGGCGCGGCCCCAGGGATAGAGCGCGTCGTAATTCAAATCGATGGCCGTTTTGCCGGGCGGGTACAAGGGATGCGCGGCGTAATACTCGGAGCCGCGCAGCCCGCCTTCTTCGGCCGTGACGGAGAGGAACAGCGCGGTGCGGCGGGGCTTCTGCGGCAGGGAGGCCCAGGCGCGCGCCAGCTCCAGCAGAACGCCGCAGCCGGTGCCGTTGTCGATGGCGCCGTTGTAGATGGCGTCGCCGTTGACGGGCGTGCCGATGCCCAGGTGGTCCCAATGCGCGCTGAAGATCACCACTTCGTCCTTCAGTTGGGGATCGCTGCCCGGCACAATGGCCGCCACGTTACGGGTATCGAGATCCCGTATTTTGGCGGGCATGCTGCCGCGGATCAGAACTCCCAACGGGACCGGTCGGAAGTCGCGCTTCTCGGAAGCCGCCAGAAGCTCATCCACGGTCTTGCCCGCCAGGGCCAGCAGCTTCTCCCCGGCTTCGCGCGTGACCCAGCCCTGAAAGGCCAGCGACGGTTGGCCTGAGGCCAGCTTCACGAAAGGCACCTCGCGGCCCCAGGAGTTGCGCACCACCTCCCAGCCGTAGCCGGCGGTGGGAGTGGTGTGGATGATGATGGCGCCCACGGCGCCGCGCCGCACGGCTTCTTCGTACTTGTAGGTCCAGCGGCCGTAGTAAGTGAGGGCACGGCCGTCGAAGAAGGCCGGATCGTTCGAGGCGGGCTCGTTGGTGAACAGCACCAGCACCTTGCCCTTCACGTCCACACCTTTGAAGTCGTCCCATTTCCATTCGGGCGCGGTGATGCCGTGTCCCACGAAGATGGCCTCGCCTTCGAAGCGCGTCTGCGGCGTCTGGCGCTGGCTCACGCCCACGAAATCCTCGAGCCAGCGGAAGTCCGCGCTCTTGCCCCCAACCGAGGCCGAAAGCCGGGCGTCGGGCGTGGTCTCAATCCCCACCAGCGGCACTTTCTGGAAGTAGCTGCCATTGTCGCCCGCCGGTTTGGCCCCCGCCAGGGCGAATTGGGTGGCGATGTACTCGGTGGCGATATCGCCGCCTCGCTGGCCGACGCCGCGGCCCTCCAGCAAATCGAGCGACAGAAACCGGGTGTGTGCGCGAATGCGCTCCGCCGAAATCGAGCCGTCCTGGGCCAGGACCGGCAACGCGGCCATCACGAGGATTCCGAAAGCCTTCAACATACTTGAAATGGTATCCCTCGGAAGCCGCAAGCGTCCACCTCTTTGGGCGGCGTCTTTCGATTTTTCCTTCCCCCGCAGCTTTCCCTTCCGGAATGTGTTAATTCAAGGGGAGGGGGGTTTTTGCGTAATCCGGCAGTGGCTCCCAACGTCCAAGCAACAAGGAGGATCATGAAACTCGCGCGATTGGCGGTGCTTCTCTGGGCCGCAACTAGCTGGCAGGCGTTCGCTCAGTGGGATACCAGCGGCAACAGCATGCTCAATGGGACGTACTATTTCCGGGAAGTGATTTACATTACCAACACAAGCACCGGAGAGCTCAGCGACGCGGCTGCACTGTACGGCACCATCTCCTTCAACGGCAGCGGGACTTACACTATCAGTTGCACGGTTTACGATGCCGAGGACGGGCTCGGAACCTGCGCGCAGTTTGGCATCCCCGCTACCGGCTCGTACTCCATCGCGGCCTCCGGCTACGGATTCCTTTCCAGTCCGATATCGAGTGGAGATTACGTTTACGGGCTGGTTTCCCAGCAGGGCATTTTTGTGGGCAGCAGCACGGAAAGCGGCTTCAACGATCTTTTCATCGCCGCTCCGCTGGCTACGCCAGCGCCGACGAATGCAACCTTCAAAGGCTCCTACTGGCTGGCGGACATGGATGTCCCAAATGGCGTCGACTCGATGTTCCAGGTGAATCCGGATGGCGCGGGCAACCTGGGAAACGTGTCCCTCACGGGATACGGTTACGGCGATGGCTCGACCGTGGTCACACAGACCGCGGCCGGGGTCAAATACTCCTTCAGCAACGGCGCCGCGGTGGTGGCGTTTCCGAGCCCGTCGAATGCCACCCTGATCGCCGGGACAAAGTACCTGTACTTTTCGCCGGACGGCAACTTCGTTTTTGGCGGGGCGCCCGAATCGTGGGATTTCCTGGTGGGAATTCGCACCGCATCCGGCACGCCCGGCTTTGGGGGCCTCTACTACCAGGCCGGCATGGACCTGACCTCCATTTTCGATTCTTATTACGGATCGCTCAACGCGAATGGGGGCGTGGCAGTGGGCCACCAGCGGTTGAACGATGTGTTCGACGAGTACTCTACCGGCTACACCTACAGCGAGGCGTACTCGGTGGCGTCGAATGGAACGTACAGCAACCCCGCCATCATGAACTATGTGGTGGGCGCCGACGGTGTGCGGATCGGGTC
>Ga0371490_1001329_pt1 | contig 13120 bp, 12 predicted proteins | sample MB2SIPfraction_FD_207959 | JGI IMG/M metagenome (GOLD analysis project Ga0371490, IMG submission 207959) | Lab enriched peat soil microbial communities from McLean, Ithaca, NY, United States - MB28FN SIP fraction | ecosystem: Environmental > Terrestrial > Soil > Wetlands > Peat | place: USA... | reverse complement strand
CCTGGTTGCGCAGGCTCTCGCTGTTGCACAGCACGGCATGAGAACAGGCGGAAGCCATCCGCTCGGCGGCCAGCAGGATGCGGCGCTTGAGGCCGGTCGCGGTCTCCAGCCTGAGCCCGCGCAGAAGATAGACCCGCGACGGCACGCCGCAGAGCATGGCGGCCATCGAGCCCAGCAACCCGGCCTTGGGCGTGCTGAACTCCGTCATCTCGGGCTTCAGCCGGTAGAGCAGCCAGCACAGGCGCAGCAGCGACAAGAGGTCCGCGGCCGGCGCCATCTCCCGGCGCATAGGAATCGCAACCGACTCAACCCCGTCCCGAGCGGCGGTGCGGTTGAGCAGCTCGCCGGGGCTGGAAACCAGGGTTACCCGAAAACCCGCCTCACGCAGAGTGCGCAGACGACCGCCAAGAACCAGGCAGGTCTGCGGGTTTGTAAAACCGACGACGATGTGGGGGCTTTGAGGCAGACAGAAAGGCTGAGCCGGACGAGCGGCTATGGATGAAAACCGGTTGCGCACACAAAAGAATGTGGGCAAAAAACCTGTAACTGAAGTATTTCCGCTGCGTTTGAACACGAGCCTCTCCCTGAAAGGGCCTTCGCGTTCCGATAAGAACCGCTATCGGAAACGCGGTAGGAAAGGTGCTCGACGATCCAGGAGTTCATGCTTGCTGAACGCTCTACCGGGCGATCTACCGCGCCGGTACGTCCACTCCCGGGCTCCGTCACAGCCGCTCTCCTCGTGACAACGCAGAAGAGGCCAAAAAGGGAGGTCTCCCGCTGGAGAAGCAAATGCAGTACTCACAGGAAACATTAGTCGGCTTTAATATGTCAATGTGGAAAACTTCTTCAGGAAAAATGCGCTTTAATTGCAGATTAATATGGGAGTTTGCTCTATACTCGCTGAAACCCCTGAGGTTTTCCACATGCCCGCGCCTCTATATCCAAGGGTTCTGTTGCTGATTCCGCACCTTGGCGGAGGCGGCGCGGAACGTGTGACGGCGCTTCTGGCCCGTGGTCTGTCGTCAGAAAAATACGAACTGCACCTGGGGCTGATCACACAAACAGCAACCAGCGAGGTGCTGCCCTCCTTGGTTCGCGTCCACGCGCTGGGCGCTCGCAGGGTGCGCGCCGGAGCTTTCCGGTTGCTCCGGCTGATCTGGCGGCTGAAACCGGATCTGATTGTGTCGGGAATCTTCCACCTGAACTTTCTCGTGCTGCTATTGCGCCCCCTCTTCCCGCGCGGAACGCGCGTTCTGGTCCGTCAGAATGGAACCGTCTCCACCACACTGGACTTTGGCGGGCTGCCCTGCTACACGCGTCTGCTTTACCGTCTGCTCTACAGCCGGGCCGACCGCATCATCTGCCAGACACAGTCGATGGCCGAGGACCTGGCCTGCGAGCTAGGAGTTGCTCAGAACCGGCTGGCGGTGCTGCCCAACCCGGTGGATATAGAGGAGATTCGAACTTCCATTGGACTGAATCCGGCCCCGCAAACCGGCCCCGGCCCGCAACCAAATCTGATGGCCGTGGGAAGGCTCTCGGCGGAAAAAGGCTTCGATTTGCTGCTGCGGGCTATGGTTTCAGTCCGGAGAGAGTTTCCGGAGGCCAGCCTTCTGATTGCCGGCTCCGGCCCGGAAGAGGCGGCACTGAAGGCAGAGCGCCGCAAGCTGGGACTCGATTCCGCGGTACGCTTTGCCAGCTACGTCGACCGTCCCTGGGCGTTCTTCCTCGCGGCAACTCTCTTTGTGCTCCCGTCCCGGAACGAAGGCCTGCCCAATGCCTTGTTGGAGGCGGCTGCCGCGGGATTGCCCATCGTGGCCTTGCCAGCCTCCGCAGGCGTCGTGGAGTTGCTATGCGATCAACCCGGAGTGTGGCTGGCCCCGGAGATCTCCGCCGAAGCCTTGGCCGCATCCCTGCTGACGGCTCTTCACGCGCTCCGGCCGGGCGAGCGGTTCGCGCACCCCTTTGTCGAAGCCTTCCGCATGGATCGCGCCCTCCAGGCCTATGAGAGCCTCATCGACCGAACTCTGGAGAGGGACAGAAAAAGCTAATCCGCATCGCGCTTGCGTGGATGGAGCTTCCGCCGTCTCCTGGCCTGGTAGGCCTGGGCTCGCCGTAGCGCCAAGGCGTCATAAAGCCATTCAATCGGGCCCAGCCTGTCGGGTGGAAACTCGGCCAGAACGCGGTCCAGGGAGGTGAACTGCGCGGCATGGGTGCGAATGAATTCATGAAGCTCGTCCACCTGCTCGGCATGGGCAAAGTTGCTATGAATGCAAATGGTCCATAGCCCCCTGGTCTTTTCCGCCGGCCCCCAAAGCTGCTGCGGAATCCAGGTAATGCCGCCGCGCTTGAAAGGAATGCGGGCAAATCCGTCCGAGATCATCCGCAGTCCTTCCTTGCGGAGCGCGCTGAGGGTGGCCTTATCGAAGCCGTGGCGCGGCGCGACGAAGATCCTGGGAGTCAGACCCTGGCCGCGCAGAACCCCCAGCCCTTCGCGAATCCACTGCCGCTGGGTCTCTTCCTCGATCCCGGCAAATTCACTGTGATGATGCAGCTTCAACAGGCTCGGGGCTTTGCTGCTGCAGATATGGCTATACCCATGCAGGGCAATGGTGGCTCCGGCCGTCTCCATGGCGCGCATCTTCGGCCAGAACTGGTGGTCCGGCGGCGAAAGATTCAGTCCTTTGTCCTGGTTGTCGGGGATCACCGCAAGAATCGGCCGCAGCCGAAACTCCTCGATCAACGGCAGGCAACGCTGCCAGCGGTCATATTCCATGGTCGGACAAAGATCGTCAAAGCGCAAAAGGTATTGCGCCGGCTTGGGAATCATGCGGTTGCTCCCATGGTGCTTCCTTGCCTTCCCGGCAGAGGCCTGCCGGCTTTCATCGTTGAACAGCATCGGCTCACGCCTGCACCGCTGCTGCATTAGGAAGCAGCTTCCAGGCCCAATACCACAGGAAAACAAAGGTGCTCACGGTCCACAGCGAAGTGGCCAACGCGATTCCGGCCACGCCGTACCAGCGCATGAGAACCAGATTCAGGATAATATCCAAGACCAGGTTGAGCGTCCCACAATAAAAAATCAGGCCGGTGCGGCGCATGGCTACCAGAAAACGGTAAAAAACCCGGCTGGAGACAAAAAACGGAATCTGTATGGCGTACATGGCCAGCACCGGGGTGACCAGGGCCGTGTCGCGCGGCCCAAAGACGCCATGCTGGAAGGCGGTGCGAATCAGCCAGTGCGAGCCGGCGATCAGGGCCAGCGCGATGGGCGTGGAAACCAGTGCTGTCAGCCGCACCCAGGTGCGCAACGTCTGCCGGCATCCGGCCCAGTCCTCATGCGCGATCATGCGCGAAAAATGCGGCGTCACGGCCGACGAGACCGCCCCGGCCAGCAGCGTAATCACCACGCTCACAAAGCGGTTGGCGTAGGCCAGCGCGGAGACGCTCCCGGCGGGCAGCATGGCGGCCATGGACTGATCCACCAGCAGGCCGCAGGAGGCCGCCACGCCGCTCAGCAGCACCGGCCCATACTGCCGCGCCACCTCGCGCGTGGCCTCGGTCGCTCCGTGCCACCAGAGGCGAAAGCGGTAGCCGCGCGCGTCCATCATCCACGCCACCGCGCCCGCATGAACGAGCGCACCGGCCAGGGTCGCGTAGACCATCGCCCAGATGCCGTATCGGCCGCTCAGCAGCAGCGCTCCCAGGATGATGAGGACCGGGGTTGCCACCGGCGCCAGCGCGGGCCAGGCAAAGCGGTCAAAGGTGTTCAGAACGGCGGTGCAGTTGGTGGCGATGCCGGTAATCAGCACCACCGGCAGCAGCGCGTAGAAGAGCCGGATGGCGAGCGCCATCTTCTCCGGCGGAAAGTGCGAGGCTATCAGCGGAAAGAAGCCGCGCGCCGTCAGCGCCATCACGACGATTGCGGCGGTCAACAGCACACAAACCCACAGCATGGAACTCGACAGCAACTGTTGCGCGCGTTTTGGTCCCTCCCGCTCCCGCACACGCACCAGCGTTGGCACCAGCGCTTGGTTCATCGATTCGGAGATCAAATTGATGAGCAGGTTGGGAATCAGAAAAGCCGCCAGAAAGGCGTCCATCGCGTCCGTGCGTCCGTAAACACCTGCTACGGTGAACTCCTTGAAGGTGGCGACAATCTTGACCAGAATCCCGGCGGCCGTGACCGACGCCGCCGCGCGGAAAATGCGCCGGTTGACGCTGCCGCCTTGAAAGTGCTTCGTGATTTGGGTTGCGGGAAACATACTGGCGGAATTACTCGCTAGTCTACAAGATAGGCTCGGAGAAAATACCAGTGTGTATCGTCTTTGGGGCCGTGTGAAACCATGGAGAGAATGGCCGGCGAAGTAAAGATGCGCGTGGACCTGCTGCTGGTCGAGCGGGGACTGGTTCCCAGCCGCGAGCGGGCGCGTGCGCTCATCCTGGCCGGCCGGGTTCTGGTGCGCGAGCAAAAGGTGGAGAAAGCCGGCGCGACGGTTCCCGCCGATGCTCCCATCCGCCTGCTCGGTGAAGACCAGCCTTACGTAAGCCGCGGCGGCTTCAAGCTGGCCGCAGCGCTGGCTCGCTGGCAGATCGCCGTCCAGGGCCGCGCTTGCCTGGACGTGGGCGCCTCCACGGGCGGATTCACGGATTGCCTCTTGCAGCACGGCGCCGCCGAAGTCACCGCCGTCGATACCGGCTACGGCCAGATTGACCTAAAGCTGCGCAACGACCCGCGCGTCCGCCTGCTGGAGCGCACTAATGCACGTCTATTGGAGCCAAATTCATTGGTGGCAGGGCAGGGAAGCCTCGACCTCACGCTGCTGGTAATGGATGTATCGTTTATTTCTGCCACGCTGCTGCTCGGGCCGGTCTTTGCCGCCGCGCCGATGCTCACCGAAGCCGTTATCCTGGTCAAGCCGCAGTTTGAGGCCGGACGAGGTCACGTCGGCAAGGGAGGCATCGTCCGCGATCCCGAAGCGCACCAGCTGGCCGTCGACCGGGTGGCCGACTGCGTTCGCTCGCTGGGCTGGCAGGTCGTCGAGAGCATTCCCTCGCCCATCACCGGCGCGGAGGGCAACCGCGAGTTTCTGCTCTATGCGCGGCGGAGTTAGCGGCGTTCGTGTTGTTTGCGGTACTAGATTGGCCTTACCGTTTGTGGTTGGCCCCACCACTGGTGGTCTATTACACTAAAGCCGCATGGTTCGTGTTGCGATTGTCTGCAAACCCGAGAAAAATGAGCTGGCCCGGCTGCTGCCGGAGCTGATCGCATGGCTGCGCCAGCACGACTATGAGCCGCTGCTGGATCTGGAGGGCGGACAGTACACTGCGGCCGCGCCGGCCATGGAACGCGCATTGATGCCCGAGCAGGCGCCGGCACTGGTCATTGTTCTGGGCGGCGACGGAACCCTGCTCTCCGTGGCGCGGATCTTTGCCTCCACCGGCACGCCCATCCTCGGCGTGAACCTGGGATTCCTCGGCTTTTTGACCGAGGTTCGCCTGGACGACCTCTATCCGGCGTTGGAGAGTTGGCACAGCGGCTGTGATGGCTGCCATGTTCTCGATACGCGCGCCATGCTGCATGCCGAACTGTGGCGCGGCGGCGCGCTGCTCTCCATTTATGAGGCGCTGAACGAGGTGGTCATCTCCAAGGGCGACATTGCCCGCATGGGCGACTTCGCCGTCGAGCTGGACGGCAAGAGCGTGGCCCGTTTCCGCGCCGACGGCGTCATCGTCTCCACCCCCACCGGCTCCACGGCCTACACGCTGGCCGCCAACGGCCCCATTCTGACGCCCGACGTGGACGCCATGGTGGTCACGCCCATCTGCCCGCATCTGCTCACGCTCCGGCCCATTGTGGTGCGCGGCGACGCTTTGCTCAGCGTCCGCGTCGAGGGCGTCGTCAACCCGGCGCTGCTCACCGTGGACGGCCAGAAGGGCGTTGATCTGCTCATCGGCGATGAAGTTCGCTGCCGCAAGTCCTCGCACACCGTCAACCTGGTCCGCATGAGCGAGGGCGGCTTCTTTGAGGCGCTACGCAGCAAGCTGAGCTGGGGCGAGCGCTAAACCCCTGCGGTGGCAGAGTTACATCATTGATGGCTGCATAAGTAATGTTTTGATAAGCGCGCCGGAGGCGCAGTGTTTGTTAGCCCCGCGCTTTAGCGTGGGGAAAGTGGATTCCACAAAATTACTCGGAAGTCCCGTAGGGACGGCGCTAAGGACATTTCCTTTGCAGGGATCATTATCCTGCCTTCTCCGTCAACTCGGCCCAGCGGGCGTAGAGCGCGTCGTTCTCGTGCTGCGCCGCGTCCAGTTCCTTGAGCGCCTCCTGCAGCGCGGCAGCATTGGTGGCAATCGCTGGATGCTCGACGCGCTCGTGGGCGGCGGCCAGCCGCGCGTCGGAGACCTCGACCCTCTGCTCGATGGCCGCAAACTCCCGCGCTTCCAGGTAAGAGAGCTTCTTCTTCGCTCCCGCGCCTTGCGCCGGCTCGGCGCCTGGCCGTTGCGCGGAGCTTGAGCCGTCGGCCCGGCGCTCCGTCTTGCCCTGCGCCAACTCGTCTTGTTCTGCGAGCCAGTCTTCCCACTGCACATAGTCGGCAAAGCGCCCAGTGTGGCCGCGGCCGTCCAGGCCCAGCACCGTCGAGGAGACGCGGTTCAGCAGGTAGCGGTCGTGCGTCACCAGCACCAGCGCGCCGGGAAAGTCGAGCAGATTTTCCTCCAGAATCTCCAGCGTGGGAATGTCCAGGTCGTTGGTCGGCTCATCCAGCAGCAGCACGTCCGCCGGCTCCAGCATCAGCTTGGCAATCAGCACCCGCGCCCGCTCGCCGCCACTCAAATTTCTGACCGGCTGATTCAGTTGCTCGCCGCTGAACAAAAAGCGCGCCGCCCAACTGGCCACGTGCACCAGCCGTCCCTGGTACATCACCGAGTCGCCCTCAGGAGCCAGCGCACGCCGCAGGGTCTGATCCTCGTCCAGCTCGCGCATCTGGCTGAAGTAGACCAGCCGTAGCGCCTCGGCCCGGCGGATGTTGCCCTCGGCCGGCTCAATCTCGCCCCGCAGCAGGCGCAGCAGCGTCGTCTTGCCGCTGCCGTTGGGACCCACCAGCCCCACCTTCATGCCCGCGGTGAGAATGAAGTTGAGCCCGCTGAAGAGCCGCAGCTCGCGCTTCTCTCCTACTGGAGGATTTTCATCAACAGCATTCGAGCATGGGTGCCCCACCCTCGCCGCGTCTTTGTTTTTGCGGCTAGGGTGGGATACCACGATGCCTGAGTGATTGAATTCTTCTCCATCCTCGGAGGAAGGAACATCGCAAGCCACGCCCTTGAACTCCACCAGCCGCTTGGTCTTGCGTAGGCTGGCCTCGAAGTCGATTCCAGCCGTCGCCACCGCCGTGCGCGCGTTCATCTCCGCCAGTTGGCCGATCATCGCGTTGGCCGTGTCGATGCGCGCCTTTGATTTGGTGGTCCGCGCCTTTGGCCCGCGCCTGAGCCATTCGATCTCGGTCCTCACTTGGTTGCGCAGGCTCTCCTGCTGGCGGTTCTGCGACTCCAGATAAGCCTGCTTTTCTTCCAGAAACCGGCTGAAGTTGCCTTTCACGCGCAGCAGTCCATCGGCATAAACGCGATTCAGCTCGATGATTTCGCTGGACGTGGATTCGAGAAAGTAGCGGTCGTGGCTCACCGTGACGGCGGCAAACGAGGACGAGGTGAGAAGCTCCTCCAGCCACTCGATCCCGGCCAGATCCAAGTGGTTGGTGGGCTCGTCCAGCAGCATCACTTCGGGTTCGCTGACCAGTGCCTCGGTAATCGCCAGCCGCTTGCGCCAGCCGCCGCTGAGCGCGGCCGCCTCGGCAGTGAGGTCCACGAAGCCCGCGCGGCCTCCCAACTCTCGAATCAGGCCTTCGCGCTCCCTGCCCTCGCGCTCGCTCTCGTTCACGTGCGCCGTGGCCAGTGCCCGCTCCAGAACCTGGCGAATCGTAAGGCCGGGAGCAAAACGCGAGTCCTGCGGCACATAAGCGGCGCGCGCCCGCTTGCGCACCGCCAGCTCGCCGGAGTCCGGCTCCACCTGCCCGGCAAGAATCGCCAGCAGCGTGGATTTGCCCGCCCCGTTGGGACCGATCAACCCGATCCGAGCGCCCTCCTCTACGGTGAGAGAAATGTTCTGGAAGAGCGGCTTGGCGCCGAACTGCTTGCTCACCGATTGCGCGTTGAGAATGGGGGGCATCTCTCTCAAGGATACTGTGCCCTGGGTAGGTCAGCCGCCGGAGCGTGATCCTGACTTACCGTCCAAAGGAGTACGTGACCTGAAACAGCCCGTTGTCGATGCCGGGATTCTGGTTCGCCGTGTTGTGGTTAGAGATGTGGTGATAGCGGTACTCGGCGCGGACGGAGTGAGTCTTGGAGCGGTAGAGTTCGAACCCGGCGCCAAGGTCGAAGGTGAAGTTGAAAGAACCGGCCTCCTGTATGGGGATGGGCCGCGTGGAGTACATAGAACCGCCGTGGCCGATGATGAAGGGTTGCAACTTCCGGCGCGGGAGAAAATTCCATTGAAAGCCGACGGGCGACATGCCTTCGCCGATCGTCCATTGGCGGGTGCAGGTGAAGGTGTAGGTATAGCTGTAGGTTATGCCACTTAGTGTATTGCTGAAGCTGCCCGACGAGGGGACACAGGGCGTGGTTAGAGCCCCAGTCCCGGATTCCGTAAACACAGTTGGCGACGTCCAATTGACGGTGTTCACAACCACCGGATCACTCTCCAGCGCCACCGGCAGCAGCTCCCCGTTGTACTGCCAGTTAACGACGCGGTTCAGTAAGAGCTTGCGGCCGTAGGCCACGCCGAATTCCAGCAGCTTGCGATTCTCGGCATCGCCCAACAGGATATGGCTGGAGTCGCCCGAGTAAGCGCCGAAGATGCTGAAGGTGTTGGTTCGGGCGTAAAAAGGGTTTGCGGCTGGAGCCTGGGACCATGCCGTTGCGGCGCCCGTCATCAGGGCTAGTAGAAGGATGAGGCTACGAAGACGTAGCTTGGCGGGTCGGACCGCGCTCTCGCATTTTGACAAGAAATGTCCTTTCGCGCACCGGACTGGACGGCCCTGTAGGGCCTATAATCCATTTTTGACCGCGAAATCCATTTTAAGGGAGCACACCCATGTCGTCACCCGCCGTAGCCTACGCACGCCAGAACCATCCCCGCTATCTGAAGGAACTGAAGGATTTGCTGCGCATTCCTTCGATCTCCACTCTGCCCGAGAACAAGGGCGACTGCCGTCTCGCCGCCGAATTCATCATGCGAGAGCTGACCCGCATCGGCTTCGAGCATGCGCGGCTGATTGAAACCGAAGGCCACCCGCTGGTTTACGCCGACTGGCTGCACGCCGCCGGTAAACCTACTGGTCTCTTTTACGGCCACTATGATGTGCAGCCCGTCGATCCGCTGGACGAGTGGATCTCGCCGCCCTTCGAGCCTACGGAGCGTAACGGCAACATCTACGGCCGCGGCACGGCCGACGACAAAGGCCAGATCTGGGCGCAAATTAAAGCTCTGGAATCGCTGATGGCTGCCAACAAAGGCAAGCTGCCCGTCAACGTGCGCATCATCTTCGAGGGCGACGAAGAGGTGGGAGGGGAGGGAATTGCCGCTTTTGTCGCCTCCAAGCCGCCCGAGCTGAAGGCCGACTTTGCCTTGGTCTCCGATACCGAACTCTTCGCGCCCGGTCTGCCCACCCTCTGCGTCGGCCTGCGTGGCATGATCTACACCGAGCTGGAGGTGCGCGGCGCCAAAACCGATCTGCACTCCGGCATGTATGGCGGCGCGGCCCCCAATCCCTTCGTCTCCCTGGCGCAGATGCTGGCCAAGCTCAAGGATGAGGACGGCCGCATCCTCATCCCCGGCTTCTACGACGACATCATTCCCCCCAGCCCCGAGGAGCTAAAAGCCTGGAGCAGCCTGCCCTTCGACGAGGAGCACTATCGCATCACCGAGGTGGGCTCGCGCTCCCTGGTGGGCGAGCCCGGCTACACCGTCATGGAGCGTACCTGGGCACGGCCCACGCTGGACGTGCACGGCATGCCCGGCGGCTTCATCGGCGCGGGCGCAAAAACCGTGATCCCCGCCAAGGCCGTCGCCAAGGTCTCCATGCGCCTGGTTCCCGGCATGACTCCGGCCAAGTCCTTTGCCCTCTACAAATCCTATGTTGAGAAGATCGCCCCATCCGGCGTCGAGGTCGAAGTGCGGCTCATCAGCGCAGGCGACCCCTGCCTGGTTCGCGTCGACAACCCCTACATCCAGGCTGCCACCCGCGCTCTGCACGAGGTCTGGGGCAAGGACACGGTCTTTATCCGCTCCGGCGGCTCCATCCCCATCGTCGGCGACTTCGACCGCCATCTGGGCGTCCCCAGCGTGATGATGGGCTTCGGCCTGCCCGACGACTGCATCCATGCCCCCAACGAGAAGTTCCATCTGAAGAACTTCGAGTTGGGCATCGAATCCGTCATCCGCTTCCTCGAGGAAGCCGGACGGTAGTTAAACCACAAATCTGGGTGCCCCAGGTCCGGATTCTCGGACCTGGGCTTCCCAGTCCCCGCAAAATACTTCTCTGCAAACAGTTTCTGGTGTACAATATGTGCATACGGTAAGAGCGGTATGAACTGCGAATGGGATCCCCGCAAGGATGAGGCAAATTTCAGAAAGCATGGGGTTCGCTTTGCTGAGGCGGAGCCGGTCTTTGTGGACGATTATTCAGTTACGAACACGGACGATGAATCAAGCCTGCATGAGCAGCGATTTGTCTCGATTGGAACGGGCGTGAAGGGGAGGGTTTTGTTGGTGGTCTACTGCTATCGCGGCAGAAAGATTCGCATCATCTCCGCACGCCCGGCAGAGGCGCATGAGCGCAAGCAATACGAGGAGCACAGATGAAGCAGAGTTACGATTTCAGTAAAGGCAAGCGCGGACGGATTGCCCCGCCTGAGCCGGAGCCGCTCGGCAAGACGCGCATCACGATTCGGCTGGATGAAGATCTGGTGGATCACTTCCTGAAAGAGGCCGGCGCCTTCGGCGGAGCAATAGGCTACCAGACGCTCATCAACCAAGCCCTGCGTCAGCACGTGGAAGGCAAAGCGCCAAAACTGGAAGAGACTCTGCGCCGCGTATTGCGCGAAGAGTTGCGGGTGGCAAGCTGAAACCGGAATTCCAGGTCTGAATATCCAGACCAGGAATATCCATTTATGGCGCTTGTCTTAGATGTATGGCATCCGGACAGATAGTTCTAGAAGCAGTACGTGCCTAATCTCGTCGTGGCGTCATGAGAAGAGCTTCAACGGGCTGATAGATCGATTGTCCGTTCAAAATGCGATATGCCAGAACTAACGACTTGTGAACGCCGTCGTAAATATAGTATGTCCCGCTGGGTGACTGCAGTTTCTCGGAATCAGTTGCTGGCGTAACGGCAATGAAGTCAAACTTGTTGATGTCAAAACCAGTATTCAGTTTTTCAAAGCTCTCAAATGCGGCGGGGTCATGGCACGTCGGCATCAGCCCCATAGGGCGGCAGAGAGATGAGAATGTCCATTTGTTTTTGACCATACGGCCCGCAACGTCGAGAAGCGTCCGAGGTTGACCCCGAGGTGTCAAAAGGCGTGTGGGGTCGATTTCCTGCCAGATGAGCGATAAGAAGGATTGTGCATCATTCAATGTCAACAAGTATAGATTTCCGGGCGCTTTCACGGCATCGATCAACCGAGGATCGACATGACGATCAAGTGACGCGCGAGCACTGAGCCGTGCAAGCACCTCTGGACTGTTAACCTTTCTCATTTCTATATCGTGCGCGCGATTTGAAGATGGATCAACCTTGATGGGTGGCCTAGGTCTCGATTCTGACACCTGGGAAACCACAATCTTCTCCGCGGCTTTTTGCAGAGGATTCCGTTTCCCGCCTCACTTTCTGAATGACGCCGCATCAGCTATATTGATCTCGAACCGGCTTTATGCCCAGGAGGAACTCGATGAACAAAATGCTGATGGTCATGCTGCTGGCGTTGATGGTCCCGTTTGGGGCTGTGGCGCAGGACTCCAAAGGATTTCAACGCTTCCACATTGGCGCGGCGGAGGTGACCGCGCTCCAGGACGGCTGGCTGAATCTCGACACCAGTCTGCTGAAGGGAATCGACGAAGCGGGAATCAAGGAGTTGCTCGGCAGCACCGCTCCGGTGAAGACATCGGTGAACGCCTTTGTGGTGCGCAGCGGCAAACACACCTTCCTGATCGATGCCGGTTCCAAGGGCAACGCACTCGGCGGCTCCATGGGCCATTTGCTGGAGAAGATGCGGCAGGCGGGCATTGATCCGGCCTCCATCGAGGCGGTGTTGCTCACCCACATGCACTTCGACCATGTGAGCAATCTGCTCACCGCTGATGGCAAGCGCGCCTTCCCCAATGCCACGGTGCGGATGGCCAAGGCAGAGTACGACTACTGGCTCGACCCCGCGCTGGCAACCAGCCCGGAGCGCAAGCAGAACATAGAGATGCTGAAGACCGTATTGGCGCCCTATGAGACGGCAGGAGCTTGCAAGCCGTTTGCTCCCGGCGTGGAGCCGTTTCCAGGCGTCACCGCGCTCACGCAGTACGGACACACGCCCGGTCACACCGTGTACAAGATCGGCAAGGGCAAAGAGGCCGTCTGGTTCATCGGCGACCTGATCCACTACGGCGATGTGCAGTTCGCGCGGCCGCAAGTCACCGTGCAGTTCGACACCGATAGCAACAAGGCTATGTCCAACCGTGTCGAGCTATTTCGCGAGGCGGATAAGCAGGGAGCCGTACTGGCAGGCGCGCACCTGGCCTTCCCCGGAATGGGACGCCTCGCCGCCAAAGGCAGCGGGTATCTTTGGGTGCCCCTGAAATAACGCGGCGGCTTAACCACCTCCGATGAGGTACAATTCCGGGCGCCCTATCCTTCCCACGGTTTTTGCGGGAAGGGTGGGGCACCACAATCGTATTCCTCGCAACGTTTCTAGAGCGGAACCAGAGTAACTGTGTCCTGTTGAGTTTTGTTCAGGGTCGCCGCTCCCTGATGGTCGCGTCGACTTGAATGCTTTGGTTTCGAGATACATCTACTCT
>Ga0371490_1001328_pt1 | contig 13122 bp, 9 predicted proteins | sample MB2SIPfraction_FD_207959 | JGI IMG/M metagenome (GOLD analysis project Ga0371490, IMG submission 207959) | Lab enriched peat soil microbial communities from McLean, Ithaca, NY, United States - MB28FN SIP fraction | ecosystem: Environmental > Terrestrial > Soil > Wetlands > Peat | place: USA... | reverse complement strand
TTCCCTCTACCATCCCCGCGCTCTGAAGCGATAGACTCACAGCACAGGCTCTTCACCCCATGGCCAGAACAACCTCCAAACAGAATCTCTTCAATGGTCGCGACCACTCCTGGATCGAGTTCAACCGGCGTGTGCTGGAAGAGGCAGAAGACGCCTCCAACCCGCTGCTGGAGCGGGTCAAGTTCCTGGCCATCACCGGCTCCAACCTGGACGAATACGTTGAGATCCGCCAGGCCGGCCTGATGCAGCGCATTGAGGACGGCTATCGCGAGCCCGGCTACGACGGCCTGCGTCCTGATCAGTCGCTGGCCGAACTCACCGGTGACATTCACAGCTTTGTGGCCGCGCAGTACCGTTGCTGGAACCGCCAGCTGGTGCCGGAGCTGGCCAAGCAGGGCATCCGCCTGCTGGCCTGGGACGAACTCAGCGACGAAGCCCGCGCCTTTGCCCGCGACTACTTCCAGCGCGAAGTCGACCCTCTCTTGACGCCCATCTCGATCGACCCGGCGCACCCATTCCCGCGGGTGTTGAACAAGGCACTCTGTCTGGCCCTGCTGCTGAAGGCCAAGCGCCGCGCCTCCAGCCCGCAGGTGCTGGGCGTGGTCACCGTGCCGCGCGCGCTGCCCCGCTTTGTGCGCCTGCCCTCGCCCGACGGCACCTACGAGTATCTGCTCCTCCAGGACCTGATCGCGCGCCACCTGAGCGGCATGTATCGCGGCTACGAGGTACAGGCCCAGGCCAGCTTCCGCGTCACCCGCAACTCCAACCTCTACTTCGAGGAAGAAGAGGCGCGGTCGCTGCTGGAAACCATTCGCGTGGAGCTGCACAACCGCCGCAAGGGCGACGCCGTGCGCCTGGAGATTGAGGCCGGTGCCGATCCGGAGATCGTCAGCCGCCTGCGCATCAACTTCGAGCTCGATGAGGACCAGGTCTTTATCTCCGACGGCCCCGTCAACCTTTCGCGGCTGATGTTCTTCTACTCCGACATCAAGCGCCCCGATCTCAAGTACCCGGCCTTCATTCCCAAGCCTCTGGTGCTCAGCCGTACCTCCTCCGGCCTCTTTGAGGAGCTGCGCCAGCGCGACATTCTGCTGCACCACCCCTACGACTCCTACGACCCGGTGATCGACTTCATCGAACAGGGCGCGCACGATCCGGCCGTGGTGACGATGAAGCAGACCCTCTACCGCACCTCGAACGACTCGCCCATCTTCCAGGCGTTGACCGAAGCCGGCGCCGCCAAGGAAGCCACAGTGGTGGTGGAGCTGATGGCCCGCTTCGATGAAGCCTCCAACATCCGCTGGGCGCGCTCCATGGAGGATGCCGGCGTGCAGGTCTTCCACGGCGTGGTCGGTCTAAAAACGCACTGCAAGCTGGCCATGCTCGTCCGCCGCGACGAAGACGGCGTCACCCGCCGCTACTGCCATCTGGGCACCGGCAACTACAATCCCGTCACCGCCCGCTTCTACACCGATCTGAGCCTGCTCACGGCCAATCCGCAGATTGGCGAGCGGGTCCACAAGGTCTTCAACTACCTGACGGCCCACGCCGAGCTCGACGATTACAATCCGCTGCTGGTGGCTCCGCTGACCATGGCGGAGAGCTTTCTGCGCCTGATCCGCCGCGAGATGGAGCACGCCACGGCCGGACGTCCCGCGCACATTGTGGCCAAAATGAACGCGCTGCTGGAGCCCTCGGTGATTGAGGCGCTCTACCAGGCCTCGCAGGCCGGCGTGGAGATCGACCTCATCATCCGCGGCCTTTCCATCCTGCGCCCCGGCGTCAAAGGACTCTCGGAACACATCCGCGTACGCTCCATTGTGGGCCGATTCCTGGAGCACTCCCGTATCTTCCACTTCGCCAACGGTGGCGACGACGAGATCTACATGGGCTCGGCGGACTGGATGCCCCGCAACCTCTTCGAGCGCTGCGAGGTGATCTTCCCGGTCCGCGATCCGGCCGCCAAAGTCCGTCTGCACAACGAAATCCTGCCCGCTTACCTGGCCGACACCGTCAAGGCGCGCCTCCAGCAATCCGATGGCAGCTACATCCGTGCCAGCAAACTGGTCAAAGGCCCAGCCTTCAGCGCCCAGGAGTTCCTGATGCGGCTGGCCGAAGGCAAGGTAGGCCTGGAGGCTCTGCCTACGCCGCAGCCAGCCAGCGTCCCGGTTCGCACGCCGCGCCGCCGGCCAGCCGCCAAACGCACTGCCGCGGCCGCTCGCTAGAACTTGGTTATTTTCGCTTTCTTCCCGTCGTCGCCACCTGAGCACTTCACTCCGCTGATCGGCTTCCAGTTGTCCACCCGCACCGGCAGCCCCTGCATGCAGACGGTGAAGGAGCCCGGCCGCGTAAGACCGTTCAGCTCGATGGCTGTGCCCACGGCGGGTTTCTCGTTCTGGAAGTAGAGGTTGTAAAGCTTGCCCGTAGCCTGATCGGTGAGCACAAGACAGCCGCTCTCCACGCCCGCTTCCACACATCCCGTCAGATGGACATTCTGCGGCTCGTTGCGGGATTGCGCCAGCGCGGATGCGGCGAAAAGCATGGCCAGGGTAAGAACAGCGGTGCCCAATCTAGAAAAGGACTTCATAGCCTGACTCCTTCCGGCAGCCTGCGCTGCCTTGTCAGAAGAACGCCCTCGCGCCGCCCGCTTGCAGGGAATCTTTCAGTCCAGCGGCCCCAGTGCGCGGCTCAGCGCGGCAAAGCCTTCGATGGGGAGTGACTCGGCACGGGCCTGCGCGTCGATGCCGGCCGCGGCCAGAGCCGCAGTTACCGCATCCGGCGCCACCCCTGCCGCACGCAGGTTGTTCCCGAGCGTTTTGCGCTTTTGCGCAAAAGCCGCCTTCACCAGCTTGATAAAGGGCTCCTCTTCCACACCCAATTCGACAAAGCGCGGCGCAAAACGCCAGCGGAAGACGGTGGAGTGCACCTCGGGCGGCGGCGAAAAGGCCTCGGGAGGCAGCGTGAACAGCCGTTCGGTGGGTCCATACATCTGGGTGGTCACGGAGAGCACACCGTAGTCGCGCGAGCCCGGCTCGGCGGTCACGCGGTCAGCCACCTCGCGCTGCACCATGAGCACCGCCACGTCCAGCGCGCTGGCAAACTCGGCCAGACGCAGCAGAATCGGCGAGGTAATGTAGTAGGGAAGATTGCCGGCAATAGCCAGCTTGTGCCCGGCTTCCGCGGCAGCAATGGCAAAGTCGAACTTGAGCACATCCTGCTCGACCACCTCGATACGGTCGCCAAAGTGCACCCGCAACCGCAGCGCCAGCTGGTGATCCACTTCCACCACCAGCAGCCGTCCGGCGCGGGCGGCAATGCGTTCCGTGATGGCGCCCAGGCCGGGGCCAATCTCCACCACCGTGCGCGCGCTCACCGCGCCCAGCGCCAGCGCAATGCGCTCCATGGCGCTTTCATCGCGCAGAAAATTCTGTCCGAGTTTCGATTTTGCGGGCATCTGCAGCGATCATAGCTGATCGCGAGCCAGTCCATCCGCACGGACCCGTCTGCCCGCAATTTGTCCCCTCTGCCGCACTCTGTTAGAATGAGGACGAATATGGTCCGCATTCCGGAGCACCGCTGTTGTTGTCGCCTGTCGCATCTCCACGACGGGTGCACCTGCTAGTCTTCGAATTCCTTCAACACATCGAAGAAAACGCACCCGCAGCCGCAAAGGCCGCGCAGATCTTCCTGCATCCCCGGCCTTCGGCGCATCCCCAAACCCGCAAGCTGAACGAGGTCCCGATGCCGGTAGAAGCAAGTGCAATCGAAGCCAAACCGTTTTCCTCCACCACGCGGCTGAGCCACCTGAAGTTGCTGGAAGCGGAGAGCATCCACATCCTGCGCGAGGTCGCCAGCGAGTTCGAGCGCCCGGTGATGCTCTACTCCATCGGCAAGGACTCCAGCGTCATGCTGCGCCTGGCGCAGAAGGCCTTTGCTCCCGGCCCCATTCCCTTCCCGCTGCTGCATGTGGATACCGGCTTCAAATTCCGCGAGATGATCGAGTTCCGCGACCAGATGGCGAAGCAGGTGGGAGCCGAGCTCCTGGTGTGGCGCAACGAAGCGGCCATTGCCAACGGCACCAATCCCATCGCCCTGGACACCAAGCGCTGCTGCCAGTTGCTCAAGACCCAGGCCCTGCTCGACGCCCTCAAGCACTACAAATTCGACGCCGCCTTCGGTGGTGCGCGCCGCGACGAGGAAAAGTCGCGCGCCAAGGAACGCATTTACTCCTTCCGCGACTCCGCCGGCCAATGGGACCCCAAGAATCAGCGCCCCGAGCTCTGGAACCTCTACAACGCCCGCGTGCATCCCGGCGAAAGCATTCGCGTCTTCCCGCTCTCCAACTGGACGGAGATGGACGTGTGGCAGTACATTCACGAAGAAAAAATTCCGGTGGTCGATCTCTACTTCGCTAGGGAGCGCCCCATGTATGTGCGCGGCGAAGCCTTGCTGCCTATCGAACAGGATTTTGTCGCCCTGCCCGGCGAGAAGCCGCAGATGGTGAAGAGCCGCCTGCGCTCGCTCGGTTGCAGTCCCTGCACCGGCGCTATCCGCTCTGATGCCGCAACCATTCCCGACATCATCGCCGAGCTCATCTCCTTCCGCTCCTCCGAGCGCGCCAATCGCGTCATCGATCATGACCAGGAAGGCTCCATGGAACTGAAGAAGCGGGAGGGATATTTCTAATGGCGACCACGGCTCCGCAGTTTTCGATTGAAGAATTCCTGGCCCAGGAACAGGCCAAGGACATGCTGCGCTTCTCCACCGCGGGCAGCGTGGACGATGGCAAGAGCACGCTGATCGGCCGCCTGCTCTACGACACGCAATCGGTCTACGAAGATCAGGTGCGCTCCATCGAGGGCAAAGGCACCACCGCTCCCGGCCAGATCGACTTTGCGCTGCTCACCGACGGCCTGCGCGCCGAGCGCGAGCAGGGTATCACCATTGATGTGGCCTACCGCTACTTCTCCACGGCGAGAAGAAAATTCATCATCGCCGACACGCCCGGCCACGAGCAGTACACCCGCAACATGGCCACTGGCGCGTCCACGGCGGACGCGACGGTGGTGCTGATCGACGCCTCCAAGGGCGTGCTCATCCAGTCGCGCCGTCATGCCTTCATCGCCTCGCTTCTGCGCGTGCGCCACGTGATTGTAGCCGTGAACAAGATGGACCTGATCGGTTACGACGAGCAGAAGTTTCGCGCCATTGTGACCGATTTCAACGCGGTTCTTGCCGCCATTGCCGGCGACACCGGCAACCAGGTAGAGGCCGTCTTCGTGCCTGTTTCAGCCCTGGTGGGCGACAACATCGTGCACAAGACCGATGCCATGCCTTGGTACTCGGGCCCTTCGCTCCTGGAGCTGCTGGAAGCCTTGCCGCCTTCCGAAGGCGCTGTAGATGCGGCCTTCCGTATGCCGGTGCAGCGCGTCATCCGGCCCGACCATACCTTCCGCGGCTTTGCCGGGCAGATCGCTTCGGGCCGCGTCCGCGTGGGTGACAGCATCGTGGCGCTGCCCTCCGGTCGCACGGCAAAGGTGGCGCGCATCGTCACCTTCGACGGCGACCTGGACGAGGCGCGCGCACCGCTCTCCATCACCCTGGTCCTCGACCGCGAGATCGACATCAGCCGCGGCGACCTGCTTGCCGCAACCAACGAAACACCCACCGTGTCGCGGCATCTCTCCGCGCAACTGGTCTGGATGGATGCCAAGCCGCTCGGCGTCAACAAGCGCTATCTGGTCAAGCACACCAGCCATACCGTGCCGGGGTTTGTACGCGCCATCGTTCATCGCACCAACATTGCCACGCTGGAGCACGAGCCGGCCGAGACGCTGGAGATGAACGCGATTGGCCGCGTGGCGATTGAGCTGCTGCGTCCCATCGCGCTGGACCTCTACGGCGAGAATCGCGGCACCGGCGCCTTCATCCTCATCGATCCCATCACCAACGCCACCGCTGGCGCTGGCATGATTGCCGCCGTCGAGGCCGACACCTCCGACGGTATCGATGAAGAAACCGAAGCTACCGGCCCCATAACCACGCAAGAACGCGCCGCACGCTGGGGCCACCAGGGCGGAGTGCTGGAGCTCGAAGGTTCCGAAGATCTGATCGATCTGGTGGAACGCTCGTTGTTCTCAATCGGTGCGATTACGCAGCGCATCGATCTCGGCAATCCCGTCTTTGCCAGCAGCCGTGGGCTGCTCGAAGCCCTGAAAACCCTCCAGACCGGAGCGGGCATCCTGCTCCTGGTCACCCGCATCACGGCGAGCGAGCAACTGATTGCCCGCGCCGGCGAGCACAAGGCGCTGATCGATGGTGCCAATCACGCGGCAGTGGTTTCTGCCATGCACTACCTGCTGCAAGAAGCAAGAATTCTGCACGAAGTGGAACGCGCAGGGTTGTAACCTCGCGCGAAAAGCGCCCCGAAGGGGCGATGTGCGAATAGCCCAGGGCAAGCCGCAGGCGCAGCCCTGGGTGAATCGCCCCATGAGACCTTCGCGCCCCCTAGGGGGCGCGGTGCAAAGACACTTGCCACTCGCATCACGGCTCGCCCATCCAGCGGCGATTTACAGGAGAAGAACCATGGCAATCGATGCCATTCAGGCCGAGGTAACCGCTAAACTCGACGCCGTGCGCAAGGCGCTGGCCGAGGAGATCACTGCCGGTGCGGGCGATGTGTGCATCACCTGCAGCTTCCAGGCCGAAGACGTGCTCCTGACCAGGCTCGCCCTTGAGCTCGATGCCCAGATTCCGGTCCTCTTTCTTGACACCGGCTACCACTTCCGCGAGACCTATGAGTATCGCGACAAGATCGCGACCGCATGGGATCTGAACTTGATCAATCTGCTCCCGGCAAAGACCGTGGCGGAGCAGGAAGCGGAGTTCGGCAAGCTCTATGAAACCGCGCCCGACCGCTGCTGCGGCCTGCGCAAGGTGGAACCGCTCTTCAAAGCCGTGGCCGGGTATCGCGTATGGATCACCGGCCTGCGCCGCGAGCAGGCCAAGAGCCGCGCTGCGCTGGAAGAGCGCGCCGTCTTCCACCTGCCCGGAGGCGCATCGGTGCTCAAGCTTGCGCCGCTCACCGAGTGGAGCACCCGCGACGTGTGGTACGCCTGCGAGCAGCTGGGCATTGAGCGTTTACCTCTCTACGACCAGGGCTATACCTCGATCGGCTGCCAGCCCTGCACCACTCTGCCGCTCGATCCCAACGATCCCCGCTCCGGCCGCTGGGCCGGCCGCAAGGTGGAGTGCGGCATCCACATTGAAGCGCCCTCCGGGCACTGATTGTCGCGTCGGATGCAAAAAAATCACACCAGCAAACCGGCCGCTCCGTGCGGCCTTTGCTGTTTTTATTCAGAGAATTAGCATGCCGGAAAGGGAAATAAAAAAATTGGTGCGGAAGCCGGAACTTGAACCCGCAAGCCTTTTGGGCGCTAGCTCCATGGAGCTTATCAAACGAATGGTCTGAGAGCCGCTAACCCAAACCATAGTAACTAGTCCAGCGTTGAATTCCCTCCTCGAAGTGCCGATGAGAATAGTGAGGAAGCTCTCCACTCGGAGTCATCGGCATTGCTCATCAAGTCCCAACTCTTCGCTTTTGTTCTATCGGTTTTGGCAGTCTGCCAGATTCCCGCGCTGGCCGCTGAGCGGTCCGCAACTGCCATCATGCGGGTTTCCGTCACGGTGCCTGACACCTGCAGCGCCTCCGTGAATCAAGCGGCCAACGTCAGGGAAGGTCTACCCGTCTCTGTGGCCTGCAATGCCGCCACTCCTTATCATGTAAGCGTAAGCAAGAAGCAGGCAGATGGAGTTGCCGCGGTGCACACGGTGCAATACAGCTCTTTGAAAGACGCTGCACAGCCTGACAACACTGAGACTAGCCCCATCCTGATCTCCATCACGTACTGAACCTCCTGGAGCATTCCGGGTTTGGCTTTTGAAAGAGCCAAACCTTTTACCTACCAGGAGGAACAGTCGAAAATCCGAGCCCCCCCTGCCAGATTCCAAGAGAACGCACGCGTTGAATCTGGGCCAGGCAACTGCCCACATTGACCAGCCTCAAAAGTTTCGCTGGATAAGCGACATACGCGTGTCGCCAAGCGGCGGTCGAACCCGAGTTTCGGAATCTCGGATCAAGATAACGTGCACCAGCCTCAGGCCAACGGACTCGACCGTGTTGCAAAAAAGCCACACTGGCTTGCAAGATCAATCGAATGAATACTTACCAGGGACGCGGGTAACCGCCCCACGTCTCCGAAGCAAACGTCTGCAAAGAAACCGGCCAGCCAGCAAAGACATTCTCCGGCGGATACAGTAGATACCTTAGAAACTAGGGGACTTTTGCGCACAGAATGAGGATAACCAGAATCTCGACCGACAGACCTACAGTTTTCTTGGGACGGAAGGACGGCTGTCGCGGTGCGCTCGCACAGGCATAAAGATTCTAAAAACAGTACTATTGTCCCTAGGAAATTGGTACTATGGGTGCGGCAGACAGAGGGGCTGGATCGAGTTTGTGATTTTCTCCGCTCGTGACTCGCCAGCCGGCACGTCATCCCCAGACGTGGATCGTCTTTGCCCTGCGCTTGTTGTCAATCCGATGCGCCGATGGTTCTACGTAAGCAGCTCGCGTGAATAGGAAGAGTCCTTTCTGAAAGCCGGGTTTGGAGAACGTGTTCCTTCCTGTCCAAGTGAAATCGAGTGCTGCTCGCGGCCAAAAGCGCGCGAGTATCAACTGCGTCCTAACGCCACCAGGAGGAAATCCATGAGATTCTCGTCCACCGTCCGCTCCGCGGCGCTCGCCGTTGCGGCCGTTTTCGTTCTTGCCACTGCGGCTTATGCCAGCACCGCAACCACAACCATGACCGTTGCGTCAGCCGTTGCGAGCAATTGCTCTATCGCCGCCGCTCCACTCAGCTTCGGAACCTACAATGGAACTGCAGACGTGCATGCCAGTGCGGCCGTTACGGCAAACTGCACATCCACTACGCAGTATGGCATCACTCTCAGCAGTGCAAACAGCTACAAGCTGAACGGCACGGGCTCGAACACCACATACCTCAACTATGTCCTAACGCAAAGCGATTACTCTACGTCGCTCGCTGGCGTGTTGGTGGCAGCCTTGGCCGCCACAGGTACTGGAGCGAATCAGTCCTACACCGTGTATGGCAAAATCGCATCTGGACAGACCACCGCCCAGCCCGACACCTACAGTGACACTGTGACCCTGACGGTTACTTACTAACCGGTGATTCATTCATCTTGATCCGGCCTGTGAGGATCGCTGCCGGCTGTGCCGATTCCATGACGGAAGGTCCGTCGACGATGAGATTGGCCGCCGCGATCCATACGGGCTGGGTCAGCCTTTCAATGCCATCAGAGGACGATCGTGATGCCGTGCACAGCGAAGAAGCTGCATCCTGGGATGACGATGGCTTGGATCTCCATCCTCGTGATTCTTATGGCGGTTCCGGCGGCATTGCCCCAATCGCTGTCGGTCTCTCCTGTCAATGTTTCCCTCGCAGCTGGCGTCAAGAATGCCACCTTGATGATCGTCAACCATGCGGAGGAGGAAACTTCCGTACAGATTCGCATCTTTACCTGGAGCCAAAAGGACGATGGCGATCAGCTTTCGGAAACTCCCATGGTGGTAGTAAGTCCGCCCATCGCGTCCATCGCTCCGGGTGGCAGCCAGGTGGTCCGCATCCTGTTGCGTCAACCGCCGCAAAACAGAGAAGCTACCTATCGCATTCTGGTGGACCAGATACCCAATGCAGCCAAGGCTGGTGGTGTGCGCATGGTGTTGCGCATGTCGATTCCGGTTTTTGTTCTGCCTGCAGCTCGAGCCGTTTCGCATCTTCAATTCCATCTGGAACGCGACGGGGATAAGGTGTTTCTCGTGTGTCTCAACGATGGGCTTCGTCACGATTTGCTTCGCGACATCGCGTTAACGGCGGCGGACGGCCGCAAGTTCAAGATCGCGCCCGGCACTCCGCCCTACATCCTTTCTGGCGTGACGCACCGATGGCCTATCCAAGTGGACGGCACTCTGCCTAAACCTGGCGAGGTCTTGCATCTAACCTCTTCTACTGATTTTGGTTCCATTGGCCAAGATGTTCAGCTTGTTACGGCGCGGTAGATGGGGAGACCAAATCGGGGCAACAGGATGGTGCATCGGCGCGCCGGTTCTGGTTTGCGCGCTTGCAGCTTTGCCGTCTCCGGTTCCGGCTCTACCGCCTCAGTCACCGCAAGGCGCGCCGGAAGCGGATCAGCACCTTGTTTTGGAAATCGTGGTGAATGGGCAGGATACAGGCAAGCTCGGCGAGTTTGTACTGCGGCATGGCAAGCTGCAGGCCAGTGCGGAAACGCTGCGCGATGCTCGCATCCTGGTTCCCGAAGATATTCATATACAGCCGGAGGGGCTGGTTGCGCTCTCCGATCTATCCGGTTTGACATGGAAAATTGATCAAGCCAAACAGATTCTGGAACTCACCGCCAGCCCGGCCCGGTTGAGTTCGACGGCATTGCAGGTCAATCCTTGGAACATCCGGCGCAAGATCGAGAGCGGAATGGGCATGACGCTGAACTACGATGCGGTTGGCACCTTCACAAACGGTCAGGCCGGCGGCACGAGTTCCTTCGATTTTCGCTCCTTTTCGCGCTGGGGCATTATGAGTTCCGATTGGCTCACCTCCGAGGGAGCGAGTGCGGGCCAGAACCTGGCGATTCGTCTGGATTCGGCGTATACCTACGCCGATATCAATTCCTTGCGACGCTACACCTTGGGCGACTTTATCGGCGGCGGTCTTTCCTGGACGCGTCCGGTTCATCTGGAGGGCGCACAAATCCGCTCCGATTTCAGCACGCGTCCTGATCTGATCACCTTTCCGATGCCGGCAATTGGTGGATCCACGGCAGTTCCTTCCACAGTGACCGTGCTGGCCAACGGCAATGTGGTTTCTTCCAATCAGGTTGCGGCTGGCCCTTTTCAGATTCAACAGCTTCCGGTCATCTCTGGAGCCGGTACGCTTACACTCACGGTCACCAATGCGCTGGGACAGCAAGTGACGTTGAACCAGCCGTTTTACGCCAGTTCCACGCTGCTTGCGTCGGGACTGCAAACCTATTCGATCCAAACGGGCTTGGTGCGGCGCGCCTGGGGAACCCTGAGCTACGAGGACGGGAAGACTGCCGGCAGCGCCCTTTATCGCCGCGGCTTGAGCCGTTGGTTCACTGTCGAAGGCGCCGCCGAGGGTACACCTGGGGCATTCATGGCAGGCGGAGGCGGTACGGCTACCGTTGGACACCTTGGCGCGGTCAACTTTGCAGTGGCCGGCAGCAGTGCATCAGGAAAGAGTGGGGCTCAGTATTCCTTCGGCGCGCAGCGCGTGACAAGAGCCTACAGCTTCGGCGGATCGGCCGTTCTTGCCGACAGAAATTACCGCGATGTGGCTTCGATGAATGGCACCGGAGTGTACCGGAAGCAGATTGGCGCCACCGCGACACTTGGGTTGAAGCGGATGGGGTCTGTCAGCGCGGCCTACGCCGGGCTTGACCAGGACGCGCCTCCTGTTTTGGCGCCCAGTGTTTCCAGCACAGCCACACACTCGAAGATCCTCTCTGCAAACTACTTTTTGCAATTCCACCATATCGGGCTCTTCGCCGCTGCTTACCGCAATTTTGTTGGGACGAGCCAGAACAACCAGATCCAGATTGGCCTGATGGTCTTTCTCGCCAAGCAACGATCGGCGAGCGTGAGCGGAACTACGGGCGGCTCCGAACAGGTTCAGGTGCAGCAGACAGTGGTTTACATTGGCGATTGGGGTTATCAGGGATCTGTTGCGGTAGACAGCTCAAGCAATCACGAATTTGGCGAAGCGCAATATAAATCGAAGGTTGGGCTCTTCAGTGCAGGCGTCGATTCACTCGCAGGCGTCATGACTGGACGAATCGAAGATCAGGGGGCGCTGTCGTTCGTGGATGGTAGTCTTTTCCCCTCGAATTACGTTTATGACAGCTTCGGCATCGTGGATACGACGCCCGCCGGACATGTACATGTGCTGCAGGAGAACCGCGACATTGGTACAACAAATAGGGCGGGCAAGATGCTGGTGCCGGATATGCGTTCATTCGAATTGAATCGCATCGGGGTGGTGGCTTCCGACGTGCCACCCGACGTCACGCTTGCCGTGGATACCTACCAAATCCGTCCCCAGGACCGCTCCGGCGTGGTGATCAAGTTTCCGATGAGATTCAGCTACGGCGCCCTGCTCAAACTGGTCGACGAGTCGGGCGCCTCCATCCCGCTTGGCAGCACAGCCACTTTGATGGCGACTGGAGCGGCCTATCCCGTCGGCTATGACGGCGAAGCTTATGTGGAGAACCTCAGCCCCCACAATGAACTGAGGGTCAAGCTTCCCAATGAAAGAGTCTGCACGGTCAGCTTCGATTACAAGCGGATTCCCGGTGAGTTGCTGACGATTGGGCCGCTGCGCTGCATAGAGAAGAAACCATGATAAGAAGATTCTCCCTGTTGGCATGGATGATGCTCGCTGGCTGCGCCTGCCAGGCGTTTGGAGATAGTTGTACGATCACGTCCACTGCTCCCATCGTCTTTGGCAGCTATACAGGAGCAGCGATTCGTGTCACCGGTACGGTAACCTTTCAATGCTCACAGGGATCGGCTTTTTCCATTGGCCTGAGCGCCGGCACAACGAGTGGCGCAACAGTGGCCAACCGTAGGATGAGCGGAGCCGGCACGACGCTGGGGTATAGTCTGTTCAGCGATGCCAGTTACTTTACCAACTGGGGCAATACAGGAGGAACCGGCCTGGTGAGCGGAACAGCAACCGGCGCAAGCCAAACCGTGACCGTCTATGCCCAGCTCCCAGCAGGGCAGAATTCTCCGGCTGGCAGCTTTGCCGATACCGTTACCGCGACCATCTCGGGCAACTTTCCATCGTCCTCGATGCAATTGAGCATCAGCGCAACCGTAGTGAAGGCCTGCACGGTTTCAGCATCGTCTTTGAACTTCGGGAATTACATGGGCTCGCCACTCAACTCCGTGGCGACGATCACCGCAACCTGTACCAATGGAACGGCCTACCAGATTGGTCTCGA
>Ga0371490_1001327_pt1 | contig 13127 bp, 5 predicted proteins | sample MB2SIPfraction_FD_207959 | JGI IMG/M metagenome (GOLD analysis project Ga0371490, IMG submission 207959) | Lab enriched peat soil microbial communities from McLean, Ithaca, NY, United States - MB28FN SIP fraction | ecosystem: Environmental > Terrestrial > Soil > Wetlands > Peat | place: USA... | reverse complement strand
TCGTTTGCATCCCCAGGTTAATGGGGGTGCTAACGAAAAAGTACAACCCAAATCATTGATTATCAGCAGGTTATGAATGTAGGCAAATACTATGTCACCCAACCTCAATGACAGTGTCCCCCCGGTCTGGCTCCCCGAGAAGCCAAGCCACTTGTCCCGCAGCCCTCGCCATTCTGGCGGCCCATTCCCGCTTACAGGCCCGCATCTTCCCCGTAGTCTCGCCGGAAGGCTCTGCTCGACCGCGCTGGCTTCGGGGTATGGCCTGATGGCCATTTTCCCCATGCTGGCGCTGCCGTTGCTGAAAACGGGGAAAACGGAATCAGACCGGAGGTCGGTCCGGCGAACGCGTGCCCGACGACACAGCGCACCAGACCCGATTCCAGTTCCAACCTCCGGTTTGGCCTTACCCTGCGCTACTTTCTTTTGCCCCTCCGGGGCGCTTGTAGAAAAAGGGGACCCCGTTCGGACGGCGGGGCGCCTTTCCACGTTGACAGAGGCGTGCCGGACACTGTAAACGGCTCGGGAAGACACGTCTTACGCGACGTTGGATTGGCTGGGATACCGACCGACGATTTGTTGACTAACTGTTCAGCAATACAGGTGAAGAATGGACTCATGATACCAACGCTGTTCTCGGTGAGCTACGCAGGGCTCTGGGGCCAGCATAAGCTGGACCTCGAAGCCTTTATCCGGAAGGCGGCGGCGCTTGGCTTTTCGGCCGTTGAATTGATGGCCAAACGGCCCCATCTGTCCCCCCTCGACATGGACAGGGGCAAACTGGATCGCATCAAGCAGTGCGCGAAAGAGATCCGCATTCAGGTCGCTACCATTGCCGGATACACCGATTTCACCGGCGGCGAGCGAGCGGCGGAGGTCCCCTATGTCGAAATGCAGCTCGCCTACGTTCGGGAGCTGGCGAGAATGGCCCAGCGTCTCGAAGCGCGAATCGTCCGGGTGTTCACCGGCTACTCCACCGCGGAAGAGGAATGCCAGCGGGATTGGCGCAAGTGTGTGCTGGCCATCCGTGAGTGCGCGGCCCTGGCCGCGAGCTATGGAGTCTATCTGGGCGTGCAGAATCATCACGATACCGCCATCTCGACCGAGGCCTACGTCGAGTTCCTGGATGAAGTGGACCACCCCAACTGCAAAGCGATGTTCGACCCGTGGGTTCCGGCGCTGCAAGGAGAGGATCTCTTTGCCTGCGCCCGGACGTTGGCGCCGCGCATGGTGCAGACGACTGTGGCGGATTACGTGCGACTGAAGCGCTGGGCCTACCTGCCCGGGCTCGTGAACTACCGGGCCATGCCCGACATGGTGCGTGCCGTACCCCTGGGAGAAGGCTTTGTTGACCTGAAAGCTTTCTTCAAGGGACTGCGGGCAGGCGCGTTCAAGGGCTTCGTCGCTTACGAGATGTGTTCCCCCCTGCGCGGGGGCGGCAGTGAAGCCAACCTCGACCGCACGGCGGCGGCCAGCCTGCGCCAGATCAAGACGCTGATCAAAGGGAGTAAATAAATACGAGGGGGCGACAAGGCGAAATCCTCCGGGAAACGATGCAAGTTCCGGCGGTACTGCTCATTCAAACGTCTCGTCGGCACCCCGAAAATCACGGCCCAATCGTGGTCCAGGATGACCCTCGGGTCGCGAATCCAATGAATGAGATGGGCGATATCGCCGGCTGGAGTGCCACTCACCTTCACACCAGAGGATGACGGCGGCGCATTGGTCGTAAATTCATCGGCCCCGATGTCGGAACGGGCGCCACGGGGCCGGCGCTCGCCGTCGAAGTCGTTCGTCACCGTGGAAAGCGTGGGCGCCTGGTCAATCGCATTGGTCGCTGAGGCCACCAGATGCAGGTCGCCGACGGCAGCGTTGACGAACATTTCAGGCACAGCCGTGGCCAGGTTTGAACTCAGCGTGGCGGTGGCGCTGTCGCGCAGATGAACCGGTCCGTCGCTAAGATTGTTGCGAGCGGTGCCGTTGGTCGTAGTGGAGAAGCGAAACTCGACCGCATAGAACTCGTTGCCGTTGAGCAAGACGCTGTTGTGGTCAATTTGCGTGCCGGGCGAGTTCCAGGCAATGAGCGAGCCATCCGAGCCGGCTTTGCGATTGGCACTCATCAGCCCGAAGGCCAGGCAGATGAAGTTATTGCGAATCACGCCGCCGGCGTGGTCGAAATAAGGTGTCGTGTTGTCCAACCCGTAGGCCACGGCGCGATCCACGTTGAAGAACGTGTTCTGTTCTGTGACGGTGCCGGTCGAGTGCCGCCAGAACAACACGGCCGGGTTCCAAAGGTAGGCGGCCGAATCGGGATTATGGAGGTTTTTGAATAGATTCCCCCGGACGATCCAGTTTTGCGCGGCGTGAGCGCTGATGCCGTTGAAGTAGCCGGCCCCCGAGCCGTGGTCACCGGGCGGGCTGCCGGTGTACTCGAACCAGCAATACTCGACGACCCCGTTGTTGACCCCAAGCCCGGCGTTAACGTCGGTGGGGTTGGACTTAATGAACTGCGAGCCGGCGTTGAGGAGGCGGACGCAGTACACGAGCGGCGACTGGGCGCCAGGGTTAAAGATGATTTCGTTGTCCCAGGTATCCCGGATGGTCAGGTGGGCAATAGTCGTGTTGGTGCCGTTCGACCAGACGCCAAACGGGACACTTGCGTAGTTGGAGTTGTCCATTCCTTTGCCCACGAGAACGACATTGGTGCTGCCGGCAGCCCCGCGAATGGTGATATTGTTCCGGCCTTTAATGTGGAGGGTGCTGGTCAGGTTATAGGCGCCGTCAGCGAGCAGAATCGTGTCCCCATTCTGCAGATTGCCCATCGCCGATTGCAATTGGGGTTCGGTGGACACATTTACCAGGCGAGCCCCGGCAATCGGCAAAGGTGGTGCGTTGCCGGGCGAAGCCCCTTGGGCCAGGTTGACCAGAAAGAGCAGAGCTAACCAAAGACGGACACGGATGGACATAGATCGGCGGCATTCTAAACAGTAATTACCCGCGATGCGAACCTGTTTTCTAGGCAGTTGTGGGCCGCGCGACGGAGCAAAACTGGATTGATGCTGACTCGCAGCGTAGTAAGCACGAGAGCGTACCACCGGCTGCCAGACACGCCGTTGCAAATCGTAGCGCTCTCATTTCTTTTCTTTCGATCGGCCCTCATTCAGGGCAGAATAGGGTGCACTTTACGGGTGCGCTTGTCACCTGGCGCGGTGTCAACCGGCAGTTGCTCGCCCGCCCGCGCGGGGGGCAGGTGCCAACTGAAGGAGTACCTCGTTTCGCATAACATGTTTGCGCCTCGGCTGCCTCCTCGGCGGGTTCAGTTGCTGTCTCGCAGTCGAGAGCCCGAAAGGCGGCAGAACCGATCCGCTTCTTGGAATCCGCTCCCTGAGCGTCAACGGCCAAGCCGTTTCCCTGCGGCCCGGCAATAAGCTGCGCCTGGCCCCGGCGCCGAGGAACATCGCCTTTGGTTTCGGGCCGGCTACCAACACGGAACGGGCGCCCTTGCGGATGCGCTACAAGCCGGACGGATACGATGAGAATTGGCGAGAGGTCGCGGGGGACATGAATATGTCGGTGCGGTTTATTGACGGCAACCTGGACCCGGTCGAGGAAATGGGTTTCCGGGTTCAGGGAGCGACCGAAGGTTGGAGCGGGGCGCTGGAGACCTCGGCGTTTGTGCATCGGGAGGAGACGGTCGTCGCGCCTCCAGGGTCGAAAGGCCTTTGGATCGTCATGAGTTCGGCCGGCCCCCCTTGTGCCGTGGGCACTTACGCGATTACCAACCTGGTCGTGACCCGGCTGCCGGCCAGCAACCAGCCTCCCGTGATACTCCTGCGATGGGGGCCTGACTCCAAAGGTGAACAGATCGGTTCCGAATCAATCTGCCGGCCTGAATTTTTGAAGGGCGGGATGCAAATCTTTGGGCGGCGCGTTTTCGTTGGCGGGCCAGATCACCTCGGCGACGTAAATCGCTCCATTCTTATCAACGCATATACCGTGAGGCGCGAAGAAATTGCCGGGTTTCCAGCCTTCAGGTCCGCCGAAGTTCGCCTGTTCGACCCCCGCAGGGTCAAAAATACGGACCCGCGACCAAGGTCCCTTGCCGTCCGGAGTGAACAGGACGTTGTCCACGTACGTCCTGTGGCCGAGTTCGGTCACGTAAACCTTGCCCTGATGGACGCAGATGGCGGACGGCCGATAGATGTTGGTCCAGATCGATTTGAGGTTGCCCTCGACATCGAACACCTGGATGCGCTCATTTTCGCGGTCCGCCACATAGACGTTGTCGCTGTCATCAACGGCTATGCCGTGAGGCAGATTGAACTGGCCCGGGCCGGTTCCCGGCTCGCCCCAGGATTTGATGAGCTTGCCATCGGCTGAAAAACGATGAACCCGGGCGTTGCCGTAACCGTCGGAGACAAAGATGTCACCGGACTTGGAAGTCGCGACTTTTGTGGGAACGTTGAAGGGAGCCGCCCCTCGCTTGACGGTCTTGAAATTGCCTTTCACGCTGCCTGAATCGGACGGCACGCCTTTCACGCCCAGCGTCATCAGCAGTTTGCCGTCGGTGGTGAATTTCGAGACGACGTGGTCCTTTGTGTCAACACAGAAGACATTGTCATGTGAATCAATATAAATGCCGTGCGGTCCGGCGATCATTCCTTTGCCCCACCCGTAGAGGAACTTGCCCTCGGAATTGAACACGAGAATGGGTGTCTCACCCCGCACAATAGTGAAGACGTTGTTCTTGGAATCGACAGCCACGTCCGCGACATTGTTCATGGGCATTCCATAATCTTGCGGCACAAGGACGTAGTGACCGGAATTGGCACCGGCCGCTTGGACGGCTGGCTTTAGCTCATGATTCCAGATCTTCTTGATAGTCTCTTCCTGAGAGTAGCCGACCGGACAGGCCGGGCTCTTGGTGTTGGCAAAGTAGGTGCGTAGCGTTTGGTTGGGACAGGAGATCATGCGGGTCACCGGCATCTGGAGGTGCCCGTTCGGGTCGGTTTGCTTAATCCAGTTGTAAGCATACACGAGCCACTGGTTTCTGTATGCTTCCGTTTGGAGGGCGAGCCATGATATTTCATCCCAACCCCAGACAAAAATAGTCGTGTTGTCGGCAACATTTGGAGTCCGGGCCCGGCCAAAATTGTCGAACTCAACCAGATAGGGCAAACTCTCGCAACGCCAGCCGCTCGGGGAAGTGCACCCCTTGCTCCGCTTGAAAAGAGCATCGAGGTGGTTCACCTCCAGAACGGCCTCGTATGGCTGCTCCGGGACCGCTTTGATACGCAAAGGAAACGAGTTAAAATCCAAGAGGCTGACACCATCCTTTACCATGCCTCCGCTCGGGACATGCCCATCCATCAGGACCAGATGCCGGCGCGCGTGTGTCTTCGCATAAGTGCGCACTTTTGCCAGGAACTCGCAATATATTGTCAGATCCCGATCCTCCGCGCCGATGAGTCCCACCTGCCCCAGGTGGAAGGCTTCACATCCAACATTGATGTAGGAGACCGCCAGATAGTAGAACCAAAGGCGGGTTTCGAGATTATTGATAATCGGAACCCCGCCCCTTCCTCCGGGACGGTTAGAGCCTCTGCCCTGCCTTTTGATTATCGCATCACAGGAAAACGTCCGGTCTTCCACGGGCAGGCCAAAGTCAGTAAATACCCAGGCGGGAATCTTCAAGTTGTTGACGTCAGCGCTAACCTGCTCAAAGAGGCATCCCTGGAAGACCACCTCCGGATCAAACGCATGAACTGTATCCACCATCTTTTTGGCATAGGCCAAAAAGGCGGGATCATTTAAGCGGCTCTCCTCCCCCCACCGGTATATGGAACGGCCAATGAACTTGGCTCCGATGTTTCGGATAAGGCGGATGTCATCGTCTTTGTAAGGAAACTCATAGCCCTCGGGTTTGCCGGGCACCAGAAAGTACCCCATGGTCACTGACCGATCCAGATAGTTCTCCAGCGTCTGGCGGGAAATGGTTCCGTCAAAATAGTAGGGGCTATTCTTGTCAAAAACCGGTTGGGCCGAATCTGCGGGCGGCTTTGGCGATGTATCCACCGCGGCCCGGGAAGGAGCTACGGACAAGGCCAGTGCGGCTGCGCCCATGGAGATCAGGAGCAGCCGCAAAGCATCCGGGTTTACGGTCCTGGCGGAAGAACGGGGGACGGTTGTGGCAATTTTCATATCGCTGTTAAGTGAGTCATGCTAATTATGTCGTATGCCGGCCAATTGGTTCAGCGGACCGCAAGCGATAGTTTTTGGGTCAGTTTGTCGGACGCGCCGCCAATGAGAATCTCATAGTCCCCCGGTTCAACCGTGTAGCTCTTCTTCGCGGTGTCCCAAAAGCGAAAACGCTCCACGGGAATCTCAAGTGACACCGGAACCGTCTTTCCTGGCGGAACGTTGACGCGGGTGAAGGCGCACAAGGCCAGGCGCGCCTGTGGCTGCGACGGCTTCACGTGTCGGAAATAAACCTGCACCACTTCGTCGCCATCGCGCTGCCCGGAGTTCTTCACATTGACCGCGAGCTTTACCGAATCCGATCGGCCAACCTTGGCGCCACCGAGCTTCGCGCCGGTCAAGGCGAACGTCGTGTAACTCAATCCAAGACCAAACGCATAAAGTGGTTTTCCGGTGAAATAACGATAGGTGCGCTGGCTCATTCGGTAATCCTCAAACGGAGGCAGGTTGCCGGTGGACCGGTAGAACGTAACCGGGAGGCGGCCGGTGGGATTCGCGTCGCCAAAGAGCGTCTCTGCCACCGCCTGGCCGCCCTGCCCGCCCGGGTACCACGCCTGCAAAATGGCCGGCAGATGCTCGGCGGCCCAAACCATGGCCACGGCGCTGCCGCTGCAATTCACGAACACTACCGGCTTGCCGGTGGCGTGAAGGGCCTTGAGCAAGGCGTCCTGCACGGCGGGAAGCTCGATGTCCGTGCGGTCGCCGCCGCCAAATCCGAGGTAATCGACCGGCATCTCCTCGCCTTCAAGCTGCGGGTTGAGCCCGCCAACGTAGATGACAACATCCGCGGAGGCGGCTGCCCGCGTCGCAGCGGCAAACGATGCAGGCGACGGAACTGCTGGTTCACCCTTCCGCACCGCCAGCGGGCAGCCGGCATCGTAAATCACCTCTACGCCCGGCCCCGCCGCCGCTTTGATACCCTCGAGAATCGTCACCGGTTTGGAGGGGGTCCCGCTGTAATTGCCCAGCAACATATCCACGGAGCAGGCGTTCGTGCCAATGACCGCGAGGCGCCTGAGACGGGCGCGATTCAGCGGCAGCACGCCGTCATTCTTCAACAGCACCATGGATTCGCGCGCGGCGCGCAAGGCCAGCGCGTGATGTTCGTCGGTGTCGTTGGCCGCGAACGGAATCCGCGCATAGGCAACCTGCTCGGGCGGATCGAACAGGCCGAGGCGAATGCGCGAGGCGAGCAGGCGGCCCAGCGCCACATCCATCTCTGCCTCGGTGATCAGTCCCAGGCGCACCGCTTTGGGCAGCGTGCTGTAATCGTCCCCGCAACACATGTCGCAGCCGGCCTTCACCGCCCGGGAGGCCGCCGCTTCATCGGTGGCCACCGTCTTGTGGTTGGCAAAAATGTCATAGATCGCGCCGCAATCCGAAACGATATGGCCCTGGAAACCCCATTGCTTGCGAAGCAGGTCGCCCAGCAACAGGGGGCTCGAACAGGCCGGCTCGCCATAGACGCTATTGTAAGCTCCCATCACCGACCAGACTTTACCTTCGCGCACTGCCGCTTCAAAGTGCGGCAGATACGTTTCGTAGAAATCGCGCTCGGGCACAACGGCGTCGAAGGTATGCCGGGTCGATTCGGGGCCGCTGTGAACCGCAAAGTGCTTCGCGCAGGCCATCGCCTTCGCATATTTCGGATCGTCACCCTGCAAGCCGCGGATGAACGCCACCGCCATCCGCGCGGTCAGGAACGGATCTTCACCGTAAGTTTCCTGCCCACGACCCCAGCGGGGATCGCGGAAGATGTTCATATTCGGCGTCCAGAAGGTCAGCCCGAAGTATTTGGCGCTGTCGCCGTTGTGGATGCGGGCATACTCATGATGCTTGGCGCGGGCCTCGGTGCTGATGGTGTCCGCCACGTCATGCAGCAGGGGCGCGTCCCAAGTCGCCGCGAGGCCGATCGCCTGCGGGAACACGGTTGCCACGCCGGAGCGTGCGACGCCGTGCAGGCATTCGTTCCAATAATTGTATGCCGGAAGACCAAGACGCGGAATTGCCGGGGCCGTATTGCGCATCTGGGACGCCTTCTCGGCGAGCGACATGCGTTTAACCAGATCCCTGACCCGCACTTCCAAAGGCCGACTGGGATCGTTCCACAACACCGGGCCTTCGGCGACCGGCGGGGCCAGCGAAGCCGGGTCAACCCCGGTAATGAGATCCGCCACCTTCATATAAGCGACGGTCGCGCCATTGGCATCCCTTACCTCAAAAGTACACAACTTGGCCAGGCCGAGCTTTGCCACAAACCGGACCGTCAGCGGGCCGTGGGCCGCGTCGCCGGCAAAATCGATATCGCCGCGGATCCGCAGGACTTTATCCACTCCGCCAGCCGCCACGAAGAGGTCAAGGTTGGTGGCCAGGGCCTTATCGCCGCAGAGAATGTCGAACGAACGCTGACCTGGCCGTTCAAATTCGAGTTCCGCCAGGCCGATCTCGACGGTGTATTTGCCGGGTTTGAGCTCCGGCACCGAGCAGGAGAAATCAGGGCCCTTGATCTCGTCCTTAAAGGCCACTTCGTTGCCGGCGGCGCCCGCAATCAGGAATGTGTCAAAGGGGCGATGCTCGAACTGGCCGATAACGACGACCTTGTTATTACAGGCGCACGAGACTTCCTCCGCAGCGAAAGAGGAAAGGCATAGGAGAGAAGCCGCCGCCCCGGTGGAGAGGAGGCCGAGAGTGAGCATGGAGGAAGGATGCACGACTTGGATCACTTGGGTTCGACTTGATATTTGTGATTGGCAACGGCGGCGAAGCTCAGGCACTCGCCGTTGCTGCGATCAATCTGCACCGGCACCGGCTCGGTCTTGCCTGTTTCATGGAGCATGACCGACTTGCCAGGCCACGGGCTCATCAGCTTGCACAACAGATCGCGCCGGGCTTGAATCTCGAGGTAGTAGACTCCACCCGCGCTTCTGGCGGCGGAGACCAGGAAACCACCGCGCGCCTGGAAGTTGTGGAAGGCCAGTTCGGCATTGGGCGACACGGCGGGGAACAAGTGTATGCGCCCACTCCGGCTGTTGAGCATCGCTTCGGGATCGAGCCCGCCGCCACCGCCAAACATGCTGCCACCGCCGTCGCCACGTCGGCCACCCGCGCCGTTAGAGGACTTGCCGAGAAGCATTAGCGTGCCCGACACGTTACCGACGGGCAGATTCTGCACCGTCCGAGCCATCAGGTCTTTCAATTCCTGCGGCGAATCCAGGTTTATTTCGTCCGCCAGGAGCGTCGGATACGCCACCGCGATGAAGCCGTGGTCACGCGAGAGACCCCGCGGTTCAACATCCGGCATCGCCGAGAAAACCGCACCCACCGGTTTCTTCCAGGTCGGATAAGGCGCCAATTGAGCCGCAACATCGCGCCAGTGCTTGCGTGGGTCCGCATCCACGCCTAGCAATTCCGCCGCATCGGCGGCCCGCGTCAGGGCCCAGCGGAACATGCATAAGGAACTGATCACATCCTTGTTACGGGAAAACTCCGGGTAGATGCCCCAGTACTCTTCCTGCATCGAAGGAATAATGTGGTAATAGTTGTCGGTTCCCTTCTTCGCGTAGGCCGCGTAGAAGAGGGCCATTTCTTTCATCATGGGATAGCATTGCGTCCGCAGGAAATTGATGTCCCCGCCGTAGTCCCACTCATCCCAAGCCGGGAGCAGAATCTCGGCCATAGTGCCCAGGCACAATTCGAGGGTGATAGTCGTATGGACGTACTTGTCGGGCTTGACCGGCGGGCAGTAGCCGTGCGTGATACACATGCCCGGCATATTGAAGAGGTCCCGCGCATTTTGCTGCGCGCCGGGTAGCCAGTGCTGCACGATCTGCAGCCACATGTCTTCGCTGTCACCCCAGTTGCGGACATAGCGGGAGGTCGGGAAGACCTCGTTATAGCAGGGAGCGCCGTCAAAGTCCTGGATATCCCGTTCCGGGAGGGCATACGACGCGCTGCATTCAAGGAGGCGCATGTCGGTCTTGGTGCCACCGCCATGGCTGTCCGTCCAACTCTGTTGATAAAGGGCGCGAACATTCTCGGTGCAGGCGGTCCCGGAGCTGCCCTGGAAGATGCGGCCGTTCTCGCGTTTGTCATAGAAGGCATTCCACCAGGTCGTGTTTTCCTGCACGGCGCCGTCGAAACCGGCCTTTTCGGCCTCGGCCAGCCGTTTCCTGGCCTCGGCTACCAGGTCCGGCCCATCCATCGTGGTGACGACCGTAACGAAGGCTTCGAGCTTGCCATCGGTTCCCGCTTTGAACGTGGCGGTGGCGGCAGCGCCGGGCGCCTCAGCGATGGAAGGCCGTGGTGCACCAAACCAGTCCCATGGCATCGGCGGATTGGGCGGTGGCGTACCCAAATGGAGCTGGTTCGTGACGGCCTCGATCTTTATCTCACCCTGCCCCTTGATCACGCCCATGAGCACGTATTCGAACCCTTGAGGAAACGTTTTCTCCGCAGGCATCTTCTGACGAATCCAGAAGTATCGCCCATCCTGGCCGCTGGTCGGAGGCTCAATGGGACCGTTGAAGGCCTTATCCTTCTCCGCCGCCGGCTTGGTGTATTTGCCATCCGGAGTCATGTAATCCAAATGAGAGGTGTCGCGATGCCGGTAGAGCCGCAGCCAGACCGGCGTATCGATGCCGGAGAGGTTAGCGCGTATGGCATAGACGTCTTTCGCCATTTCGAGCACGTATTGCAGGTCCGCCTTCGCATCGCCTTTCGTCACCTGCAAGCTCGTGACACCATTGGCGCAGCTTTGGGAGATGCGCGGAGCCGTCGCCCCTTCCAGTGGATCAATGCCCAGTATGATCTGTCCCACCGGCTTGAGGCACGGAAAGGCATAGCGCATCGGATAGCGATAGGGATCCACCGAGCCGCCTTCTCTACTGAGCCAGCCTAGGTCGAGAGGCCGCAATGAATTACCCGGTCTCTTGGAAATCTCCGGATACACATCCTCGAGCAACAAGCGGTTCAGCCGCCGCAGCTCGCTCCCTTGGGGGTTTCGTTGGCGCAAGCTTTCTGTGTCGGGCCGTAGCCGAATATTGGCAAACAGCTTCGCTTCGTAGATTGGCGGGCCGCTAATCGCAATGTTGAATCCGGCCGTCAAGTTCGTCAGTAATTCGCGCCCCAGTCGATAGTTGGTCCTGTCGGCTTCAAATGCCGCCAGCGACGCCTTCGATTTATCGTCCAGGCGCGTCACCACAGATGCGGATAACGGATCCGCCTTGTTCGCCAGTTTATCCGCCAGGGGCGTCAATTCGACAAGGTCCGGCAGATCGAATGTTTCCGAATCAATCTCCTTCACGCCGATATAGTCTTTATTGGCCGGTGAGAAGGCGCCTTCCGTGATCTCCTGCAACGTGGGCGCCTGGAATTCGTGGAGGCGCCGGTCCCACACGTTGTTTTTGTTTATGCTAATGGTGATCCGATTGGGCGGCCCCCACATGACTGTGTGCATTTTCAGATTGTTGATGCTCATCGCTGAGCGGCCCGGATCGGTGGGATTCAATGTGCCCTGCACGAGCGTTGTTTGCGCGGCCTCGCGCAGCGAGATTTCTCGTTTCCAGGGGAGGGGCTGCTGAGCGACCGTGGCAAGGGCCGGTTCTGATTTGAGCCCCACACTGTTGACCGTAATGACGGCGTAAGCGTGTTTTTCGCCCACCTTGGCTGAGGCATCCACGAAAAGCATTTTCGGCATCGGCTGATCCGGAGTATCGTGATACGTCATCGATTGGAACAATGGCCGTCCGTATTTCCCCAGCGGTTTTTCCGGCACGCTGGCGAACTTTTTGCCATCGCGCATGACGATGAAACCGCCGATGCCGCTTTCGAAATCCGCTTCGGCTTCCCAGGTGATTTCTCTTCCCTCCCCTCCCTTTTCCGTCACCTGCACGTTGAAGGGCGTAGGCGGCGGGGTGGTGTCGCCCACGGCGCCGGTTCGAACGTATTCCATCCAGGCCCTGGCCACCGCTGCGTTGGGGAGCCACACGGACTCTTCCGGCTTTCCGGCGTACTCAGCCGCCGGAACCGCGGTGTCACCACCCAGCGGCGCCAGCCATTCCTGGCTCATGTCCACCGGTTTGAGTGTTTGGTCTTTGCTCCACTTGTCCGGCAGCCGCATGGCTAGACAGGCGTCGAGGAACGGGATCGCGAAATAGCGGCTGTCGCCGCACTCGTGGCCGGTCCGCGGGTCAGGCGCGAACCCGGCCGGTGCGCCCTGACTTCGGTAAACCCGGTAGGTGGTCTGCAGGAGTTGGGTCAATCCCTTCTCCTTGACGCCGGCGCTGCACATCCGGGGAATGCCGTAACTGGTGGCCGGAATCTCGAACGGCGGGTACATCGCGGGCCGGTTGGTCCACACAAACCCGCAACCGGAGCGGTAGTAAACCGCCACGACGCGTTCGGGATAAAGTGTGCTCATGACATCCGCCCACCCGGCACCGGCCGAATGGCCCCACAAGGCCCAGGGGACGGTCGCCAACTCCGCATGACCGGTCTTGGCCGCGAATTCGCCCAGGGCTTTGACGAAGGTCTTGTCCGAGCCCAGGCGCGGGTCGAACCAGTAGTCAGAACCTGCGGGACCGAGGTCCCCATCGTTCAACACGTGGTAGGAGGGACCGAGCAGGGCGCAGTCCCACTTCTTGGCCAGGGCCTGCCAATGCAGGTCGTAGGCGGCAGTGGACCCTTCCTTGGAAGCCGTCATGCCCGCGCCGTGCTGGTGGACGATGATGCCGCGGAAGCTCTTCACGCCGCCCGGAATCCAGAGAGTGTACGTGACGGCAATTCTCAGTTCGCCCTCGACCGTTGATGCCGGATAATCAACCTTCACATATTGTCCAGCCCCGCGCATCGTTCCCGCGCAGCCAAACACGGCG
>Ga0371490_1001326_pt1 | contig 13130 bp, 12 predicted proteins | sample MB2SIPfraction_FD_207959 | JGI IMG/M metagenome (GOLD analysis project Ga0371490, IMG submission 207959) | Lab enriched peat soil microbial communities from McLean, Ithaca, NY, United States - MB28FN SIP fraction | ecosystem: Environmental > Terrestrial > Soil > Wetlands > Peat | place: USA... | reverse complement strand
AAGAGTTGCTCCTGCTTAAGGTTAACAGTCTTGACTCAAAAAATAGACGCGTAGAGACCGCTGGACGTTCGCGGAGGGCTTGGGGCTCCGGATGCCGGGTGTGAGCTTTGGGGGGCCGGGTGGGGTGCAAGTCCCTGTATGCTGATTCCAATCCCTTTGCGAACACGCGGAGGGAGCCAAGGTCAGCCATGGATTGGGTTTTAGGAAGACGCCATCTGGGAGCCGTGGAGCGCGGGGGTGGCGCATCGCGGAGGACCCCACCGATTGCCGTGGGGATGGGGGCGCTTTTGCGCCGGTACTGGCGGTGGGCCTCGGGGGCGCTGGCGCTGGCGCTTTTCGGGGCGGCACTACTGGCGGCGTTTTACGGGCGGCAGCACGCGGCGATGGTCACGCCGTACCCGCACGACCTGGCGCAGGTGACCTTTGCCGTGGCGGGGGATGTGATTCCGCATGAGCCGGTGCGCGCGGCGGCCAAGGCGGCGGGCGACGGGGAGCCGGGATGGGCGGCGCTGTTTGCGGACGTGGCCGACGTCTTTGAGGACGCGGACTTCGGATTTGTGAATCTGGAAACGCCGGTGGCGCCGGAGCACTCGAAGGGGACCAAGCCGTTCCTGTTCGATGCGCCGGTGGAGCTGCCCCAGGCATTGAAGGCGAGCGGGATCAAGATCGTGTCGTTCGCCAACAACCACGTGATGGACCAGGGCTGGGCGGGATTTGTCGAGAGCCGCGAACACCTAAAAGAGATCGGCCTCCAGTTCGCCGGCACGAGTGACAACGCCGCCACGGCGTGGCAGCCGGTGATTACCGAGGCCAACGGGATCAAAGTGGGTTGGCTGGGTATGACGCGCTGGCTGAACGGCAACCGGAATCCCGACAAGGAAGACCAGCCGCACGTGAATTTCTTTCCCTATCCCGGCGAGGCCAACGGCGCGCCGGGAGCAGACGAGGCCACGGTGCTGGCCGCCGTGAAGGCCGCGCGGGCGCAATGCGATCTTCTGGTGATTTCGGTGCACTGGGGCATTGAGTACGCGACGGCGCCGCGGCCCGAGGACGTGGACATTGCCCACAAGATGCTGGAGGCGGGAGCGACGGTGATTGTGGGCGCGCATCCGCATGTGTTGCAGCCGATTGAGACCTATAAGACGCAGGACGGGCGCGACACGCTGATTTTTTACTCGCTGGGCAACTTCTTGTCGAACCAGTCGCGCGGCTACGTGGATGGACTGAATCCGGACTCGAATGGCGATCCGAGGGACGAAATGATCGGGCTGTTTGCGGCCGTAAAACGGGATTACGGACCGGCGGGCGTGCGCGTGGAACTGGGGCACGTGGGCATGCTGCCGGTGTGGGAAGAAAACAACCGCAACGAGATGGCCGCGGGACGCGAGAAGAAGCCGGTGATCAAGCCGGTGCTGATCGATCGCGAGATTCCGCCCTTGCAGGCGCGCCTGGACGAACTGAACAAGTTGGCGCAGGGAAGTGCGGGACTGACGGCCGACGAGAAGAAGGAATTCATCGAGGTCACGAAGCGGCTGAAGCTGCTTACCGACCGGCGGGCGCAGATCCTGGCGCGGGCGGGCGACGATTACGTGGTGGCTCCGCCGAAGTTGCCGGCGAAACCTTAAACGACACGAGCAGGGAAGATGCAGACGCAGGGAACCGAGAGCGCGGAGAAGCAGCCCTCCACTGTAGTGGATACGGTGATGGGAGTCGCGATGATTCCTGTGCTGTTTGTGGGCGCGTGCCTTGCGATTCCCTACACGTTAGGAGTGCGATGGCTGCGGCTTCATGGCGAACACAAATTGCGCTTGCTGATGAAATCGCGGGGAAGGCTGATAACGTGGCCCGAGTTTGTGCGCACCATGCACGAAACCGGCGGAACGTGCATTGAGGAAAAGTTTACGGCGAAGGGGCCGGTTCGGTTCTGGTGGACGCCGGAAGACGTACACCGGGAGTCGCCGCACGAAATCATTGACTGGTTCACGATGCGCAAGGGCCGCCAGTACGAGCCGTTCGTGCACTGGTGCCGCGCGCGCTACACCAGCGCGGATGCGGGCAGCGCGATGCTGGTGGATACGCCGCTTGTGCCGCGGCGCGAGATTTACACCTTGTGGTCGGAGTGCCGGTCGGAGGCCATGAAGGCGCAGTGGATTGAAGTGGCGCCTCCGGAGATTCTGCCGCACAAACCGGGGCAGTGAGCGGAGCTGGCGGCGAGTCAGCGAGCCAGCAAGGCAGCGAGTCGAAGGACCTGCGGTTGTTTTTTCATGTGAGCTGGGCACGCCATCCGTGGAACCGCTTTAGCTTTTCCCGCGAAAGACCCTGGTGAGGCGCTGCCAGAGCGAGGTGCGCGGACTTTGGCTGGGAGGCGCGGCCGCTGGCTGGGCGTTTGCAGCAGCCAGCGCCGCTCGTTCGGCCTCGTCCTCCTCGCGTGCGTCGTGCAAAACCTTCCAGAGAGCGACGCCATCGTCTTCCCAATCGCTGTGGCCGCAGGTGCGGCACGCGTATTCGCGAATGACGCGGCCCGTCATGGTGTTCTTGTCGGTCTGATCCATCAACGCGCCGCATTTTGTGCAGATCATCGTCCCGTTCCCTGTTGCCTGATCCCTGTTCCCTGTTTCTAATACCCGTTCGCGACCAGCCAGGCCTCGGTGAGGTCGAACTCCGGCTTCTTCGCCTGCATCTGCATCGCGGCCAGCTTCACCAGCACATCGGCCTCAATGTTCATGGGCGCGCCCACGGCGAGCGTATGCAGATTGGTGCGCCAGTAGGTGAGCGGCAGGATGGCGATGCTGATCTCCTCGCCATCGAAATCGGCGATGGTCAGGCTGATGCCTTCGACGGCGACCGAGCCTTTTTGCACCATCCACTGGCGAACGTTTTCGGGAACGCGGACTTTGAGGGTCCAGTCGGTGGTCTGACGGTCAAAGTTAGGACTCGAATACGGGACCAAAGGCTCGAGGGAACGAAGTTCTCCGGTGCCGTCGACGTGACCTTGCACGATGTGTCCACCAAGGGGACTGCCCGCGGCGGTGGGCAACTCCAGGTTGACGCGAGCCCCGGGCGCAAGGGAGCCGAGCGAGGTGCGATCGAGGGTTTCCTGGGCGAGGTCGGCGTGGAAGTACGTGGGATCAGGATCGAGGGCGGTGAGGCAGACTCCTGAAACGCCAAGCGAGTCGCCTTCGCGCAGGCGCGACGCGATGCCGGGTGCTTCCACCGTGATGCGCCGCACGCCGCCGCGGTCGGTGAGGCTGACGAGGGTTCCGGTCTGCTCGATGATGCCGGTGAACATGGATTGATTCTAGGGAGCAAGCAGTCGGGGTGCAAGGGAGCGAGGGAGCGGAAAGGCAGGGACCCAGGGATCGGGGACCGGAGCTGCTTTTTCAATCACAGGGATCGAAGACGTCACGGCAGGGAAATGCGCTCCGGTGCTACACTCGCTAGCCAAATGATCGATCGACGAGGTTTGTGGCGTCAGATTGCCGGTTGGGCGGCGGTTTCCGTTTCCACGGGACTCGCGTGCATGTGGGCGTTCTGGGGCAGCAACGAAAACTTTCACGAGGGCTGGTATTTCACGAGCATCTGGCAGAATCTCGGCCTGATGCTGGTGCAGTACTTGAGCCCCATGCTGATCGTGATGCTCATGAGCGCGCTGGCGCTCCGCTGGCCGCGACTGGCGCTGCCGCTGTTGATGGCTGCCGCGGTCTTTGTTGCATGGTTCTTTCGGCGCGCACACGCCGCGGCCGTGTTTCTTGTAATTCCACTCGTTGGTTTGGCCGTGCTGTATCACCTTGGGCGGCCGGAGCCACGGCGGTGGGCATGGCGATGCCTCATCGGGCTGCCGCTGATTACGGCGATCGCTTGCGGTGTGTATCCCGGATGGTTGGCGACGCATCGCTACGACGACGGCAACTACGGAATGCGGGTCGTCGAAGGCAACGGCGTGACGCTGGTTTGGGCTCCGCAAGGACCGGGTTGGCCGGAAAGCGGAGTTTCCTGGTATCAGGCCATGCAAAACTGCGCGCATCTGACCGCGGATGGGCGGGCGCTTGCAGATTCTCCGCAGGATGTGTGGCGATTGCCAACGGTCGATGAAGCCGTCCGGTCGCTGGTGTTTCGCGGGAAGAATGCAGGCGGAACATGGAATGCGGCTCGGCGCGATGCGCAATACCAGATGATGCCGGACAAGGATTCGCCGCTGTGGAAGGTGCACTCGCAGGTGATTTATTGGTGGACGAGCACAGAAGCCGATGCGAAGCGGGCATACTACATCAGCAACAACGGCGGGGTCCTCGAGGTGCCGAAGCGGCTGGGTGTGGGCTACCTGGCCTACCGGTGCGTGACAACGCCGGACAAAGCGACCCTGTAGGAGAAGCAGTGCAGCGCGCGCGATCCGAGCGCGGGTGCGTCAGAACTTCATAGTCACGCCTTTTTCGCACATGTCGCCGAAGAGAGACAGAAGATGGGTGATGCCGAGGAGCTCGCGGATCTGTTTGCCGAGATTGATCAGCTCAATACAGGAGCCGCCCGATTTAGCCGAGACGTGGAGGCGCACCAGGGTGCCGAGGCCCATGCTGTCGACGAACGCCAGGTCGGTGAGGTCGAGAACGATGCGCTTGTTCTCGGGAATGAGAGCGTGGATTTTGTCGTAGAACTCGCCGCAGAGCCCGGCGACCAGGCGGCCTCGGCAATGGACCAAGGCGGCATTGCCTTTGCGCTCAACGCTGAAGGTGAGGGAATTCATAGCAGGTGCATTCGGCATCGGCTTTTCCTTGACAGAGATGGGGAACGGGGAAACGGGGCGACGCCTGATTGTCTCATGAAGACAGGGAACAGGGAACAGGGAACAGGGAAGGGCTTACTCGGCGGGGGCTTGTTCGGGGGTGGGCGCGGCGGGGAGAGCGGGGCCGGTGGTGAGGGCGCGGTAGGCGAAGAAGAGCTTGGCGCGCCAGCGCAGGATCATGCCGAAGGCCAGCAGGTAGAAGATGGCGCCGGTCTGCTCGAGCGAGAGGAAGGAATCGAAGTAACCGCGTGCCGCCCAGCGGATGACGGCGAGCACGATGATGACGGCGAAGAATGCGCCGGACCGCTTCATGCGTATTTCGCCGCCATGCCAATGCAGGTCTGAGGTGAGCAGCAGCGGATAGGCGAAGAGGATGGCGCCGATGAGGAAAGCGGCAAGTCCCCACAAGAAAGAAACACGGCACGGCGGATAAATGAACATGCAGAACCCGGTGGCCATGCCCAGCGGCGGCATTACGATCTTCTTGAGGGTCACGGCGGTGCGGCCCTCGCGCACGCGCCAGGTGAGCACGCCGGCTAGGCCGACAAGGGAGACTAGAGCCGTGAGGATGGGAGTTGAAACCATGAAACTTGCCTTTCCGTGCTTGCTGGGGGCGAGTGGCGGCTCCGAGCTGCGGTTCAAAGCCAACAACTGACAGCGGTCAGAGCCTTGTCTCTATTGTAATTGGATGGCGCGAGTCCGAAAAGCGGTTCAGGAATATTGCTGACCACTAACCACTGATCACTGACCACTTTCTTTCGGCCAGGGGTCGATGAGGAGCGACGAGAGGCCGAGGTCGTCGCCGTAGCGCTCGATCTCGACGTCGTTCATGTGCACGAACTGGGGCATGCCGCGGAAGGCGGGAACGGCGTCCGACCCCATGATCTGCGGCGCGATGAAGAGGTGGAGGCGGTCGACGAGGCCGGCGGCGAGAAAGGCCGTGTTGAGGCGCGTGCCGGTTTCCGTCAGCAGCGTGAGAACGCCCTCTTCGCCGAGCTTCAAGAGAACTTTGTCGAGCGGGACGCGGCCCGCCTCCGCCTCGAGAATTTCCACGCGGACGCCGCGGTTGCGCAGTTCGGCGGCGCGGGCTTCGTCGTGCGAGACGGTGAAGATCACGACGTCGTTCTCGGCCGTAGAGACCAGCTTGCAGTCGAGAGGCATGCGCAGGGCGGAGTCGAGGACGATGCGCAGCAGTGGACGGCGACGGCGCAGGCCGCTGCGGTCCGTCATCCAGGGGTCGTCGGCGAGAACGGTGTCGACGCCGACCATGGTGGCGTCGGCGGCCCAGCGCAGGGGTTGCACGGCGGCGCGGGCGGCTTCGCTGGTGATCCAGTAGGGTGCGTGGGGCGTTTGGTGCGCGGGCGGCGGCGCAATGCGCGCGTCGAGCGTCATGGCCACTTTCATCAGGACGAGGGGGCGGTGGTTCTGAATCCAGCGCGCGAAGCCCTCGTTGAGGCGGCGGGCCTCCTTTTCGCACACCCCGACACTTGTCCGAAGGCCCGCTGCATGCAATGCCTGGAGACCGTGGCCGGCAACAGCGGGGTTGGGGTCGATGGTGGCGGCGACCACGCGGGCCAGGCCGGCCTCAATCAGTGCGTCGGTGCAGGGCGGTGTGCGGCCGGTGATATTGCAGGGCTCGAGAGTGACGTAGGCCGTGCCGCCCTGAATGCGATCGGCCGCGTGTTGCTGCGCCTCTTTGAGGGCGACGATTTCCGCGTGGTCGAGGAGGTCGTATTCGTGCCAGCCTTCGCCGACCACCTGGCCGGCGCGGTCCAGAATCACGCAACCGACGGCGGGGTTGGGCGAGGTGACGCCGATGCCGCGCCGCGCCAGCTCGAGGGCGCGCTGCATCCAGTAGCGGTCTTGGTCAGAGATGGGGCCGGAAGCGGTCATCTTATTTGCTTTCTGCCAGCATTGAACGCATTTTTCATTCTATTCGCGTTCTTCAAGAGTGGCTCTATTCACCTTCAGCTGCCATGATCCAAAAAACGAGCGTTCCCAATGCGCAGAGTGGCGCATGCCAACGGAGAGGATTCGCGCGCCATACGCCAGTGACTCCGAAGACGAGGCCCGCAATCGAAAGCACACCACCCCAGAAGAAGATTCTCATGAGACGTGGATCGTAAAAGGCGAATCCTCCGACCAGGTTGACGTATGCCACTGAAGCAATTGCAAGGAGGGCCGAAGCTGTAGCAGAAGCGAATCCGGCAAAGGAAAACACGGAGAAGAGCGTCGCACTTTTCTTGTGTATTGACCATCGCGCCCAACCCCAAATAAGTGAGACGGGCAAGGCGAACCAGATGAGCACCGCGTACGCCCAGACAATAACTGACTCCCACATGGGACCACCCCACATGTCACAACAGAGCATAGTACATTGCGCGCGCGGGGCGCGACAGGTCTACTCCAGCAGCGAATCCACAAATTCTTCCGGCGAGAATTCCAGCAGGTCGGTCATTTTTTCGCCGACGCCGACGTAGCGGACAGGGAGATTGAGTTCGCGGGCGATGGCGACGGCGATGCCGCCTTTGGCGGTGCCATCCAATTTTGTAAGCAGGATGCCGGTGACGCCGGCGGATTGCGTGAACTGGCGGGCCTGCTGCAGGCCGTTCTGGCCGGTGGTTGCGTCCATGACGAGCAGCACTTCGTGGGGCGCACCGGGAACCAGACGCGCCGCCGTGCGGCGCATCTTGTCCAGCTCGTCCATGAGGCCGGATTTGGTGTGCAGGCGGCCGGCGGTGTCCACGTAGAGCTCGTCGATGTGGCGGGCTTTGGCGGCCGTGATGGCGTCGTAGAGGACGGCCGCGGGGTCGCCGCCCTGTTTGGTCTTGATCATCTCCACGCCCGAGCGCGCAGCCCAGATTTCGAGTTGTTCGATGGCTGCCGCACGAAATGTATCGGCGGCGCAGAGCAGCACGGAGTGCCCTTGCGCGCGCGACCACGCAGCGAGCTTGCCGCTCGACGTGGTCTTGCCGGTGCCGTTGACGCCCACCAGAAATGTGACTTTGGGCGGCGTGTCGGGCGCGGCAACTGAGACTTGCGGGGCACTGAGGATTGCGATCAACTGTTCCTTCAAGAGCTGGCGGAGTTCTGCGCCGCATTCGATGGCCTGGTGGCGGGCGCGGTCCCGCAGCGCGTCGAGGATGGCGGTGGTGGTTTGCACGCCCAGGTCGCTCGAGAGCAGCGCGGACTCGAGCTCGTCGAGAGCGCTTTCGTCCACGGTACGGGTGAGCGCGGCGAGGTCGGCGATTTTCTGGGAGAAGCTCTCGCGGGTGCGCGACACCGCCTGGCGCATACGGTCGAAGAGGCCTTTTCTGGGCTCTTCTTCGGCGGATTTTTCGGGTTCCTGGTTGCCAAAGAGGGTTTGAATCATTGCTGATTTCAGTTTAGCGGAGCTATCCCGCCAACTCCGCTAACCCCGCTAACCCCGCTAACTCCGCTAGCTCCGCTAACATCGCTAACGCCGCTCGTCTTGCGATGTTCGCCGTTCAGGCTGTGGCAGTGGCCGTCCAGGGCGTGCGGGCGCAGTTCGGCGCGAATTGGTTCGGAAGGGTTGACGGGTCCGATATGCTAGAGGAGCAGGCCGTAAACCGTGGGGAAGAAATGACTAAGACGCCAAAACATCCGCTTGCGAAGGTTCTCGAAAACCGCATCGCCATTATGGATGGTGCGACGGGGACGACCATCCGCACCTACGGGATGCAGGAGGCGGACATTCGCGAGGAGCGCTTCAAAAATGCGAAGAAGGATCTGCTGAACAACGGCGACCTGTTTACGCTCACGCAGCCGGGGCTGATCGGCGACATTCACCGCCGGTTTCTTGAAGCCGGGGCGGACATCATTGAGACCAACACCTTTGGGGCGACGACGATTGCGCAGAGCGAGTTTTTTGTCGACGATCCGCGCGAGCACGGGGGACGGAAGGATCCCGAATTTTATCAGAAGGTGATTGAGGACCCGTTTTTGCAGGGCCTGGCATGGGAGATCAACGAGCAGTCGGCACGACAGGGGCGGGAGTGGGCGGACCGCGTGGCCAATGCGACCGGGCGGCAGCGGTTTGTGGCCGGCGCCATAGGGCCGCTGACGGTGTCGCTGTCGAACTCGCCCGACGCCGACGATCCGGGATTTCGCGTGGTGACCTTCGACCAGGTGAAGGCGGCGTATGCCGAGCAGGCGCGGGCGCTCGTGGCGGGCGGCGCGGATCTGCTACTGGTGGAAACCATCTTCGATACGTTGAATGCTAAAGCGGCGCTGGTGGCAATTCGCGAGGTGTTCGACGCGGAGGGCCGGGAGCTCCCCGTGATCATTTCCGCGGCGGTGGGGCGCGGCGGCGAGACCATGATCTCGGCGCAGACCATTGAGGCGTTCTGGAACGCGGTGGAACATGCGAAGCCATTGGCCGTGGGATTGAACTGCTCGCTGGGGCCGGACCTGATGCATCCATTTCTTGAGGAGCTCGCGACGAAGGCTGATGTGGCGGTGTCGTGCTATCCCAATGCGGGGCTGCCGAATCCCCTTTCTGCGACGGGCTTCGATCTGGGACCTGCGGACATGGCGCGATACCTGAGCGACTTTGCGCGCGAAGGGCTCATCAATATTGCCGGCGGCTGCTGCGGCAACACGCCCGAGCACATCGCGGCCATCGCCAAGGCGCTCGACGGACTGCCTCCGCGCAAGCTGCCCGCGGACGACGAGGAAGCGCGCGCGATCGAGAGCGCGGCATGAGCGCGGACCGAACAAAGCGCGTAGAGACCAAGCCGCTCCGTTTGTCGGGCTCGCAGCCGTTTACGCAACAGCCCGGCGTCTTCATCCTCATCGGTGAGCGCACCAATGTGGCCGGATCGCCGAAGTTCGCGCGGCTGATCAAAGAAGGCAACTACGAAGAGGCTGTGAGCGTGGCGCGGCAACAGGTGGAAAACGGCGCGAACCTGCTCGACATTTGCATGGATGAGGGCATGATCGACGGCGTAGCCGCGATGACGCGCTATCTGAAGCTGCTGGAGAGCGAGCCCGAAGTCGCCAAAGTGCCGTTCATGGTGGACTCCTCGAAATGGGAAGTGATTGAGGCGGGTCTGAAATGCATGCAGGGCAAGGGTATTGTGAACTCCATTTCGCTCAAGGAGGGCGAGGCGAAGTTTCGCGAGCATGCGCGGACGATTTTGAAATACGGCGCGGCCGCGGTGGTGATGGCCTTCGACGAACGGGGCCAGGCTGCGAGTTATGAGGAAAAAATCCGCATCTGCGAGCGCGCGTATCGCATTCTCGTGGACGAAGTGGATTTTCCGGCGGAAGACATCATCTTCGATCCCAACATCCTGACCGTGGCCACGGGCATGGAGGAGCACAACAACTACGCGGTTGATTTCATCCGCGCCACGCGCTGGATCAAGGAGAACCTGCCGCACGCCAAGGTCAGCGGCGGCGTGTCGAACGTCTCGTTCAGCTTCCGCGGCAATAACAAGGTGCGCGAAGCGATGCACGCGGCGTTTCTGTATCACGCCATTGCCGCAGGGCTCGACATGGGCATTGTGAATGCCGGGATGCTGGAGGTGTATGAAGAGATCGATCCGGAGCTGAAGGAACTGGTGGAAGATGTGCTGCTGAACCGGAGGCCGGATGCGACGGAGCGGCTGGTGGCGTTCGGCGAGGCGCTGAAGGCAGCGGGGACCGCGGGCGCGGGCGAGGAGGCGGAGAAAAAAGCTGAGGAGTGGCGCAGCGGCACGGTGGAGGAGCGGCTGAGCCACGCGCTGGTGAAGGGAATTGACACGTACATCGAAGCCGACACAGAAGAAGCGCGGGAAAAGCTGGGACGGCCGCTGAGCGTGATTGAAGGTCCGCTGATGGCAGGCATGAGCGTGGTGGGCGACCTGTTCGGCGCGGGCAAGATGTTTCTGCCCCAGGTGGTGAAATCGGCGCGCGTGATGAAGAAGGCGGTTGCGTACCTGACGCCATTTATGGAAGCCGAAAAGGCGCAAATGGCCGCGGCGGGCGAGGAAGTGCGGGCGCAGGGCAAGATCGTCTTGGCCACGGTGAAGGGCGACGTGCACGACATCGGCAAGAACATTGTGGGCGTGGTGCTGGCCTGCAACAATTTCGAGGTCATCGACCTGGGCGTGATGGTGCCCGCGGAGAAGATTCTGGAGCGTGCGAAAGAGGTGCGGGCGGACATCATCGGGCTGAGCGGGTTGATTACGCCGTCGCTCGACGAAATGGTGCACGTGGCGCGCGAGATGGAGCGGCAGGGACTCAAGCTGCCGCTGCTGATTGGCGGCGCCACCACCAGCCGCGCGCATACGGCAGTAAAGATTGCGCCGCATTACAGCCAGCCGGTGGTGCACGTGCTCGATGCGAGTCGCGCCGTTCCCGTAACGACGAGCCTGCTGAGCGAAGAGGGCCGCGCGGAGTTTGTGGCGCAGCACGAAGCGGAATACGCAGCCTTGCGCAAGGCACACGCGGCGCCGCGGCGCAGCGTGGTTCCCATTGAGACGGCGCGCGCACATCGCACGCCCATCGAGTGGCGCGCAGAGGATTTGGCGGTACCAGAGTTTTTTGGCGTTCGCGTGCTCGACAGTTTTCCCCTCGCCACGCTGCGCGAGTTTATCGACTGGAGCCCGTTCTTTCACACTTGGGAATTGAAGGGCGTGTATCCGCGGATTCTCGAGGACGAGCGGCAGGGCGCGCAGGCGCGGCAGATTTTTGCCGAGGCCAACGCGCTGCTGGACCGCATCGTGGCGGAGAAGCTGCTGACGGCGCGCGCCGTGTACGGATTCTTTGCGGCCAACGCGGTAGGCGACGATGTGGAGCTGTATACCGATGGCGGGCGAGGCAAGATTCTGGACCGGTTGCATTTTCTGCGCCAGCAATCGGATCGGGAGGGCGCCGGGGACAAAATCGACACCTGCCGTTCGCTGGCGGATTTCATCGCGCCTGTCGAGACCGGGCTTGGCGATACCATCGGGGCCTTTGCGGTGACGAGCGGAATCGGATTGAAGGAACTGGTGGAGCGTTTCAGGGCGGCGCACGACGACTACAACGCGATCATGGCGGAGGCAATCGCAGATCGGCTGGCCGAGGCGTTTGCGGAATGCCTGCACAAGCGCGTGCGCGAGGAGTGGGGCTACGGACGCGACGAGAATCTGCGCACCGAAGACCTGATCCACGAGAAGTATCGCGGCATCCGACCTGCGCCGGGTTATCCGGCGTGTCCCGATCACACCGAGAAGGGCACCATCTGGCGCTTGCTCGACGTGCAGGCTAAGACGGGCATGCAACTTACGGAATCATTCGCCATGTGGCCGGGGTCGAGCGTGAGCGGATTCTATTTCGCGCATCCCAGGAGCCGCTACTTCAGTTTGGGCAAGATCGGCCGCGACCAGGTGGAGGATTACGCGCGGCGCAAAGGCATGAGCGTGGCCGAGGTGGAGCGCTGGCTCGGGCCCAATCTGAATTACGAGCCGGGAAGAGCCTGAGGCGCGGAAAGCGCGCATGAGACGCAAAACCGGGAAGTCAGGTTACCTTTCAAAAAATAATTTGCAAACTTTTCGAAACTTTCCGGGTGGCAGAGGGTTCATGTCGCTAACTCGGGGGATTTCTCCGCAAATTCAAGCTGCGCGAATCTGATCCCGCGAGGCGTATCACGGCATTTCCAGCATCGCTGGACAGAGTTGTAGTGTGCGCGATGAAGGCAACTTTATCGTCGCCGGGCGCGGTCTCCGGCGGTGAACAGGAGTGGTGTTGTTGCGCATGGCCGGGCTCACATGCAATCGCGAAGGCGGGATTTCCACGCTGGAGCGGTTGAAGATCGAGGCTCATGCGCCGATAGGTTCTGGAGATGCCGAGGGGCTTGCTTCTGCGATGGAGGAGTGTGTATGAAATATAGTTCGCTCGTTGTTCTCTCTCTCCTATTGGCGCCGCCGCTGTTTGCGGACACTGGCGCACGAATCATTCCGGCCGGCGCACTTGTCTCGTGCACCACCGGCGACGGAAGGATCTCTTCGAAGACCACCGCGGTGGGCGATCCCATACTGTGCAAGGTGAATTTCCATCGTGGGGATTTCATGCTTCCTTACGGAAGTTACCTGGGTGGGAACTTCTCCGAATACAAGGATCCCGGTCACTTTGTCGGCAAGGGCTGGATGCAACTGGATTTTGACAGGCTCTATGTTGGCAACCAGGTGATTCCTCTCAATGCGAAGGTGGTTGACGTACCCGGCTACAAGATCGACTCGCAAGGGCGCATTCTGGGCAAAGGGCATGCGGTGCGCGATACCGTCCTGTGGATGATTCCGGTATTGTGGCCGATCGACCTGATCAACCTGCCGCGGCGCGGCCCGAGGCCGACGCTCAAAGC
>Ga0371490_1001325_pt1 | contig 13137 bp, 11 predicted proteins | sample MB2SIPfraction_FD_207959 | JGI IMG/M metagenome (GOLD analysis project Ga0371490, IMG submission 207959) | Lab enriched peat soil microbial communities from McLean, Ithaca, NY, United States - MB28FN SIP fraction | ecosystem: Environmental > Terrestrial > Soil > Wetlands > Peat | place: USA... | reverse complement strand
CTCCTTCAACCGGGCCAGCGCGCGGTGAATCTCCTCGGAGTCGGCAAACGAGGGGTGGCAACTGTTCAGGAAACTCACCTGAATCTTGGGCTTGGCCTCTTCAGGCGCCTTTGGTGAAACCGGCGTGACCTGTCCGTGAGCGGCCAAGGCGAGCATAAGCAACATACCCAATCCAGCAGGAATGAAATCAAATCTCATCATCCAGGATTCCCGGCCCCCGAGACGCGAATGCTGCGTAAAAGTGGATGTGGTCCGCGTAGAGGTCATTGGCTGGATTGTAAATGAAGCCCGGGCGTAGGAGGCACATGATTCCGGCTATAATCGGGCATTCGCCCGCGATGCATCCCACCCGGCCCCAACCCGTTACTCCGTACTCTCCGCAATGGCGGCCGCACGTGCCGCGCACAAGGTTGGGGCGTTTGTGCCTGGTGCTGGCTGTATTACTCGTGCTGTGGACGTGGCCGGGCGGACGCGCGTTCCCATTCTTCTACTACCTGGCTTGGATCGTCTTCCTCGGAACTCTACTGGGAGTGGGCTATCGTGCCTTTTCGCGGCGCTTCATGTGGCAGCTGCGCAACCGGTTGATTGTCACCTACGTTTTCATCGGCGTCATCCCCGTGGCGCTGCTGCTGATCATGGGTGTGGTGGCTGGCTTTCTCTTCGCCGGTCAGTTTTCCACCTTTGTTGTGACCACCGACCTGCGTAACGAATTGCAGCGGCTGGAGAGCGCCAATCGCGGCATCGCTCACCAGTGTGCCCACCTGCTGCGCCGCGGCGGAATACTGGAGGGAGCGCAGCTCGGGCTGAACAACGAAGCTTTTCCCGGACGCCAGGTGACGGCCTATGTGCAGGGAAAGCGCACGGTTCTGATGGGCGATGCCACCCATGCCGCACCCGCCACCCCTCCGGCGGCAGCGCCGGAGAGCGCCATTGTGCTGGACGAGGGCGAGCTCTACCTGCGGGCCGTGGACGTGGCCCATTACGGCCCCGGTGAGAACGACAAGATCATCATCGTCAGCAGCATACCGCTGGACAAGTCGCACCTGGAGGCCATTGAGGCCACCATGGGGCACATTGAGGTGTACAGCGAGCGCAGCGGAGATAGTGCAGCCACGCACAAATCGGCCAATCTCAGCATCGGCGACACCGACATCGACATCAGCAGCTCTCCCAAGGTGAGTTGCGGCAAGCTTCCGCCGCCGGCCTGGCGCATGGACATGGAGCTGGACAGCTTTACCCCGGTGCAGAACGTACTGCACTGGCAGACGGGCACGGCCCGGCACCTGCTGATGATCGTGCGCACACGTCCCAGCCTGCTGTACAGCCGCCTCTTCCGCACCCTGGGCGAATGGACCAGCGCCATCTACATTGGCCTGACCGCGCTGGCCTTCTTCTTCGCACTCATCGAGGTGGCAGCCTTCGTCATTGGCATGCGGCTGACGCGCACCATGACCCTTTCGGTGGACAAGCTCTACCAGGCAACCGAGCACGTCAACCGTGGCGACCTGTCGCACCGCATCGAGGTCCGCTCGCACGACCAGATGGCGGCCCTGGAGCGCAGCTTCAACTCCATGACCGGATCGCTGGAGAAGCTGATCGCCGAGCAGAAGGAGAAGCAGCGCATCGAGAGCGAGCTGCAGATCGCCAAGGAGGTGCAGGACCTTCTCTTCCCCCGCGACTCGGCCGACCTCGACGGCCTGGAACTGCATGGCGTGTGCCGTCCGGCGCGCATGGTGAGCGGCGACTACTATGACTTCCTCAACGTCGGCCCCAACGCCGTCGGCCTCTCCGTGGGAGACATCAGCGGCAAGGGTATTTCCGCGGCGCTGATGATGGCCACGGTGCATGCCTTTGTGCGGGCGCACACGCTGGCGGAGAAGCTGCCCACGCTAGCCGTCGTGCAGGTCGGCGAGGCTCCGCTCCTCTCCGCTGAGAACATCTCCCGCTGCCCATCGCCCGGCGTGGTGCTGGCCATGCTCAACCAGCAGCTCTACCGCAGTACTCCGGAGCAGAAGTACGCCACCATGTTCCTGGGCTTCTACGACCAGAGCACGCGGCGGCTGACCTACTCCAACGCCGGACACCTGCCGCCGATACTGCTGCGCACCGATGGCACGGTGGAGCGCCTGGAGACGGGCGGAACCGTGGTAGGACTCTTCGGCGACATGGTGTATCCGGAGGGCGTGGTGGAACTGGCCGAGGGAGACATCGTGGTGGCCTTCAGCGACGGCATCACCGAGCCGGAGAACGACTACGGAGACTTTGGCGAAGACCGCCTGGCACAGATTGTGGAGGAGAACCGCCATCTGCCGCTCGCACGCATCAGCGATGCCATCCTGGCCGCCGTGGTGGATTGGATTGGCGGCGAAGAGCAGCCCGACGACATGACCGTGGTGCTGGCCAGAGCTCGATAGCGTTTGCCTACGCTATTAGTTGCCTGGGTGGCCCATTCAAGCCTTCTTTTGGCTTGAGTGGGGTAGCTTGGCGGCCGGTGCAAGTTGTCCAGCATCGCGTTCGCGCTTTCTGGCCGCCCATTCGGATTCGATTGCCACTCTTCCATCGCGTCCAGTTACGTAATGAAGGAAGCTACTCCACTCCCAGTCTTCAGGACGTTCACACAGACAGCGCGACACGGGGTTGCGATGGATGTAGCGAAGCTTCTCCGTGAATTGCTCGGAATCGCGGACGTTGAAATCGTAATAGCGCTTCTGCCAAAAGTGGGCAGACTCAACAATCAGCCGGCGCGAGACTCCCTGCTTCAGAGATTTGATCGCATCCGCAAGCGTTGCGTGCCGAGGTTCGCTGACAAGAAGATGGATGTGCTCGGGCATTACGACATATCCATAGACATTGAGTTCAAAAGCTCGGCGCACGCGCTCCAGCGCGGACTCGAAGATGCGCGCAGATTCGGGAGCGGAGAAAGACCTCCGGCGATGGTAGCAGCCGAAGGTTACAAAGTGAGTCTGCCCGGATTCGTGGAAGCGCTTCAACTGCGAAGGCATGGGTCACAGGGTAACGGTAGAGTGTCCCCCACTCAAGCCCAAAAGAGGGGCTTGAATGGGCCACCCGCCAAGCTCGCCCTCAAGCATCCTGATCTCTACGGCTTTGCGGCCATGATGGGCGGCTCGCTGGATGTTACCCGCCGCTGGCCGGCCATCTTCAACCCCGGCCAGGCATGGGACGAATGGAGGATCTTCGGCTTTCGCCCGTCCACGCGAATGGATGAAGACGTCTTCGTGTTGCTGCCGCAGATGGCGAATCCAGGGGCGGTGAAGTGGTTTGTCTCCTGCGGCACAGAAGATTCCATGTGCGAGGGCGACAAGGAGTTCGTCCGCCAACTGCGGCTGCGCGGCGTGGTGGCGGAGACCTCAATCACCACTGGCAGGCACGACTGGCCAACCTGGAACAAGTCTCTGCCAAGGATGTTCCATGCCGCGGGAGAAGCTCTGTGGTAGGCGCGTTTCAAAAGCAACTGCCCCACCCTAACCAACGGAAGGTTAGGATGGGCACCCTCAGGGTTATTTCTTTGGTGATGTGTTCGGATGGGCCACTTGTCCTAAACACCCCGCGACTCTGATCTGACAATTTCTATGGAACGATGCAATTTGCTTAATCGATCCGTCACATCTTGGTCTGTCTCTTTCATGATCTTGTTTGTACAAACATTTGCCCACACAGCCAATCCAAGGATAAAAACAGCCAATGTTCCCAAGTTGACGCCTAGAGTCTTCTCGTCAAATATGAGTTCCTTCCTTACCTGGCCCAATCTGAAATCAACCAAATGTAGCATCGATTGATAATCGACTGAAACATGTGATGCAGAGTCATTCAGGAGTTTTCTTAAATCATAAAATTTCCCATCTATTGCCTTAGCAATTTCACCTGCGCTCGGAAGACTACCCTCAATGGCTCTTTCAATCCTGGTTAGATCACCTTGGAGATATTCCAACAATTCAACTGACTCTAATAGCACGCGAAGGACTGCTCCAGATTCTTGAGCAAGCCCATCGAGTGCAAGGCTATAGCATGCAATCGAAAGACATTTTCCTTTGGCTGCAACTAGAGAAATAACCTTTGCTTCTGGACTCACCTTTATTGACAGCCTGTCTATACATGTATCGATCACGGTGAATCCTAAATCCAGTGCTTCCGCGTGTTTATACAACGAATTACCTAGGGCTATCTCTGCTTGTTTTCTGATCTTCCAATCCATATGAGTCACACCTGCTCCAACTGGGCGGTGAAGTGGCGGAGGAATGGCGGCTCGTAGGTTAGGCGCAGGCCGCGGATTTTTTCGCGCTTCTGCCAGACCTCGGTGAGCACCTCGATGACGTAGTCAATGTGGCTCTGGGTGTAGGTGCGGCGCGGGATGGCCAGGCGCACGAGGTCCATTTTGGCGGCCTTGCCGAACATGAGGCCGCCGATCTCCACCGAGCGGATGCCGCCTTCCAGATACATCTCCGCCGCCAGCGCCACGCCGGGGAACTGATCGAGCGGGATGTGCGGGCAGAAGCCGCGCGCGTCAAGGTAGATGGCGTGTCCGCCGGGAGGCATGACGATGGGGATGCCCTGCTCCGCCAGATGATTGCCGAGGTAGGCCGTGCTGGCGATGCGATAGCGCAGGTAGTCCTCGTCGCAAGCCTCCTGCAGGCCGACGGCGATGGCTTCCAGGTCGCGTCCGGCGAGGCCACCGTAGGTGGGGTAGCCCTCGGTGAGGATGAGAAGGTCGCGCTCCTGCTGCGCGAGGTGATCGTCGTTGGTGCAGAGGAAGCCGCCGATATTGGCCATGCCATCCTTTTTGGCGCTCATGGTGCAGCCGTCGCCGAGGGCGAACATCTCCTGCGCAATCTGCTTGGGCGTTTTGTTTTCGCAGCCGGGCTCGCGGAGTTTGATAAACCAGGAGTTTTCCGCGAAGCGGCAGGCGTCGAAGTAAAGCGGGATGCCATTCTTGCGACAGACGGCGCTGACCTGGCGGGCGTTTTCGAGCGAGACGGGCTGGCCTCCGCCGCTGTTGTTGGTGATGGTGAGCATGACGAGCGGGATATGTTCGCGTCCGACACGCGCGATGGTCTCTTCCAGGGCGGCGACATCCATGTTGCCCTTGAAGGGATGGATTACGCCGGGCTGCTTGCCTTCCGCAATGACGAGGTCGAGAGCTTCGGCGCCGGTGGCTTCCACGTTGGCGCGGGTGGTATCGAAGTGCGTGTTGTTGGGCACGACATCACCCTTCTTCAACATGGTGCTGAAGAGAATGCGCTCGGCGGCGCGGCCCTGGTGGGTGGGGATGACGTGTTTGTATCCGAAGATGGACTGCACGCTGTTTTTGAAGCGCGTGTAGCTGCGGCTGCCGGCGTAACTCTCATCGCCTTCCATGATGGCTCCCCACTGGTAGATGGACATGGCGCCGGTGCCGCTGTCGGTGAGCAGGTCGATGAGGACGTCGTCGGCCGGGAGAAGAAATAGGTTGTAGTGCGCAGCCTCCAGAAGTTTGTGGCGCGTGGCGCGATCGGTCCAGCGGATGGGTTCAACGCTCTTGATGCGGAAGGGTTCGATGATAGTGCGGATGGGCATGGCGCTCCTTCGGCCGATAGGGCTGGTATCAGAACGCATCATTGTATCCGGGGAGACGGATGTGGGTGCAACCGGCAGATGGGTAGAAAATGAAAAGCCCGCCAGCCAAATGGCTGCGGGCGCGAGAAAAAACGCTGCCGGGGAGGGCTATTCTTTGTATTCGATGAAGATGACGCAGGGCTCAGTGCCTTCAAATCGGGCGCCGCGCACCGACTGTTGTGCGGCGTTGGCCAGCAGAGGGTTGCCACCCAATACTTTGACATCGCGCACCTGGCCGGCCTGAGTGAGGAAGATCTGCAGGCGTACGGTGCCGAAGATTTTCATCCGGCGGGCCTGCTCCGGGAAGGTGACCTTGATGTCACCGTTCTTGCTGCGGCAGGGATTGTCCTGTGCTACAGCTGTGCCCGGGCTGAATAGGCAGAAGATCGCAGCGCCCAGTAAGGTCGCCAGACCGATGCTCCGCAGCCGAGAATGAATTGTACGCATTGCCTTCACCTGCTCAACTTTTTAATACAGCTCAAATAGTATGGCCCAAATTTGTTCGGATGGGAGTCACAAGGATGGTTACCATGGTCTTGGCACCAGTGGGTGGCCAGACTGAAATGCCCGCCGCTGATGAGATCACATATGGCCCGGGCCGTGCTGTGGCCGGCGGGCGGGGACTGGCTAGAGCTTGCCTTCCACCAGGGCGTCGAATTGCTGCTGGGTGAGCGGAACGACGGAGAGACGACCCTGCTTTAACAGCGGCGACGCGGCATAGAGCTTGTTCTGTTTGATGTCTGCCAGTGTGGATGGGCTGGCGATGGCCCTGCCCACACGGATGCGGACGAGCGGGAGCTTGGGGTCGGTGGCATCCACACTGAGGACGGTTGCGGTGCCTACGGCGCGGCGCTCGTCACCTGTGTGGTAGATGACGAGCCGGTCGCCCTTGTGCATCTCCCGCAAATACTTGACGGCTTGCGGGTTGGTGACGCCATCCCAAAGGGTCTCGCGCTCGGCCTGCAACTGGGCGAAGGAGTACACATCCGGTTCGGTTTTGAGAAGATAGAACATGGGCCATGTTTTTAGCACAACTGGCCCGGAAAAGGACACTCCCAAGGCCGTGATGAGCACCCCAGCAGGCAAGGATTTTTCACCAGAAGAGATTCGCCGGAGGGTGATGGCCATCCCCTCGGTGGTGACCTTTGGCTACCGGCTGCAAGAGTTGGCGCCGGGGCGGGCGGTGATCGTTGCGCCGTATGACCGCTCGCTGGACGGCATCTTTGAATGCTTCCACGGAGGGCTGCTGGCGACTCTGGCCGACTCCACAGCGGGCACGGCGGCCCTGACCGTGGCTGGAGCAGAGGCCACCACGGCGACGGTGGAGATGACGATCCGCTTTGTCTCGCCCTGCCGCACCGACGCGTGCGCCACGGCCACCGTAACAGGCAGCGAACGCAGACTGATCCTGTGCCACGTGGAGGTGCATGACATGGCGGGCACGCTGTGCGCCACGGCGGAGATCAAGTACATCCGGCTGCGGGAGACGAACGATAAGAAATAATCGAAAAGAATTAGAGATACCAAAGGCCGCGCCAAAGGGATCAATCAGCCCTGGGCGCGGCCTTTGATTGTTCGCCAGAAAACGCGGTTATTGCACGCGGCCACGGGGTGTGGCGACTTCCAGCATCAGGCGCTGCACCTGTGGCACCAGGCAATCGAGCTGACGCTGCAAACGACGCCACTCAATGAGGATCTGGCGTCGGCGGCCGCAACGCAGGCTGGTCTCCAGGGCGGCAAGTGTGCCGGTGATGACCTCGCTGCCGAAGACGAGCAGGCTGGAGCCGAGGCGCTGCGCGTATCCGGCGGCGGAGATGTGCTCGCGCTGACGGATGGAGACCGTGAGGCGCTCCATGTAAACAGGCAGCTCCACTAAGAAATTGGCGCAGAGCAGGACGAGCTGGCCGGCGTCGCCACCAGCGTAGGTGAGCACGTGTTCGCCATCCAGGGTGATGTTCTCCAGCGCATCGCTGCCCTGGCAAAGAGTCTCCGGTTTGGGCTGCATCTGATTCATAAGTCTGTCCAAAGAAAGCCAATCGCCTTCACTTTGGTTATCGGCAGGCGGACGGAAAATCTGAAATGGCGGGCAGGAAATGTTGCAGGGCGGCGCAGACAAAAAACGGCCGGCATCACTGCCGGCCAACGTCAATCGGAGCTAACACTTTGTGAGACTTTCCCTGACTTTGATGCCTACTGCATGCGTACCCGGCGGCTGCGCTGCTGCAAGAGCGATGGCGGCAAGCCGAACTTGGCACGGAATAAATTGGAAAACGTAGGCGCGCTGTGGTATCCCACGGCGCGGCAGATGGCGGAGACCGGTGTATCAGTGGTCTCCAGCAGACGGTGCGCCATCTGCATGCGGCGGTCGGCCAGGGCGCGTAAGGGCGTAATGCCATAGACCTGGCTGAAGACGCGATGGAAGTGATGCGGCGACATGCAGGCGACGCGGGCGATCTTCTCCAGGCAAAGCTCCTCGGTGTAGCTGTCCTGTATGTAGATGTAGGCGCGCTGGATGCGGCGATAGAGTTCGGCGCGGGTGCCGGGACGCACGCTGTCAATGGAATCGATCTGGCGGCTGGAGGCGCCGTAGACCAGCACGGCGCATTCGGCGACGGCGCGGAAGCGGTCGGCTATGTTCTCCGGGCTGTCTCCGCGGAGGCAGGCGGCGGAGAGTGCGCGGAGCTTGGAGCCGATCTCAAAGGCCGACTCGTGCTGGACGCACTCCGGGAAGCGCATGATAACGCCGTCGTGATCGAGCTCAAGTGCGGCGGTGAGCGGCGAATGGAAGCTGCGCGCCACGTCGGAGATGTATTTGTGCTCAAAGACCAGGGTGGCGGCGCGCGGCGCGGTGCCGGGCTCAACCACGATCTCACCCTTTTGCCCCTCGTTGAGGACGACAAAGGTGGTGGGCGTGATGTTGTAGTGGCCACGCTCGGTGCAGACCTTGTAATGATCCTGCAGGGCAAAGCGCAGCGAAAGCGGACTGATGAAGGGCTGCGTGCCCGGCTTGAGCAGACCGCAGGCAAAAAGATTCTTGCCCACCATGGTCTGGTCCGCCAACTTGTGTGGCGCGGGCTGATCTTCCACGCAAATCATGCTTAGATCGCTCATTCGGTTCGCTTCCATCTCAATTCCATTCAACATGCGTCACTCCCAGTTTGGATGGTCACAACAGCTCTAACCCTGTGAATAGCCTTTAGACGCGATAAAAGTTCCCGAAAGTGGGAGAAATATTCCAGAGTTCACAAAAAGACACAGAAAGAGCCAGAATCGCCCCGGCCGCAACACTTCTTTACAAACCAAGGGCTAAACCCTTGAGCCCCATGGAGCTTTAGACGCAGTACTGGCGGCGAGGTTTGCAGAAATAGGCTGCGCCCGCGTCAAACCCAAGAAAAAAGGCACGGTTGCCCGTGCCCTGCGGTTTGCGGAGGCGCTTCGGCAAGGAGGGTTCCCCTGGGGCGAAAGCGCGCTCACGGAAAGAGAGCTAGTGGCCCATATGAATACCCGGCTTGGGGCGCTGGGTGAGCAGCAGAAGCGGCAGGGCCGAGAGGGTGATGATGCCCATGATGCAGTTGGTGTCGCGATAGGCCAGTACCGCCGCCTCACGCATAAGGGTGGCGTAGATGCTGCCGTAGGCCTGCATGATTCCGCCCACGCCCGCGCCGTGAATGCTGAAGTAGTCGGCCATGCCGTGCAACAGCTTCTCCATGGCCGGGTTGCCGGTGGAGGTGTTGCTGATGAGTTCCGCACTGTGCACCTGGACGCGGCGCGAAAGCATGGTGGTGATAAACGAGATGCCAAAGCTGCCGCCCAGATTGCGCATCAGGTTGATCATCGAGCTGACCTGGTTGTTGTCCTCCTGCGGCACACCGGAATAACAGATGGTGTTGATGGGCACGAAGAGGAAGGCCATGCCGATGGACTGGTAGATGCGATACATCATCGCCGTATGGAAGTCGATGCCGGGATACATGCCCATCATGTGGAACATGCTGAGACCGAGCGCGATGAAGCCGAAGGCAATCATCTTGCGCGCATCCACGCGGCTCACCATGATGCCCACAAGTGGCATCAGGGTCATCACCACCAGCCCGCCCGGAGACAGTGCCATGCCAGCCCGCTGCGCTGTGTAGCCCATCACGTTCTGCAAAAACTGCGGAATCATCACCGTGGAGCCGTAGAGCACAAAGCCGAGCACAAACATCAGGATGGTGCTGATGGCAAGATTGCGGAAACGCAACATGCGCAGATCGAGAATGGGATGCTTCTCATGCCATTCCCATATGACAAATGACACCAGCGCGATGACGCAGATGACGGTGAAGATCTGGATGAAGTGCGAGCTGAACCAGTCCTCGCGCTCGCCCTTGTCGAGCACCACCTGGAGGGTTCCCAGGCCGACGGCAACCAGCGCGAGGCCGGTGTAATCGACGGGTTCGTGCTTGGCGCGCTCCTGAGCATCGCCAATCCAGGGTGGATCCTCCACCAGCCGCTCAGTGAGATAAAGCGACAGCATGCCGACCGGCACGTTGATGAAAAATATCCAGTGCCAGTTGTAGTTGTCGGTAATCCAGCCGCCAAGCGTGGGACCGATGGCCGGGGCCAGCACCACGGCCATGCCGTACATGGCAAAGCCCATGCCGCGCTGATGCGGCAGGAAGTTGTCGGCCAGAATGGCCTGCTCGCTGGGACCAAGGCCTCCGCCGCCGGCGCCTTGCAGGATGCGGAAGAAGATCAGCATGCCGAGCGAAGTACTCAACCCGCAGAGCAGTGAGCTGATGGTGAAGAGGAGGACGCAAGTCATGTAAAAGCGCTTGCGGCCGAAGCGGTCGCTCATCCAGGCCGAGATGGGCAGGACGATGGCGTTGGACACCAGGTAGCTGGTGAGCACCCAGGTGGACTCATCCTGGCCGGCGGAGAGCGAGCCGGCGATGTGCGGCAAGGCGACGTTGGCAATGGAGGTGTCGAGCACCTCCATGAATGTCGCCATCGTCACCGTCATGGCGACGGCCCACGGATTATGACTCGGTCGCCAGGGACCTGCCCCGGCGGCTGGCTCACTCATCGAACACGTACCTCGGGCACCACGCTGAGGCCGGGGCGGAGGCGTCCGTCCTGGTTGAAGCCCTGCTTATTTGCGTCATCGAAATCGATGCGCACGGGAATCCGCTGCACCACTTTGACGTAGTTGCCGGTGGCGTTCTCCGGCGGCAGAAGGCTGTAGCGGGCGCCGGTAGCTCCACCGATGGCTGTGACCTTGCCGTGAAGCTTGGCGCCGCCCAGGGCGTCCACCTTGATGGAGACCGGCTGACCGGGACGCATGTACTCCAACTGCGTCTCCTTGAAGTTGGCGGTCACCCAGATGTCGTTGGTGGGCACGATGGAGAGCAATTCCTGGCCGGGCTGCACGTTCTGGCCGGCCTGCGCATTGCGGTTGCCCACCACGCCATCCACGGGCGCGACGATCTTGGTGTAGCTGAGGTTGAGTTCGGCCTGATCGAGAGCTGCCTTGGCCTTGGCGGCCGCCGCCTCTCCTGCGCGGGCACGAGCCTGGGTGAGGGCAATCTGCTTGGGCGAAATCTGCGCATTGGCCAGCGATGCCTGCGCCTGACCCAGCCTTGCATGTGCCTGCTTGACGACCTCCTGCGCGGAGCGCAGAGCGGCCTCCACGGCGGTGACCTGCGCGTTGGCGCTGATGGCCGCGGCGTTTGCCTGATCGTACTGCTGCTGCGAAATTTCCTTTTTGCTCACCAGCTGGGCGTAACGCGCCAGGTCGGCATTGGCCGTCACTGCATTGGCCTTGGCCTGGATGATGCGAGCCTGCGCCTCTTCCACCTGCTTGTTGGCCGATGAGATGCCGGCCTCGGCGGTGATGACGTCGTTCTGCGCGGTGCGGATCATGCTGGTGGAGCCGACCTGCGAGATGGGCACGCTGAAGCCGGCGGCTTCGGCCGAGGCCGTGGCGTCCATGAACTCGGCGCGGGCGCGCTCGACGGCGACCTTGTAGTCGGTGTCGTCGATTTCGACGAGCACGGTGCCGGCCTTAACCGACTGGCCGTCCTCGAAGTTGACCTTGACGATGTGGCCGTTGATGCGGGCGCTGACGGGATAGATGTGTCCGTCGACCTGCGCGTCATCGGTATCCTCAAAACTGCGGCCGTACCACCAGTAAGCAATGGCTCCGATGATGGCCACCACCAGCAGCACGCGCAGCAAGGTGCGCACTCCGGGATTGCGCTCGAAAAGCCCGGGCTTCGTCTGCCCGGCCGTGGCCGGAGTCTTCTGTTCTTCGTTCGCCATTCCAGTTCTCTCCCAAATTCATTGGGCGCCGCGAGGGGCGCCGCCATCCCTAAAAAAATAATTACCTGACCGGCGCAGCAACCGGCGCCGTGTCCTCACCCAGCACCGTGCGTAGGGTCTGCTCGGCTGTTCCCAGGGCGCGTGCCAGCAGCACCTTGGCAATGTTGTGCGCGAAAAGGCTGCTGATGTATTGCTGGTGCGCGTTGGCCACGGCCTCCTGCGCCTGAATGACCTCGATATTGTTGGTGACGCCGTTGGCAAAGCGATCCTTCGATTCGGATAGAGTCTGCTCCGCCAGTTGCACGGTGGTTGTGGCCACCTCAACCTGCTCGGCGGCGGCGTTAACGTCCAGCATGGCGTTGGCCACATCCTGCTCAATGCGGCCGCGCAGATCGTCGTGCTGCGCGCGCGCCTGCTTGAGCTTGGCATCGGCCTCGCGGATGTCGCCTTCGGTCTTGCCACCTTCAAAGATGGGGATGCGCAGACCGGCACCCACGGTCCAGGTGGCAAAAGCATTGCTGGGATGGGTGCCGATGGCGCCGTAGTCTCCGCTGACGCCGAGGGCGGGAATGCGCTCGGCCTGCGCCGATTTCTTCATCAGCTCGGCGGCCTTCACCTGCTGCTCCAGCGCTAGATATTCCGGACGCGAGGCCAGCGCTATCTTCAGAGCATCTTCTTCCCCGATGTTGGGCAGAGGCTTGTAGGTGGCGCGGGTGACCAGCTTGATCTGCTGATGCACGGGCAGCCCGAGGACGCGCAGCAGAGTAATGCGCTGCTTGGACAGATTATTGTTGGCTTCAATCAGGTTCTGGCGGCGCACCTGGAATTCGACGCGCGCACGCAGGGTGTCCACGTTGGGCGTGAGGCCGGCTTTTTCACGGTCATCGGCCAGGGTTTCAAGAGCCTCGGCGGTTTTGAGCTCGGCCTCGGCGGCCTCGACCTGGCTCTCCGCGCTGATGACCAGCAGATAGCTGGCGGCGACCGCCAGTGTCACCGTCTCACGGGCGGTGCGGAAGCTGAACTCGGCGGCCTTGACCTTGCTGTTGGCGGCACGCAGGTTCTGAATGGCGTGCAGGTCGAAGAGGTTTTCAGTAAGGCCCACGCGGGCATCGGAGTTGGTGAAGTTGATGCCCGGCCCCAGCTTGATGCCGGGAATCGAGAAGTTAAAACCCTCGGCCGGCAGGCTGGCCTTGATGGCCGCCTCGCGCAGGCTGCCATCCAGATGCG
>Ga0371490_1001324_pt1 | contig 13137 bp, 7 predicted proteins | sample MB2SIPfraction_FD_207959 | JGI IMG/M metagenome (GOLD analysis project Ga0371490, IMG submission 207959) | Lab enriched peat soil microbial communities from McLean, Ithaca, NY, United States - MB28FN SIP fraction | ecosystem: Environmental > Terrestrial > Soil > Wetlands > Peat | place: USA... | reverse complement strand
GCCGTTGTCCGTCGCTGCCCACATATTGCCTTCGCGGTCCTCGAAGAAAGTTTCAAGGGAGTTGCCGGAGAGGCCGTCGGAATCCGTAAACGCATCCATCTTCCCACGGTGCTGATGCAAGATTCCGGCGTCCAGGGTCCCGATCCACAAGCCTCCGTCACGGTCCCTTAAGAGCGTTGCCGGCGCGCGCAGCGGCATTCCCGCAGGGTGGGGATATACTTCGATTTTTCCGTTGGCGAGTTTTCCAAATCCGCGGTCCGCGGCGATCAGCAGCCTCCCGTCGTCGTCTTCGCAGATCGCGTTGCGACTAAAGTAGAAAAACGAAGTCCCGGACTGCAATGCGGCCGGCAGGCGGTAGCGTTGGGGTGTTCCAGGTTTCCAGCGCCACAAGCCGTTTCCCGCGGCCAGCCAGAGATTGCCCCGGCTGTCCTCATAAAAGGAGAACACACCAAAGCCGAGCTTGCCGTCGCCACCGTAACACTGAACATCGCGACCCTTGATGGCGCAGAGTATTCCCGGACTTGAGGCTGTCCCCCACTGGATTCCGGAGGCCCACACCACCCCCTGCCGATCCTCGTAAATCGTGAAAATGTCTCTTCCGGCTAGCTCCGAATACTCCGTCAGCTTGCCGTCCTTCCAGCTTACGAGTCCCTTCGCGGTGCCAAGCCAGAGAGTCCCATCGCGCCCAGCCACGATGCTTCGAATGTCGCTGCTCGGGAGGCGCTCACCCAAGGGTGGCTGCCATGGGACGGTGCGAACGCCATCGAAACGGAGCAAGCCGACTTCGGTTGCAAGCCACAGATAACCATCCGGTGACTGTGCAATTTGGTGGATGGTGCCCGTGGCGAAGCCCTCACGGATCTTCCACGCTGTGTGCGCGTATTGACTGACATCCAGCGATGGGTCCAGCCCAAAAACAGGAGGAGACCAGAGCAGTACGTTGAGCGCGCCAAGCGCAATGAGTGCTAGCGCAGGTCTTATTTGTGACTTCGCCCGCTTCATATTGCTAACATCCTCCTAATCCCAGTTTCCTGCGAATTTTATCACCGTCAGGCAACGGACACCACGCTTGGAGACACACGCTTGAGTCACACGCTTGCAAGATATCCTCAGTTCATGAGCCCACCCTTTCCCAACCGGACCTTAATTGACTGCCTTACCTGTTGCCTAGCGGTTACTGAAGACTCTGCACTCGCGTCTGCCCGCTGCGCTCGCGCAAGATCCGCATCGATGTAAAACAGCCTTACCGCGGACTCGATCCCCGCTGTTCTGCGTAGGGGTGCGCCTGGAAGGCCCAATTCAAGGCGCCGTGGGTTTTCAGTGAAGATGGGACACGCCCCATGCTGAATTGTTCCCTCGACCCTCTTCACAAGGAACTACGGGCTACCTTGATAATGCCACCGGATTTTGTGTTACACTCTCTGAGATACACTTGCGGCACGCGGCTTGGCGAAGGTGGGGCCGGCGCCTTTTCGATTATGCGCCTCATGGGACATTCGAGCGTGACAATCAGTCAGCGAGACGTGCACCCCACGCCGGAAGCCCTCGAAATGGCTGTGGAGCGTTTGGATGCCTTAAACCAAAAGGTGATTCAAAGCCTGCCCGGAAGGGCAATTGCCAGCCTTCCCGGCATTGCAACTGACCCTAAAACTGACACCAGCACCACGGCAGTGTCCGTAAGTTATTGACGGGCCGTTAGCTCAATTGGTAGAGCAACTGACTCTTAATCAGTAGGTTGGGGGTTCGATTCCCTCACGGCTCACCAGCTAAATAGCCGCCAGAAGCGGCCCTACCATCAAGCGTCACAACCGCGGCCTATGGCCAGCCCCCTCCCGAACGAAAAGTACGTATGGCGAGGGTTTGCCTTGCCCTTGCGGCTATATGCCGAGCAACTCTTTTAGGTTTTTGATTTTACCTGACGCGAGAAGGCTCAGCGGAATCGCTCGGCCTTCACGATGCCGCGTCCTTCTTGGAAGGCCAGGAATTGGTCCACCTCGACATTCCCCGCTCGTTCGACCATCCCATTGGGCCAGCGAATTTCAATCTGATCCACTTTCTTCGCTGCTCCCAAACCAAAGTGCTGCCGCAGATCGCTCTGCGAGATATAGCTCGAACCGCTTTGGACCTCGCGGATCTGCCGCCGGCCGCCGGCCATTACCGCGACACGGGCGCCGATAGCAGAGCGGTTCGAACGCGTGCCGAGCAGCTTGATGGAGAGCCAGTGGTTACCACTGTGGTTCTCGACGCGGAGAAGAGAAGGCGGTTCGTTCTGATTCATGACCAGGATATCGACGTTGCCGTCGTTATCGAAATCTCCGAACGCGCAGCCGCGGCTCGAGTGGGGCTCGAGGACAGCGGGGCCGCACAGCTCCGAGACCTCCTCAAAACTTTCGTCTCCCAGGTTGCGATAAACCACACGTTGAGTCTTGAACTTGTATTGCGGGTAAACCTTCTCGACTTCAGGGTAAACGCTTCCCGTGACATGGAAGATGTCCAGCCAGCCGTCATTGTCCAGGTCGACGAACCCAACTCCCCAGCACACGTACTGGGTATTGACGGCCAGCCCGGCGGCGTAAGTGAGGTCGTCGAAGAACTCTCCCTTCTGGTTCCGATACAGAATCGGCGTGTCGTCGCTGAAGTGAGGCAGAAAAAGGTCGAGATAGCCATCGGCATCGTAGTCACCCACCGCGACACCCATGTTGGATTGTTCCTGGCCGTCACCATTCACCGCCACCCCGGACTCCATGGCACATTCGGTAAAGGTCCCATCATGATTGTTGCGAAACAGGAGGTTGGGAGTAGAGTCGCAGGCCACGAACAGGTCAGGCCAGCCATCGTCGTTGTAGTCAAACGCCGTCGCAGTCAGGCCGTAGCGGCCGCCGAGTTTCAGCAGACCGGCTTTCTCGGTGACCTCGGTAAAGGTTCCGTCACCGTTATTGTGGTAGAGCGAGCAGAACTCCTTTTTGAGCCCCAGTGGGCCGCAGTTAACGGACACGCCCCGGTACAGGCAATACCGATTGGCGCCGCCCACGGGGGTAGTTGCCAGATCCATATCGATGTAATGCGCAACGAATAAATCCAGGTGGCCATCGCGGTCGTAATCCACAAACGTGCAGCCCGAAGCATAGCGGGTGCTCTTCTGCTGCAGCCTGGCCTTCTCCGTGACATCGGTGAAGGTCCCGTCGCCATTATTGTGATACAGAATATTCTTGCCGTAATAGGTCAGGAAAAGGTCATCGTTGCCGTCGTTGTCGTAGTCACCCACACAAACCCCGTAACCCCAGCCGGTGTGATGGAGCCCTGCCTTTTCGGTGACGTCAGTGAAAGTGCCATCCCGGTTGTTGTGGTAGAGGTGGTTCGTGGGTTCCTGGCCAGCAGGGAATCCTTCGTGCTTTGTTCCGTTCAGCAGGAAGACATCAAGCCAGCCATCCTGGTCGTAATCAAAGAAGGCGATGCCGCCCCCGTTGGCTTCAACGATGTATTTCTTTGTATGCTCGTCGCCGTAGGTGAGAGGAGTTGTAAGACCCGCGCTCGGCGCGACGTCCGTGAAGGTTATAGGAAAGGGCCGCCCGGAGAATTTGGGGCGCGGAGCAGGCCGAACGCCGCGCGAAGCCATTCCCTGTGCGGCCAAGCGAAGCGGGCTGGAGAGCAGAGCACCAGCGCAGCCCAGAGTCTTGAGGAAATTGCGACGCGTCGCGCGCATGGTGGAAAATGACAGTGGCGAGTGGCTGGTGCCTAGTGGCTAGTCACTCGCCGCCCACCGGTGGCCACTAACCACTAGTCACCGCTCTACTCCGGCGGCTCCGCCGTTTGCGGACTCGAGATGTCACCGAGAATCGCGGTACGAATAGCCAAGCTGGTCCGCTGCTGCTCTTCATGAAGCTCCCGATAGCGGGCCAATTCTTTTTGGGCTTCCGCTTCGCGCCCCACGCGCCGGTAAGCAAACGACAACTGGTAATGCGCAACCGGATCGCCCGGAGCAAGCTTCACGGCCTTCCCAAGCGGGGCCACGGCCTCCCCAGCGCGATTCCCGGAGACCAACGACTTCCCCAGCCCGATGAGCGCCGAAACGAAATCGGGCTCGCTCGACACGGCGCGCCCGAAGTGCACAATCGCGCTGTCCCATTTTCGAGCTTCCCGGTCCATCTCCCCGAGCTCGTATTCCGACCCTGCATCCGTCCGGCTAATCTCCAACTCTTCCTCGAATTCCTTGCGGGCCGCATCCAGGGCGCCTGGGCCGCGCTCGTTCGCCAGCAATAGGCAGCCGATGCGGTAGTGAATCCCGGCAAGGTGCGGAGCCATGGTGAGGACCTTGCGGTATTCCGCGAGGGCGTCGGTAAGTCTCCCTTGGATTTCCAGAGCCTCGGCGTTGAGCTGATGCGCCTGGTAAGAGCCGGGCGCGGTGTACAGCAAGCGCTGGGAGGCGCGCGTGGAAAGGTCGGAGAAAACGTGCGTGCTCAAGTAGAGGACATCGGGATCGTTCTGGAAGTCGCGCTCCAGCCAGCCAAGATACTCCACGGCCTGGAAGGGTTGGTCGCGCGTCATGGCGCAGCGGACCGCGTCCGTGCCCATGAGGCGCTTCAGTTGCAAGTCGGCAACGCGAGCGTAGTCACTTTTCAGGTAGGGCAATGCCTCCTGGCAGGCGCCGGCTTCTGCCAAGCTAAGCCCCAAGAAATAGCGTGCAGAGGTCAGACGTGGGTTCAGCTCCAGAGCTTTTCGGCAAGGGGCCACCGCGTCCCCCGGCCGACCCGCCCAGTAGTAGGCCACGCCCAAATTGGCGTGAAGCTCTGCGACGGCTGGCGCCATCTGGATGAGCCTTGCAAATCCCTGGATGGCGGCCGCGTAGTCGCCGCTCTGCAAGGCGCTCTTCGCGGCCTCGGAAATCCGCGCGGCTTCGGCCTGCTGCGCGGGGGAAAGCGATGTGCCAGGAGCCTTCTGGGTGCTTTGCGGGGCCCCGGCTGCCGCACTGACGATGAGGAAGCAGCTCAGGGCGAGAAAAAACCTTTTCCTCATGCACGTAAATCCTCTTCGCGGATACAATTCTCTCAAGGTCCAGGACAGGCTACGGACTAAGGTTCAGGGCACCTCTTCAAGCATACGGAGAACAATCGGCCCAGTCAAAGCTCCGACTTGGCGATTGAAAACAAGAACCCTGGGCGGCCCAGGGGGCGGGGCCGACCAGGGTACAAAGGCTAACTGACGCATTCCGGCTAGAAGATAAACTTCAATGCGAACTGCATGATGCGCGGCGGCCGAGCGGCGCTAACTTCACCTATGCCTACACTGTAGCCTGGTTGACCGAACCCCGGCCCGCACGGCTCACCGAACGAGACGCTCCCAGGGCACCCGAGACTGACGCCACTGCTGCTCGCGGCATTCCACTGAGGATGGTTGAAGGTGTTGAAGGTCTCCCAGCGGAACTGCAGAGTGGAGTGCTCAGCCCCGGTCCAAGGCAGATTGAACTCCTTGAACAAGGCGATATCCCAGTTGTTGGCGCCGGGGCCGGTCAAGGGGTTGCGCCCCATGTACCCGAACATTCCCGGTTCGTCATTCGCCGCGAGCTGAGACTCGAGGGGCTGGGTGTAGGTGTTGGGGTCGAACCAGCTCGGCGTAGGCCCATAAAGCGCATCGTCCACCATGCCTTTGTGGATCTTCACCTTTCCAATGGAGTTGCAGCGCACCCCCGTGCCGATGCCCGTACTGAAGCCGTTGACTCCACAGCCGAAATCCATCGGCTCTCCGGTGAACATGCTGGTAATGCCGCTGATCCGCCAACCTCCCATCCCCTGCCTGACAAAGCCATTACTGGCATGCTTGAAGAACGGCAGCTCGTAAATGTAATTCATGGTCAGCACCTGCGCCCTATTGAGGCTGGAAGTCGCCCTCCAGCGGCGCAGATCGTAGTTGGCATCCACTCCACCAGGTCCGCCATTGGACTGGAAGTAGGTGCTGGTGGAATCGTCAATGTTATGGGACCAAGTGTAGGAGGTTTGGAGCGTAAGGCCGTGCCCAATCGTGTGCCGATATTCGGCCTGCAATCCTTGATAGATGGAAACCGCCGAGTCCTGCTTGACGTTGAGGGTCCCGTAAGTAGGATACGGGGCGAAGAAGGAAGTCTCAGTCTGGACCTGGTTGATTAAGATGCTCTGCACGTCGCAGTTCCCCGAAGCATCGCAGCCGGTGGTGCCGGCGAGCGAGGGAACGTTCACCGTCGTGACCCCGACCGGAATCTGGTTGATGTTCCTCTCGGTTCCGAGGTGGCGCCCCAAGGTACCGACGTAAGCAAGACTGAAAAGGTTGTTGCCCGGGAATTCGTGCTGAACCGACAGACTGTACTGCTGCACCTCCCCCCACTTCTCGTGGTAAGGGATGCTGGTGTAGCCCGTCGGGCCGTACGAACCTGGGACGATGTTGTTGAACCCGATGATGTTATATCCCGAGGGGCTTAGGGAGACGGGGGGATTGCCTTCGCCTCCTTCGGTGTTCGACTCGTTACCGTTGCCGGGCTCGTAAAAGAGACCATAGCCGCCGCGGAAGGAGGTCTTTCCGTTGCCCGTGGGGTCAAAGGCAAAGCCAAAGCGTGGCGCAATGGTATTGTAGTAAGGCTGGCGGCAGCCTTTTGCGATCCCGTTCGCGCCGCACTCCACCAGGCCGTTTCCAAACGTCGTATAGAAATGGCCGCTGGCCGCATTGATGCTGCCGTCCGTATTCAGTTGGGCTTCGGCGGCTGGGTTGTACATCTGTGGCTCAAACCCGGAATCGATTGTTTGCGGATGCGAGACGTCGTGGATGGGAACGAAGTAATAATAGCGCGCCCCCAGGTTCAGGGTAAGCTTCCGGTTCACCTTCCAGTCGTCCTGGAAATAATAGTCGAGGTCGGTGCCGCGCCAATGGCCCTTGGAGTACCCGCCTACGGGAACACCGTTCAACGTCGTCGTGCCTTCCTGGTACTGCTCGATGCGGCCCAGAAACATGTCTGCCAAGGCATTGCCCGTCGTGTTGGGCCCCGTGTTGGCAAAAGTCATATAACCCTGCGTGTTGTACCCGAACTGTTCGTTCTTCCGGTCTTTCGCCAAGTAAAAGCCGAATTTCAAGGTCTGCTTCCCCACCATCCAGGCAATATTGTCCTTCCAGGTAATGACCGGGTTGGCGTTGAACCAGGGGGTATAGTTGCCCTGATCCTCGGCGAAGCAAGGCCCGCCTCCGCAAACGCCTATGGAGGGAAGCAGGGGATTGGATGCGTTGGCCGGGAAGAGGTTGTTAGCGGTCCAGCCGGAGGGCTTGGTTATCGAGTGCGCTGGGGAGCCCGGGCCCACGAAGGGGATAAGACGGATGTGATCGACCGAGTAACCCATGACGAATTCATTCAAGAGGTTGGGCTTGAAGTTGTAAGTGTAATGGAACACCGCGCTCTTGGCCGGGCCGAAGAACTGAGTGCTTTCCGAGTCGAAACTGGACCACGTCCAGCCGCCCGTGTCAGCCCAGTTGGTGTTCCAGGCGTCATTCGTGAAGCGGAGAAACAGCGCAGCCTTATCGCTGATGTTCTGATCTACGCGGATTTGCTCCTCCCGCCAATTGATGGGCGTGCTCGCCGCCTTGGTGTAGTTAGCCGGGCCGCTATTGGGATAAGGAACGAGAGAGTTGAGGAGAATCGTTGCGTCGGGATCGACGGGCACGGTATCTACCGTGTTCCCCGTAACTGGGTCGGTGGGAAGGACGCAGGATCCCTGGCCCGGAGGGCCACCATTGACTATCGAGCTGAAGTTCGGTGAGGAAGGATCGCACTCGCTGAAGTCGCCGCTCCTCTGGCGGATTGAGGGGACGCCGTTACTGATAACCGAGCCTTGGCGATACCTCCGCCACTCCTCCGACCAGAAGAAGAACGTCTTGTCCTTGCCGGTATTGTAGAGGTGCGGAATGTAGAAAGGGCCCCCAAGGGTGTAGCCGAAATCATTCCACTTCAGCGGGGTCTTGGGCGCATCGCAGGGGCCGGCAGGGTTGCCATTGCAGTTGGCATTGACGTCCAGGCTGGGCCACGGAGTGCGATTGATGAACCAATCGTTAGCATCGAGGTGGTCGTTGCGGACGTATTCGTAAGCGTCGCCATGGAAGTCCTTGGTGCCGGACTTGGTGGCTACTTCAATCTGGGCGCCCGCGTGCCTCCCCATGTCCGCGCCATAGTTGGAAGTGGTAACCCGGAATTCCGCAATGCTGTCAACGCTCGGATAAGTGTCTATCGAGTCCGGCCCCGAGCCCTCGTCGGTATTGTTCCCGCCATCGATCTCCTGATTGACGTATTCCATCCGATTGCCGTTGTACGATATGTAGGCTCCGCCTGCGATGCCGACCTGGGTTGAATCAAAGCTGTCGTCGGGCGCGGCGCCTGGCACCAGCAGATAGAGTGCCGAGAAGTTCCGCCCGTTCAGCATCATGTTCTGTATCTGGGTTGATGAAACGGCGTCTGAAAGCTCCCCAGTTTCTGTCTGCACCTTGGTGGTGGCCGCAGTCACCGTGACCTCCTGGCTCAGTTGGCCGACCGTCAGTTGCAGGTCAACGCGCAGCGTTTGGCCAACCTGCACCGTGATCCCTGATCGCAGGAGCTTTCGAAAGCCGGGCGCAACAGCCGTGATTACATACGTCCCAATGGGAATTTTAGGCGCTGAGTACTCTCCGCCGACGTTGGAAACCAGTTCACGGGTGAAGCCCTTATCAGGGTTCGCGACCGTGATCTTCGCGCCCGGGATTACCGCCCCCGACGTGTCCGTTACTGTTCCTACAATTGTGGCGGTGTCCTGGGCCCAACCCGCAAGAGAGACGATTAGAATGACACCTAAAAAGAGCGAGAGTCTCTTCATGGTAATCCTCCTGCTAGATTCTTATTGGCCTGAGTCCCCCGGGACTCGGGGTCTAATGACTGCCTACTTTAAGACCTAACGAGAAATAACAAACGACACACTAGCAAGAAACCTGCCAATTTCTAACTCCCCACGCAAAGCTTGACCTATTGAAATGTGTGGCTTACGACGCAAGGCTTGGCGGCACTTGGGCAGCCCTACCAAAAACCATATCCGATGTTGTGCACTTTCCCGTAATTTGTAGTCTGTATGTCGACGCGGCTCATACTTTTGCGCTTTTTGACGCTGTTTTGTGAATACTTGGAGTTCGCCAGCTCCCACACGTGTTGCACGCCGCAGGTACGGTGCTTTATCATCGAGTCAGTAGCGCCGGGCTTCAGTCCGGCATGCCGTCCTAAGAGCGGCGCTATGTGAGGGGGGTATGTCCCGACCTCGGATCATGTTTGTCTGTCTCCTGGTTGCCGCGCTCGCCGCTCCGGCTCCCCACGCAGTACCGGGGCAGGACCCTGAAGAGCTGTTCAAGCAAGCCCAGGATGCCCTGGCGGCCGGTGATTACGCCAAGGCGGAGGAAGGGTTTCGCGCGGTCCTTAAGATTGACCCCCAATCCGCCGCTGCTTACAGCAACCTGGGCGTAGTGTACATGCGTCAGCGCCGGTGGGATGGCGCCGTCCAGGCTCTCACGCACGCCAAAAAGCTCGCCCCCCAGGAGGCGGGCATTGACCTGAACCTGGGCTTGGTCTATTACCACAAGCTGGATTTCCAGAAGGCTGCCTCCCACTTCGAGCGCGTTCTCCAGGCCTATCCGGAACATTCCCAGGCGCGCTATCTGTTGGGAATGAGTTATTTCCTACAAGACGAATTCGCCCCCGCCGCGCAGACCCTCGAGCCGCTCTTCAGCGACGAGAAGAACAATCTGGACTTCCTTTTTGTGCTGGGGATTTGCTACGGCAAGCTCAAGCGGACGCAAGAGTCCACCCATGCGTTCGAGCAGTTAGTCCGTGTGGGAGGGGATACAGCCCACATGCACCTGCTGCTGGGCAAGGCTTATATGGACCTTTACGAGCATCAGAAAGCCCAAGCCGAACTGGAGCGTGCCGTGGCGCTGAATCCGCAATTGCCCTTTGCCCACTATAACCTCGGAGTCGTCTTTCAGCGCTTGGGGATGCTGGATAAGGCAGGCAGGGAATTTGACGCCGAAATTGCGGTTTCCCCTCGCGAACCCTGGAGCTACGAAAGCCGCGGGACCATCTATCTGGACCAGGGTGACCCAGACCGCGCCATGCAATGTTTCCGCAAAGCGCTAACTTTGAACAACCAACTACCCCAGTCCTTGGCAGGAGTCGGCAAGGCTTACGCCCGGAAGGGACAGCCCGCCAAAGCTATTCCTTATCTCAAGCAGGCAGTCGAACTCCAGTCCGACAGCGCCACCCTGCACTATCAGCTCGGGCAGGCTTATCTGAAGACCGGCCAGCGCGCGGATGGGGAGAAGGAATTGGCGGAGGCCGGGCGACTCCAGACGCAATCACGGGAAAAACAAGAGGAAAGAATCTCCGGCAGGCTCCCTGCCCCAGAAGCGAAAGAGCAGTGACGGGTGACAAGCGGGCTTGCGCGGGTTGGTTTTAACTGGCAGGGCGTGACTGTTTACCCGTGTGCTCTGACCCGCTCTTTCAAAACCTCCTTCGCCGCATGAACTTCCCGCCCTGACACGCGAGCCCCGAAGCGCCGGACATCACGGCAATTGGATATCAGCGGAAGCAGGTGGCGTCTCGCTATCTGCCGCCAGTTCCTGCAAACCCATGCTCACCTCCAACGAGGAAGATCTCTTCGCCACGAACTACCGCGCTCAGGAAGTGGTGACCGGGCCTAAGCTTCGATCTGACGCTCAGCGCCGAATGAGCGGAAAGCTGGATTTGTGATACAGTGTCACAACTCGAAAACTCGGAGGTCAAATCGCCGCAATGCGGGGAAGATTCAGGTGCCTCATGAAGCGAATTCTTGAAAGTTTTCTGTTCTTATTCTGTTTTGCTCCGGCGGTTTTTGCCGGTCCTGGCGCAGTTCGCTGCGGAAAGATGCTGGACGTGCGCAGCGGCAACCTGCTGGTCGATCAGGTCGTGGTTTTCGATGAGAGCGGGACAATCACCGCCATCGGGGCGGCGTCCCAAGTTCTGCCCGCGGGGGTCGCTCCGGTCGATCTTTCAAGCTCCACCTGCCTGCCCGGCTTGATTGACGTACACACGCATATCACCATGGAACCGTATATGTCCGGCTACGAGGGTCTGGGAGTTTCTTATCCGCGCGAAGCCATTTATGGCGCGAAAAATGCCGCCAAAACCCTCCGCGCTGGGTTCACCACGATCCGCAATGTTGGGGCGGGGGGCTTCACCGATGTGGCGCTCCGGGATGGCATCAACGCAGGCGACGTGCCAGGACCCCGGATGTTCGTTTCCGGCCCGGCGCTGGGGATCACCGGCGGCCATTGCGACAATAACCTTCTGCCATTTGACTTTCATTACAAGGAAGAGGGCGTTGCCGACGGTCCGTGGGCCGCGCGCGCTAAAGTTCGCGAAGTGGTGAAGTATGGCGCCGATCTCATCAAGGTTTGCGCTTCCGGCGGCGTACTCAGCAAGGGCGATCAGCCCGCCACACCCCAATACACGCTCGAGGAACTCACCGCCATCGCGCAAGAGGCCCACAAGCTTGGCCGCAAAGTGGCAGCGCACGCGCACGGCACGCAATCCATTAAGGATGCCATACGCGCCGGCATCGACTCGGTCGAGCATTCCAGCCTAATTGACGACGAAGGAATTGCGCTGGCCAAGCAGCATGGAACCTATCTCGTGTTCGACATTTATAACGACGATTTCATTCTTAGCAAGGGTGAAAAAGCGGGGATGTTGCCCGAGTCCATCGAGAAGGAGAGGAAGCTCGGGCGGTTCCAGCGCGAGAGTTTCCGCCGCGCCTTCCAGGCCGGAGCAAAGATCGCTTTCGGCACGGATGCGGGGGTTTATCCCCACGGCGATAACGCGAAACAATTCGCAAAGATGGTGGAGTGGGGGATGAAGCCCATCGATGCGATTCGGGCCGCCACCCTGAGTGCGGCGGACCTGATCGGCCAACCGGATAAGCTGGGCTCGCTCGAGCCGGGCCACTATGCGGATCTGATTGCTGTGCATGGCGATCCGCTCGCCGACGTGAAGGTGCTCGAGTCCGTCAGTTTTGTCATGAAGGGCGGCGCCGTGGTGCGAAACGACAACGCCTCCAAATAGCCAAGTGCAAAGGCCATGAACCACCAAGACACCAAGGCGCCGAGAGAGCGCCCCTTGACTCGGGCCGCTCCGCTTGCCGCCGAGGCACGAACCAACGCCCGCTACGCCGTGGCGGCCGGCTTTCTCGGCTGGACGCTGGATGCCTTTGACTTCTTCGTGGTCGTGTTCGTTCTCTCTGCAGTAGCCAAGAGTTTTGGCCGCTCGATTCCCGCCATCGCCTTGACGCTAACCATCACTCTGGCCATGCGCCCGGTCGGCGCTTTCATTTTCGGCCTGCTGGCAGATCATTACGGCCGACGCCTGGTGCTATTGGCCAACGTCGCCTTTTTCTCTCTCATGGAGGTCATGTCCGGGCTGGCGCAGGACTACTCGCAGTTTTTCCTTCTCCGGCTGCTCTACGGGATTGGCATGGGTGGCAATTGGGGTGTGGGGGCGTCACTGGCGATGGAGTCGGCGCCACCCAAGTGGCGCGGCATCCTTTCCGGATTGCTCCAGGAAGGCTATGCGCTGGGCAACGTGCTGGCTGCAATCGCCTACTATACGGTCTTTCCGCGCTGGGGTTGGCGCGCCATGTTCTTCGTTGGGGCCGCGCCGGGACTCGTGACCATGCTGATTTGCTTGCGGGTCGAGGACCCGCGGGCGTGGCAAGAGTCGCGCACCGATTGGTCGAGCTATCGGCGCGCCATCTTCAAAAATTCAGGCCTGTTTCTCTACCTGGTTGCCCTGATGGCAGCGATGAATCTCATCTCGCACGGTACACAGGACCTGTATCCAACCTTTCTTCAGCGCCAGCGTCATTTCGATGTCAACACCACGGCGCTGATCACCGGCCTCTCGATGTTTGGCGCACTTCTGGGTGGTATTGTCTTTGGCCATTTGTCCGACCGAACGGGAAGGCGGCGCGCGATGGTCTGCGCGGAGTTGCTGGGCCTGGCCGCTGTCCCGTTGTGGATAATGGCCCGGAGCCAACCCCTGATTCTTTTGGGGGCCTTCATCATGCAGTTCATGGTGCAAGG
>Ga0371490_1001323_pt1 | contig 13140 bp, 8 predicted proteins | sample MB2SIPfraction_FD_207959 | JGI IMG/M metagenome (GOLD analysis project Ga0371490, IMG submission 207959) | Lab enriched peat soil microbial communities from McLean, Ithaca, NY, United States - MB28FN SIP fraction | ecosystem: Environmental > Terrestrial > Soil > Wetlands > Peat | place: USA... | reverse complement strand
TGCTATGCTGAAGGCACAATTTGAGGAGCTCCGCAATGAACATCACTTCCCCGTTCTTTGTGGTTCCCGTGATCGCGATTGTTTTTGCGGTGGGAATCTTGTTTTCAACCAGCACCAAGGAAGACGGCCACTCGGCGCACTGAGGCTGAAGCGGTATCGAGCAGGCACCTCATCTGCCTCCCCGGAGCGGCAGGCAGAGCTGTGCACGCCTTCTTTTCTACAGATTTTCGGAACCGAACCGGGTTGGCTGGCGTATAAAGGCCGTGAGGAAGGACGCCATGACGGAAAGCAGATTTGCAACTGCGGCCTCGATGCTGGCTGTGGCCGTGCTTGTGACCGGGCTGGCCGGCTGCCGGGTGCGGGTGGACAAAGACAAGAACGGCGACGAGAAACGCGTGCAGGTAGACACCCCGTTTGGTGGCGTGCATGTGAATACCGACCAGACCACGGCTGCCGATCTGGGTCTGCCGGCCTACCCGGGCGCGGAGCTGATCAGGGACGACGACAAGCACGAGTCAGCCGATGTGCATCTGGGCTTTGGGCAGTGGGAGCTGCGGGTTCGCGCCGTTAGCTATGCCTCCGCCGACCCGCAGGACAAGGTGGTGGCGTTCTACAAACAGGCGCTGGGCCGTTATGGCGAGGTGCTGACCTGCCGCAATCACCAGCCGGTGGGCTCGCCCAAGATCACCTCCGAAGGGCTGACCTGCGAGGAGGATCAGAAGGGCGCGAAGGTGGAGATCAACGGCCATAAGAATGGCTTCGGCCACGACACCGAGTTGGAGCTGAAGGCCGGTTCCAAGCGCCACCAGCATGGGGTTGGCTTTGAGGAGCCTAAGGACGGCAAGACGCGCTTTGCCATGGTGGAAGTGGATCTGCCGGCCGATAGCGGCGGGGGTAAGAGCGACTAGAGCGGTGCGGGGGCAGGCATAGCTCGGAGGCAGAGAGAAATCCTGCCGGAATGCCGGTTTTACGGCTGCGGTACGGCGATCAACAAGCGCGGTAACGGGATGCGGAGCAGGTTCTCCATTGACCTGAAAGCAAAGAAGTTGCATCTGCAATTCCAGGCTGGGCACAAAGCCAAAGAATTCTGTTACACTGATGTTGGCGAACAGGAAAGGGAACAACGCGCCAGGCCGCGCCCGGAACATTCGCTCCATGAACCCATGATGTCGGGGAGTGGCTCAGCCTGGTAGAGCACCTGGTTCGGGACCAGGGGGTCGGAGGTTCGAATCCTCTCTCCCCGACCAATATTATCAATAACTTACAGACAGGAGAGCCCGATCCTCTGGTATTAGCCCAGGTTCTTTAGCGCCGGAAGGTGCGTCAATATTGGGCTTTTCGCCGGGTCTTGGATGCAAGACCATTTACAAAAACATCTACAGTCGAAACAGATAACCCAGTCTCAGATCCAGACCACCAAATTGAACCCGCACACATCTGTTTGATTTGACAGTAGATCGGTATTTTTGACGAAAAACGGCCCGAAATATTTTGCTTATCCGGCGATTTGGCGCTTTACATGGTTGCAGTTGTTCATGTATTCAATGGTAGTTTTATGAGTGATTTACATCACCCCTCCCGCTCTGTGATTTAAATCACATCCCCTTTGACAACTGGCGCACTTCCCCTCCCGAATGGCGATCCAGTACACCGTTATAAAGTGGTCTAGCTCACAGTCTCCCTTGAGGCTGGTTTACTACGGATTGGTGACTTAAATCACGTTGCCAGGAGCGTCTTGCGATGATTTCCATGCCTCTGCCGGTTCGCCCGGCGAATCTTGCCTCGCGCTACTCGCGCATTTTCAACAATTTATGGAATCTTCGCAAGCCGACGGCCGCGTGCGCCGTACTGGCCGGGACGGTCTGCGGGGCGTGGAACATTGCTGCCGCGCAGACGGCGCAATTCATCGGCGGGGTGCCCGCCACGATCCCTGTCGGCAATGGGCCCAATGCCATGGCCGTGAATCCAGCCGGGAGCTACGCCTACGTCGCCAATTTCAGCGACAATACCGTCTCGGTGATCGCTACGGCGACCAACACGGTCACCGCGACGATCAACGTTGGCCATGTACCCGATGCCGTGGGGGTGAATCCGGCCGGGACATACGTTTACGTCGCCAATGCCAACGACAATACGGTCTCGGTGATCGCTACGGCGACCAACACGGTCACCGCGACGATCAACGTCGGCCATGTACCCGATGCCGTGGGGGTGAATCCGGCCGGGACATACGTTTACGTCGCCAATGCCAACGACAGTACGGTCTCGGTGATCGCTACGGCGACCAACACGGTCACCACGACGATCAACGTCGGCAATTCCCCCCAAGGCGTGGCGGTGAATCCGGCCGGAACCAACGCTTACGTTGCCAATTACGGCGACGGTACGGTCTCGGTGATCGCTACGGCGACCAACACGGTCACCACGACGATCCCCGTCAGCAATGGAGCCTTTGCCGTGGCGGTGAATTCGGCCGGGAGCTACGTTTATGTTGCCAATAGCAGCGGCGATACCATCTCGGTGATCGCTACGGCGACCAACACGGTCACCGCCGCGATCCCCGTCGGCAATGGACCCTTTGCCCTGGCTGTGAATCCGGCCGGGAGCTACGCCTACGTCACCGTCTCCGGTGGCAGCGGCACTACGGTCTCGGTAATCGATACGATGACCAACACGGTGATCGGCGAGATCACCGTCGGCAATGGAGCCAATGCCGTGGTGGTGAATCCGGCCGGCACCTACGCTTACGTCGCCAATTACAACGACAATACGGTCTCGGTGATCGCATTGGCGGGGGTGAACATCGGCTCGGTCAACGTAGGCAGTTCCAGCGCGTCGATCCCATTGATCTTTGCCTTCGACACCGGGGGGACCATTGGCGCGCCGGTGGTGCTCACCCAGGGCGCGGCGAACATGGACTTTACTCTTGCGAGCGGAGGAACCTGCGCGGCAGGCTCATACAGCGCCGGCGATAGCTGCACGGTGAACGTGAAGTTCACGCCGAAGTATGCCGGAACGCGCTATGGGGCGGCGATCCTCAAGGATGGCAGCGGCAACACCATCGCCACCGGATACGTGTATGGCACGGGCACGGGGCCACAGGTGGATTACAGCATAGTCAGCGGCGCCAGCCCGTCGTTGCTCTCCAGCCCCGCCACGCCGCAGAGCACATTGGGCAGCGGCTTCTATCATCCCACGGGCGTGGCGGTGGACGCGAACGGCAACGTCTATGTCGCCGATTACGGGGATGTCAATAATAACGGGGCTCATAGCGCGGTGTATGAGATTTCGGCGGGCAACGGCACGCCCAGGGCATTGGGCAGCGGCTTCTACAAGCCCTACGGCGTAGCGGTAGACGGGGCCGGCAACGTCTACGTCGGCGATTACGGCAACCATGCAGTGAAGGAGATTGTGGCGGTCAACGGCAGCATTCCGGCCTCGCCCACCATTCTCACGCTAGGCGGCAGCTTCTCCAGTCCCAAGGGCGTGGCAGTGGACGCAAGCGGAAATGTCTACGTCGGCAATGACGGCTTCTTTCCGGCGGTGTACGAGATGAGCCCCAACTGCGCGTCGAGCGCTTGCGTCACCACGCTAGGCAGCGGCGCCTTTGCCGCTCCCCAGGGCATTGCGGTGGACGGCAGCGGGAACGTCTACGTCGCCGACTACAATCTTGCCGAAGTGTACGAGATGAGCCCCAACTGCACGTCGAGCGCTTGTGTCACTACGCTGGGCAGCAGCGTCTTTAACGGCATCGGTAGTAACGATCCCATTGCAGTTGCGGTGGACGGCGTTGGCAACGTCTACGTTGGAGACATCGGCACCAATGCGGTGTATGAGATTCTGGCAATCAACGGCAGCATCCCGGCCTCGCCGACCATCAACACCCTGGGCACCGGCTTCACCTTAACCCAGGGCGTGGCGGTGGACGGCAAAGGCAACGTCTACATCGCCGAAAACAGCGCGGCATACGAGCTGGACTACGCCGATCAGCCCAGCCTGAGCTTCGCAACGGCGACGGAAGTGGGGACGACGGACGCGACGGATGGGCCGAAGACGGTGACCGTCAACAACGCCGGGAACGCGTCGCTGACGTTTACCGTGCCGGGGACGGGTCACAATCCGAGCTATGCGGCGGGTTTTCCCGAGAACTCCAGTGACACGAATCTTTGCGCGTCGGGCGGGACGGTCGCGGCGGGCGCAAGCTGCGACGTATCGGCAAATTTTCAGCCGACGGGCGCGGGGACCAACAGCGGCAGCGTGGTACTGACCGACAACGCGCTGAATGTGACCGGCGCGACGCAGTCGATCTCGCTGAGCGGCACGGGCCTGGCGATCGCGCCAACCACGGCGACGGTGAGTGCGGTCTCTGCGGCATACGGCTCGACCACCGGCATTACGGTGACGGCGACCGAGAGCGGCTCGGCCGGTGTTGTGACCGGTGGCGTAGTCACCTTCGGCACCTCCGGCAGCGTTGGCGGCAGCTTCAACCCGACCACCTGCGCGCTGACCTCGGGTGGAACTTGCACCACAACCTACACCCCCAGCGGGACCCTGGCGGCGGGAAGCTATGCCAGCGACATCACGGCGAGCTTTGCGGCCAACAACAACTACACATCGGCCAGCGCCACCAGCGCGCTGACGATTAACGCGACTACACCGACCTTCGGCACGATGAGCTTCTCGCCGGCAGCGACAGAGCCTTATAGTAAGAGCCAGATCGTCACCATCAGCGATACGCTGGCCTACACCGGCAGCGGAGCAGCGCCGACCGGCGCAGTCACCTTCACGCTGAACAGCGTGGCTTACATAGCGAGTTGCACCGGAAGCAGCAGTCCGCGCACCTGCACCTACGCGGTACCAGCGGCAACCATCGCTGCCCTGCCCGCAACGGCATATACAGTGACGGTGAGATACACGGCTGACACCAACTACAACACAACGACCGGAACGAGCGGGACATTCACCATTACCCAGGCCGCTCAGACGATCAGCTTCACGCCTCCGACTTCGCCGGTGACGTATGGCGTCTCGCCCATCGCGCTGAGCGCGACTGCGAACTCGGGACTGGGTGTTACCTTCAGCATCGTCTCCGGTCCGGGATCGATCAGCGGCAGTACGCTGACCATCACCGGCGCAGGCATGGTGGTGGTAGCGGCAAATCAGTCCGGCAATGCCAACTACACAGCAGCGGCGCAGGTAACGCAGAGCATCACCGTCAACAATGCGACGGCCTCCGTCACTCTGGGCAATCTTACGCAGACCTATACTGGCTCGTCGCTTTCGGCCACAGCAACGACGAACCCCACCGGGCTCACCGTCACCTTCACTTACAACGGCAGCTCGACGGCGCCGACGGCTGCTGGCAGTTATACGGTAGTGGGTACGATCAATAACGCGAATTACACCGGCTCGGCGACCGGTACGCTGGTCATCGGGCAGGCGACGGCGACTGTAACCCTGGGCAGCCTGAGTCAGACTTACACCGGCTCGCCGCTTTCGACCACGGCGACGACGAGCCCAACCGGGCTGGCCGTCACCTTTACTTACAACGGCAATGCGACCGCCCCAACAGCGGCTGGCAATTATACGGTAGTGGGTACGATCAATAACGCAAACTACACCGGCTCGGCGACGGGAACCATGGTCATCGGCACGGCCGCGCTGACCGTGACGGCCAACAACGCCAGCCGGGTCTACGGAGCGGCTAACCCATCCTTTGCCGGGTCGGTTACCGGCGCGGTCAACGGCAACACCTTTACGGAAAGCTTTGCCACCACGGCGACAGTTACTTCGAACGTGGGCAGCTATGCCATCGTGCCCAGCGCGACGGGCACGAACCTAAGCGACTACGCCCTCAACATACACAATGGGACCCTTACTGTCGCGCAGGCTGGAACAACGGCCTCGCTGGCAGTAAGCAGCGCCTCGGTTACGCCGGGATCAAACGTCACCCTGACTGCGCAAATTGTTTCTTTGACCAGCGGCACGCCCAGCGGAACGGTCAGCTTCTACGACTCTACCTCTCAGCTGGGCACGGTTCCGCTGACCAGCGGCACGGCCAGTTACTCGACCACGTCGCTCTCCGCGGGGGCAACGCACTCGCTGACGGCCGTCTACAACGGCGACAGTAACTTCACCACCAGCAGCTCCACTTCATCCATCACCGTGACGGTGACGCCGCTGACCTTCACGTTGAATCTTGCGGGGGCGGGCAGCGGGACGGTGGCTCCGGGCGGCGTCATCACGTATCAGTTCACGGTGACACCGACCTACGGCAGTTATCCGGGCACGGTGAACTTTGCCGCCAGCGGGCTTCCGCCGGGAGCTACGGCTACCTTCTCGCCGGCCAGCATTGCGTCCAACGGCGGCCCGCAGACCGTCACCGTGACCATCCAGACGGCGGCGGTCACGGCTGCGGAGCGCGTGCCCTCGCCGCCGGCAACGCCATCGGCGGGACGCAGGCTTGCGCCGTTTGCGCTGGCTCTGCTGTTACTGTTTGGAGCCGGGGGCATGCGCCGGCAGGGCCTCAAGCTGAGGCGGTTGCTGTGCGTCGCGCTGCTGTTGGCGGGCGGGGCGGCCACCGCCATGCTGAGCGGATGCGGCCCCACGAACGGCTTCTTCGCCCAGCAACAGCAGACTTACACCATCACCATCACGGCCAGCAGCGGCAGCCTGCAACAAACGACCAGCTTCACTCTCAACTTGCAGTAACTCATAAGGAGATAAGCCATGCGTAAGCGACTCAGCAGCCTGCTTCTTATGGGGACGGCAATCATGGGGGCAATGACGGCCAGCACCATGCCGGCGCAAGTTACACCTGCGCAGCCGAAGTATCCGTTGGATGTTACCGTGACCTACAACGCGACTCTGTCGAATGCTATCACCAGCAGCCATTTCTGGATGCAGGGCGGCAGCGTCCAGATCCATGGACAGTTCTGGCGCGGCTGGGGCGCGGCCGCCGATATCGCCGGCGCGCATGTCAGTAACATCAATACGTCGGGAATGGGGCTGGACATGGCGACGGCCACCTTTGGACCGCGCTATACCTGGTCGCCCGCGCATCAGCGGTACGCGCTCTTCGGCCAGGCGCTGGCCGGCATAGCGAACGGCTTTAACAGCGTCTTCCCCGCCGCCACCGGCGCCGTCAGCAGCAGCGACAGTCTGGCTTTGCAGATAGGCGGAGGGGTGAATCTGGCTCTGTCGCGCCATGTGGCGGTGCGCGCCCTTGACGCGGACTGGCTGCATACGCAACTGCCCAACGGCACAACGAATGTTCAGAATAATCTGCGCCTGGGCGCCGGAGTTGTCTTCCGCTTCCGATGACCTGTACGGACGGACGCTCTCCTGGCTGGCGACGTCGACTCGTTCGAATTGGTATCGGAAACTCGGGAAGCAAGGGAGAATCTATTGAGTTCCCGAAGAATCTGGTCCCAGGCCAACCCAATCATTTATCGCGCTGCGGAATCGTTGTTTGCAGTTCGAGTACCGTTCCGTTGTCTGCTTCCCGGTTTTTAGAGCTTTCCCTTGCCAGAATGCCATCCTGGTGCAAATGGACATGATTCAAGAATTCGGCGGTAGCTATTGCGGTGGATTCCACGCGTCTGTAGACGAAAACGTAGCTGTCAAAGCACCCAAAAACAGTAGGGAACCGCAACTTTCAATGAGATGACCGCAACGCATTCAATCGAAAGTAGTTATTTCTACGCGATTTCAACAAGAATCAATAAACGGCGGAAGCTGGTTCGTGACCAGGGGATCGGAGGTTCGAATCCTCTCTCCCCGACCATTAGTTAATCCCATTAGGTTGATGCATTTAGAGTCCCCGATAGGGGATCGGTAACCCCCTCGCCTTTAGGCGAGGGATGGTTCTAGGCTTGTAGGGATGGAAGACTATAAGCGAGGCAGCCATACGGTGTGGGATTGTAAATATCACTTGGTATGGACGAGGAAATACCGGTATGAAGTTCTGGGCGGCGCTGTTGGCCAGCGGTGTTGGGCATTGCTTCGGGAGATCGCGCAAAGCCTGGAACTGGTGATCTATGCTGGATCGATCAACCGGGATCACGTACATCTGCTGATCGGAATCCCTCCCAATATATCGGTGTTGCGAGCCGTGCGGTATATGAAAGGGAAGAGTTCACACAAGTTGCTCAGTGAGTATGCCGGTTTGCGGAAACGCTACTGAGGTCAGCACTTGTGGGCGCGCGGGTATTGGGTTGCCACGAGCGGCAATGTCACCGACGAAGTCTGGAAGCGATATATCGAGGAGCAAAAGCCCCCGGCTCCAGACGATGACTTCAACGTGGTGTAATCGGCCGCATGGCCGATCAATCCGGCTTTAAGCCGTAACCCGAAGCCACCGGCTGTTAGCCGGTGGTCGTTCACAGTTGCGTCCTTCAACCTAGGTTGATTGGAAGGGCGCGGCGATCAGTGATCACTGTTTGATGCCTGGTTGCGAGTCTACCTATATGATATACAACACGTAAAGTGTTCATTCTATAAACAAGAATGTAATCAGCCTGCGGGCTCGTCTGCTCGGTCATGCCTATGTATATTTATCTGTAGAAATAGCTACAGATTTTTATTGACCCCATCCCTTAATGGTGAGATTTTTTGCTGTAGGAGAACCTACAGTATCCGAAAGAGAGTTTTGGCTGCAGTTTGCAATATTCAATCCGGCTTTACTCCGTGCGGACGCCTGGAGTCGTCAGAGCATGGCAATGTGCTTGCTCTGCAGCTCAGGGACATCCTGCCGACGGACAAGATTGCCCTGGATACCTGATGCGGTAGAGAACGCCTCGCCGACGATATTGAAAAGGCCAGGACCGCAGCAGAATACGAAATTCGCGAAAGTGCCGTTGATAACTCTGCTGAAAGAAACTCTCTCCGCCGCTGCACCTCGCTCTACGCCAATTCGGGAACGCTTTCCTAACTTCCCAAAATGACCTGACCAATCACAATCAATAGGATCAACCACTGTAAAGCCGTTAATGAATCAAACTACGATGCTTGAAACATGCGTCTGTTCGCTAGAGTCGGCTTCTACGCGAAGGGCCTATCCAGACCAGAGGAGAGTTCGTAGTGATCGAAGGCAATCTCCTAAAGGCCGCCGTGACGTTGAGCATGCTGGCAGCCACCTCGGCATTTGCACAAGCGATCAGTACTGGCCCCAGCGACATTACCTTGACCGGGACCGTTCAAGAGTCGCTCACGATATCTCTCGATCAGACCCTCATCAGCTTTGCCCTAGTTCCCGGCAGTGCCGCCAACGCCGGTAGCACGGGCGTCAACGTTGTAACAACCTGGAACCTCACCAGCGGGCGGACTGCCGTCACGCTATACGCCTACTTCGACAACGCCTCTTCCGCACTGGTCAACGGTTCAAGCAGCATTCCGAGCGCGGATGTTTCGGCAAGCGTAGGCGGCGCCAGTGTGGGGAGCTTCACCAACGCGGTGCCCTTCGGTACCGGTGTCACCCTCATGACTCAAGCAATCACCAGCACGAACCTCAGCGGGACGAAGACCTCTGCAGTCGCATTGAACATCAATCTCAGCTCGCTTCCGACCCTGCCCGCCGGCACCTACAGCGGAACGCTGCACTTTCAGGCGCAGGCCACACCCTAAAGGGGCCTCCGCACAGGCCATCCATGGCACAGGCCTTTGCTCGCCAGATTTCAGTTCACCGTGTCCAAAGTCTTGCCGCACGACTCCTGCTATTCCAACAGGCTACGGAAGCGAAGAATCGTAATCAACATCTGCCTGACAACTCTTCCGTTATTATGGACGATACTTATCCGAAACATAGACTCCATTTCTGATTACACTCTAGCTATTGTGGATGACAGTTGTCCAAAACAAAGAGTCCAAGCAAGCAGCTTCCGTTGAAAACCGGCTCTCAAGTTCCAGACAATCTCGCGCATAATTCCCATGAGCACAGACGTTACGAGTTGTGGTTACCGATATCAGAAAAGTCCCCATCTTGAACTATCTACCCAGCGGCGCCGGCTATCTCTCTTGATCCTGTACTACGCTGTCAGAGGATGACCACGCATAGCGTATGCCGTTCATTCATAATGTTTTATATTGTGCTTAGCCCTCCATGTGCCGCAGGGTTGTTGTGGATGCGTAGCGCGAAGATATCTAGCTGATAGCATGTTCGAAAGCTATCGAGTTAATCGCCGCGGCCCGATGTTAGACCATTTATGGAACATCTTTTAGAACTTCCCAAAACTGACCTTCAAATCTTTTGATTTAGACCTAATGCCACCAACTCGACGGTCGATGAAGCTAACATGCGGCTAGACGCAGATGCCAATTCATAAGGAACGGCTACTGCACCAATATCCGCTCAAGCTCAAAGGGGGGCTTGCTATGAAGAAAAGCTGTCTTCTGAAAACGGCCGCGGTGTTGGCTATGTTTACTGCCGTCTCCGCATTTTCGCAATCACTCAATTCCGGGACCTCTTCGGCCACCGACGTGACCCTGACCGCGACGGTTGCAGAGTCGCTCACAGTGTCGCTCGATCAGAACGCTGTCAACTTTACTCTGACCCCGGGTAGTGCAACCAACGCTGGCGATAAGACCGTCAACGCCACGACCACCTGGAGTCTCGCTCCTGGACGCACGGCGGTCACGCTGTACGCCTACTTCGACACACCTGCCCAGGCCCTGGCCAATGGCTCGAATTACATTCCGGCCGCGAATATCTCCGCAGCCGTAGGCGGCTCGACCATTGGAGCCCTTACAGGCTCATTCGGTTCCGGCACGGCCATCATGACCCAGGCGATCACTTCTGCTAACTACAGCGGCACTAAGGCTTCTGCGGTTACGCTGAACATCGATCTCTCGGGGACACCAACGATGGCTGCCGGAGCTTACACGGGAACGCTGCACTTCCAGGCCCAGGCGACCACCTAGTCTCTGAAGTGAAGAAAGATGCATGAAGTGAGGCTTTCATTGAAAAGCGCGCATGGTTATGCAACAACCAGGATCGTTTTTACGATCCTGGTTGCGCTTTTGTTTGCCGCTCTAGCCGAGGCCCAGACGGTTCGTCCGGTCATCTCGGAGTACACCGGAAAGGTGGCCAAGGGCAGCATCGAACTGGTGAATCCAGGTATCGTTCCACTCACCGTAATGATGGAGCCCAAGAGCTTCACGGTCTCAGAGACGGGAGAGATCACTTACCGTGCTCTGGACAAAGGCATTCAGGTCAAGTTATCCAGCACGAGCTTTCAGATTCCACCCCAGCAGAGCCGCTTCGTCTTTTATGAAGCCAGCGCCGATGCCCTGCCCGCATGGTTCGTGATCTATGCCGATATTGGGGGTTATAAGAAGACTAAGGAAGGGTTGAATATCCGCCTCGATCTGCCCCACACGGTCTACATTCTACCCAAGCAGTCCGCCGGGAAATCCGATATTCAAGTCACGCCTCTCGGCCGGAGCTCTGACAAGGCGCAACTGCGCTTTCAAGTGAGCAACACGAGCCCCTGGTTTGGCCGCGTGCTTTCTGCCCAACTTACTGGCAAAGACAATCGTTGGCAAGGCAGTGGATTTCCTCTTTACCCGCATTACACGCGCATCCTAGGGGTTCCCTGCACGGCCATTCAGGCAGGCTCGGCTCTTCGTTTGCGATTCAGCAAGTTTTCGAAGGATTATCCGCTCTCCGATGTTTCGGGGACTTCACCATGCGCTCCCTGATGTTATGCCCGGCGCTCCTGGTCGGGCTTATTCTGTTTGCGGAGGAAAGGCTCTCCGCACAGGTTTTTCAATTCACGGGTGGGACCTCATCCGACCTGGGACAGGGTGGCGGGCTCAGTGTGCGTGGCAAAGGATACGAGGCCTGGGCAGGCGCCGGCGTCGCCGATGGGCATATCATCTTCGGCGGATATGCGAAGGCGGTATTTCACGGCTACACCGGAAGACTAGGCGACGACGACATACCCCTTACGCTGCCCATCGACATCTTCGGCACCCAAGAGACACTGCACACCCTGGGTCTCACCCTGGAGAAGCGCATCCGGCAAACCACCGTGCTCGGCTTTGCCGGCCAAATGGGAACCGCTTATAACACGTCCATGTTCAGCGCCGGCACATCCTCGGGGCCGGTCACAGGAATCCTCTTCACCGACACGCGGCTCACGCCGGATCTACATCTGTTTTCCAAGAACATCCTCTGCGCCTCTCCCACCAGCATTTCCGGAGTCGTATGGAAACCGCATGGCAGTCCTTCCTCCCGGCTAGCGGCTTTTCTCCCGTTCCGCGGCTTGATTGTTGATGAGAACTACGGCTACAGCCTCTCTTTCGCCAGCGGTGTCGGCAGCGGCCACGCATACACTTCCGAAGCATTCTCGCTGACGCAACCAAGCCTCGAACTCAAGCTGGCCCAAGTCAACGCTGCCGACGGCTTCCAGCGCTCCCTGGCCGGGACACCGCTGCAAGCCGAATTGAACGGCGCAAACATTACCGGGACGGTGCATCTATCCAACACTTCGAGCTTAGGCTTCGGCCATCAGAACTTTCTGGTTCCGCAAACAGGGAGTCAGGGCACTCTGCACACCCAGGTTGACAACCTCACGGGAAATTGGAGACTTTGGGACTCCGGCGGTCCCTCCTTCGGAGCCGGTTTCTTCCGCTCGACGATGCCCACCAGCACGACCCGCGGAGCCTCCCTGTGGGCCGAGCAGACGCTCGGTCCCATTGGTCTCCGCTTCAACTACCTGGTCAGCGGCTCCACTTCGAATCCCACGGTTCAATCTTATTCCGTCACCACGCAGGAGAAGCTATCGCCGCGCCTCAGCGTTCTGCAGGTCACCAGCTATTCCGCAGGAAGGACCAGCGTATCCTTCGGCGGAAACCTGCTGACCAATCTCTTCACTGTGGGCGTCAACTACCAGACTCTTTACGTTCCGGTCCGGCCCAACAACCCGTTCACCCAGGCTCTCACCGTTTCCGTAAAGATCAATCTTGCCGGAAACATCCGCCTGAACACTGCCACTTCCTTCAACTCCCAGGGGAAGATGATTTACACCATTGCAGGCAGTGACTCGTACTATCGCCTCAGCGGCCTCGAAGCAGCCCCGCAAATGCAGGGATTCCGCCTGCAGCAATACGTCATCCAGGGACTGGTCACGACGCCCGACG
>Ga0371490_1001318_pt1 | contig 13152 bp, 11 predicted proteins | sample MB2SIPfraction_FD_207959 | JGI IMG/M metagenome (GOLD analysis project Ga0371490, IMG submission 207959) | Lab enriched peat soil microbial communities from McLean, Ithaca, NY, United States - MB28FN SIP fraction | ecosystem: Environmental > Terrestrial > Soil > Wetlands > Peat | place: USA... | reverse complement strand
TAGGCGCAGCATTCTACTGGAGGTTGACGCACGCTCTCTACAAGGTCATGCGGCTCTACAACCACGATGACGCTCTGATGTACGAAGAGCAGATGCGCGAATGGGCCGCGCAAGATGACGAAGAGAATCAGGGCCAATACGAGTTTCCGGAGGTCGAGGAGGCCCTGCCCGAGTGCATCCGGGCGACTTTGAAGCGAGATTACCGCGAGGGCAAGATGCAGGACCGCGCCTTGCTGCGGCGGCATCGCAATGGCCGCTTCAAAGACTGGATCGACCGGTTGCGCCGCATCGAGCAACTGGCGCGGCTTCCCTTGAAGCAATCGAGGGAATACCTCGAAGATGGCTACTACGACCAACCGCCCTTGCCCTGCCTGCTTGTCTGCTTCAAAGAGCACGACGCCATCGTGGCATGTTTCGACGAAGAAAGCCAGTCGATGCTCGAAGCTACATCGGAACCGGCGCTCTGCACGATCTTCTCGCCGGCCAATCCAGCCGAAGTGCGCAATGCGTTGCGAATCGTGGCGCGCTACATAGAGATCAACGCAGAGCTATTTTCGCTTGTCGAATCGATTCATGCTCTGGAGGCCCAACATGGAGATACATCTGTCGATCGGTCAGAACCATCGCTTCGAGCTGCATGAGGCTCTGCTTATCTACCGTGACCGCCAATCGAGTTTCATCACCAGGCATGACGTTCAGGCTAAGAAGAGCGGCCCACCCACGCTCGGTCCAGCGCAGCCGCTCACTCTGGCATTCATCGAATCTTTGATGCGCTCGCTCGGCGGCGCCGTTCAGGCCGAGGTGCTGTCCGAAAACATCCTTGCCAAGGGCGACCGCCTGATCGTCTGGTGGACGCCTGAGCAGCGCCGCCAGATGTTCTATCAGAGCGCCGAAGGCAAGATGGCCGATCTCAACGGCGCCGTCTTCCCTCAGCCTCCGTTGGTCTGGAAAGTTGCAAACGGCGAGTTGAGCATTCGGGCGCTTGCTGCAAATAGGCGACCCCAGGCCAACACAACACTTGCCGTGGCTCCTTTCTGGAATCTTTCGGACGATGGACGCGTCTGTACAGGCACCATGCGCCGACCGGAAAGCGCAACAGTCACGGCGATTCCAGCCTGGGAGCGCGGATTCTACGAAAGCGCCTTCACGCACGCAAATGTCGGCCGACTCACGCGTCACGAGGGTGGATTCGAGGGGCTTTGGGAATCGCTCAAAGGAAAGCGCAGGCGCTTTCCCTCCGAATCGTTGATTCAGTTGCCGCTGACCCTCGAACAATTCGTGCGCGGAGAGCGGGGGGATCATGCGCATTGAACACACTCTTTCCCTTCGCGCCGATCCGCGCAGGTCAATACGTGTTCTTGTCGTCGGAGCAGGCGGCACCGGAAGCGCCATCACGATGGGCCTGCCGTATCTCGATCAGGCTCTTCGCGCCTGGGGACGGTTCGCCGGTCTCGATGTCGTCCTGATGGATGCCGATACGGTTTCGGAGACCAATTGCATTCGCCAGCCGTTTTCGGTTTCCGACATCGGTCAGAACAAGGCGACGGTGCTCGTCAATCGCATCAACCTCTTCTGGGGAACGCACTGGCGGGCCGAGCCCAGATATTTCGATGAGAATACCTTCGAGAAGAATCGCATCACTACAATCGACATTCTCATTGGCTGTGTGGACAGCCGGGCGGCGCGGCGCGTAATAGCGGAGTCGCTGTTCAGACACAACAACGGCACTGTCTATTGGCTCGATCTTGGCAACAATGCCGCCAGCGGGCAGTTCGTACTCGGCCAGCCATTGAACTACTCAAACCGGCGCTCAACCCAGCGGTTGCGCACAGTAAGCGAGTTGTATCCGGAGATCATCGACGCCGAGGCAGGTGAAGATCCGCTTCCAAGCTGCTCGGCCATCGAGGCCCTCGAACGCCAGGAACCGTTCATCAACCAGACGCTCGCCATGAGCGCGCTGTCGCTGCTCGCGCGTCTTCTGCGCTACGGAAAGATCGCGCACCACGGCGGTTTCCTCAATGCCGCTACAGGAAAAATGACGGCGCTCGCTGTCGATACCGAACTCTGGCGGAAGACCCGCCGTCGCAACCGGAAGATGCAGACTCGCTGAATCCTAACGGGAAGTTGAAAACTTCCAATCAATCACAAAAAGGAGTTCTCATGTTCAAAGAGCTTGTACCCATCCTGCGCAGTCGCGCTGTGCTCATGACGGCGACTGCGCTCGACGACGATCAGATTCGTGTCAATGTCGTTCCCAAAAAGACGAAGGACGGCGATCACGACGCCCTCACAACGCCGCTGAGCGTCACCGGCACGGCCGAAGAGTTGGACGCGCAGTTGGGATCGACCCTGGTGGGCTTTGTGGCGTCGCATCTTCAGATGAAGAATGCACTCGAAAAGGCGAAGGCTGACATGGACACAGCCACCAAGGCCGCGCAGGCCGAGGCGCGCGCCAAAGCGAAGACGCCCACCAGCAAGACACCGGCGAAAGCCGAATCGATTCCGCCCACGGCAGTCACGCAAACGCCTGAGCCTGCGAAACCCACCCCAGCCAAGCCCGCATCGCTCTTTGACGCTACAGCGCCGGCCGAGGATGAAGACGATTCCACCTCCGATGCAGGCTACACCGCCGACCCCGAAGAGAGCGATGAATTGGACGAAGCCGCCTGATTCCTGTCTACGTCCCTTGTTCTGTCATCAATGGGGCTTGTCAGATATTCTTGCGTGTCCAGATTTGCTGCCAGGCCTCAAATTCAGTCGGCCTGATCTGGTAGCGGGCGAAGTTTCCCTCATGAAGGTTCAGCAATTCGGCCTCGGCCATCTCTCTGAAATGTTCGCGTTCCTCTGCCGCAATGTTCTCCTTGATCCATTGAGACAGAAAAGCGACCGCCGCTTTTCTGTCCATCCGCTTGCGAACGGCGTCGGCTACAAACTGGCGCAGCGCATTTCGATGCTTGAAGCGGAAGGGATCTGGCTCGCCGAGCGACTGACGTACGGCGGCATACTGCTCGGTAGAGCGATGATAGGCCCAGAGGAACACATCCTTCAGAAGCGCTGTATCGTTCAACTCATAAACGCCGAGGATGGCCTCGGTGTAGAGCCTCCGGGGGACATCGGTAAAAGATAACGGGGAGAGGTTGCGCTTGATGAAGGGAATGTTGGCCGCGAGCCGCGATACCCGCTTGTTGACATCGTCGAAGGGCTGAAGATAAGGCAACTGCGCCATGATGAAGAACGACTGTTCAAAGGGATCTTCAATGGCCGCTGCCGTTGCCAATATCTGATGGAAACACTCTTCAATTTGCTGCGGGACGGCCAGCGGGTGAAAGACGGAGCTTTCGATACCGACACCGATATGCCGCAACCGCCCCGCCGCGCCCTCATCCGGCAACAGGTTGTGCGCAAGAATCGCGTGAAGATTCAGGATCGTGTAGCGGTTGAAATCGATCTCGTCGGCCGCGTTGACAAGGAACTCGATCGCGTCCTTGTGGTTCATGATCATCTGGGCTTCAAGACGGTCGCGGCCTTCGGCCTCCTCGCCAAACTCAATGAGGCGCCGGGTGTCGAGCAGCGAATAGGTGTTGCCCTCAAGGCGGCTTGAATTCCACGACAGATCGATCAACAGGCGGCTGAGAATCTGTTTGGCATAGGTGCCCGCGGCCTCCGTCCCATAGGGTTGCGATCCGGCAGCAGCCAGCCGAGTTCTCTCTTCCGGCGCGAGATAGAACTGGACATTTGGCCGGTAATTATCGAGGAAGGCGCGGTTGTAGCCAACAGGTTTTCGCGCGGCGACCGGTTGGCGGAGGTAGCGCTGGACTGCGGTGCCTGCCGGCGAAATCGGAAGGTGAACCCCCGCTCCTGCTTCCGCTGGCTCTTGCGCCGCCGCGACCCTTGCCGGAAGGGCTTGCGGCAGCAGGTATTTCAGCGCCCGGCCTTCGCCTTTTGTGGCGAGGCGCCCTGCCGCGACCAGATGTTTGAGCCGAAATTGCAGCGTGCGCGTTGGCAAATCCTGAGGCAACGCCCGCGCGATCTCCTCGCGGCTCACGCCTCCGGCATGGGGTTCCACCGCCGCCAGGATGGCTGCTATCTCTTCACCTGCAATTCGTTTCGGCACGAGGACTCCTTGGAAGTTGCGCCAAAGCCTTTACGCGCAATATAACACCGTTTTCGCGCAACATAAAGATGATTCGCGCAAGATAAAGTTGCGCGCAACAGAGATGCACATTGCTATCCAGCCTTTTGAATAGGACCAAGATGAGCATATCCATCATGTATTCAAAGTCTTACCCGGCCATCCAGGTCAAACTCCGCCAGTAACCCTTCTCGAACGTCTGAAAGGTCCAATCCATGAAACCATCCAAGCTCTACGAGGCGCTTCATGCGCTGATTGGTGAACGTGTGCCTCTGCACATCTGGGGCGCGTGCGGCGTGGGCAAATCGCAGATCGTCGCCCAGGTTGCGCACGATCTCTACATCGACTTTCTTGACGTGCGCGCCGTGCAACTCGATCCGGTCGATCTTCGCGGACTGCCGCGCATTGCATCGGATCAGACCGAGTGGGTTCCGCCCAAGTTCCTGCCCACCGAGGGCAAGGGCATCCTTTTTCTCGATGAGTTGACCTCAGCGCCGCAGATGACGCAGGCCGGTTGCTACCAACTCGTCCTCGACCGCAAACTGGGCGAATACGTCCTCCCCGAGGGGTGGGTCGTTATCGCCGCCGGCAATCCGGCATCGGAGCGAGGCGTGCACTTCGCCATGCCGCGGCCGCTGCGCAACCGGTTTGTCCATCTCGAACTTGAAGCTGACCTGAACGATTGGTGCAAGTGGGCCGCGGGCGCGGGCGTGCGGCCGGAGATCATTGCATTTCTGCGCTTCAAGCCAGACCTGCTGCACGCGGCCGACACAACCTCGGACGCCAACGCCTGGCCCACTCCGCGCTCCTGGGAGATGGCTTCGCACGTTCTCTCCGGCGTGGCGCGCCGGCAGAACACGGATCTGCTGACCGGTGCCGGAGAGTTCGAGGCGCAACTGCTCGACGGGACTGTAGGGCAGGCGGCATCGGGCGAGTTGCTGGCCTTTATGCGCCTCTTCCGCCAGTTGCCGTCGATCGACGAGATCCTGCTCAATCCCGAAACCGCTCCGCTTCCGGCGGAGACATCGGCACAGATCGCCATCTCGACGGCGCTGGGCCGCGTGATGACCGACAGTTCGCTCGCGCGCGGCCTCAAGTACCTCGACCGGATGCCCACCGAGATGCGCGTGATGGCGATGCGCGACGCGGCGGCGCGGGATCGCGCCATCACCCATACGCCGGAGTTCATCCGCTTCGGCATCGAGCACCAGGAGGTAGTCCAATGATTCAAGAACGCGCCATGCTCGCCGCCGTCCATATCAGCATCTGGACGGCCGTCAAACACGACCGCGGCGTCAGCCGCGATGTGGCCGAACGGAACGGCGCCCCCCAGAACGCCGGCCGCTACAACAAGCAACTGCTGCGCGGCGCCGACAAACTCGACCAGTTGCGCACGCTGGCCGGCCAGGTCCGCCAGTACTTCTACAAGATCACGCTGCCGTGGACCGATGAGGGCTACCGCCTGCTGCCCGGCAATCTCTACTTCGATCTCACAGCGCGGATGCGCGAGTTTGAGGCCCAGTTCGAGCAGGGCGTCGATGAGTTTCTCCAGGTCTATCCGCAGTACATCGAGCACGTGCGGCCGGAGTTGAACGGCCTCTTCCGCGAGGAGGATTACCCAGCGGCCGATAAGTTGCGGCGCAAATTCGGCGTCAAGCTCGAAGTCCTGCCCATCCCCACCGGCAACGATTTTCGTGTGCAGATGTCGGCCGAGGAGCAGGCGCGCGTTGCCCGCGAGATCGACTCGAATGTTCGCCAGTCGCTGGCGCGTGGCGCCGAGGACCTGTGGAAGCGGCTGCGCGATGTTGTCTTGCACATGGTCGACCGGCTGAACAAGCCCGAGTCGCGCTTTCACGCAACGATGGTGACGAACATCTTCGATCTGGTGGAACTGCTGCCGCGACTCAACGTCACGGGTGATCCGGAGTTGAACTGCTTCGCCGAAGAGGCCCGCCAGAAGCTCTGCACCTACACGGCGCATGATCTCAAGAAACACGAGTTGCTGCGCGTGGCCACGGCAACCGAGGCCGCCGGGCTCGTCTCGCGCATGAATGAGGTGATCCGCAATCGCGAAGCCGAGCAGGCAGAGCAGACCATCGCTTCTGTCCAGGGCATCTTCGATCACATGTCGGCGTACATGGAGGCGCCCGCGGCGGCGTGAGGCACGATGTCACTACAGCAACCAAATGGCCGGGATGGGCAGTTTATGGTTGGAATTCCGGCTGTCTTTGAATTTGGATTCAACCATCGCCTGGACAGAAAGAATGTCACATAATAGGCGCAAGCGATCGCAGAATCATGCGAGGAATTCAGAAGGGGCAGCATTCCGCCCAACCGGCCACAGTTGGGTTAAATATCCCTTAGCTTTCGTAGAAGCCCTTGCCAGACCATTTCAGTTCCCACGAAGTGCCCATGCCCTTCATATTTCTCTTGAAGCGCTGAGGATTCTGCGGATCGCGCGAGGCCAGTGGGATCTCGTCGATCATCAAGCTGCCCCTAGTCTGTCCCTGAAGTGCGTACATAATGAGTTCTTCAAGTCCTAAGGTGATGTCGTTGAAGATTCTCTCCGCATATTCGGTCACCGGCAGGTTGTCGATTTTCAGTTCCTTCATCACGAACCCATCGCCGTCTTGGGTGTACTCGATATTCGGGAGATGCCAAGCGCTGTATCTCATCTGCCGGAATTGCTCATCGATGGCCATGACTTTCGGCCGCCAGCGCAGTAGGTAATCCCCTAGTTCTGAACGCTCCCTCTGCGCCTTTTCCAATCCTTTCAGAAAGCGGCTTTCCTTTTCCGCGTAAAACGACATTTCGACACCGAGAAACTTCATCACTCCCGGGATGTGATCGAGGACGTGGGACGCCATCTCGAGCAGCTGAGCCACTTGGCTTCGCAAGGGATTGTCGATCTTCTCGGTGAGATAGAGCTGGTTTCCTTTTTTCCGGACGATACTTTTCTTCTCGAGAGCCTTTTTGTGTTTGTCGACCAGATCTTTGATCGCCAGCATCGCCTTGCGCATCTCAAGCGCCGGATAAACACAGCCGCTCCAATGCTCGTCGAAGGGCTTCTTCGTTTCAGGCCCCATAATTCCTTGCTGCATGTCTAGAGGAGCAAGGAATAGCCTTGCCATGAACGGTTCGCCCGTTCCCTCATTGAACAGCGGCTTCACTTCGAAGAGCGGAGGCACAACCAGTTCCGCCTTCATATCGCTCTGCTTCTCGATCACTTCCACCCAGTTTTCGAAGTCTCGGCGAGTGACCTTCAACACCATCGAATACTGATATCCCTCCGAAGGAAGGATCATGGGCCGTTGCCGACTCACGATAACCAATATCGCCTCTAGAGGAATTTTCCCTTTCATACGAATCACGCCGCCATCCTGCCATGGGATGAAGGTGAGGGTCCCCAATTGCTCCTTGTTCTTGCTGAGCTTGATCTCGCGTAGTGTCTCCGTAGGCGGCTGCGGCGAGGGCACGAAGGGCACAAGACGAGCCTCAGTATTGTATTGGTAGGTCGCGCTCATAACGGCAACCTGGGCTGCACCTTCAAGCATCACCGAGTAGGGTGGAATGCTGGGACGCCGAGGATAGAACGCCAAATGTGACATCAGGTGAACAAAAAACCTGTTCAGAGCGTAAGAGCCGTCCTCGCGTGCCGCCAAATGCACGAAGAAGGGAGGGATCGGCACGTCTTCTTCGGATGTGGTGGCGAAATCGAAGATCTGCTTGCTCTCGACGATGTTCGCTGTGTAGTTAATCACGCCAACATCGAGCACGACGATAATGTCCGGTCTAAGATAGGTGTCGTACTGCTCGTTCAACTCGGCGCAGTGCCCGGCCAGCGTCGCGAAATTCAGGTCCGTGCTGAACCCAAAAACGACTCCCAGCGTTCCGTGCGTGGTCAGGTTGCTTTCCGTCGCCTTTTGATCCATCTGTGAGATCGGGCTTTTGTGGAGCTTCTTGACCTGCGAGATCTTCTCGAAGCCGTTCTCCAGTTCTTTCTTGTTGAGTACCGACTTGACTTCGACGACCGATGCAATCGCATCCGCCGAAATGATCTGATTCTCTTCCGTGTACCGATAAACCGGACTCGAAAGAGCGTCGTAGATCAGGACGTCCTCATGGCCGCTCATTTCGCTAAACTTGTCGATCACGAAGCCGCCGGTCGCCCGAAACCGCTGGGGCATATGGTGGTTCAGGAATTCCTTGACGATGTTCTCGACCTCTTTTCCACCTTCGCCAGCGTGCGGATTGGTGGTCCGGATGTGCTCAAATTCCGCGCGGAGCAGCTTCGCAGCCTGCGCGATGTATCCGGCAATCGTCTCTTTTCCAGTCATAATTGTGACGATAATTCTAGCTCACTGAGCTTCTACCGCGATAATTCTCGATCTTTGGGGGGAATTCTGAGCGACGGATTTCTCTTGACTATCTAGAAAGATACCCGCTGCAGTGCCAGCAGTTTGTCCGATTGCATGGTAAATGCCGCGTCAGGTGTCCCAGCCCCCTCAGCCAAGTTCTGTCTGGAAGGGACGGCACTTGTCGCCAGCTCACGATTGGAGGCCCGGTCAATATATGCCTGCAATGACACACGAAATCCCTGCGACCGAGCGCATCAGGAAAGCGCGCACGGCGCTCTTACTAGACCACCCGTTCTTTGGCTCGCTCTTGTTCCGGCTGAAGAGCGAGGAGTGTCGCTTGATCCCGACCATGGCGACTAACGGCGTGGTCCTTCGCTACAATCCGGCCTTCGTCGATACGCTGAACGCGGCCACGCTCGCCGGTGTGCTGGCCCACGAGGTCATGCACCCCGCGCTCCAGCATCACACGCGGCGGGCCAAGCGCGATCCCGTGCGCTGGAACGAGGCCTGCGACTACGCCATCAACCCGCTGCTGCTCGATGCCGGCCTGCACCTGCCGGACGATGTGCTCGTCGATCCACGTTTTCGCGGCATGAGCGCCGAGCAGATCTACAACCTGCGCGAGGCCGAGGCACAGCCTGAATCCGGCAGTGAGGACGAATCGGCCCAGGAGAAGAATGATGATCGGGGCTCCGAATCGAACGATTCGACTGAAGGCAACAAGAATGATGGATCGCCGACAGTTCCAGAGAGCCAGGGCGGCATCGGCCAGGTGATCGACGCGCCGGAGGCCGGTGAGGACGAATCGGGCAACGAAGAACAAACTCGCGAATGGGAGATCGCCGTCAACCAGGCGGCGACACTGGCCCAGCAGGCCGGGAAAGTCCCTGCCGGACTGAAGCGGACCCTTGAAAGCGCTGCCGAAGCCAAGGTCGACTGGCGGGAACTGTTGCGCCGTCTCTGGTCCGATACCATCCCCGCCGATTCAAGCTGGATGCGGCCCAATCGCCGCCACATCTGGTCCGGCTTGTATCTGCCCGGCGTCGTGCGCGAGGGCGTCGGCGAAATCGCAATCGCAGTCGATTGCTCAGGTTCTGTCAACGACCGGCAGTTGCGGCTCTTTGAGGCCGAGATTTGTTCCATCCTCGAAGGCCAACGGCCCGAGCGAGTGCATGTCCTCTACTTCGACGCCGAGGTTCACAAGGTCTATACCTACACGGTCGGCGAGGCGCTTCACCTCGATCCCGTCGGCGGAGGCGGCACAGATTTTGGTCCCTGCTTCGCCTGGCTCAATGAGCACGGAATCCGCCCGCAGACCCTGGTCTTCCTGACCGATCTCTATGGAACCTTCCCCGACGACGCCCCCGACTACCCTGTGCTCTGGGCCTCAACCAGCGGTCGTCATGCGCCCTTCGGCAGCGTTATCCCCATGCACGCGGCGTAGCCAATGCGCGGCTTATTGGTAATGACGCGCGATGGAGCATCCCCATGAACAATCAATTCTTCATCTTTACTGACGGCTCGGCCATCGGCAACCCCGGTCCTGCCGGCTGGGCAGCTATCGTGCTCCACGGGACAAAGCGGCAGGAGATCGCCGGATCAGTTCCGTGGTCAACCGTTTCTGAAATGGAATTGCGCGCCGCGGTCGAGGGGTTGCGCCAGACGCCAGTCGGCGCCCGAATCGAGTTGCGCTCAGACTCGGAGTTGTTGATAGACGGAATGCGGTTTCTGGTTTTTCGCTGGCAGCGGTTTGGCTGGCGCAACAGCCGTGGCTTTGAGTTGCAGCACCAGGAACTGTGGCGCGAGTTGCTCCACCTTAACGAATTGCGAACAATACGCTGGCGATGGATCAGGGGACACAGCGGCCACCCCGTCCAGTCCCGCGCCGATGCACTTGCCTACCAAGCCGCCCGCACCCAATTCAGCAGCCTGCCCATAGCTGCGTAGCTGCATTATCACCCTACCGGACGCACTTCTATGGAGAATACCAATGACCGATGGCAACACACTCTTTGAGATTGATCGCGAACTCGACTCGATGCTCGATCAGATCGAGGAAGAGGCGGAGGAGGACGGTACCGCCTCTCCCGAATTGCTCGAACGATTCCGGCAGTTCTGTGAGGCCGAAAGCGAAAAGGTAGACAGGATAGGACGCTTCCTGACGCTGATGGACAACCGGCTGAAATACTGTCGCCAGCAAGCGGAGCACTTTCAGAAACGTGCGCGCACCGCAGAGGCGAAGGTGGTGAATACGAAAAACATGGTCCTCTACTTCCTCATGTCTCGCGGGTTGAAGAAGATCGAGGGCAAAGAGTTCACTCTGCGGATGCAGAAGAACAGCCAGGATTCAGTTGAGATCACGGATGCCGCCCAAGTTCCGATCACTTGCCGTGAACTGGAACTTCGCATATCTGGTCGTCTATGGCAGAAGGTCATTGCATTCCTTCCAGAAGACATGTCCAAAGTATTGGCAGGCTGTATTCGCGATGACAGACCGAGCAGCGATGCGATCAAGGAAGCCACCAGCCGCTTCGAAGATGTTCCTGGCGCCGAGGTAAAACGAGGCGTTCACCTTCGGGTAGCCTGATACGCACCAACGCTACCATACTGAGGCAGAGCAGAGTTGCTTTCTGATCGCTCGTAAATCCGCTGAAATCGTCCGTCCGCAGGAATCCAGAAGAGTCTGAACTACCCTGCGGTGACTGCTTGGGCCTCCAATATTTGATAGGCTGCTCTCTTCTTGCGTTCTTTCTTGATCCCGGTCTTCTTTTCCGACTGATCTTCGACGAAGCTTAACCTGCAGGCGACGCCCATGAGCTGAAGCGACTTCGCATTGCGCATGAGGCTAATTCGTGAGAACAGCGGCAGGTTATCCGAACGTTCGGTCTTGTCCTTGTGGGTTACAATTCCGAAGCAAACGCCGTACGCTTCTCGTTCGATAGGACCGAGAAAACTTTCTCTCGTCTGCCCCGCAGTCCTTGCCTCGATCAGTTCTCGAAGTCGTTGGACAGACTCTGTTTCGAGCTTGAGCAGTTCAATTGCGTTCGTTCCCTGGTTGAATAGGTGGCTAAGTTTGGGAGAAAGGGTCGATATTTTGATGTGGTAGAAGATTCCAAGTCTACCGTCAACTGAGTACAAATCGCATGGTTCAATTTGTGTTTCTCCACGGGGGCTGATATTCGTCATGTCAAGACAGATAAATGAACCATCTTCCTCTGCAACTGCCTCATTGTACTTGCCTTCACTTTCATGCGCATAAGGCCGTAGTGGAGCCTCGAAACAGAGAGGATCAAGAAATGCCTTCAGTTTTTCAAGGTAAGAGTTTTCGACTCTGTACCATTTCCCGTCGGATAGATGATGGCTATGTTCGGTGCCCGATGCCGCGTCGAAGATGAGGCAGTTGAGAATGGAGAAATGCTTGATAAGTTCATCATTTTCGTTCTTGAGATTTAGACCGTGGCATTTGAGATCCTCGTAACCAATTCTGTTCAAATCCGTCGCGCTGTCCTCCAAGTACGAGTAGTACTCATCGATAAATACGTCCTCGAATATCATGCTTTGCCCCACCCCAGAAAACGAGGCGTAGTGTGGCCCATTTTGATAATCGACAATTTCCGGGATGGTAAGGTAAAGATTACCGTCCTTCTTCCGAAGCGCCTGAAGAAGCTCTTCGTTTAATGCCGCAATCACCGAAGGATCGCGCACTGGAGCTATGTTCTGTATGTCAGGGAATGCAACTCGATAGTCGTCGCTGTTATACAGATCGAGCAATTGGCCGCACAAATCTACCAGACCAGCAGGGGCAGTGTCCGAACTAATGAGGAGACTACTCGACCCGGTCGCGTGCTTGAACAGGTTGGCATACTGCTTTTTAACCTTCCCTGTGAGGCTTTTAAGAATCGAGCTGTCACGGTCGAAGTCGAAGTAGGTGAGATCCGACCCGATCGGAACCTGCGTTCTTTGTCGTCTGGCTGCTCCTGGCTCAAGTGTATCGGTGCTCTTGAGTTCGTTGGGGTCGACGCAGTTTAGGGTAACGCGCAGCCCAAAATCGTATTCATAGCTCTCGTCTTTGAGCTTGTGATAGACATGGCCAAATGAGAGGGCGAAGGTGCGTTCGCGGACGGGAAGGAAAACCAGAGCGCCTTTACTGACTTGCTTGATCTCTTGCTGAATTCCGAAAAAATGCTTCCACCAAGGGGCAGTCGGAGCGCTATCCAATATAAAGATGGATGCACCTTCTGGGGCAGACCTGGCATCTACTATGTCCTTGAGATGATGATTTTCCTTCAAAGAATTCGCGGCGTCGTAGCCTGTCTTTAACAGGTAGATTGAAAATGGTCTGCTCTTGCTCATGGTAAAGTTTCTCCCGTGCGCCCCAGCTTTCAGTTCAATCGATTCTCATTCCTGCAGTTGTTTGGCGCGATTCCACCCAATTACCCTCGGCGATTACCTTTCTGCGAGTTGCATTTGCGGCACATGAGTGTCGCGACGTCAAAGCAGCCCCTTAATGCCATTACCCGATGAATGCAAAAACTCCTATTCATCGTACGCCTCCGGGCAACGCCATGGTTGACGGGGCCGGGGTGTGCGCAGGTAGGCTACTTTGCTATTCGTGCGGCGTAGGCGGCTGGAGTTAGCTCGGCAAGGGACTGGATGGAGCGG
>Ga0371490_1001310_pt1 | contig 13210 bp, 8 predicted proteins | sample MB2SIPfraction_FD_207959 | JGI IMG/M metagenome (GOLD analysis project Ga0371490, IMG submission 207959) | Lab enriched peat soil microbial communities from McLean, Ithaca, NY, United States - MB28FN SIP fraction | ecosystem: Environmental > Terrestrial > Soil > Wetlands > Peat | place: USA... | reverse complement strand
CTGGGCGAAAAGCTTGAGGCAGAGAGAACCAAGCTTGACGAAATAATTGCCAAGGAGAGACGGTTGAGGCTGGCCGGATTTGAGGAAGAAGAGTTGCAAGAGCTTGTTGAGGTGGCGCAGGAAGCCTATTCGCACGCACGTTCCCACCTCATGAAGAAAGAGGGAGTCCAAGTGTTGGTCACTGAGAAGACCCAGGCGCTTGAGGGGTTGAGAAATGACGGGCGAGAAAAAGAGAAAGCCCAAAAGGAGATCGATGGCGAACTAAACCGTATCACAAGGCCGCTGCTGGATGACGCGGCGGTCAAGGACGCAGGCGTGGAGTTGCAGCGTCGGGAAGCTATCGTGGCAGAAGTTCTTACCGAAGTTCGCAGTGCACAAAAACAGGTTATGATCTCCGACACGGAGGAATTCTCATCCGTCGCGAACCGGTTGGACAGCTTCGCGAAAGCCGTTGCGAGAATCCAGGAGGCGCTCGAGCGCATCGAGGAGAAGGACTTACTGGAGCAACGTGCCGCAGCCAGTCTCACCCTAGCTCAGGGCGAACTTGCCAGACTGGAGCCCCGTCACGCGCGTGCAAAGACGGCGTCGAACCTGCTGGACAATCTGCTCGGCGGCGATTACAAGGCGGCCTACCTCCAGCAGGTCCTTGCCCAGCACAGGCAGAAGCTCTCGACGCTCTTTTCCCGGATTCACGCGCCGCATGAGTTCAAGGACGTGAATATCGACACCGGCGTGCTGCTAGAGCGCTACACCGGCGTAAAATCGACCGTCTGCGAAATCAGCACCGGTCAACGGGCCGCTCTTGCACTGTGCATCTTCCTCAGCCTGAACAGTAGCGTCAGCACACGTGCGCCGTGGCTCTTATTCGACGAACCCGTCGTGCATGTGGACGACCTCAACATCCTGTCATTTTTGGACACCCTCCGTGATTTAGTCCTCCTCGGCAACCGGCAGGTGTTCTTTGCTACGGCCAATACGCGGATCGCAGACCTTGTCGCCAAGAAGTTCGACTGCTTGGGACGGGAGTTCCGTGAGTTTCGGTTCCAACGCTAGCAGATATCCTTGCTCGTTACCTCACTGAACCGACCGCCTCCGGTTGCCGTCCCCCCGAGGGAGGCTAACCGCGTCCTGTGGGCCGGCGCTTGACTACCACCATTAGGCACACCGCTACTGCTACCGAACGGGGAATCAAGTGCCAGAGCCGCGGGAAATTGGGATGGTATAGACTATCGTGCCGGCTCTGCCTCATGCTCTCCCTAACTACTGCGTAAGAACCGACGGGTCGGTGATGCGTTTCTGACGAGCTTTCTTACGGATGAAATACGTAATGACCCGCGAGTCCAAGAGGCTGAAGCGTACATGCCGAAAGCTAAATGTTTAACTTCTGCGACAAGCGGCGGCGCTCGTTCCTCGCTTGCCCCGGGCTATTACCTGTCACCCTTGCAGAGGGATGGCGCTTACATAAGGCCGCGCCCCTGGAGTCGGGCTATCCTGCGACGGATATTGGGTTTAGGAGGGGCGCCTAACCTGTGGCGTGGCGCGTCGAGCGGCGCGTATTTGTTTCTGTCGCGTTCGACGGTGCGCAGCTCGCGCCGGCTCTGGCTCGGAGGCTTCGGAGTTCAAGGACTTTCTCGGTTCCGTTCGTGGCCGCGGCTCGTCTGCCGGCATTCACCACGAGCCGGAGGCGAAGCCGGAGGATTGCCTGTTCGCGGCTCGGATTGAGATGTCCCTAGAGTCTGTTACTATGATGTTGTGAGGAAAGTGGCGATTACGGTTACGGAAGCAGCCCGGAGCTTTGCGGGCTGTGTGAACCGGGCGCATTATTAAAACACGTCGTTTGTGCTATTGAAGAATGGAAAGCCTTTTGCCGGGCTGGTGCCTGAAAGTGAGAGAGTTTGCACCGGGCGGGACCTGGCGGAAGCAATGGACAAAGCAGAGCTTTCCGCCGAGGAAGCGGGGGCCTGGCACAAAGACCTTGCCGTCGCTCGACGCCGGCTCACCCCTTCGTTGGCCGTTGCTGATAAGTATCTCAAGCCGGATGCTTTGGTATTCCCGGCGGCCAAACCCGGAACCAGCCAGTGAGTGCCTCTTTCGGCCTCCCGAACCCGCAATTTTGCGAAAGCCGGTTCTGACATGCTCGACCGGCAAGGGCTGGTGTCTCCATTCCCAGGCGAAATACTAAGGAAGCTCCCAATCGGCAGCCAATATAAGCTGGCCTCATTGAAAGGGCCCTTCTTGAGGTGCTCTATGGGTAAAGGTAGGTACCAGAGTGGTACCAGGGTAGTGCCAGACCACCCCGTGGGCGGCGCGGGAGGGGAGCTGTATTCGGGAAGCTTATGGTGAGTGGATGAGGGATGAAGCCTGAAACCTGAAACCTGAACGCCGAAAGCCCGGCAAAGACGCCGCGAAGAGAAAGCAGAAAACAGAAATGGGGCAGGCAAGCCACCCTGAAGCCACTTCAATGCGACATCAAAGCCACCCCAAAGCCTGTTGATAGCCAAGCGATAGGCACCCCAAAGCCACCCCAAGGCTTCCCTAAAGCCACCTCAAGGCTCCCCTAAAGCCACCTTAAGTCTACCGCAAAGCCACCTCAAAGCCACCCCAAAGCATGGGCCGCCGCCGGTACGGCCAGGCGCACGAAACGGGTCAAACCGGAGGTTGGAGCTGGAGCTGTAAGCGACGTGGGTAGTTCGGTTCTGGCGAGGAAGAGGATGGCGAGGCCGGGGATCGTGATCAGTGATCAGTATTCGGTGGGGGGAAGCCGAAAGAGTCTTGAGTCCAAAGTCACTTAATCTCACAGAACAAGACGAAGCAATCGAAGAACTTCGTTGTCTTTGCGGCCTGGGCGTAGGACAAAACTCTTCGTTTCCTTTGTTTGCTTGGTGTAGAACTGCAGCGGCCGTCAGGCTCACTGTCTCAAAGGGTATGGTCTAATCGAGCGTAGCTGAACCGCCAAACGCCCGCAGCGCGTTTCCCGGGCAAGGGATGCCTATTTTAGGACCAGGTTTTCGATGAAGAATTCCATCATGCGTTCCTGGTTCAAGCCGCCATGACCCTGGTCTGGGCCGACCTGGAGCTCGAAGCCTTTCCCCGCCTTTTGCAAGGCCTGCACAAGTTGCATCATGTTGGACGGGTGCACATTGTCGTCCGCCGATCCGTAGTAAAGCATCAAACGACCGCGCAACCGGTCCGCGTAGGTGAGGAGACTCGCCGCGTCGTAGGCCGCTTTGCACTCCTGGGGAATCCACAAGTATCGTTCCGTGTAGATGGTGTCATAATTCCGAAAATCCGTAACCGGCGAGGAGGCGCAAGCGGCCTGGAACACGTCCGGGTGCCGCATCAGGCACATTGCCGCTGCGGTGCCGCCGTATGAAGTTCCGTAAATCCCCACCCGTCGCCGGTTCACGTAACGGCGTGACCACAATGATTTCACCCCCTCGGCTTGATCGTCTATCTCCGCTTGTCCCAGGTGTTGATAAACCGAGTCCAGGAACCGCTTGCCGCGCCCGGGGGCACTCCGCGAATCGAACGACGCAACCAGGAACCCATATTCCGTGGTGGCAGCCGGCAGCGTAAAGGTCTCGCGCGCGCCCGAAGTCTCGGGGCCCGCGTAAACCGTGACCAATAGAGGATACTTCCGGTAAGGCTGAAAGTTCGAGGGGAAGTGGAGCATGCCGTACAGATCGGTTTGCCCGTCCGCCGCTTTGAAGCGGAGCAGTTCAACTGGCCTCAAGCCGAGCTTGTGGAACTTCGTCGAATCGCTCGAAGCGAGCTTCTCCAGCGCATTCCCTTCGCAGTCTCGCAACGTCGTGAACGGAGGGCAATCGTGAGTTTCCTCGGTGTCGAGAAAGCAGCGGTGGTTGGGAGAAAAGGCGATCGAGTGGTGAAAGGCCGGATCGGTTAGGCGTCGCTCCCCCTGGCCATCAAGGCCGACGCGATGCAACTGCGGCTTCAGGGGATTGTCTCCGCTCCCGGCCAGGTAATAGACCACGCCGGATCGTTCGTCCACATCCACCACGTTGCCGACGTCGAAGCCATGTTCCGTGAGGGGGCGCAACAAACCTTCAGCCAGGTCGTATAGATAAATGTTCTTCCACCCGGAACGTTGCGAGGTCCAGAGAAACCGGCGCCCGTCTTGAAGGAAACGCATAGGGGGCAAGTTCTCGACCCAACTGGCGGGCCAGGTCTCTCGGACGATCACCCTGCACTTTCCGGTGGCTGGGTCCGCCGCGCAGAACTCGAGGATGTTTTGTCGGCGGTTCGTGCGGTGGAGGAGAAGCTGCGCCCCATCGGGGGACCAGGCGACGCCATACACGTAGTGCCCCACCACATTGTTGTCCCAGGGCTGGCCGTCGCGGACGTCCACTCGCACCGTCGTCCTGGCCTTGACATCGTAGATGAAGAGATCCACCACCGGGTTCGTTCCGCCAGCCTTGGGGTACGGCTCCACGCCTAATTTGTCCTGAGTAGTGGTCAGATCGAGCGCCAGGTAGAAGTCAGGAACCTGACTTTCGTCGAACCGATAGAAGGCCAGCTTCTGACTGTTGGTTGACCACCAGATGGCGGTCCTTTGTCTGAGCTCCTCGCCGTAGGCCCAGGAGGCTGTCCCATACTTGACGCGGTTGGTTGGGCTTCCCTCAACGGTAACGGCCACCTCATTCGTCCCGTTAGTTTCCGCCAGCCAAACATTCCGGTCGCGGTAGATCGCCTTGAACTTGCCGTCCGGCGAAGCCACCGAGTCGAATTGCCGGCCACGAGCGGGGCGAGCGCCGGATTGCCGTTTCGCACGCCCGTCCGCCGCGGAGGGCCCCTGTGTTCCCCTGGAAGCTGCATTTGTCGAATCGTGCAGCTCCGTCCTGGTCCGGTTCAACACGTCGTAGCGATAATGTTTTCCCTCCCTCTGATATTCGAAAGCGTTCCCGTCGTTTGTCCAATCAACCTTCAGGGTGCCGAGCACCACGGAACCTGCGATCTGAGGCGCGATCTTCTCATGCCGCTGGTAACCCGGCATCATTTTCAGCCGGTCCTGAGCCGCGACGCCCTGGATGAATAAAACCGGCGCGAGAACCAGAAGAACGAGGGAAACGCCGCGCTTGCTGAGGTGCTTTCTGTTGCTCAAGTCAGGCGGAACCTTAGCTTCCGCAGGGCCGTCCGCTCAAGGCGAAAGTTCAGGATAAACGGCTTGGCCGGAAAAGCTCTTTGCTTCGCGTCTTCGCACCTTTGTTGTTCATCTCGGCCCCGCCGCTGCCACTTGCGGGACTGCCGCCACGACTTTGCCCGCGCGGTTGGCGATACTTCGTGCCCGTTTTTGGCCCTCGGACCTGCTCCCCCCGCCGGAAAGCCCGAGCCCGCCAACGTCCTTTGGCGCGATACACATCTACGCACCACTCAGGATAAACCCAGGCTGACCGCGCGGAGGCGGGCCGGCATTTGACAAAGCCAGGAAGCCCTATTACGGTCGAAAATGTCGCTTATCGTAATAGATGGTGGCGTTGGCAAAAGGCTGGGTCGTGCTTCGGGAGGCGCGGGGCGAGTTTGCCATGCTGATCGGATCGCCGCTTCTACCGGGCGCCGGCGGCGCGGGCTGGTCCGTCGGGGCCGGGCGGAGGAAGGCGAATGGAGCCGAGCAGGATTAGAATGAACGCCATCAATCGCGAGGTCCTGTTGGGCTTTTGGAAAGTGCATATTCTCCACCACGCGGACGGAGCACCCGTTCACGGGCAATGGATTTTGACGGAACTGCGCCGGCACGGCTACGACATCAGCCCGGGGACGCTGTATCCAATGCTCGATCGGATGAAGCGGTTGGGCTGGCTCAAGTGCAAGGTAGATCCCAATGGCGGGCGGCGAGCGCGCAAAGATTATCGTCTTACCAATGAAGGCGGCAAGGTTTTGGCCCTGCTTAGGCAGCAGGTCAGGGAACTTTACCAGGAGGTTGTTGTTGAGAGGCAGCCGAAGAGCCGTGAACGCGGTGGAAAATGACACATCAGAAGGGTTAGGCGGGTTTGACCTTTTCTCTGACTGCCGCCCGCAACCGCACGCGGATAGCGGCCTGAGGGGCCGGTTCAATTCTGTCTGACGCATGAATCTCGCTCAAGCTGCTCTGCGCCGACCGCTTACAGTTGTGGTGGCAGTTATTGCTGTGGCGCTCGGTTCGGTCCTGGCATTGCGTCAGATGCCGCGGGATATATTTCCCACGCTGGGTATCCCGACCATCTATGTCGCCCAGCCCTATGGCGGCATGGATCCCGCTCAAATGGAGAGTTTTCTGACTTACTTCTACGAGTATCACTTCCTCTACATCACCGGCATTGAGCACGTCGAGTCGAAGTCCATCCAAGGCGCTGCGATACTCAAGCTGCAATTCCACCCCGGTACGGACATGTCGCAGGCAATGTCGGAAACGGTGTCCTACGTCAACCGCGCCCGCGCCTTCATGCCGCCGGGAACTGTGCCGCCTTTTGTCATGCGCTTCGACGCGGGGAGCGTCCCAGTGGGGGACCTGGTATTCTCGAGCACGACCCGAACGGTGGGCGAAATGCAGGACCTGGCCTTGAACCGCGTGCGGCCGCTTTTTGCCACGCTGCCGGGCGTTTCAGCGCCCCCGCCCTTCGGCGGCAGCGCCCGCAGCATCGTAATTAACCTGAAACTTGAACGACTGCGCGCCTACAGCATGTCGCCCGACGAGGTGGTGGCCGCCGTGACGGAGGCCAACCTCATCAGCCCATCCGGGAACATGCCCATCCAGGGGATGTATCCGATGGTGCCGCTCAATTCCGTGGCCTACAAGATCAAGGACCTGGAAGGGGTTCCAATCCGGACCGGGACATTCCCCACGGTGTTCGTGCGGGACGTGGGGCAGGTGGTTGACGGCTCCGACATCGTCACCAGCATTGCGCTGGTCAATGGCCGCCGCACGGTCTATATCCCGGTCACCAAGCGCTCGACGGCCTCGACCCTGTCGGTAGTTAGCCTGGTCAAGGCCAACCTGCCGAAATTCCAGAGCGTGCTGCCAGCCGACGTAAGGGTCAGCTATGAGTTTGACCAGTCCCCATATGTGACCCGCGCCATTGGCGGTTTGGTGTTGGAGGGCGCTCTGGGGGCTGTGCTCACGGGTTTAATGGTGCTGTTGTTCCTGCGGGACTGGCGGAGCGCCTCAATTGTCGTTATCAACATCCCCCTTTCCCTCATGGGCTCGGTGCTGGCGCTCTGGCTGACGAAGCAGACCGTCAATATTATGACCTTGGGCGGGCTGGCTTTGGCGGTGGGCATCCTGGTGGATGAAGCGACGGTGTGCATCGAGAACATTCATGCCCACCTGACGCGAGGCCGTTCCATCGGGCGAGCAGCGCTGGATGCCACAACCGAGACGACGGTGCCGCGACTGCTGGCGATGCTCTGCATCCTGGCGATATTCAGCCCCACGCTATTCATGGCGGGTGCCGCCAAAGCAATGTTCCTGCCGCTTTCTTTGGCGGTCGGCTTCGCCATGGTGACTTCCTATTTGCTGTCGAGCACCCTGGTGCCCATTCTCTCGATTTGGGTCCTGCGCCGGCATGAAGCCGCAGCCACCGGCCATCCCGCAGCCGAGACCCGGTTCGCGCGCTTTCAACAGCGCTATGCTGCCTTGGGGCAGAAGCTGGTCCACGCACGGTGGGCCGTGGTTGGCGTGTACCTTGCGTTGGCCGCCGTGGTCATCGTGTTTCTCGGACGGCGTTTGGGCACCGAGATCTTTCCCAAAGTGGATGTCGGACAAATTCAACTGCGGCTGCGCGCGCCCGCCGGGACGCGGCTCGAAGGCACTGAGGCGATCGCGCTGCAGGTGCTGGACCTCATCAAGCAGGAGGTGGGGCCGCAGAATGTCGCGCTTACGCTGGGCTTCCTCGGGGTGCATGGCTCGCCCTACCCCATCAACTTCATTTACCTCTGGAACGGCGGTCCCGAGGAAGGAGTGCTCCAGGTGCAGTTGAAGCCGCGCACACCAATCCGCGTCGAAGAACTCAAGGAACGGCTGCGAAAGACATTCGCCGAAAAGCTGCCCGGGGTAGGCTTTTCCTTCGAGCCCAGCGACATTGTGAGCCGGGTGATGAGCCTGGGTTCGCCCACGCCGATCGAGATTGCGATCAGCGGCCAAAACCTTGCCGCCGACCACGCTTTTGGCGAGCAGGTCAGGGCCTCCCTCCAGGGCATCCCCGCCCTGCGCGACATCCAGTTTGGCCAGGCTTTGGATTATCCGACAGTGGATGTGAAGGTGGATCGGGAGAAGGCGGGAGTCATGGGAATCAAGATGGCCGAGGTGTCGAGGGCGTTGGTAACAGCTACTTCGTCCAGCCGGTTTGTGGTGCCCAATTATTGGGCCGATACCAACATCGGGGTGGCCTATCAGGTGCAGGTGCAGGTGCCCCAGGCGAGGATGGATTCGCTGGAACAGGTCAGGAACGTGCCCGTGCTGAACCATGCCGGCCAGGGTCTCTTGCTGCGGAATGTCGCCAAAGTCGCGGAGAGCACGGCGGTCGGCCAATATGAACGCTATAACATGCAGCGCCTGGTAACGGTGACGGCGAACATTGCCGGCGCCGACCTGGGCAGCGTAGCCAGGGAGGTCAACGACGTGCTCAAGAAGCTGGGCCAGCCGCCCCCGGGCATAACCGTGACCGTTCGCGGCCAGGCCATCCCGCTCGCACAAATGCTCGATGGCCTGCGCGCCGGGCTGCTCATGGCAGTGGTGGTCATCTTTCTCCTGCTGGCGGCGAACTTCCAATCCCTCAAGTTGTCGTTCCTGGTAGTTTCCACCACGCCGGCGGTAATTGCCGGTGTGCTCCTCATGCTGTGGGTAACCGGCACAACACTGAACATCCAGTCGTTCATGGGGGCCATCATGGCGATCGGCGTCGCTGTGGCCAATGCGATCCTGTTGGTGACCTTTGCCGAGCGTAGCCGGCTGGGAGGGGCCGCCGCGCCGGAGGCCGCGGTCGAAGGGGCGCGCAGCCGACTGCGAGCGATTCTTATGACCAGCAGCGCCATGATCGCCGGCATGGTGCCTATGGCCTTGGGTTTAGGCGAGGGTGGCCAGCAAGCCGCTCCGCTGGGCCGGGCTGTAGTTGGCGGGCTGGCCGTCGCGACGGTGGCGACCCTGCTGGTGCTGCCCGCGATATTCGCCCTGGTCCAGGCCCGCGCGCACCGGCGCTCCGCCTCGCTCGATCCCACGGACCCAGGAAGCTCCACCGCGGAGCCGGCGCCGGAACCGTCGTCCAGCATTTAACCAACGATAGGCAAGATGAAACCCGAAACCCGAAGCCCGAAGGCCGAAAGAAGGCCGAAGTCCGAAGCCCGAAATGCTGATCCACGTATGGCGCGAATTACCGCCCATCCAGGCAAGAGGCGGGCTTTGGCACAAACCAATCTCGGTTTGATCCCAGTCAATGGCACGGAACCGGATGGTCCGGGCAAATCCGCAGGATGCGAGAGTGTGGATTCGGATTTCGGGTTTCGGCCTTCTTTCGGTCTTCGGCTTTCGGATTTCGGAATTTGGCTCTTAGGCTGTTTATCCCTGGCGATCCTTGGCGGTTGTGGGCCTGCCCAAACTGATGGGCCAAGAACTTCGCCCCCTGTTAACGTGCAAACCGTCCTTCCCAAACGCGGAGAGATTGCCCGCAGCATTACCCTGCCCACCTTTCGCATCCTGGCTTTGCAGGAAGCCACGCTCTACGCCAAGGTGCCCGGCTACTTGAGAACCCTCACTGTGGACAAGGGTGACGCGGTCAAGGAGGGCCAATTACTGGCTGAGATCGAAGTTCCTGAACTGCTCGCCGACCAGGCCCAGTACAGGGCGGAGTCGGAAGTGGCGCGGACCAATTACGAACGCATGGCCGAAGCACGCCAAAAAGCTCCTGATCTGGTGGTTCCTCAGACGGTGGATGACCTGCGCGGCCAGTGGGAGGTGGCGCAAGCCAAACTCCAGCGGACACAGACGCTCTTGCAGTATGCCCGCCTGGTGGCTCCGTTCTCCGGCATAGTCACGGCGCGGTTCGTGGACCCCGGCGCGTTCATTCCCGCGGCAACTGCCGGCACTACGCCGGAAAGCGCTGCGGTGGTCACGCTTATGGATTACAGCCGGGTCCGGGTCCAGGCCTTTGTCCCCGAGCCGGAGGTGCCGTTCATTAAGAACGGGGTGCCGGCCAAGGTTTCCGTGGAGGAGCTGCCGGGGCGCGTTTTCCCGGGCTCCGTAACCCGCTACGCCCATGCTCTGGATCCCGCCACCAAGACGATGCTAACGGAAATCGAGATGCCCAACCCGACTGGCGAACTCCGGCCCGGGGCCTACGCCAGTGTGGAGTTGGAAGTTGAGCGCAAGCAGAATGCGCTGCTCGTGCCGGTGCAAGCCCTGCTGACTGAGAAAGCAGGCACGTCCGTTTTCACAGTCGTGGATGGGAGAGCCAAAAAGATCCCCGTCCAGCTTGGGTTCAACGACGGCGCCCACGTCGAGATTGCCAGCGGCATTCGCGACGACCAGAAGGTAATCCTGATTGGCAAACAGACGTTCAATGATGGTCAACCCGTAAACCTGGAGGAGGCTAGATGAAAGGTGGGATGTGCAACCTACGATGGACGATTTGCGCGGCCACCGCGGTGGCGCTCAACGCTCTGTTGAGCCACGCGCAAGGGCCAACCAACACGACCTATTCGGGCAGTTTGGCAACGGCTCTCCTGGAGGGCGCACAGATCACCAATGACACGGTTTACCCGATAGATCTGCCGACGACGCTGCGGCTGGCGGGGGCTCGGAATCTCGATATTCAAATCGCGCGTGAGGGTCTCAAGGAAGCTCAGGCCAACCGCCAAAGCGCCGTCGAGCAGTTCTTCCCGTGGGTGGCGCCCGGGGTTGGATACCACCGTCGCGATGGCATGGCCCAGGCCGTGCCGGCGGGCTACGTGACCAACACGCACTTCCAATCCTATTCTGCCGGCGCGACGCTTGCGGCCCAAGTGGTTCTGGGCGATGCGATTTACCATTCACTGGCCGCGAAACAACTGGTCAAGGCCTCGGACCAGGCCTTGGAAACCCGGCGCCAAGACACCATTCTGTCTGCGGCGCAGGGATATTTCGATCTGGTCAAGGCCCAGGCGCTGGTCGAGGTGGATAGGCAAGCCATTCAAATCTCGCAGGATTATCAGCAAGAACTGCACGTGGCGGTCACTGCCGGAATCGCCTTCAAGGGCGACGAACTCCGGGTCCAAACCCAAACCGAACAATACAGGATAGTGCTGCAGCAGAAGCTGGAACAGCAGCGGGTAGCGGCGGCAAACCTCGCGCAAGTCCTGCACCTGGATTCACGAGTGGAATTGGTGCCAGTGGATGCCGGGGTGACGGCATTCAGATTCTTCCCCACCAATGCCTCGATGAACGCCCTGGTCGAGCAAGCCCTGAGGTCGCGACCTGAACTGAAGCAAAGCCAGGCATTCTTGGCCGCCACGCGCGCCGCCAAAAACGGCGCGGTTTACGGCCCTTGGATTCCGTCGGTTGGGGCCCAGGCGTTTGGGGGCGGGTTGGGAGGCGGGGCTGATGGCGCTCCAAGCAACTTTGGCGCCGAGGGAGACTACTTGGTGGGCCTGAGTTGGCGGATTGGCCCTGGCGGCTTGTTCGACTCCGGACGCATCAACGCCAGCAAGGCCCGGCTGGCTGCCGCCCAGTTCGCTGATTCCAAGCTCAAGGATACGATCATCTCCCAGGTCGTTGCCGGCCTGGTCCGGGTGAATTCCACAGCAGCCCAGATTGACCTGGCCGCGCGAAACCTGAACACCGCGAGCGAAACGCTGCAGCTTACCCGGCAACGCAAACAATTCGGCGTCGGCATCGTGCTCGAGGACATTCAAGCTCATCAAGCCCTGACCCAGGCGCGTTCGGATTACGTGACCGCGGTGGCCGAGAATGAAAAGGCACAATATGCATTGAGCCGGGCAACCGGCAGCGTGGAGGAGGCACAAGAGTATAAACAGCCATAGTTGAAGACGCTCAACGAATTGTGCGGGTAGCGCCGCGAATCCTCGGCCACGGAAGTACCTGGGTGCCAATGGGATACGCTGAAACCTTTGTGGTGCGGCTGTCAGATGACTACAATCAAGCCGCCCGCGATGCCCTCGCACTCCGCCCCCGTAACGCGTGCGGGTCCCGCCGTAGTCTCGCCGTAGTACCTCCGTTAGCTAACGGAGGTACTACGGCGAGACTCCCAGGAGACTACGGAGGGACTGCCGCCCTATCAGCGGGGATGGGCCGGGAGGGTGGCGGTTGGTGAGGGGCCAGAGGATGGCCTTTTGGGGGAGCCAACCTGGGCTGGAGCTATCAACCGAGACTCCGGTAACCGGCAAAGGAGCAAGGCCGATGCGCCATCCGGCCACGGATGCTTCCGGCAGGCCACCTTTCCCAAGGGCCTGGCGGCGGTGGTCTGGGCAGGAGATTATAGGAAAGCGACTCCCGGGGTTGCGCGCGACAGCCACACGGTGCCCGGAGCGGCTGCCGGCATTGACTATTCCCGAGTCGAAAACCGGCCAGGCGCGCGCCGGGCCCACTTGCATTTCTCCGCGGAGACTGCATCTTAACCTGATAAAAGCGGGGCGGGCGCGGTGCCAGCCTCGCGAGGTATTTGCAGACAAACATCCAGAGATTGTATGGCTATCAAGAATGCTCCTGATCTAACACAACGTCCGCCCCGGAGCCCGCGCGTGCGGCTCGGCGGCTTCGCTATTCTACCGCGCATGCTCGACAAGGGCCGGGCAACGGTCGCCGGCAAGCACGGGGAATTTCATTACAACTGCCCGCTGGACCAGCGGTTCCTCAACTTCGTCGGCGTCAACGCCGATGCTCTGAAGAAACAGCTCGCCGCCGGAAAGGGTGACGCCGAGGTCCTGCAGTGGATTCAGAAGACCGCGAAGCACAAGCGCACGGAGCCGGAAATCCTGGCGTGGTCGGCCTACCAGGAGCAGCGGGCGCCCGCGGACACCCAGTCACGCGAATTCTTCCACGAGACGCACGGCAAGATCGCGCCCAAACGCGAGGACATTGCCACCTGGTTCGAGCTACTCGACCTGGATGACCACGTTACGTTTGGCGGCAAAGCCTGAGGCGCGTCGAACCGGGGATTAGCAATCTGTTGGCTCTGCGAGTCGGGCCGACGACCTGTGCGCTACAGGGCGGCCACTGCTGCGCTGGGAG
>Ga0371490_1001307_pt1 | contig 13225 bp, 10 predicted proteins | sample MB2SIPfraction_FD_207959 | JGI IMG/M metagenome (GOLD analysis project Ga0371490, IMG submission 207959) | Lab enriched peat soil microbial communities from McLean, Ithaca, NY, United States - MB28FN SIP fraction | ecosystem: Environmental > Terrestrial > Soil > Wetlands > Peat | place: USA... | reverse complement strand
CCGCGCCCGGCAGTTGGGGCGGACACTGCGTCTACGTGCCCAAATACGACCAGAACGGCTTTACCTGCATCACCTGGGGACAACCCAAGACCATGACCCTGGCCTTCTGGAATGAGTATTGCGACGAAGCGCACACCCTGCTCAGCCGGGACTGGCTGGCTGCCAAAGGCTCGCCTAGCGGCTTCGATCAGGCGCAGTTGCTGGCCGACCTCGGCGCCATCAAGTAAGGGTGCCCCCGGTCCCTCGCGTTTGGGGACCGGGGAAAATGAAATATCGATGCCAGGGAGCCCTGCGGACAAGGACTCTACTGTGCCGCTTCACTCCTCCGCGCGTCAAAACAGAGCAAGCCAACACCCAACACTCGGCACAGGGCTCCCCCCAAGATGGTTTAATACCAATGGGGGGAGCTAACCGGCCGTTTGGGTGCGTTCCCGTACTCCCGTGGAGGAATCCCGATACCGATGCAATCTTTTCGCCGTCTCGCCCTTTTGCTGGCGTTCGCATTGCCGGCCATGCCAGCCGCATTCGCACAAAGCTCAGGCAATTCTTCATCGAGCACTACCCCGGAGCCAAGCCAGTCCGGAGATCAGACCAGCTCCAGCCAGCAATCCGCCACAGAATCCCAAGGGCAAATCAACGTCCAGGCACGCATTCGCCAGCGCCGCGAACAGCGCCGCGCCACGGCCATTCATGACGCCTACGATCACAAGTGGGAGTCGTACGCGGACATGGGCTACCTGCGCTTCACGCCGGGGCCCTCGCTGCAGCGTCTCACGTTCTACGCGTGGGAGACGGGCCTGACCCGCTTCTCCAGCGAGCGGCTGGGCTACACGCTCGTCGGCCGCGGCTACTACGGCACCGCCTACGTGGGCCTGAACCCTTACAGCCAGGGCGCGTTCACCCGGCCCGAGGTCAGCATGTACAACCTGCTCTTCGGCCCCGTCTACCGCTTCTATCTGCAACCCAAATATTCCGTCTCGGGCCGCGTCATGGCCGGCTGGGCGCACGGTAACTTTTCCGGCGACACCAACGGCATCTCTCCTCCGCTTCTCGGCCTCTACCCGGATGCCAATACCTTTGCCGCCACCGCCAGCGTCATTGGCGAATACAATCTGACGCCGAGCGTCGCCTTCAAGCTGGCGCCCGAGTATTTCGCCACAGGCTTTGGTTCAACCGTGCAGGGCAGCCTCGGTTTTACCACCGGAATCATCTATCGCTTCGGAAAGCAGTGAGCGCAGGGGTCAGGTTTCAGGTGTCAGTACGCGGAAACCATCTTTAATTGCGGTTGCCCCATCCTTAAAGCTCGACGCAACGCGGCGAGCTTTAGGGTGGGAAAGCACGATCTCATCACTTGCCGAATCACCGCCCCGGTCGCGCTCCATCCCCTATAATGGCTCCCGCCATGAAAAACACCTTTTCGCGTCGCAACTTCCTGCAATCGTCCGCCGTGGTCGCTGCCGTCGCCGCATCCTCCGCCCTTATCCATCCCGTACAGGCTGAAGCCGTTCCCGCCTCGGGAAAGCCGTCACCGATCAAGCTCGGTCTTGCCAGCTACACGTTTCGCAACTTCACGCGGGCGCAGCTCATCGGCTTCATGAAGCAGCTCAACCTCACGGACCTGAACTGCAAGGACGTGAAGGATCATCTGCCCATGGATCCGGCGCTCGAGGCCGCTGCGCTGGCCGACTACGCCGCCGCGGGCATCAAGCTCCACGCCGCGGGCACTATCTCCTTTCCCAAAGACGACGACGATGACATCCGCGCCAAGTTCGAGTACTGCAAGCGCGCGGGCATCAACGTCATCGTGGCCGGCGATCCCGCCCCCAGCACGTTGCCGCGCATCGAGAAGTTCGTGCGCGAGTACGATATCCGCCTCGCCATCCACAACCACGGTCCCGAGGACAAGATCTACCACTCTCCCTTCGACGTGCTGAAGATCGTCAAGGACATGGACCACCGCATCGGCTGCTGCATCGACGTGGGCCACGCGGCACGCGCCAACGCCAACCTGGTGGAGGCCATTCACGCCGTGGGCCCGCGCCTCTACGACATGCACGTGAAGGATCTGGCCAATTTCACCAGCCGCGAAAGCCAGGTTCCGGTAGGCGAGGGCATCCTGCCCTTCCGCGAGATGTTCGAGGCGCTCATCAAGATCAACTACAAAGGCTACGTCGATCTCGAGTACGAGATCCATGCCGACGATCCCATGCCCGGCGTGATCGAGAGCTTCGCGTTCATGCGCGGGGTGCTGGATGGGATGGGGTACCTGACGAAGACGGCGAGTTAGGACGAACCCAAACTGATGTCGGTCATCCTGAGCGAGGTCGCCGCGGCGACCGAGTCGAAGGACCTGCATTTTTTGCGTTCGGGGATGGGGTGTTTCGTTAAGTCCAGCAGAATCAGGCTAGATGATGGTTCGGATGGTGCTTTTACCCGGCCAAATGTTCGCTTAGGTGGTTCGGCGCGCCCCGCAAAGGTTCGCTCCTTAGGTTGCGATTCTTTGAGACAAATACCTTGAAATTGGCCATTTAATTGGTGCGTAAAACCGTGAAATTGACCTTTTAAGAGCAAAGGTTCACAGAGAATTTCCCACGAACACGTCAAAAGGGGCTTCGGAGCGTGTTTTAGCGCGTATTTGCGCGTGTTCTGCATGCCACAACCTTTACCGGCGTCAGTTTTCAGCCCACTTCAGCGGGCGTCAGACGTTAGCCCCAGTCGTCAGACTGGGGAAAGAATGCACCCATCCGCGACGTCAGCCCGCTTCAGCGGGCGAAAGAACGTCGCACCCTGGACTTGCGAATGGAGTATAAGGGTGAGGGTCTGTGATCCCGGCCCGCAAGGAAGCAAGCATGGCGCACACCTTCACCAGCATCCTCGTGCACGCTATATTCTCCACTTCCGGCCGTTCGCCATTGCTCACCGACGACCTACGTCCCGAAATGCATGCCTATCTGGGCGGAATTCTTCGCCGGCTCGAGGCCGTTCCCATTGTCATTGGTGGGACCGCCGATCATGTGCATCTGCTGGCGCGCCTGCCGGCCGATCTTGCGGTAGCCGATTGCTTGCGCGTGGTGAAGGCAAATTCCTCGCGATGGGCGAAAGAGCGATGGCCCGAGCGGCGTGCGTTCGCCTGGCAAGGCGGATACGGAGCGTTCAGCGTGAGCGAGTCGAGGCGAGGCGCCGTGATCCGCTACATTCAGGACCAGGAACAGCATCACCGGCGCATTTCGTTTCAGGAGGAATTTCTGAAATTGCTCAGGAACCACGGTGTGGAGTTCGACGAGCGGTATATCTGGCAGTAGTTCTTACGCCCGCTAAAGCGGGCTAAGGCGCGCAGCCGCTACGGTATCCCCAGTCTTACGACTGGGGCTACCGTATTTCGCCCGCGTTGCGGGCTCGCGGCGGCGTGAGGCTAGCGCCTTCCCGGGTCCCAAAGGCGAGGCCGCGGTGCACGCCGCCCTGTATCAGGGCTTGGCTTCCAGCCATGCCGCAACCCGCCCTAACCCACGGAGGGAGCGTGGGGCTTCAGCCCCACTAAACCCCGCCTACCCGTCCTTCAAATAATCAAGCCCGCGGCGAAGCCGCGCCTAAACGCAGGCGCGTACGCAATCGCTCATCCCCCGCACCCTTCACACGCGCAAAGGTCACCACAAGCCGACTTCCCGTTACAAATCTTTCCTCGAAGCGGGCATCGGCGATAATGCGTCAAGTAAGGCCATGCCTGGGGGAGGGCGTGGAACTGGAGACCGCCGTCCTCCCCGACTCAGGCCATCCTTCCTCAGAGCAGAGCGCTAAAAGGAGTATCCGGGGTGATGCGTTTCGCTGAGAGCACGCCTGCGAACCACACGTAGACGTTCCCGGAAGTGTCGTAGGCATGCAGAGTGAAGGTCCCGGTATAGGAGTTCCCATCCGGGCTCAGCGTAATCTCCTCGATGATCTGCGCGCCTCCCTGGGGCGCCCCGATGACGTCCGGTGCCGCGGCGGGGTTAAACATATTTCCCTGCCAGGGGATGTGGTTGAGGAGATAAGTGCGGTCTCCGGTGTGCTTCCAGACGCCCAGGCAGAAGTTTCCGTCCTGTGCCGAGCGCGAGGAATTCATAATTTCGGTTCCATCGGGATGCCATACCACCACAGTGTTGTCGATCACGACTCCACCGGAGACAGGAATGGTTTCTCCGTTCTGGGTTTGTGCGGTAAAGACCACGTGCCACATTCCGGCGATGGGCTCGAAGTCGTCGTGGTTGTCGAATGCCGCCCGTACTAGCCGCGGTTTTGTCGCGCCATCCTGGGGGCTCCAGCTGGAAGGCTTGATGGGCTTGTTTGGCAGACCGCACTGGGCCATAGCAGCAGGAGCTATGGAGAAGACAAGCGCCAGCGCGCCCATACCTGAGATCGATTTCCAGATTCGTAGCTTCATTGATTTCTCCTCCTCGGCCGGGGATGGCCGCCTGAGGAGGAAGCTAACCGACAGGGGCCCGGAGGACGCAATGAAGAGGGGGTAAAGGCCAAGGTGAAGTTTTGGTAAAGCACTAAAGTCTTTGCAATGGCGCCTTTCCCTGATACATCATGGGTTAGTTGCGGAAGCGGAGGAGGCGTGCCGAATCCCGTGCCCATTCCGGAGGTCGGCTCCGTGGTTGGCAGGAGACCAGGAGCGGTCTACGAATTTCGCGAGTTCCGTCTGGATTGCGGGCGGTTCGAACTGGCGCGCAACGGCCACCCGCTGCGCGTGGAGCGCAAGCCGATGGAGTTGCTGATCCTGCTGGCCTCGCGGGAGGGTCAGCTCGTGACGCGGCAGGAGATTGCGGAGCGGCTATGGTCGAGCGAAGTGTTCGTCGACACCGAACACGGCATCAATACCGCGGTTCGGAAGCTTCGGCACCTGCTGCGCGACGATCCAGACGATCCGCATTTCATCCAGACCGTGACCGGGATGGGTTACCGGTTCGTTGCGCCCGTTTCAGCAGTTTCAGCGGCTACGCCGGACTTGCCGGCTGACTTCACGCCTGAACCAGCTTTGGCCGCTGCTTTGCCCTCACGGCGGAGAGTTGCGGGCTGGTCTGTGGGAGTGGCCGGCGCCTGCTTGGCCCTTGCGTTCGGCGGCATGGCCCTCTATCGCGCGCGGCATCGTCCGCCGGAGGTCAAGTATATGCAGCTGACGGATTTCACGGATTCGGCGGTTGCACCAACGTTGTCACCGGATGGACACATGGTGGCATTTATCCGCGGCAGCGATGCGTTTCTCACGTCCGACCAAATTTACGTGAAGATACTGCCGAACGGAGAAGCCAAACCGGTGACGGACGACGAGCGGCAGAAATACGGGCTGGCATTCTCGCCGGATGGGTCGGAGATTGCGTACACGGTACTGGAGGGTTCCGAGTTCTCCACGTACGAGGTGTCAGCGTTGGGAGGCGAGCCTCACCTCCTTTTGCGGAACGCCGCGGGGCTGGTGTGGCTGGACGCGCAGCGGCTGCTCTTTTCCCAGATTCCGCCAGGTCAGGGGATCCATATGGGGGTGGTTACGGCGACGGCGACCCGCGCGGGCCTGCGCGAGATTTATTTTCCCGCGCATGAGCGCAGCATGGCCCATTACTCTTTTCCATCGCCGGATCGCCGCCGGGCATTGGTGGTAGAGATGAACGGGAATGGCGATTGGGCGCCGTGCCGGCTGGTCGATCTGGATGGGCAGAGCCAGCCGAGGACGGTTGGACCGATGGGTGGGTGCACCTCCGCGGGGTGGTCGCCGGATGGCGGCTGGATGTATTTCTCTGCCGCGGTGGAAGGACGGAGCCACATCTGGCGGCAGCATTTTCCGGAAGGAGTGCCGGAGCAAATCACCTTTGGGCCGACAGAAGAAGATGGAGTCGCGGTGGAGGCTAAGGGACGGGCATTGATCACCTCGGTGGGAGTGCATGAGAGCGCCATCTGGATTCACGATGGGAGCGGGGAGCGGTCGCTCTCTTCGGAGGGTGAAGTGGCCGGCAATCTGTCTACCACTTTTAGCCCGGATGCCGGCGTCCTTTATTACCTTCTGCGGCGTGGGGAGGGTCCGGGCACGGAACTGTGGCGCACGCTGGTGGACTCGGGGAAAAGCGAGGCGGTCTTCTCTGGAATTCCAATCACTGCCTTCGATCTGTCGCCGGATGGCAAAGAGGTGGTGTATACAACCGCTACCTCGGAGGGATCGACGCAATTGTGGCTGGCGCCGGTGGACCGAAGCTCACCCGCTACGAAAGTGGAGGTTACCGGTGCACGGTCACCCCATTTTGGCGCGCGCGGGCTGATACTGTTCCAACGGATGGAGGGAAACACGAACTACCTGGAACAGATCAGTCTGGACGGGTCGCACCGCTCGAAGGTGTTCCCATATCCTATCCTGGATTTCCTGGGCGTTTCGCCGAGCCGGCGGTGGGTAACGGCCGCAGTTGCGGATTCCAGGACGGCAGAACGGGATCTTCCCGCGATCATGGCAATTCCGCTGGACGGCGGAGCCCCGCGGCGCATTTGCGCGAGCTACTGCATTCCGAAGTGGTCGACGGACGGGAAGTTCCTGTTCGTTGGGGTAGAGAAGTCGTCACGGACCAGCCCAGGGCGAAGCTTGGCGATTCCTTTGGGACCGGGGGAAAGCCTGCCGGATCTTCCCGCGGCAGGGATTGCGCCGCTGGCCGAAGCGAGCGTAGTCCAGGGAGCGCAATCGGTTCGCCGCGGAGAGCTGGTGCCTGGCAAGGACCCCGAGCACTATGCCTGGGTGAACACCACCGTTCACCGGAACCTGTACCGCATTTCGCTTCCCTGAGCGCTTCCTGGATGGATTGGCGGGATGCGGGCTTTCATCTGGGCCAGAGTGGCACCGACCTCGCTCCTGGACAGCCGGCAATGTGGTTCTCATCTGCTGACAACAGCCCAAAGCAGGTTTCGAAGCCGCTGCTGTTGATCGGTCCCGAAAAACGCCCATCCCACACCGATCTCGCCCAAAACTTTCCCCCGCACGGTTTTGCATAGTTTTTCCCCCTCCCGGCGCGTACTGTTCCCTGCCCTATTGCAGGATCGGAATCCCGGCAATCCGCTGCTGCCACTCGGCCGAGGTCCTGCGATGCGACGGGGCTCGGGTTCTATGCCACAGCGCGCTCACGGCCGGACGGCAAGCTCTTCGTGGAGGCTTTTGACTTCACTGACGGGCGCATTTCGATTCTGCTTTTCAAGCCGAGGCGAGCCGCGTAGTAAAGCAACCTCTCAATGCTCACCTTACCGATTCTTCCATTCATCAGGTTACTGACGTTGGGTTGATATTCGTCCAGCAGGTCCACAAGCTGCCTCTGCGTGAGGCCGCGCCGGTCGATCTCGGCAAGAATCGCTTCCATGACCGTTGCTTTCACCTTTAAAGCCGCCGCCTCGGCACGGGAAAAGCCCAGGTCGTCGAGCACGTCGCCCTTTGTGATGTGTGCCGGTTTGCTCATGTTGTGACACCTCCTTTGAGCTGAATTCCTCCGCTCACCTATTCCCTTCTGCCCGTAATCTCTGCTGCACTTCGCCTAACCTGGCTTTGGCTGTTGCGATGTCCCGCCTGGCCGTCTTCCTGCTGTCTTTTTCGAAGCAATGCAGTACATGAATCACGTTCTTGATCCGCGCCAAATACATCACCCTGTACCAAGTGCGCGCATCGCCGTCCTTCAGTTCCCCTACGCCTCTGCCGACGGAAGGCATTGGACGGTGTTCGCATCGCGGAAGGCGTCCGTTCTGTATCTGCCGCAAGGAGAACCCAAGGGTTGACTTGATCTCAGCCGGAAAATTGCTCAGGGCGTCTTTTGAGTCGCCTTCCCATGCAATGGTTGCCGGAGCCGGATCACGAAGCTCGTCCATACCCCGCATTATATAACATGTTATATGGATGCGCCATTTGTCACTGCAGGATCGGAATGCCCGCAATGCGCTGCTGCCATTCCGCCGGGCCGGTCTCGTGCACGCTAGTTCCCTTCGCATCCACGGCCACGGTGACGGGCAGGTCGCGCACGTCGAACTCGTAGATGGCTTCCGCGCCCAGGTACTTGAGGGCTGCGAGGCGCGAGTTGCGAATGGCCGGTTATGGTTTCACCACCACGGCGAGTTGATGCGGAGGAATCGTGAGCTGGACGGGCAGGGTTGCGGTTCGGTCGGCATGGAACGGCGTTGCAATCTGCACCTTCCCTGAGAGTCCGTCGAAGCTTACGGACACCGTTTGCGGCGTGGTATCGAAGTTCACCACCACGCACGCCTCTCCGCTCTTGCCAGCCTGCAACGGCTTGAATACGGAGTAGCGAATACTCGCGCCGCCATGAACGGTCGCGCCCGTGGTGTCGTTGAATCGCCCGAGGAAGAGCAGGTCCGCGTACTGCTTGCGAATCCTGATCAACTCGCTCACGTATTGCGCCAACGGGCGTGTCAGCGGCTCATCGACCGACGCGGTGTAGTGGCGCGGCGCCAGATCCCACACCAATCCGTAGCGCATGCCATTGTTCATTCCGTTATAGTCGCCAGGCGTTGTGGCGAAGATGGTCGCGGTCCACTCCGGGAAGGTGTATTTCAAAACCGGCGATCCCATATCGATTGCGCCCATGCGCATGTACGAAACATCGACATAAGGAAGCGCGCGGTCGGACCAAACTTCGCCGGCCAGGGAGAATCCGGGATTGATGGCACGCGCCGCGGGAAGCAGCTCTTTAAATGTATCCATGATGCCCGCGAAGAGCGATTTATCAGGAGAGACGGGAAGCTGCTTGTTGAAGTCGAGCATGTATGAACCGTTCGACTTGTCCATCTGGAAACCATCAGCCCCGTCGCGCACGAGCTGGAGGTACTCGTCCATCTCCATCTTCCTGAATTCGGGATGGGCAGGACTCACCAGCGTCATCATCGACGGCGTAAGGCCGGCGCGCGCGCTGATGGTGCCTTCTCCCCATCCGAACAAGGGCCGGTCCGTCGCCCAGCGGCCCTCGACTGCATATTGCTTGAGCTGATTCTGAAAAAGCGGCGTAGCGGTGTCCGCAACGTCGATGTTGGTAAAGATCAGCGGATGAACTCCCAGGTCGCGCATTTTAGCCAGCGCATCGCGAAACTCCTCCGGCGTTCCCAGCCGCGGATCGGGAGTGTATTGCGGATACCCGCGATCGATGCCACCGATATCCCAGCCCAGAATCTCGAAGGTCGTGATCCCGTATTTCTTGGCGTCGGCGGCGAGTTGCGGCAGCTCATTGAAGCGATGCGAAACCACGTCTTCGCCGTTGAACAGGATGATGGACTGCCAAGCATTTTCCTTGCGCAGCCAATCCGGCTGGCGGCGCATTGTGAAGTAACGATCGAACCATGCACGATAAATGCCGCTGGCCTGGTGCCAATCTCCCTTGTGCACCTCAAGCGCCACTGGCCCCGAGGTAAACGTTCCGTTGCTCACGTACGGCAGGTTCACCCAGCCCATGGTGAGACCGATGGGCTCGCCCACGGGTAGCTCGGAGGGGGCGGGCCAGTTGTCTTTGGTTTCGGCGCCATTTGCAAAGGGGCGAAGCTCCACATCCAGCAGCATCAGCCGCGTCTCGGGATCCTGGTTGGCGTAGTAATACCCGATTCCCTCCTTGGAATTGTAGACATCGATCCAGCCCATCGACATGGCTCCCGGATACGTGAACGTCATCGCGTCATAGGGAGTACCAAAATTGCCGCCGCCTCCAAAGAAGCCCGGACGGAAGCGCGTAAACAGGACGGGGGACATGTTGTCCATGCCTGCGGGAACCATCGACTGGGTATCGAGCCGATCGCCAATGCCTTTTTGCCCGCCGATGATTCCGTACATCACCTCTGCCAGCTCGCGGTCCGTGGAGTTGTCGACCGCGATCGAGAAATGCAGCTGCCCCCCGGCGCCCGGAGTCTCGACAGCCTCGATCCGGTAGCGCACTTTGACCGGAAGAGTCTCGCGATCGTTGTGCAGCGCGTCGTAGGTGCACACGACTCCGTCAGGGATCGCGTCGATTTGCTTGACCTTCTGATCGCGGCTGTTGAAGTAGTTTGCCTGGTAGTTCTTCTGCGGGATGAGAATACGAAAATTCTCGCCGAGGCGAGGTTCGCCGATGACCTCGAGTTCGGGACTCTTCCAGTGCAGCCCGATCAAGTCGCAAGTCTCTTCCGAGACGCGGAGCGTGGCCACGGGAGTAGCGATGGTGCGAATTTGCGCTGAGGCGGAAAGCGCGCACACAGAAACTACAACCGCGGCAAGGAAATGGATGGAAGTTTTCAACGTGTGCTCGCTCCTGCTCTCTAGAGCAATGTGATTTTTGTAAGCCAGTCCTGACTTTATCAATCGATGCGATGCCTCTCGAAGGACCGAAGAGAACACGGGCTGGCTCAACTGCAGCAGCCGCGTGAATCGCGCACAACTTCAAGCCGATCACAGATAGTTGTTTTCTGTTCCCTGTTCCCTGTTCCCTGTTCCCTGTTGCCTGTTCCCTGCTTTGGTCACTGCAGGATCGGAATGCCGGCGATGCGCCGCTGCCATTCCGCCGGGCCGGTCTCGTGCACGCTGGTGCCCTTCGAATCGACGGCCACCGTGACAGGCATGTCCTTGACATCGAACTCGTAGATGGCCTCCATGCCCAGGTCCTCGAAGGCCAGCAGGCGCGAGCCGCGAATGGCCTTCGAGACCAGATACGCCGCGCCGCCGACGGCCATCAGGTAGACCGCACGGTATTCGCGGATCGCATCCACCGCTTCGGGTCCGCGCTCGGCCTTGCCCACCATCCCGAGCAGGCCGGTTTCAGCGAGCATCTGGCGCGTGAACTTGTCCATGCGCGTGGCTGTGGTTGGGCCCGCGGGGCCGACGACCTCGTCGCGCACCGGGTCCACCGGGCCGACATAGTAGATGAAGCGATTGCGGAAATCGACGGGCAGCTTCTCGCCGCGCTTGAGCATGTCGGTGAGGCGCTTGTGCGCTGCGTCGCGGCCGGTCAGAAGCTTGCCGCTGAGCAGGAGCACTTCGCCCGGCTTCCATGTTGCGGCTTCTTCGCGCGTCACCGTGTCGAGGTTCACGCGCCGCGCGCCGCTCACGTCATAGGTCAGTTTTGGCCAGTCTTCGAGCGACGGCGGATCGAGAAACACCGGGCCCGAACCGTCGAGCACAAAATGTGCGTGGCGCATGGCCGCACAGTTGGGGATCATGGCCACAGGCAGGTTGGCCGCGTGCGTCGGATAGTCGAGCACCTTCACGTCGAGAACCGTCGTCAACCCGCCCAGTCCCTGCGCGCCAATGCCCAGCCGGTTCACTTTGTCGTAAAGCTCGAGGCGCAGTTTCTCGGCCGTGGTTTTCGCGCCACGCGCCTCGAGGTCCTGAATATCGATGGGGTCCATGAGCGATTGCTTGGCCAGCAACATCGCTTTCTCTGAGGTCCCGCCGATGCCGATGCCGAGAATGCCCGGCGGGCACCAGCCTGCACCCATGGTGGGCACCGTCTTCAACACCCAATCCACCACCGAGTCCGAGGGATTGAGCATGGTGAACTTCGACTTGGCCTCCGAGCCTCCGCCCTTGGCCGCGACGGTGACCTCAACCGTCGCACCGCGCACCAGGTCGACGGTGACCACGGCCGGCGTGTTGTCACGGGTGTTGGTGCGCGCGCCTGCGGGATCGGCCAGGACGCTGGCTCGCAATGTATTGTCGGGATCGAGATAGGCGCGCCGGACGCCTTCGTCGACCATCCCCTGCAGGTCTTTGGGTTCTTCGCCGGGGCCGGGCTCGAAGCGCACGTCCATGCCCAGCTTCACGAAGGCATTCACGATGCCCGTGTCCTGGCAGATGGGCCGGTGGCCCTCGGCGCACATGCGGCTGTTGATGAGGATCTGCGCCATGGCGTCGCGCGCTGCCGGCGACTGCTCGCGCGCGTAGGCCTGGGCCAGCGACGTGATGTAATCCACCGGGTGGTAGTAGCTGATGTACTGCAGCGCGCCTTGAACGCTCGAGATGAAATCTTCCTGCCGGATGACGGTCATGCTCAGGGAAGCTCCTCGCCTTCAAGACTAATGGACGGGTGGCTCTCCTGTCCCGGTGCGCGAGGCGGGTGGTCGGTGATCAGGGTCAGGGGTCAGGGGTCGGGTTGCAGGTGTCAGTGGAGAGTGCGAGTGTGAGTGTGCGTTGATCTGTCCCGCACACCCACACTCACACTCACACTCGTGATCAGGCTCAGACGTGCATCTCACGCCGCGTGCCACGACACGCATCGGAGGGCGCGCTCAACTGCTGGCGCAGGCTGCCGGCCAGGTCCGCCACCATGCGCAGCCGGTCAGCCACGGCGGCGGGCACTCCGCTCCCGTTCAACGCCAGTTGCGAGTGCAATAGCAGGCCTGCCACGGTCGTCTTCAACTCCGTCTCGATGGCCGCCGCGGCGGCCCGGCGCGCCAGCGACTGCTCGCGCTCGCGGCGGTTGAGCGCCGCGCGAATCTCGCGGATCAGCCGCGCCGCTCCCGAGATGGCGAAGTTGATCTGCATGGGGATGGCCAGGCCGGCGCTTTCGCAGATCTTCTCTGCGGCCGCGGGATCGCACTCGGCCAGGGATTCGTCGATCACCAGGGCCAGAAACTCGCGGCGCCGCAACGCGGCCAGCGCCGCCCGGCGTCCCTCTGCCACCTCGACCTCCAGCCCCAACTGCTCGCCCACCACGGCGGCGCAGTTGCGGGCGCCTTCGATTCCCGTCACCATCAGAATGCTCATATTCCAGCTCCTAGCTGCTAGCTTCTAGCTCCTAGCTTCAATTTTCCCGGTTTTGACATCCAGCTGCTTGGGCCGCTCCCAACCTTGATTGCCTGAGTTCTGCTGAAGGATCGCAAACGTGCGTCATGGGCAGGAACAAGCTAGAGGCTAGAAGCTAGCAGCTAGAGGCTGTCTTTATTCCTCGTGCAGCGGGTCGGCGATGCCGTACTCCTTCAATTTGCGATAGAGCGTGGTCTTGCCAATGCCCAGGAGTTTGGCGGCCTGCAGCTTGTCGCCGTTCAGGGTGCGGATTGCCCCCAGAATGGCCTCGCGTTCCAGCTCGGCCAGGGTCTTCAGCTCCGGCGCGCCGGCTGCCGTCGGGCCTTCGCCCGCGGCCGCGGCCGCGCGCCGCGCTTCAAGACCTTTCTGCTGCAGCTGTGTGGGCAGGTCGCCCAGGTGCAGCACCGGCCCGGAGGAGAGCGCACAGGCTCGCTCGATGGAGTTTTCGAGCTCGCGCAC
>Ga0371490_1001305_pt1 | contig 13233 bp, 10 predicted proteins | sample MB2SIPfraction_FD_207959 | JGI IMG/M metagenome (GOLD analysis project Ga0371490, IMG submission 207959) | Lab enriched peat soil microbial communities from McLean, Ithaca, NY, United States - MB28FN SIP fraction | ecosystem: Environmental > Terrestrial > Soil > Wetlands > Peat | place: USA... | reverse complement strand
AACCGTCGTGATGGGACATCTGCTCCACCTTCCTTCCTTCGTGGGCCTGCTCGTCGGATTAGCACTTTGCCTCGGAATTCGTCTGCTGGCGATCCTGCGCGGCTGGCATCTTCCGATAGCCACGCCATCGCAGTGACGTTTGTGCGAACGTGGAAAGCCTGCGCACAATCTTCCACCGCGTGGAGATAGCTTCAGCGCGGGGAATTCACGGCATGTGGCGAAGGGCGCGGTCCGCTCGCGCGCAGCAGGTTCAACTCCAGATGAACGCGATGGGCTTTTCGATCTCCGGGTGCAGGCTCTGGTGAACCGGGCAGGTGTGAGCGGCGCGCTCCAGCTTGAGCCGGTCCTCGGCGCTCACCTGGGTGGGCACGTGGATGGTGACCGCCAGACGGCTGATGCGACGCACCGGAGCCGAGGCCATCTCCTTTTGCACCGTCGCGGTGGTACCGGTGAGGTCGAGGCCGTGGTTGCGCGCAAAGATGCCCAGGATGGTCAGAATGCAGGCGCCCAATCCAGTAGCCACCAGATCGGTAGGCGAAAAACTTTCGCCGCGGCCCTGATTGTCCTTGGGGGCGTCAGTGGCCAGAACGGTTCCGGAGGGCTCGTGGACAGCGCGGCAGTGCAGATCGCCTTCGTAAGCAAGTTGGATGGAAACCATGGTTGCTCCTCGTTTGCAGTCTACCTGCAGCGGGGATGCCTTCCAACAACTCAGTACGCGGGGCGAAAAGAGCGACGGTGCGGACCGAAGCCCGCACCGTCCTTGTTCCAGCTCCTCTTCATTCTTCCCGCGCTTGGCGCTTGCCCATGCCTGGCACCTCACTTGGAGGGGGCAGGGCAGGCTGCCGCACGCAATGCCCTACAGCGCCTTCTTGTAGAGGGCGCGAACGTCGTCTGCGGTCAGCTCACGCGGGTTGCCGGGGGTGCAGGGGTCGGCCAATGCCGGCGCAATCCACGACTCGATATCGCTCTCCTTCACGCCGAGCTGCGCGAAGCCGGAAGGAATGCGCACCCGGGCGCTCAGCGCGCGGATGGCGTCCAGAGCAGCGAGCGAGGCCTTCTCTTCGCTCAGGCCGCGGGTGTCTACCCCCATGGCTTCGGCAATGCGCGCAAAGCGGTTTACGGCGGCGGGACGGTTGAACTCTTCCACCACCGGCAGCAGGATGGCGTTGCAGACGCCGTGGGGCAGGTTGTGGGTGGCTCCGGGCTGGTGCGCCAGCGAGTGTACGCAGCCCAAACCGGCGGAGTTGAAGGCCATGCCGGCAAGATACTGGCCGTGGGCCATCATCTCGCGGGCTTCCAGGTCCTGGCCGTTGTCGAAGGCGCGGGGCAGCCACCGGGAAATGATGCGGATGGATTCCAGCGCCGAGTGGTCGGTGAGCGGGTGCGCGCCGCGGCTCACATAGGCTTCAACGGCATGGGTCAAAGCATCCATGCCGGTGGCGGCGGTAGTTCCGGCAGGCATGGAGGCCAGCGCAGCAGGGTCGTTGACGGCAATGTCGGGGATGATGGCCGGCGAGATGATGACCATCTTGACATGGCGCTGGAGGTCGGTGATGACGGCGTTCGAGGTGACCTCAGCCGCGGTGCCGCTGGTGGTGGCAATGGCGATCAGGAATGCGCCGGGCTTCACATCCAGGTGGACGCCCTCGTAGACGTTGATGGGGCCGGGGTTGGCGGAGAGGATGCGGACGGCCTTGGCTGTGTCAATCACCGAGCCGCCGCCGAGGGCGACAAGGGCGTCCGGCATGGCTGCCTGGAACTGTGCAAAGGCCTTTTCGACGGTAAGGGTGGTGGGGTTGGGTTCGATGGCTGAGAAGACGGTGACGGCTATGTCGTTCTGTGAAAGCAGGTTCTGGACCAGCTCAGCGGCCGGGAGCTGGAGCAGGATCTCGTCGGTGAGCAGCAGAACGGATTTTGCGCCTTGCTGGACGAGAGCTGCGACAGCATCATGAATGGCGTTGGAGCCGGAGATGGCAATGCGGGGCAGAGCTAAAGTAAATGACATATTGTTTGTCCTTTGAAATTTACTGAGCGCACGATGGCGCGGAAGAATGTCGGTAACTGGAACTATTCTCGCGCGATCAGGTCAGAACAGGATGTGACGTACGCACATTGGATGTGGGGGGCTTTGCGGGGGCTTCCGGATCGGCACACTTCATTCCCGGGTCCCCAACGGTAAGGGCCCCGGGGCACCAGGCGTTCCCAAGCCAAGAAAAGCCGAGCCTGAGGCCCGGCTTTCTCTCTCCGGTTGGAAGCTCTCAAGCCCGAGGCTGGGAACCAAGGCGGTTCAGCCTGCTTGCGAGCAAAGCGAGCATTTGCTCCATGCAATGGCGCACCGCAGGTGCTAGGAGCCAGCTTTTTTTTCGATCTTCGCCCAGGAATCCTTCAGCGGCAGGGTGCGATTGAACACCTTCTTTGCCTCGGTTGAATCCGGGTCCAGGCAGAAGTAGCCTACGCGCTCGAACTGATACGGAGTGCCGAGCTTCGCCTCCGCCAGCGAGGGCTCCAGCTTGGCGTCCGGAATCACTTCCAGCGAGTTCGGGTTGAGGTTGTCCAGATAGCTTCCGCCCTCGGGGTAATCGCCCGGATTGGGATTCGAGAAGAGCTTGTCGTAGACGCGCACTTCAGCCGAAAGCGCGTGCGCGCAGCTGACCCAGTGAATGGTGGACTTCACCTTGCGGCCATCCGGTGAGTTGCCGCCCTTCGAGGCCGGATCGTAGGTGCAATGGACCTCAACGATGTTGCCCGCGGCGTCCTTGACCACACTCTGCGCGGTCACAAAGAAGGCGTTGCGCAACCGCACTTCTTTGCCCGGAGAAAGCCGGTAGTACTTGGGCGGAGGCACTTCGCGGAAGTCGTCTTGCTCGATATAGATTTCGCGGCCGAAGGGCACCTGACGGGTCCCCGCGTTCACGTCCTCGGGGTTGTTGGCAACCTCGCAATACTCCGTGTGGCCCTCGGGGTAGTTGGTGATGACCAGCTTGAGTGGTCGCAGAACAGCCATGGCGCGCAGAGCGCGGTGGTTGAGGTCGCCGCGCTGGAAGTGCTCCAGCATCTCAATGTCCGTCGAGCCGTTGGTGCGCGAGGCGCCCACCTGGGCAACGAAGGTGCGCAGGGCCTCAGGCGTAAAGCCGCGGCGGCGGATGCCGCTGAGGGTGGGCATGCGCGGATCGTCCCATCCGGAGACGTACTTTTCCTGCACCAGCTGCAGCAGCTTGCGCTTGGAAAGCAGGGTGTAGGTCAGGTTCAGGCGGTCGAACTCAAACTGCTGCGAAGGGAAGATGCCCAACTGCTCGATGTACCAGCGGTAGAGCGGCTGATGGTCGGTGAACTCCAGCGTACACATGGAGTGGGTGATGTTCTCGATGGAGTCCGACTGGCCGTGCGCGTAGTCGTACATGGGGTAGATGCACCACTTCGCGCCGGTGCGATGATGCTCGGCATGGAGGATGCGGTACATCACCGGGTCGCGCATATTCAAATTTGGCGAGGCCATGTCGATCTTGGCCCTCAGCACGCGGGAGCCATCCGGGAACTCGCCGTTCTTCATGCGCACAAAGAGGTCGAGATTCTCCTCCACCGAGCGATTGCGGTAGGGGCTCTCCTTGCCGGGCTCGGTGAGCGAGCCACGATGCTGGCGGATCTCTTCGGCCGTAAGGTCGTCAACGTAGGCCTTGCCGGCGCGGATGAGCTTCAGCGCCCACTCGTAGAGCTGGTCAAAGTAGTCCGAGGCGTAGCAGAGCCGGTCCCACTCAAAGCCGAGCCAGCGCACGTCGGCCATGATGGAGTCCACGTACTCCTGCTCTTCCTTTTCAGGATTGGTGTCGTCGAAGCGCAGGTTTGTCTTTCCCCCGAATTCATCCGCGAGACCAAAATCAATGCAAATTGCCTTGGCGTGACCGATGTGGAGGTAGCCATTGGGCTCGGGGGGGAAACGCGTCTGGATGACTGCGTCGCCGTAGGTCTTGTTCTCAACGTCCGAGGCGATCTGATCGCGAAGGAAGTTGTTGAGCTTGAGCGTTTCCGTGGTTTCCGAGATGGGTTCCGTCATGGCTAGCATTCCTTGGTGCGGTTCGAGGGGATCTCCCTCAGGGGCTAAAGCGCCAGTTGTGATTTCTGCTTGTTGTACGGGCTGAAGCTCGTACCCTTCAAAAGATCCTGCTGTGGCGCTCCCAAAAAGTGTACGCCGTCAGCCCAGGGTTGCAAGGTGGTCGATGGCCTTCCGGATGCGGCTCAGGCACAGCTCCTTGCCCAGTACGGCCATGGTTTCGAAGAGCGGCGGCGCATTTTTGCGGCCGCACACAGCCACGCGAATGGGTTGGAACATGGGGCCGGCCTTCAGACCCAGATGCGTAGCGGCCGCGCGCAGTGCCTCGTTCAGCGGGTCGTGCGCAAACTCGACGCCGGGCAGCACTTCCAGTGCGTACTCCAGGACGCGACGGGCCAGGGCCGCATCGCCGCCTTTGGGCGGAATCAACTCTGCCGCGTCGTAGGGGGCAAGCTCGGGCAGGAAGAAGAAGTCGGCTGCCGCAGGAGCCTGGCCGAGCAGCTCAATGCGCTCCCGGATCAGCGGAGCCACTTCCAGCAGCTTGGCCGGCGAGGCAGTGAGGCCGGCCGGGGCAAAGAAGGGCTCAATCTCGTGGGCCAGTTGCTCAACTGGCAGGGCGCGCAGGTGCTCGGCGTTCAGCCACACGGATTTGGCGTCGAAGGGCGACTCCTCGGTGAAGTTCACCACGGCGTTGGCGCGGTTGACGTTCTCCAGAGTGAACAGATCCTTGATCTCGTCGATCGGCAGGAATTCGCGGTCGTTCTTCGGCGACCAGCCCAGCAGGCACAGGAAGTTGATGAAGGCCTGGGGCAGAAAACCTGCGTCGCGATAGGTGGTGACGCTGACCACCGGGCCGTGCTTGCGCTTTGATAGCTTGGCGCCGTCCGGGGCGACAAGCAAGGGCAGGTGGGCAAACTTCGGCGCCTCGGCTCCGAGGCCTTCAAAGATGAGCAGGTGCTTGAAGGTGTTGGTCAGGTGGTCCTGGCCGCGAATGATCTGGGTAATGCGCAGATCTGCGTCGTCAAAGCAGCTGGCCAGATGGTAGGTGGGGTTGCCATCGGAGCGGAGCAGGGCAAAGTCCTCTACCTCGTCGGCAGCCTTGGACTGCTCGCCGTAGACCGAGTCCACAAAATGCAAAATGCGGCCCTGGTTGCGGGGAACGCGATAGCGGAGGGCAAAGGGCTCTCCTGCAGCCGCGCGGCGGTCGCTCTCCTCCGGGCTCAGCTCACGCATCCCGGGATTGAAGAGCCATGCGCCCTGCGCACCGGACTGGTTGTCGTCGCCGGCGTGGGCAGGGGTGAAGTCGCGATACGCCAGACCCTTGTCGAAGATGGTTTGGGCGGCCTTGCGGTGCAGTTCCAGGCGCTCGGACTGCTTGTACTCCTCGTCCCAGGTAAGGCCAAGCCAGCGCAGACCCTCGAAGATGGATTGCACGCTGGCGTCGGAGTTGCGCTCGGTGTCGGTATCGTCCAGGCGCAGCACCATGACGCCCTGATTGTGGCGGGCGTAGAGCCAGTTGAAGATGAAGGTGCGGGCAGAGCCCACATGCAGGTAACCGGTGGGCGACGGAGCAAAACGGACGCGGGGAGTAATGGCTGAAGAGTCTGACATCGTGTTGGTATCCACCTTCGATGCTAGCACTTTCAGCTCTCCGTCTTCAGCTCTTGGCTACCAGCGGAGACCCCTGGCGCAGCGGGAGCGTTCCAAGCGGCAGAGAAGCGCGCCCCTGAAACCTGAATGGTTCAGGCGGGATGAAGGAGGGCGGACATTCCGCTCTCCACGCTCTAGCGTTCGAGGGTGAGGGCGATCTCGTGGGTGGGGATGGCGCCTTCGCGGACAATCTCCCAGCGACTGGAGCCGAGCGAGAGATCGATGATGGTGGTGGGCAGGGCGCGAGCCGTGGGGCCACCGTCGACGATCAGCGGAATGCGGTCGCCGATCTGGTCGCGAACGGCAGCGGCGTGGGTGCACTCCAGGGCTCCCTGAAGATTGGCGGAGGTGGCCGTAACGGGCAGGCCGAAACGCTCCACAACAGCGCGGGCAATGGCGGCGTCGGGGACGCGAAGGGCAACGTTGCCGGTGTTGGCCGTGGAGCGCAGGGGCAGCTTGGTGCCGGCGCGGACAATAATCGTCAACGGGCCCGGCCAGAACTTTTCCGCCAGCTTGTCCAGACGGGCGTCGGTGTCGCGGGCCAGCGTATAAGCCTGATTGATCGAGGCGATGAGTAGGGAGAGCGGCTTCTGCTTCTGGCGGGTCTTGATCTGGTAGATGCGCTCTACGGCCTGGAGATTGACGGGGTCAACGGCCAGACCATAGAAGGTATCGGTGGGCAGAGCTACAACATCTCCCTTGCGGAGGCACGAGACGACGTAATCGATCCGGTCCGGTTGGGGTTCGTCGGGATGGACGCGCAAAATTTCCGCGGACAAAAGCACCTGCCTTGCGTGCCGGAAAAGAGGACGCTCTAGATTCGGAAACTATCACAGGGCAGGCATGGGTGCAAGTCGGAAGGGGCTGGGTGGTGAGTAGGGGTTCCAAGGGAAGCAATCAGAGAGCAAAGGGCTTAGAATCGGCAAAGACGTGAGGAAATGGAAAGGATCGCGCCTTGCTGAACCTGCGCACCATTGAAAGCCGGCAGAATCCGCGCCTGAAGGAGCTGCGCCGGCTGCTGGCCGCGCCGGGCCGGGAGCTGGCTGCTGTGGAGGGGCCAAATCTGGTCGAGGAGGCCGTGCGCGCCGGGCTCCAGGTGCGAGCAGTCTTTGCTGCGCCGGGCGCAGAGGCGTTTCTGGCCGGATTGGCACTGGACGCTGAGACCGAGTTTTTCCTGGTTCCGCGCGAGGTTCTGGCCCAGGCCCTGGCCACAGAGAATCCGCAGCCGATTGCCGCGGCGGTGGAACCGCCAGCATGGAGCTGGGCGGATCTGCTGGGCGGCAAGAACCCGCTGATTGTGGTGCTGGCAGGCTTGCAGGACCCGGGCAACCTGGGGACGATCCTACGCTCGGCCGAAGCCTTCGGAGCAAGCGGATTGGTCTGTTTGCCGGGAACGGTAAGTGCGTGGAATCCGAAGGCCGTGCGGGCCTCGGCCGGATCGCTCTTCCGCCTGCCGGTTGTGTCTGCGTCCGTCGAGGAGGCGTTCACCAGGCTGGAAGAGGCTGGCGTGAAGGTGTGGACGACGGCAGTGCGGGATGCATGCCCCGCGCAGCAGGCGGCTCTGGCTGTTCCGGCGGCGGTTGTCATCGGTAATGAGGGCAACGGAGTTTCTCCGGAAGTGGCCGAGCTGGCCAACGCGGCGCTGACCATTCCGTGCCCGGGGCCGGTGGAGAGCCTGAACGCAGCCATTGCGGCCAGCATTCTGCTCTATGAGGCGTCGAGCCAGCGGGCCGGAAAGGGAGCCAGGCGATGAGCTTGTTTGACCAGGATGCGCCCGAGCACAGGAACAACGGGAAAGCGCTGCCCACCGCAGGAGCGCCGTTGGCCGAACGGATGCGGCCGCGGACGCTGGACCAGGTGGCCGGCCAGCAGCATCTGGTGGGGCCGGGCAAGCCCTTGCGCATCCAGATCGAGCGCGACGATTCGAGTTCGATGATCTTCTGGGGGCCTCCGGGAGTGGGCAAAACCACGCTCGCCAAGATTGTGGCCGAGACCACCCAAGCCAACTTCATCGAGTTCTCCGCCGTGGTGGCCGGGATCAAGGAGATCAAGCAGGTAATGGTGGACGCGGCGCGCGCGGCGGAGATGCATGCCCGCACCATCCTGTTCATCGATGAGATTCATCGCTTCAACAAGGCCCAGCAGGATGCCTTTCTGCCCTATGTGGAGCGGGGCTCGATCCGGCTGATCGGCGCGACCACCGAGAACCCATCGTTTGAGATCAACTCGGCCTTGCTCTCGCGCTGCCGCGTGTATGTGCTGGAGCAGCTGGGAGAGCAGGAGCTGATCGACCTGCTGCGGCGGGCGCTGGAGGACACGGAGCGCGGGCTGGGTACGCTGGAATTGACGGCCGAAGACGTAGCGCTGGAGATGATGGCCAGCTACTCGAATGGGGATTGCCGCTCGGCCTACAACACGTTGGAGGTTGCAGCCGGACTGGCGCGGGCCACGGGACAGCAGATTACGAAGGAAGTGGCCGCCGAAGCCGTGCAGCAGCGGGTGCTGCAGTACGACAAGGCGGGCGAGGAGCACTACAACCTGATCTCGGCCCTGCACAAGAGCGTGCGCAACTCCGATCCGGACGCGGCGCTCTACTGGCTGGGCAGGATGTTTGCCGCCGGCGAAGACCCGCTCTATCTGGCGCGCCGGATTGTCCGCATGGCGGTGGAAGACATCGGGCTGGCGGCGCCGGAGGCGATGAATCTGTGCCTTTCCGCCCGCCAGGCCATGGAATTTCTGGGCTCGCCCGAGGGCGACCTGGCGCTGGCCGAGGCCGTGGTGTACCTCTGCCTGGCGCCCAAGTCGAATGCCGTCTACACCGCCTACGGCAAGGTGCTGGCCGACATTGAGCAGACCCGCCAGGAGCCGGTTCCGCTGCACCTGCGCAATGCCCCCACCAAGCTGATGGAGCAGCTGGGCTACGCCAAAGGCTACCGCTACGCCCACGACGAAGAGGGCAAGGTGGCGAATATGGATTGCCTGCCCGATGCCCTGCGGGGCCGGGTCTACTACCAGCCGACCCAGGAGGGCCGCGAAAAACAGCTCGCAGCGCGCATGGAAGAGATTCGGCGGATCAAGGCAAACAAGCGATAAATGCCGGGTGCCCCATCCTCGGCGCGTCTTTGTTTTTGCGCCTAAAGCAAAATCCGAGTTGCTGTCCCCAGAGGCTATCCTCTCAAGTGGCTTTTTCCTCAAGAAAAAGCCACCTTCATCTCGCTCTCCAAGGGCACGATCACTCGGATTTTGCTCTAGGGTGGGACCGAACCGACTCCATTTTCCATGCAGATACGGTGAAGATGCTCTGAACTCGCTTGCAGCCTAGACTCGCCCAGGCCAAGTTTGAGGATTGTCCAATCTTGAGACACCTTTCCTGGCCCGTTTCCTGCATGTATTCCAATCGAGCGGAAACTGAACGATCCCGCCCACTTCATCTGTGGGAGAGACCACTTGGAGCAGGGAAACCTGGCAGTGAACTATGCCGCACGCTTCGTGTGCATTGGCGGCGAGTGTGAGGATACGTGTTGCGCAGGCTGGACGGTGCCGGTGGACCGGCTGGCGCTGGAGCGCTTCAGCCAACTGCCGGAGAGCCGGTTGAAGCAGGACTTGCAAGCGGCGATTGAGCCCAAACAGCCGCCAAGCCCGCACCTGGCCGTGATCCGGATGAACAGCGAACATCGCTGCCCGCTGCAGGATGCTGCGGGATTGTGCCGGGTACATGCGCAGCTGGGTGGAGATGCCCTGCCGGAGACCTGCCGCCAGTATCCACGCTACACGCAGACCATCAACGGACGAACCGAAACCGCGCTGGCGCTGAGCTGCCCGGAGGCGGTGCGGCTGGTGCTGTTCACGCCCGATCTGCTCGGACCGGAGGGTGCAAAGTCTGCCGGTTTGGGTGCTCCGAGTCTGGATGCCAGCCAGCCCTTGCACGCCTGGGCAGACCAGATCCGCGCACTGGTTCTCTGGCTGGTCGCAGGCAACCGGAGCTATCCGCTGTGGCAGAGAATGTTCCTTTTGAGGCTCTTGTGTCATCGGCTGGATCAGCTGCGGACAAGCGGCACCGAGCACCAAACGCCGGCCTTGCTGGCGGAGTTTGAGGCCAGTGTGGCCTCCGGCGCGCTGCGCCCGGCAATGGATCAGCTGCCCAACTCCACTGCAGCGCAACTGGATGTGGTGCTGCAACTGGCAGGCCTGATGCTCCAGCACTCCAATCTTCCGCCGCGGTTTGTGGAGTGTGTAAATGCCTTTACGACGGGTATCGGCAACGGGCCTGGAGCCACGCTGGCCTCGCTTGCGGCCGGGTATGAGACGGCGCGGGAACGGTGGTTTGAGCCGTTTGTGGCGCAGCACCCGCAGATGCTGGAGAACTGGCTGGTGAATGCGATCATCCGCCACCGCTTCCCGTTTGGCTGGCAATCGAAGGAAGAGCATGCGCCCACAACCGCGGTACAGGAGTTCGACGGCCTGGCGGCCAACTTTGCGCTCATGCGCGGGCTGCTGATCGGCGTGGCCGGATTCCATCGCGAGGCGTTTGGCTCGGCGCAAGTGGTGCACACCGTCCAGGCGGCCTCCAAGCACTTTGAGCATCATCCAGAGTTTCTATCGAGAGCGCGGACCCTGCTCCTGGAGACGGGACTGGCCGACGCGCGCGGCTCAGCGCTGCTGCTGCACGAGGGCCTACGCAGGGCGCCGCGACCCATGGCGCCGGCGGTGCAGGACCAACCAGACAACGCCGTGGCCTGATGAAGAAACGACGCCGGAAGGGGCAATACCTCTTCCGGCTCACGTCTTAGCTCTCCGACATTTCGCGACCTTTGGCTTCCGCGCCGAAGGTGGTCAGTCCCGCCAGCACAAGAGCCACAAGCGCAACCGTAATGGCCAGAACAGCCGGGTAGTTTCCCCAGCGTTCAGCGGCCAGCGCCTGGCCTTTACCGTTCCAGCTGGTCATGAGCCCCCCCAGCTGGTAAGCAAGCCCAGGAGCCGTGGCGCGCACCGGGCCGGGAGCCAGTTCCGTCAAGTAGGCCGGAACCACGCCCCATGCTCCCTGCACCATGAACTGCATCAGAATGGCGCCCATTGTGAGTGTGTACACCGAGTGCCCATACGCGTAGAGCGGAATCACTGGAATGGAGAGCAACGCGGCCACAATGATGGCGCGCTTGCGACCCCAACGCTCCGACAGCGCGCCGAAGGTGATGCCTCCGGCGATGGAACCGAAGCCGTAGAGCACGCCGATGGTGCCCACCGTTTCAGGCGTGAGCTTGGCCCAGACACCCAGGAAGGTGGGGTACAGGTCCTGCGTGCCGTGCGAGAAGCTCATGAAGGCGGTCATCAGCAGCACCAGGAAGCAGAAGGTGGGCAAAAACTCCAGCAGATGGGGCGGGATGATGGGCACGGCGGATCGGGCCCGTGTGGCGGCGTTTTTGAGGCGCTTGTTCCGCGCGTCCAGCCAGACGGGCGACTCCTCAACCCGGGCCTGCACGTAGAAAACCAGCAGCGCGGGAATCGCACCCAGAATGAAGAGCCCACGCCAGCCGATGTGCGTGAAGAGCAGCGCGAAGGCTGCCGAAGCCAGGATGGAACCCAGCGCGTACCCTTCCTGCAGGATGCCGCTGAAGGTTCCACGGCCATGTTTGGGCAGCGACTCAAAGACCAGCGCCGCGCCCACACCCCACTCGCCGCCCATCGCAATGCCGAACAGCGCCCGCAACACCAGCAGGGAACCGAGCGTGGGAGCAAAGGCGCAGGCCAGTTCGATGACCGAGAAGCTGAGAATGTTGAACATCAGCACCGGCCGCCGGCCGTAGCGATCCGCCAGCACGCCGAAGAGCAGCGCACCGAGTGGCCGGAAGGCCTGGGTCATGAAGACCGCGCCCATCACCGCCGAGGGCTGCACCCGAAACTCGCCGCCAATGGCCTTGACGCAGAAGATGAGCAGGAAAAAATCCAGGCTGTCCATGGTCCAGCCCAGGAAGCCGGCCAGAAAGCAGTGCCGTTGCGGAGTTGTAAGGTCGCGGAAGGGAGACAGGGCGGACATAGGCCGGAGGATACCAGACAGCGGACAGCTTTGGCCCGGCTTTGTACCCGTGCTTTGGAGCCCGCTCCAAGCCCGGATAGCCTATTCTGGATTGAGCCGTGATAAAGCAGGACAACAATCTGGTGGCGCTGGGCGCGAAGGAGGCTAAGCCGCTCTTCGGGCTGAGCCGCGTGGAACTGGCCCAGCTGGCGGCCGCATGGGGCGAGCCGAAGTTCCGCGCCATCCAGCTGGCTGAGGCGCTCTATCGCCAGCGCGTGGCAGAGACGGACGAGATGACCACTTTGCCCAAGCCACTGCGCGAGCGGCTGACGGCCGAGGGTTACGCCGTGGCGCGGCCCGGAATCCAGCAGGTATTCTCGTCGGTCGACGGCACGGAGCGCTATCTGGTGCAGTGCCCGGGCGCGGATGCGCGCACCGTGGAGACGGTATGGATGCCCGAAGGGGACGAGGGCGAAGCCGGCGATTTTTCCTCGGATCATGAGGGACCGGTGCAGCTTCAGGAGCCGAGCAAGCGCGCCACCATCTGCGTCTCCAGCCAGGTGGGTTGCGCCGTGGGTTGCCAGTTCTGCCTGACGGCGAAGCTCGGCTTTGAGCGGCACTTGACCGCCGGCGAGATTGCCGGGCAGGTGGTCGAGGTCCTCGCGCGCCACGCCGTGGAGGTGGGCAAGGACCGTGTGAACCTGGTCTTCATGGGCATGGGAGAGCCGTTCTTGAACTACGCCAACTTCAGGGCTGCCGTGCGCCTGCTGGTAGAAGAAGTGGGCCTGAGTGCGCAGCGCATGACGGTTTCCACCTCGGGGATCGTCCCGGGGATCGAGCAATTTGCGCAGGAGCCGGTCGTGCTGCGTCCCAAGCTGGCGCTGAGCCTGAACGCGCCCAACAACGAGGTGCGTGCCCAGGTGATGCCCATCAATCGCAAATGGCCGATTGAGACGGTGCTCGACGCCATCCGCGCCGTGAAGCTGCGACCCCGCGAGCGCGTGACCTTTGAGTATGTGCTCCTGGGCGGCGTGACGGATCAGCCGGAGCATGCGCGCCAGGTGGCACGGCTGGCGCGGCGTTCAGGATTGCCCGTGAAAGTGAACCTGATTGCCTGGAATCCGGGGCCGGGCGTGAGCTATGCGACACCTACACCGGAGGCCGTCGAGGCCTTCCGCCAGCAGCTCGCAGAAGAAGGCGTGCCGGCCTACCTGCGCCGCCCACGCGGACGCGATATTTTTGCTGCATGTGGGCAATTGAAGCGAACCGTGGAAGGATAGAGGGACAATGTCCCATCCCTCCACTTGAGGGAACATTTCTTTCCAAACGAGGAATAGTGCAAAGAATTTATCGAAACCATTGAGCGAGTTCGTCCTTTGCAATGGTACTCAGCTGTTGGGCAATGAAGGCGTTCAGCGACTCGGGATCTGGATCAAACCTCGTTGCTTCGAGTCGCCTGTCCCAAGATGAGTAGTCTGCAGGATCAGCACCGACGATCAGGCCAATTCCATGTCTTGCGGCC
>Ga0371490_1001298_pt1 | contig 13264 bp, 10 predicted proteins | sample MB2SIPfraction_FD_207959 | JGI IMG/M metagenome (GOLD analysis project Ga0371490, IMG submission 207959) | Lab enriched peat soil microbial communities from McLean, Ithaca, NY, United States - MB28FN SIP fraction | ecosystem: Environmental > Terrestrial > Soil > Wetlands > Peat | place: USA... | reverse complement strand
GCGCGCCTTGGTGGTCAACCCTGCGAGCGTCCGAGCCGGCGAGAAAATGGCCGACGTGCTCGAGGCGGCCGGTGTTCCGGCCGCATTAAGCTGGCGAATTCGCACCGCGCAACTCGAGCCCAAGGTGGCGGAACACCGTTTCGCCTGGGCGGAGACCGCCCTCAAGATGCACGACTCTCGCTCCGCCGCGGATGCGTTGAGTGGTGTGGACGAAGAGTCGAAGGCCGGGGCGGTCTATCAGAAACTGATGGGGGCGCTGGCCTGGAGCGCTGGCCGCAATGCCGAAGCCGAGCAGCACTACAACGAGGCGTTCCGGCTGGAACCCGGCAACCGAGTCATCATGCTGAACCTGGCGACCATTCATCTCAGTTCCACCAATGAGGCGATCGCGAGGGCGGCCCGGCTCTCGCTGGAGAAAATGGCCACCAACGCCGAACTGCGCCTGCCGATCCTGCATGAACTGGTCAAGGAAGCCGTGCTTCGCAAATCCCTCCCGCGGGCCGTCGCGTTTTCCGAACAGATCACCCGGGATCCTGGCGCCACTTTCGGCGACCGGGTGGGGCATCTGGCATTGCTGCGGCAGGCCGGAGATGCCCAATTCACTTCTTACCTGCAAGGGCTCAAACGGGATGCGACCAATGGGCCCTGCGCTTTCGCGCTGGGGCGGTGGATGGTTTTGAGTGAGGGCCCCACGAATGCCCTGCGTTGGCTGCAAGGCCTCCCGCCCGCCGTCCAGACCAACCAGCCCGTGCCGCTGCTCATCGCCGATTGCCAGATCGCCCTCCGGGACTGGCAAGGGCTGCTGGCGATGCTAAGCCGGCAGGATTGGGGTGAAGCCGACTATTACCGGTTTGCTCTGGAGTCATTAGCGCAGCGCTCGCTGGGGCAGAGGCCGGCGGCCACCAGCGCCTGGCAAAAGGCAAGGCGCCTCTCCAAGCAACGGCTGGATCGGCTGGCGCGCCTGGCGCAACTGACCGCCGGCTGGCAATGGGCCGAGGAGACGACTCAGGTTCTCCAAGAGATCACAGAATACTTCCCCAGAGAGAAATGGGCGGCGGACCAATTGATGGCGCGCTTCTATGCCAACGGTGACACCGCCAAAATCGCCGACTTGCTGGGGAAGCTGTACACCGCCCACCCAGCGGACGCTGCGATCAAGAACAACCTGGCCAATGTCCTCTTGCTCCGCAAATCCGACCTGGAGAAGGCCTGTCGCCTGACCAAAGAGGCTTATCAAACGGCAACGAACAATCCGTTCTTTGCCTCCATCTACGCGTATTCGCTGGTGTTGCAAAAGAAACCGCAAGAGGCGTTGGAAGTCTTGAGCAATGTCAACACTAATTCCATTCAGCTCCCGTCCATTGCCGCTTACTACGGGGTGGTGCAGGCCTATTCCGGGCATAAAGAGGCCGCCAAAGAACCGCTGGCGCGCGCCGCCGCCGCCCGGTTGCTGCCGGAAGAAAAGGAAATGATCCAGCAGGCCCAGTCCAATCTGTGAGGACCAGGACTTTCAATGCTTGATCCTGTACGGATGCATCTTGTCAGTACTACCGCCGACCCCCTCCCCATGAACCTCAGCCGGCCAGGCAGCCCCCTCACGCCTCCCCTCTCCCCCTCGGCGGGGGAGAGGGAGGATCGTCGGCAATACGTGGGCTTCCCCCTCGCCCCCGCCGAGGGGGAGAGGGCCGGGGTGAGGGGGGCGGCGATGGTACTGACAAGAGGCACCCAACCCGAACGCAAATTCGCCCGGGACGGCTTGCCCTGGGTGCTCGGGGCGGCAGCCCTGGCGGTTTATCTGGCCACCCTCAACCGCTGGGTCACTCTCAGCAGCCTCACCCAGGTGTCCCGGGTGACCGGTTGGGAGTGGCCGCCAACGCTTCACCAGCCGCTGTTGTTCCTGCTCACTTGCCCGTTCCGTTGGCTGCCGGCGGGTTGGGTGCCGGTGGCGCTGAATGGCTTTGCGGCGGTCTGCGCGTCGTTGACGCTGGGACTGCTGGCGCGCTCGGTGGCGTTGTTGCCGTACGACCGGGTGGAGGAGCAGCGGCTCCTGGTCCAGAACCAACACGCCCTGCTGTCCTTGCCCAATGCCTGGGTGCCAATCGTCCTGGCCATCGCCGCTTTGGGGTTGCAACTGACCTTTTGGGAGAACGCCGTCGCGGGCACCGGGGAGATGCTGGACCTGGTGTTGTTTGCGTATGTCATCCAGTGCCTGCTGGAATACCGGATTCACGAGCGGCAATCGTCGTTGGGCCGGGCGGCGCTTGTCTTCGGGGCCGCCCTGGCCAACAATTGGGCGATGGCCGGGTTCCTGCCTTTCTTCCTGGCGGCGCTCTTCCGTCTCCGGCGACTGAGCTTGTTCAACATCTACGCTCACCGGCCCAAAGACCAATCCTGGACGCAAGGCGCCGCGCTGGTTCTTGCCGCGGAGCCTCGCCCCCTTCTCCGCCTGACGCAGAACGAAAAGGGACTTGTGGTTGATGTCGGCCAGGTTGCCGTCGAGTTTCGCTTTCTGCTGCGCCTGGCGTTGCTCGGCCTGGCCGGGCTGTCTCTTTTGGCAGTGCTGCCGCTGGTGCAAGCGTTCTCGCCGGATTCAGTCCTCAGCTTCTGGCCGGCGCTCCACGCAGCGGCGGCTTCCTACCAGGCCAGCCTCCAGGCATTCTTCGGTTGGTTCCTACGCCACAACCGTGACGTCGCGCTGCTGCTGGCCGCGGTCTCGCTCCTGCCCGCGCTGGTGCTGAGCATCCGCTGGAGTGTTTCGGCCCTCGCTGCAAGCCATGCCCGGGCGGACCCGGCTCCTTACCTCTTCCACCTCGCCCATGCCTTCCTGCTGCTGGTCTGCGTCTGGACGGTGTTCGATCCGCCATTCAGCCCGCGCCAAATCAGTCTTCGGTTTGGCCTCCCGGTGACCTTTCTGCCGCTCTACTACCTTGCCGCCTTGAGCATCGGCTACTACAGCGGCTTCTTCCTCCTGCTGTTCGGCGCCGATGTCCCGCAAGGCCGCGACCGGCCTAACCTCTTCCTTCGCGCGGCGCACCGGGCGGTGCCCAAACTCGTTTATGTTCTGGCCGCTCTGACGGTGGCCGGCTTGGTCCTGAAGAACGCTCCGGCCATCCGTGCGGCCAGTGCGGGATACCTCGACCAGTATGCCAGGCTGGCCGCCGGATCACTGCCGCCGGAGGGAGCAGTGGTGCTCAATGACGACCCGGCCCGCCTGAGGGTCCTCCAGGCCGAGTTGGCCCGGGAAGGCAAATCGGAACGTTATCCGCTGGTGGGAATGCAGGCCCTGCGTTTTGCGCCCTATCGCGCCTGGTTGAGGCGGAAATATCCGGGGTGGTGGACGGAGTCGAAAGCCGAGGTGGAACCCGCTGCCGGCAGGTCCGCAGCCTCCGTAACCAACGCTCCCTTGGACGCCGGCGACCCCATTCAACGGGTGACCCTCCTCGCGGAGAGCCATCGTGTTTACTGTGTGGAACCCGGGGTTGGGTTCATGCTCGAGCAGTTTTATTTGCAGCCCCATGGCCTGCTCCATGAAATGAAGTTCTATCCTTCCAACTCGCTCAGCGGGCCGCGGCTCAGTTCCGTGGAGTTGGCGGAAAATGAGGCCTTCTGGAAGCGCGCCATCGAAACTGGCGTCAATCCGCTTTTGCGGCTCGTGGCCCAGCCGCAACTCCCCCGGCCTGATTGTGAAAGGCTTCTCATGGAGTTGGGGCACCTCCAAACGCCCCCGCCAGCCCAAGCCAAGGTGTTGGCGCGGTGGTACTCCGGCGCGCTGAACCGTTGGGGCGTCACGCTGCAGCGAAATGGCCGGTCGAGTGAGGCTGCCAACAGCTTCGCGTTGGCCCAGGAATTAAACCCTGACAACCTCCCCGCCGGCGTCAACTTCCAGTGCAACAGCAACCTGCTTGCGCGCCACAAGATCACCGTGCTCCGGGACCAGGCCTTCCAGGACCGGTTCGGCACACGCCTCACCTGGGATCAAATCCTGACCGACAACGGCCCGCTCGACGAACCGAGCTACTGCTATCATCTGGCCCTGAGCCTGGCCGACGCAGGAAAGCTGCGGTTGGCGGGTCAGCAGCTTGAGCGCGTCAAGGTACTGGCGCCGGGCGACCAGGCCGCGCGACTGATGCTTGGCGAGGTGCTTTGCCGCTGTGGCATGCCCGACCAGGCCCTCCAGATCGCCGCCGAAATGAGGATTGACCCCGACCTGCAACCATTCGGTCCTACGAATGAGATGGAAGCCGCTCTACTGGAAGCCAAGGCGTGGTTTGCCAAGACCAACGGCACCAAAGCCGAAGGGATCATCAACTCACTGCTGACCTCACATCCGGGAAACGCGGATCTGTTGGACCGGGCTGGAGACATCTTTATGGTGAACAAGAGCTACTCCAACGCGCTCCAAATCGCCGAACGGCAGTTGCAGTCAGACCCCGACAACCCCGTCACCCTTGCCAATAAAGGCAGGCTTCTCGTCCTGATCGGCGATTTCTCCAACGCCATTCCCCCGCTCACCCTTTCACTGGCCGTGACGAATACATACACGGCCCGGCTCGATCGCGCTTATGCCTATGTGCAAACCCGCCGCCTGGACGCAGCGGAGATCGACTTCCCGGAACTCCTCCACGCTTTTCCCACCGTTGAAAGTAAGTACTATGGACTGGGTGGAACCGCCTGGCAGAACAAGGACACCAATGCGGCGCTCCGGCAGTACGAGCCGTATCTCTCCAACGCCGTAGTCCGCACCGAGGAGTCCAGGATTGCCTCCGCGCGCTGGAAATTGCTCCAGCAGTAGGAATTGAAAGCAACCCCAAGGCCATCTATAAGCCAATTGATCGGGAGGCTAGTCGCCCGAAGAGGCGCCAGCAAAGCGCCGGGTTCCTGGTATTGCACAGGTTCCGTGGAGTTGTCACACATGATGCTAGTCGTCGCCAGTGACTCGTGTGGAAGGGAGTTTCTGACCCCGGTAGGGACGCGTTCCACCGCGTCCGTGAATTGGGCGGAAGAGAATGGGACGCGGTGGAACGCGTCCCTACCGGGGTCTTCGGCCAGGAACCGAGTTCCCGTGCCGCTAGTTTCATTTGGTTGACGAATCCATGCCCTGGGCGTATAGTAGCGCGCGTAATCAATTCCGCACGTGGACGGGTTGACCCGTCTGACGCGGACAACTGACAACCATGAGAGGGCTGGGATATGAAACTTAACGATCTCAAAAGGGCTGCGGCCAAGGCCCAGCAGGACTTCCAACTTGCGAACCGCAAAGCGACAGAACTCGAAGGCAAATCCAAAGCCGCCAAAGCAAAGACCGAGCAGGTCCGTTTAGAACACAAGCGGCTCCGCAAGGCTGTCAAGCAAGCCAAGAAACTGGCGCTGGCGGCGGAAGAGCAGGCGGCTGAGCGACGCCATGTTTGGGAGAAGGCACAGAAGCGACTGGGCAAAGCCCTGAAGAAACTGGCGAAGGCCAAAGGCGGGGGAGCGAAGAAGGCGGCCAAGGGGGCGACCCAGCCCCAGAAGCCTAAACCGGCAAAGCCGGCGGCGAACAAGGTGCGGCCCGTTGGGTCCAAGATTCAGAAGCCGACCGTGGCAGACCAGTCCGCAGCGGCTACCCCCGACGCTGTCGCACCGACCCTGGCGCGTCCGACGGTTTGACGCGCACAGCCTCTCATCAGAGTGAGCTGGGAGGCAGGCCTGGCCACCTAAAACGCCTTGTGAGGCCAAGGTGGTTCCGGCAGACTGAGGCTCGAGGGTGGCGGCTGCGCGGCGTTCAGTTCGCACAGTTTCCCGGCACGCGCCGCCCCGGTTCCCGGTGCTCTGTCACGGGATTGTAGCACAACCGAAACATGCCTGTATAACGACGGCACTAACCTCCCGATCACGGGAACAACACGACAAGCTGAAGCATGAACATTGCACGAATCTGTCGGGCGCTGGCTGCTGGAGCACTGGTGTGGCTCGCTGGTCTGGGAATCAGCGGCGACGTTAACGCCCAAACCACCGACCCGGCGCTGAACGCTTTGGTCAAGAAGGGGTTTCTGACCGAGCAGGAGGCAAAGGATGCCTTGGCTGACGCTCAAACCAATCTCCTCAACGCATCCCAGGAGAAGCTGCCCAGCGCCTCGAAATGGAAGCTGAGCGACTCCATCAAGAGCATCGGTCTCTATGGCGACGTGCGGTTCCGCTACGAATACCGCGGGGCCGACAACGCGCCTGGATCGGGCTCGTCCCAGGACACTTACGACCGCGAGCGGTTCCGTTACGCCATCCGTGTTGGCATTCGCGGCGAGCTGACTGACGATTTTTATTATGGCCTGCGGGTGGAGACCTCGAGCAACCCGCGCTCGCCGTGGGTGACTTTTGGCGATGATAGCAACCCCACACCCTCGGCCAAGAACAGCGACACCATCGGCATCGGGCAGGTGTATCTCGGTTGGCGGACAACCGACTGGCTCGAGCTGACGGTCGGCAAGATGCCGATGCCGCTCTACGTTACGCCGATGGTCTGGGACTCGGACATCAACCCTGAGGGGGCTGCGGAGCAGTTGAAATACTCGGTTGGCAACGTGGATCTATTCAGCACGTTCGGCCAGTTCATGTACCAAGACAACAACCCCGACAACTCTTTTCCCTCGTCCGATACGTTTATACTGGCCTGGCAGGTGGGCGCGACCGTCAAGCTTCCCAAGGACCTGACGTTCAAGGTCGCCCCGGTGCTTTACAATTACACGGGGCAAGGACAAAACAACGGGCTGAACCAGCCGTTCAGCGGGCAGGGCCTTAATGGCCTGAACCCCAACACGAATGGCTTCAACCAGAACGGCATCAACGACTTGCTGATCCTCGAAACGCCGGCCGAGCTGGACTTCAAGCTCGGTGAGCACAGCGCGCGGGTGTTCGGCGACTTTGCGTACAATTTCTCGGGCGACGACCGGGCGAGGGCCGCAGTGGGCGCAACGGCCCCAGAAGGGAATTTGCCGGTCGCTGTCACCGGCCAGAATAAGGCCTACCAGGTTGGCGTCGGCTACGGCAATCTCGGGCTGGTCTATGGGCAAACCTCGAAAAAGAACACCTGGGAGGCGCGGGTCTATTGGCAGCATGTGGAGCAATACGCGCTGGACGTGAACTTACTGGATTCTGACTTTTTCGAAGGCCGCGCCAATCTTCAGGGCGTCTATGCCGCCTTTGCCTACAGCTTCACCGACGCCATTATTGGCACAGTCAGATATGGGTACGCGCAGAGCATCAATAACCGGCTTGGCACCGGCGGCAACAACCTGGATCTGCCGGTCCTCAATCCCGTCAACTACTACAATCTCTTGCAGTTGGACTTGACCTGGCGGTTCTGAGCTAAATCGCCTGGGGGACATCCTCCCCGAGAAATGTAACAATCGGAGTCTTGCGCTACCGGGGAAAGGGTCACAGCCTCAGGTTGATTGCGACTGGGTGCAGGCTTCGAGCGCAACGTCTGCGGCTGAGGCTGGCGCCGATTGATGCGGAACACAACTATGAAGACGAGCAAGAAATCAGAATCCAAGACGAAGGTTGACCTGGGCGCGGTGGCGGCTGCAGCAGAGAAGCAGGTTGAAGCCGCTCGCAAAAGGGCACGCTTGGCGAAGGCCCAATTCAAGCAAGCTCGCAAGGCCTTAAAACAAGCTAAGAAGGCAGCCAAAGCGGCTCGCAAGCAGGCCAAGTCCGGAGCGAAGGCTCTGAAGGCAAAGGCCGGAAAACCAACCAAGGCACCAGCGAAAGCCGCGAAGGGAACGAAAGGCCGCCGCGTTGCGAGTGCCGCTGTCCCGCGGAAGGCCGTGTCGCGAACCAGCGTGCCGGTTTCTCCCGAGGCAGGGTCTCAAGCCTCCGGGGCCAGCGCCGCCGTTCCGCCAGCCTAGCCGCTTGGACAAGGCGAGAGGGGTCAGGAATGCCCAAGTGAACGTTAGCTGCGCATTTTCGCGCGGATCCTCCCCCCGCCTGTTTTCCCCCGCCCTGGCCAGACACACTTTCCCTTTCTGCAATCTGGCTTCTGGCTTCTGTTTTCCGCCACCCCCGCCCGGCCGTCCTTTGTCGCGAAATCTTAACATTGCCGTCGCACGACCGCCACGCAGCGGTGCGAAGGTTGGGCCATCCTGTTTTATGCAGACCAGTGAAAAAACGGATGGGCCGGATTGCGGGGTGGCGCAGAGGTTTGCAATTCTTAGGCAGCGTTTGCTGCTGGAGCGCCTGAATGAAGCGCCGGAATTCGAGACTCACGCCTTGATTACGCGGCAGGCCCATGAAGCGGCACTGCTGGCGTGGGTGTCGCCCTATCCCCTGCTGACCTTTCCCTGTCTGTTTGAAGAAAGGGCCTCGGTGGCCACCGAGCAAGCCCGTCGCCAGGCGCGTCTTTACTGGAACGGCCTGGAAGCGGCAACGCCGGCTCACGCCGCCTGGATCGGCCGGGACAGCAAGGGGAACTAATAGCAGCTCAATGCCGTTGCTTCAACAGTGTCTTAGCGCGACACCAGCAGCCCATAGAGGGCCAGGCTCAAAGTCGCCCCGACAACCACCCTCCAGAACCATTTCTCCAACCGCGCACCGGTGGTGCGCTCCATCCTTGCGGCCATGCAGTAAGTCTGGAAGGGGCACCGCCGCGCCGGCCCGCAGTCGCATTCTGGGGCTCCTGGTTTCAGGCTACCCGAGCGACAGGCACGCAGGATGAGTCGCCCTACCAATACGCTTAGCCATCTGGTATTTGATCCCTTTATGCTCATAATTACTCCGCTGCATCGCAATTAAGATATGTGCGGCGGTCGGTTTGTCAAACTAGATTTCACCCAATTGTCACAAGGCCGCCACCATACGGTGGCCTTGGCGGGGGACTTTGAATCTATGCAGAACTACCGCATCAGAGTTGCAGGCGGGCCAAGATTTCGTCGGGCCGTGGCAATAATTGACCCGTTCCATTCCCTTTACTTTAATCTCTTGCCAGGACCTTCCTGACTTCGGAGTATTGCCGCCCGGCTATGAAATGCGTTTACACTCGGCTCTTGAGCGACGAGGAATTGCGGCCTCATCTGGAGCGCGGGGACGTCATTGCTTTCAAAGGTCTGGGCGGTGAGTGGGAAGAGATTGAACGTCAAGTCGAGCGCCTTGGCTTTGGAGATGCGTATGCCGTGTCCCGCTCGAGCAGAGCAGGAGTGGCAGGCGAACAGGCGGTTATCAGAGTAAGCCCGGTTCGCACGCAGCAAGAGGGTTGAACTCTATCCCCAGATCAGCCTTTTGGTTTCTCCCTCCAGATCAGGTGGAAGAGAAGGATACTAACCAAGCTCACAAGACCCGTCAGGATCACACCCCAGATGACACGAGGGCTTACGCCCCCCTGAAGGAGAAAGACTAGTGTGATGGTTGCGCCAATCACTTGAGCTTGGCCGAGAGCGAGGCGAAGAATGGCACGCGATCGAGGCTGAACCGCTGCGCTGTTCGGGTGGGCATGCATTCTCCTAATAATCTGAGCACGAACCGACGGCAAGTCAAAGGCGGCCACGTTACAAATGGGTGACAAGTGGAAGACGAAGCCGGAACGGAGCAAATTCAAGCCTTGCAATTGCCGATGGTGGGCCTATAACCAGAGCATGAAGAAGTGCTTGCTCCTGCTGCTCCTTGCGTCTTTCGTCGTGCCTTGCTTGGCCCACTCAACCGATGCCGCCGCTTCAAGCGAATCTGCTCAAGTGCAGGCATGGTCCCAGTTGCTGTTACTCATCGGTCAAGCGCTGCTGGTCGTCGTCGCCGTGCTCGTCGCGCTTGCATGGATTTGGTTTCCGTTCATGGTCAAGAAACGGCTGGATAAGATTATCCGCAGACTGGACAGCATGGAGCAATTGCAAAGCAAGAAAGATGTAGCGCCGGCGGACTCCCGGTGAAAACGTCCGGGAGCCAGTTTGCCATGCCGTGGTTGGAGCTGCGAGACCGCCTGCCCGATGCGGAGGTGGAGGTCATACAGCTCGTCCCGGTAGGGGCCTGGCGAGTTGGTAAGCGAGGACAGCTTGGCAGCCACCTCGCGCTCGAGGGCAACGAGGTTGGTGGCGAGCAGGACCGCGCGCGCGGCTGCCAGCCCGTGAACTACCGCCTGAAAACGCCCGGGATCATCTAGGACCTCTTTTGCATTCAGGTGGGCGGCCGACACCGCGGCGCCTTCCGGCAAACGCAACAGGTTCCTTACTGCTTGCTCGGTGCACCGTGGGTAGAAACCGCCGTTGGTCGCAGTGAAAGTGAAGGCCGTAGCGACTAGTGCCGCGGCCAGCCGCGAATCTGAGACACCTGACTTGCCGACCACCTCCGCAATCTCCTCCAGGCTCTCTGGGTCAATACGGTAGTGGTGTTCATTGAACGAGTCCGCCAGCGCCCGCCTGCCGCTGGTGCCGATCTGAATCAAGGCCGAGGCGGCGGCACGAAGAACCTCGGGCCGGTAAGCATTCGTATTGGCATAAAAGACCGGGTCCGAGGTGATCGCCGCCAAGTTGGTGCTGGCGGCGCGGTCATCGGTGCCTGCCGTCGCCGCTTCGAGCGCCTGGACAAACCGGAGCAGCTTGGCGGGGGCCTGGACATAATCGTTAACGGTGATGTTGGCTCCCAGCAACGGGGACCAATATGCCGGATAACTCTCACGTACTCTTCGCAAGAAGAAGACCTCCCTCTCGAATCTGGTTGCAAACTGCCGGCCTCGAAGGACCTCGCTCACCTCCGGAAACGAGCCGTTCCCGGCAGCCACGGGGGCCGATGTGGTCTCTCCCGCCTTCGCCGCACCGGCGCCGCCATGCTGCGCAAAGAGCAAAGTGGCTAGAACCGATGCCGCAGCCATAAAACCGATTTGCATACGCGTCAGCATTGGTTATGGGATCATTGTCTGCCTTCTGCCTTCATCCCTTTGACAGCACTTCAAGCAGGTAACGCAGCTCGTCCTGAACCTGCGCGGCGTCATTCACGGTCTGCGCAATCTCCGCCTTGACCAATGCGCGGAAGCGCTTCCGCAGGCGGTGAATCGCCACCTTGGCCGCGCCTTCCGTCAATCCGAGTTGGCGGGCGGCATCGGCTTGGGAGAGGGTGTCGAGTTCGCCGAGCAGCCAGGGTTTCAGCGTGTCGAACTGCTCGGCCTTGCGCACTGACGCGAGCTCGGCTGAAAGCACGTCGAGAGCGCGCTCAACGAGTGTCACAGCCCATTGCCGGTCAAACACGGTGTCGGGCACTGGGCCTGCCGGATCGGGGATTTGCAGTTCGGTGGTGGTGCCCGTGCCGGTGCCTGCTTCGATGGAGACGACTGTTTGTCCGCCGCCGCGCTTGGCGGCCTGGGCGCGGTCGTGTTGGTCCGCGAGAAAGTGTTTTACCGCGCCCAGCAGGAAGGAGCGGAACCGCCCGCGGCCTTGCTGCACGGTGTCGAGTCCGCGCCCGGCAAGGAGACGGGCAAAGAACTCCTGGGTCAGATCGCGCGCGGCCTCGTCCTGGCGGCCGCTCTGGCGAATGAAAGTCAGGACCGGCGCATAATATGCCTCGCACAGTTCGCTCAGCGCCGATTGTCCCACAGGCGATTCACCGCGGGCACCCAGCACTAGCGTCCAGCGGGTTTCCATGAACCCGGCTGAGCGCGGTGGCGAATCTTCTGATGGGTGCGAGAGGCTCACGGGTCGTCAGGCCATTGCTTTATAGCCTTGAGCGCCTCTTCGGTCGTCCAGCCAAGCCCGTGGCCGACAACGTAGTTCGTTCCTTCGACCTCGAACGGGTCGGTCCGAATCGGCAGTGAGTTCAGCGGTTCAAGGAAGATGCGCAGCTCCACTCCGGACTTGACGCGGCTCGATTCGCCTTCCGGTTGGACGTAATCGACGAGACGAAGGATTCCTTGATGGCCAGAACGGACCGTCAGGCGGGAAGGAGTTTCCAGCGGCCGATACGCCGGTTCTCTTGGAAGAAAAAGGCTGGTGGCGACGTGACCGAACAGGCTAACAGCCCATTGAACCTCGTTGGATACTCCGGTGGCGGGCGCCTCGGCGAGCCTCTCGCATGATAAATAGAAGTCTTCGTCGATAGAGGCTTTGCCGACCTTGAAATAGGCACTACCGCCTGGCTCAAATTTAGGCACACCGTTTGTCCATCGGACAAACACGACGCGCGCCAGATGGTTGGCTGGGACCAGGCACTTGAATGTCCAGTGCTGCAGAACACCAGCTCGGTAAGGACCAGGGGTGGGCACCGTGTAGAGCACGAATTCGCCTGCGGGCGCCGCAGCGGAATGGTTGTCGAATATCCTCTCGGCAAAGGCTGGGAAATGCCAGGCTCCCAGGCTCCAAAGTAGGAGTGGGAGGGCGACCAACCCGACCGCCACGAGGAATGGCAATAAGGACGTGAGCCGCCAGGAGCGCGGTCTTCGGCCTGAGCCAGGCGGGGGACTCAAAGGTGGCTCGCCGAGAGAAGACTCCCGGTCATCTGCCCGGTTCCGGCGTGCCCGTGCATCACGGGCGCTCATGGCGATGAAGATCAGCAAGACTGCACCGGACCCCAGAACGATAATCCAGCCGCCCAAGGTGTGCCCCCAGGTCTTGTGGGTGCCCTGGCCTCGCAGCAGGACCGGCACCAGGAACTCAAGTATCGCACAAACCGCACAGATGGGCAGGATGGTCTTGATGGCTTGCCCAAGGGGATTAAACTGGTGCGAGCGAGGCAACTCCGCTGGGGACGGCCCGGCTGGCGCTTTGCCGGTCCGGGCGATAACCGCTTCGCGCACGGCCCACAAACACTCGGCGACAAGCGGATTGACCTCAAACGGCAATGATATCCCACCCCTTATGGAGGGCGTGAAAAGCAGCGTGCGGCGCTGGCTGGCCTGCTCAAACGTCACTGCCAGGTAGTCGAGCCGCAGCGGTTTCGCCAGGCGTGAGTAATGGCCGATGCCGAGTTCGCGGATGTCCTGCAGGGGGATGACGGTGGATTGCCAGTTGCTGACGAAGGTGAGGTTCTCGGCATCGAGTCTCATTTCGCCCTTGCCCGTGTAAATATAAACGATCTGGCCGCTGAACGTGCTCAAGTGCTCCGGCGTGGAAATGTAGCAAGGGATGCGGCGCTCGGGAATTACAGCACCGTGGCGGGGCCGCGCTGGCCCGCCCGCCGGCGCGGGTGGTGAGGGCGCGACCGCGGGATTTGAGGTGATCGCTTCCACGCTGGTCTTGACCTCGCCGGCGGTGCGGAACCGCTTTTCCCGTTCCTTCTCCAACGCATGAAACACCACCTCATCCACCCGCGCATCCACACT
>Ga0371490_1001296_pt1 | contig 13277 bp, 6 predicted proteins | sample MB2SIPfraction_FD_207959 | JGI IMG/M metagenome (GOLD analysis project Ga0371490, IMG submission 207959) | Lab enriched peat soil microbial communities from McLean, Ithaca, NY, United States - MB28FN SIP fraction | ecosystem: Environmental > Terrestrial > Soil > Wetlands > Peat | place: USA... | reverse complement strand
TTGCGGCGATTTCGTCTTCAAATCCGGCAGCCGCTCCCAGTTCTTCAAGTCCTTGGTGCGAGCAATCCCGCACTGCGCCACCGCCGCCGACGTGTCCCACAGCGGCACTTTCGGATCTTTCCGCTCGGTGCAGAAGAGGCCGTAGATCCACCCATCCTCGTGCCGCACCACGCGAATGTCATAGACGTTCGTGTCCGGGTCGCTCGTCTCCGGCATCAGGATCGGGTAATCCCAGAAGCGGAAGTTATCCACTCCGTTCGGGCTTTCCGCCACCGCAAGAAACGATTTCCGGTCCGCTCCCTCGACCCGCGCAAACACGAGAAATTTCCCTTCATATTCCATCGCGCCGGCATTGAATGTAGCGTTGATGCCCATCCGTTCCATCAGGTGCGGGTTGCTCTTCGGGTCGAAATCGTAGCGCCAGAACAGCGGAGCGTGCTCCGCCGTCAGCACTGGATTCACGTACCGGTCATACACGCCGTTCCCGCCCGTCGCTTTCGCGTTCTTCCGCACAATCAGCTTCTCATGTTGCCGGAACAGCTCTTGCACTCTCTTCCTATATTCGGATTCGCTCATTCGTCTTCTCCGGTCATAACGGCTTCGGCTCACACCTGCGTTGCGTATACACCGTTTCACAAAGAGTCCCAGTCAGGCCCTCGGCGTCGCGCCGGGAGGTTTCCCTCCGTGCACCTCTGTGCTCCCTGTGGTTCAGGCTTTTCCTTTGCCGAGGCACACCGGACTGCATGCCCTAAGGTCCGTGCCTGGCCAACTTGTCCAGCCGTTCCACCACTTCAAAGCAAGTCCGGCTGTTGTGATACGGACACTTCCACGGATCCACCTTGTACTTGTCGTCGCTCGGCGTTCCGTCGCGCGACACCAACCAATACCACTCTCCGTGCTGGCGATCCACGATGTACTTCTCGATGAACTCCCAGCTCTTCTCCGACGCTTTCAGAAAATGTTCTTTCCCTGAAATTTCGTAGGCGTTCAGGAATCCCACCACCGCCTCAGCTTGCGGCCACCACTGCTTGTCCGTGTCTATGATTTCCTTCCCTCTGCCTTCGTAGAACAGGCCGCCATCCGTGTCCAACGCCTGTTCATATACCGCCTGCGCCATGCTCACCGCCGCTGTCCGCGTTTCCTCCAGAATTGCCCGGTCGCCCAATACTTCCGCGGCCTCGCAGATCAGCCAACTCCCCTCAATATCATGCCCATACGAAAACCGGTCCGAGCGGTCGTGCCACGCTTCGTCGAAGAACATTCGGAGATGGTGCGTCTCCGGATCAATGATATGGTCGAGAAAAATCCGCAGCAGTTCCCGCAGGCGCTTCCGCAGCCCATCGTCATTCCATATTCGCAGTAGATTCGCATACGCTTCCAGCAAGTGCAGGTGCGTGTTCATGGATTTCTTCTCATCCATATCCACTTCGCTCAGCCGCTGCTCGCCCGCCAGCTTCCAGTCGCGCTCGTAGGTCTCGAAGTATCCGCCGTTCTTTTCGTCATGGCTCACGTCTTCAATCATCCGGTACAGCGCAATGGCCTTTCCCAGCGGTTCTTTTTCGGAGCTCGCAGCCGCGTACTCCGCCAGCGCGTACACGGTAAACGCCTGCCCGTAAATCCGCTTTTTCGTCTCCACCGGATTTCCCAGGTGGTCCACCATCCAGTACACACCGCCAAATTCCGCGTCCCAGAAAAACCGCCGCAGATACTCGTACGCCCGTCGCGCTGTCCGCAGATACACCTCGTCCCCGTAGACCTTGTACGCCTTGGCAAATGTCCAAAGAATGCGCGCGTTCAGAATCAGCCCCTTGTGCGCCAGGGGATCGATCGTCAGATCATTCGCAATCTGTCCGCGAAACCCGCCGTACTCATCGTCCACCGCGTACTTCAACCAGAACGGCAGAATGTCGCTACGCAATTCAAGCTCGACCCGCTCTCGCAACTTTTCCACAGCCGCTCATCCTTTCTGCTGCACCTCGTTATCCGTCGGATAGTGCCTGCATCGTCCTAGCGGGAAAACGTCGATTCTTCGCGCCGAATCTGGAGTATACGCCGCGCAAAACGCCAAGGTAAGGTTAGATAAACGTTAACTGTAAAGGAAAAGCGTGCCCTCGCCGCCCGATCGCGCTAGAATAAGGGTGCTTCGCTCCGCAGGACTTGAGCGAGGTTTGACCCCATGAAAAAAGCTGCTAAGGCGCGCCGCTCCCCGAAGGCGCCTGCCGTTACTCTCAAATCACTGGCTTTGCATCTCGACCTCGCGGCCGGAACTGTTTCCAGTGTCCTCAACAATTCGCCCGCCTCGCGGTCCATCCCCGAGCGCACTCGCAATCGCATCGTCAAAGCTGCCCGCGAGCTCAACTACAGCCCGAATTTCCTCGCCCGTTCTCTCCGCGTCCAGCGCAGCTACACCGTCGGCGTCATCGCCGAAGAAATCGGCGATTTCTATGGCGCAACGGTCATCGGAGGGATTGAAGCCTTCCTCCGTAAGAATAATTTCTTCTTCCTCACCGTCGCCCACCACCATGACTACGAACTCATGCGCTCTTATTCCCAGTTGCTTCTCACTCGCGGCGTCGAAGGCATTATTACCATTGACACCTCCGTCGACCAGCGGCCCACGGTGCCAACCGTTGCCATCGGCGGCCATCAGCACGCCCCCAACGTCACCAACGTTATCCTCGATCACCATCGCGCCGCGCGGCTCGTTCTTCAGCATCTGAGCGGCCTCGGCCACCGGCATATCGCTTTTTTCCGCGGGCCTTCCCTCAGTTCGGACTCCGTCCCGCGCTGGAACGCCATTCAGGAAGTCGCCGCGGAAATGAATATCCCCATCCACCACGAACTCGTCTTCCAACTCGAAAATGTCGAGAACACGCCCGAAATCGGCTATCTTCCCGCGAAAGCGCTGCTGGCCGCCAAGCGCCCCTTCACCGCTCTGTTCGCCTATAACGACACTTCCGCCCTGGGCGCTATGATCGTCTTCCACAAAGCTGGCCTCAACGTTCCCGGCTGCGTTTCCGTCGTCGGCTTCGACGACATCGCCTTTTCGTCTTTCGCCATTCCTCCTCTGACCACCGTCCACCAGCCCCTTCTCGAAATGGGCGCCGTCGCTGCACAAACCCTGCTTGATCGCATCGAGAATCGCGTTCCCTTTAATCCTGAAATCGCCCTTACCCCGGAACTCATCATCCGCGAGTCCACCGGCCCCGCCCGCAGTCTCTGAAGGCGCGCGTACGCTGCAGGTTCAGTGGTAGAGTCACCTGGGAGAGTCACCTTCTAATACGGCACGACGACTGAAGAAGGAGAATACGATGTCGATGGAGAAAACGAGGCGAGAGTTTCTGAAATCCTCGGCGGTGGGATTGGCAGCTGCCGCAATGGCACGGGCCTTGCCCGCATTAGACGCGGACACCATCGGACAAAAGAGAGAGATCGCCGCGTGGGTTACGAGCGGGAAAAATCGCTTTGTCCCGCAGAGTGGACTGCGATGGCGCACCGCTCCCGCCAAGCCTTCCGAGCCCGCGATTGTTCTTAACCAGGAGAAACAATTCCAGACGATTCTCGGTTTCGGCGCCGCATTTACCGACGCTGCCTGCTTCACATTCAATCGACTCCCGCCGGCGACGCGCGAAAGCCTGTTTCATGAGTTGTTTCATCCCACGGAGATGGGACTCAACGTTTGCCGCACCTGCATCGGATCCAGCGACTACTCGACCAAAGTGTACAGTTACGACGAAGGAGAAGCCGATCCCGAATTAAAGCGCTTTTCGATTGAGCAAGACCGCCAGTACATTTTGCCGATGTTGCGCGAGGCGCGAAAGGCGAATCCAGAGCTTTTTCTTTTCTCGTCGCCGTGGAGTCCGCCGGGCTGGATGAAGTCCGGAGGATCGATGCTGGGCGGTTCGATGCGCCAGCGCTATTTGCCGGCCTACGCGCAGTACTTCCTGAAGTTTCTTCAGGCCTATGCCGAGGAAGGAGTTCCGATTCAGGCCGTCACCATACAAAACGAAGTGGACACCGATCAGGACGCGCGGATGCCGGCATGCATTTGGCCGCAGGAGTACGAGCTTAAGTTCGTGCGCGACCACCTCGGGCCGTTGCTCGAAAAGCAGGGCCTCGCAACGCAGGGTCTCGCAACGAAGATCTGGATTCTCGATCACAACTACAACTTGTGGGGCCGCGCGGTGGCGGAACTCGATGACCCGGTCTTGCGGAAATACTGCAATGCGATTGCCTGGCATGGCTACGTCGGGACTCCGGAGATGATGACCAAGGCGCATGAGGTGTATCCCGACGCGGAGATGCATTGGACCGAAGGCGGGCCGGACTACACCAGCCCCGACTATCTGACGGACTGGGCCAAGTGGGGTCAGACGTTTACCGAAGTTCTGCGCAACTGGTGCGATTCGATCACCGGCTGGAACCTGGCGCTCGACGAGCACGGCAAGCCGAACATCGGGCCATTTCCTTGCGGAGGCCTGGTCACCATTCACTCCCAGACCAGGGAAATCACCCGCAGCGGACAGTATTGGGGTTTGGCGCATTTTTCGCGGGCCATTCGCCGAGGCGCGCGCCGCTTCGATTCCGAGAGCACGCTGCCGCAGATCAGTCATGCGGCCTTCGCAAATCCGGATGGAACCCGTGTGCTGGTCGTGAGCAACCCCGGACCCGCTCTGACCGCCGCAGTGCAAATGGGAGGAATGAAAGCGGACATTGCTTTAGACAGCGATTCCGTGACCACATGGGTGTGGTCGAAAGAAGCGTGAGCTTGATGATTTCCACGTTGGACGTTCATTTCCTGCCACGGCCGTCGGGGCGTCGCTGATTTCCTTGCTGGCACTCGGCCTGACTCCCAGCTCTTTGGGATATCTGTCAGGCTTACTGCCACAGGGCTACGACGGTCTGTAGCGGCCCCAGGTTCACTTCTGTCTCCGGCGCCGATTTGTCCGATCCCCAGATCCGCGTTCCATGCAGTGCATTGTCGTGGTGCAGGACGCAACCTACAGGCTTAGCCGACCCGTTCGTCAGCACAGTGGCATAGCTCCTGCCATTCTGCATGACCCGCAGCAGACATGCCGGATTTTCATCGTCGAGCGTGAATGGCATCGCCGCATACATCGACGAGAGCGCAGTTCGCAGGTACTTCGCCAAGGGCGCAGAGTCTTCCGTCCACGCACCCAGGCCGACCGGCGACGGAATCCAGATTACGCGCCCACCGCCTGCAAGGTGCCGCTCGGTGGCGACCGTTTCGCCGTCTTGCGTCGCAATTGCCGTCGCATCCTGCGGGATCACGGAACTCATCCACAGGCGCGAGGGCAGCGGCCCGCCCGGCATCGGCACGGCAATTTCCGTGCCCAGCAGATGCACTTCTTTGAGCCGCGCTCCGGTCACCTGCGGCAGCAGCGATGATCCGTAGAGGGCTCCGGAGAGCGCCCACATCTTCCCGTGCTCGTCATAGAGCCCGCTCAGTCCGGTTATCAAGAGCGTCCCGCCCGTCTGCGCAAAATGCAGCAGGTCCGTCATCTGGCTAGCGGTAAGTACGCGAGCATCCGGCACAATCACCACGCGGTTCTTGCCGGGCAGGGTCCAGTCGTAGTCGTCGAAATGTCTCACCCGCGGCGGCGGACCATTCTGCGTCATCGCTTTGTAGATGCCGAGGAGCTCAAGCAACTGCTGATTGCGGTCGCGCGCAACGTCGTCAGGGTTGGCAAAGGAAATCTGATACGTCATCGTCTCGAGACTCAAGAGCAGCGTCACCTCCGGCAGCGCCGGTTTCGCGTTCGCAAAGAAGTCGGAGTGTGCCTGCATCGTCTTGACGATATCCGTTGCGACTTCCATGCGGCGGCTCGGCTGCTGCTCGAAGTCCAGCAGACTCCACTCTCCAGCTTCGCGTCCAGCGCGGCGGGCATTGAGCAGCCAGAAGATGGTTCGTTCCGCGCCCGCTCCCACGCTGGTCCAGAGCCACTGCGCGGTATCGTCCGCGGTCGGTTCCATGGGCCGCGGACTGCTATGAATGTTGTTGCCGCCCTGCAGTTCCGTGACCCAGTGTGGCTTGGGCGTGATCGCTCCATCGACCAGGTCGTTGACGTAACTCACTCCCAACGCAAAGTCGTCGCGTGGCAGCAGGCCGAAATGCCAGGCAGGATGAATCGAGCATCCGAGCGTATCCAGAAAACCGCGCCACTCCGGCAAGTTATCGGAGAGCGCAGCCAGGTTGCTCACGAGCGCATGGGGATTGAGATGCAGTGGATGCTGAGCGTCGTGCCGCCTCACTTCCGCCGCCATCCATGTCAGTTGCGACGTCTGGAAACTTCGCCAGTACGCCGTCCAGTCGATCTCGCCCGAAGGATTCCAGTGGTTCTGCTTCGCTGGGCCCTTCACCTCCCCGAAACTCGCGTACTTCGTGCCCCACGCGCGATTCAGCTCGGCAATATTTGCGTACTTCTTCTCTAGCCACGGAGCGAAGGCTGCGCTCGCCAGTTCCGACGCAACCGGCGCCTGTCCCGGTTCATTGAGCAGCAGCCAGGTATCCAGCGCGGAGCTGCCCTTATAACGCTCCACGACCTTGCCCATGTAGTCGGCGGCCGCAGTGCGCTGCGTTTCAGTTTCATTCACGCCGACGCCCTGCGAGTCGTCCCCGCCCATCCACGAGGGCCTCCCGCTGGGCGTGAGCGTGGCTACGATCGCAACATGATGCCGTTCCGCCGCGCGAAAAGCGGCGTCGTAGAGCGACCAGTCCCACGTATCGCGTTGCGGTTCAAGATAGCTCCACATCATGAAGAGCCGCGCCACCGGCATCTGGCTCTTCTCCAGCGTAGCGAACCAGGCGTCGATCTCCGCGGGAGTCTGCCCCGGCTCGATCCAAATCTGCGCGCCGAACTGCGGCACCGTCGCATACATCGCCGGACGGAAGCTGAACAGCGCAGTAGCGAGGCCAACCAGAAGCGAACATCTGAGCAAAGATCGAAGGTGCACACCAGCCCCCTTTCCGAACGGCGAGGCTAGCATACTAAAAACTTGTGGAGCCGGTAACTCGAACCTGAATCTAACGGGTGTGGCTCGCCATAGCATCATTGAGCCCCTGGAAGACGGAATCATAGTGGCCGCTCTCCGCGGCAAAGCGGAGACGCTTCACGTTTTCGACGCAGATCTCATCCGCGGCAGGCTGGGTTTTCAGAATATCCATCACCTCCGGAATGTACTTGTCCAGCGGCATCGCGCGAGAGTCGGAAGCTCCGTTGAGAAGATCCGTGGCGACATAAGGAGGGATGAGTTCGAGAACCTCTGTCGTAGACGTGCGAAGCTGATAGCGAAGCGATTGCGTATAGGAGTGGATGGCGGCCTTGGTCGCGCAATAAGTTGGCGTTGGTGCCATCGGTACAAAAGCCAGCCCCGACGACACGTTCATGATGACCGAGCGAGGCTGCTTTTGCAGCAGCGGCAAAAGCGCCGCCGTAAGACGGATGGGGCCGAGAAGATTCGTGGCAACGATGGATTCCGCGTCGGCGAGATCGTCCGGTTGGGCCTGGAGCTTCTCGACCCTCATGATACCCGCATTATTGATGAGGACGTTCAGTGCCGGGTACCGCGTTGCCATCTGGCCCGCAAAAGAGCGTATGTTGACAGGGTTTTCGATGTCGAGCGCAAGCGAGGTCATGCCGGGGTTCGCGGCGGTGGTCTCATCGAGTACTTGCTTCCGGCGGCCCGCGATGATGACGTGGTTTCCGAGGGCGTGGAAGGCTTCCGCAAGGCCGCGGCCAATGCCGGAGCCGCCACCCGTGATCAGGATTGTGTTGCCGTTAATCTTCATTGGGGTCCTCTGTTCCTATTCTCTACCAGCCTGCGGAAAAACTCACAAACGCGCCCATCCTTTGACGCCTGTCGAGATTCTGTACATCGATCCATTCTTCGGACAACTCTCTCTCCCAATGTGATCGCCTTTTCATGAACTTGAGACGGTGCTGCGCTTGCAGTCCTATTCTGCGCTAAAGATGTTTTCCGGCTGGCACCCTCCCCCAGAGTGCTGAGCCGGGAAAAGCCGAACCAAAGGTCTCACGAAAGTAACCCCAGAATCCAGATCAGAAAGCAGAGTAAAAGGAGAAGCATGAAACCTGCAATACGATCCCTGTTCGGCATCGCCGCGACGCTCGCGCTGATGAGCAGCTTGTTGTGCACCGCACAAACCGTTCCGGCCAACCAGCCTTCGCCGCAGAATCCTGTTCTCACCCGTCAAGTACAGCCCAGCTATGGAAAGCTCCCTCTAGCCTTCGAGGCAAACCAGGGACAAACCGACCCGCAGGTAAAATTCCTCGCCCACGGCAGCGGTTACACCATCTTCCTAACGGCCGGCCAGATGGTTCTTGATCTCCGGCCTTCAGCAGTGCTGTCCAATGCAGCAAAGAGCTCGGCTGCGCCAGCCGCGAGCCAGAAGACCACCAGTGCTGTCATCCAGATCAATATGGTCGGCGCCAACCCGAATCCCAAAGTGGCCGGAGAAGATCTTCAGGCCGGAAACGTCAACTACTTCATTGGCAAGGATCCGAAGAAGTGGCAGACCAACGTTGCCATATACAAGCAAGTTCGCTACAAGGACGTCTATCCCGGAATTGATCTTGTCTATTACGGCAACCAGTCGCGCGTGGAGCATGATTTCGTCATCGCCCCGGGCGCCGATCCCAGTCAGGTTCAGCTTGATGTCATAGGCGTCGATCGTCTCAGCATCGCGGCGAACGGCGACCTCAGCCTGCACAAGGGCACGGACGAAGTCGAACTGCAGGCCCCCGTCATCTATCAGGAATTTCACGGCCTGCGCGTTCCCGTCACCGGCCAGTACACGGTGAGGAATTCCACCCGTGTCTCTTTTGCTCTCGGCCCATATGACAAAACCATGCCGCTGGTGATCGATCCGGTGCTTGTCTATGGCACCTTCCTCGGCGGTCTCGCGAACGACGAGGCGGTCGGCATCACCGTCGACAGCAATGGCAGCGCCTATGTTACAGGCTGGACGCAGTCCACCAACTTCCCCTTGGCCGGACAGAATGGTCCGCCGCCGGGTGGTCAAAGCGCCTTCGTCGCCAAACTTGACGTCAGCGGCTCCAGCCTCGTCTACGCCGACTACATCGGCGGCAGTTCCCAGAACTCTCCCACCGCCATGGCGATGGACAGCTCCAACCACGTCTTCATCACAGGTTCTACCTACGCCAGCGACTTCCCGATGGTCAACGCCTATCAGGCCACCATGCCGGGATACATTAGTGGCTTTATCACTGAGATTTCTGCCGACGGATCCTCGCTCCTCTACTCCACCTACCTGGGCGGCAGCAACCAGGATTATCCTTCCAGCATCGGCCTCGATGGCACCGGCAATGTCTTCGTCGCTGGCACCACCTATTCGCAGGACTTTCCGGTTGTGAACGCATACCAGTCGGCCGCTTCGCCCAATCAACAAGGGTATTGGGGGGGCTACGGGTTCCTGACTAAGATCGCCCCCGATGGCTCGGCGCCCGTGTTTTCCACCTACTTCGCAGGCAGTGCGAACGTTGCCGAGAATTGTTACTACGGCCCTTGCTGGCCTTCCCCCCAAAGCGCGATCACTGGAGTTGCCGTTGACGGCAGCGGCAATGCCTATGTCGCCGGCAACACCAACACTTACGATTTCCCGGTAACCCAGGGGGCCTATCAGACCTCGAACGCCACGACCTACGACGAACAGGTTGGTTTTGTCGGCGAGTTTACCTCCTCGGGAAATCTCGCCTACTCCACCTATTTCGCGGCCGTTCAAAACAGTTACGATTTCAACCTGAACGCGGTTGCCGTTGACTCCAACGGCTCCGCATATATTGTGGGATATAGCTATCCGGGGTACAATTCCATTCCGCTCACAACGCCGAATCTCTGCGACCCGACTCAATACGGTTGCAGTTGGGGCTTCATCACCAAATTTGATCCGACCGGATCTACTCTGGTCTACTCCACCTATCTTGCCGCCAACGTGGACGTCTGGCCGCAGTCACTCCTGGTGGATGCCACCGGTGACGCCTACGTATTCAGCTACTCCGGAGGGGGCGACCAGACTTTCCTGGTCGACCCCATCGAGACCTACACCGGCGAGCAGGATCTCTTCTTGCAGGAACTCGATCCTACCGGTGCGACGCAGTTGTTCAGCACATTCCTCGGCGGCTATGGAAACGATTCCCCCGGCGGAATTGCCCTCGACTCCGCCGGCGCCATCTACCTGACCGGATATACAAACTCTACCGACTATCCCGTAACCGCGGCGGCTCTCCAAAACACGATTGGCGGAAACTACGACGCCTTCGTGACCAAGATCGGTACCGCGGCAGCTCCTGCCGTGGCCATCAGCCCATCCCTGATTCAATTCTCGATTCGTCCCGTGGGGTCGGTGAGTCAGCCCAACACCTCGCTGCTGCGCAACATGGGCAGCGCGCCGCTCACGGTCTCGAACGTCACCACCACCGGAGACTTTTCCGCCGCCAATACCTGCGGCGCCACTGTAGCAGCCGCCGGCACTTGTACATTTTCGGTGAGCTTCACGCCAACCCTGCCCGGACCCCGCTTCGGCTCCATCATGATCGAGGACGACGCCGCCGGCTCGCCCCACTTCATCAACCTGGTCGGCAGCGGCGCAACCGCGGTCGCGGACCTCACGCCTGCCAGCCTCACCTTCCCAAGTCTCCAGATCAACCAGACCAGCCCCTCACAGAGCGCAACCCTCACCAACAACGGCAACGCGACGTTGGTCATCAGCAGCATCCAGGCGACTGGCGACTATGCCCAGACCGACAACTGCCCATCTTCGCTTGGTATCGGCTCAAGCTGCCAATTCCAGGTCACCTTCACTCCGACCGCGGGTGGCGCGCGTAACGGCACGTTGAGCATTGCGGATAACGCGCCCGGCAGCCCACACACTGTCTCGCTGTCAGGCAGCGGATACGTGACCACCGCCACCGTGACACCGGCCTCGCTTTCGTTCAGCACCCAGACGGTTGGTTCGACCAGTGCCGCTCAGTCGGTCACCGTTACCAACACCGGCGCTAATCCTATTACCGTTTCGGCCGTAACCCCAACCGGGGACTTCGCCGAGACTGACAATTGCACGGCCACACCTGTCCCGTTATCAGGGTCATGCACGATTAGCGTAACCTTTTCTCCGACCGCGGGCGGAAGCCGGAGCGGCGCGCTGACCATTAGCGATAATGCTCAGGGCAATCCGCACATGGTCGCTCTCAGCGGCACCGGCCTTGCCGCCACTGCCCAGCTCAGCGTCTCCAGCCTCAACTTCACCGCGCTCACCGTCGGTACGACGAGCAGCGCCCAGACCATCACCGTAACCAATTCGGGCAACGGCGCTCTGACCATGGCCAGCGTCCAGGCGGCCGGTGATTTCGCGCAGACTAACAACTGCACATCGATCGCCGCGAATGGCGGAACCTGTGCCATGCAGGTAACTTTCACGCCCACGTCATCGGGAACTCGTTCCGGAACCATCACCCTCACCGATTCGGCTGCCAATAGTCCGCAACTGGTCTCGCTGGCCGGCTCGGGCATTGACTTCAGCATGCCATCCTCCGGCGGTTCGGACACCATCAAAGCCGGCGCCACCGCGACCTATCCCATTTCGATCAGTCCAGTCGGCGGAACCTTCTCCAGCCAGGTGACTCTCGTATGCGCCGGCGTTCCGGCGTTCTCGACCTGCACCCTCAATCCAACTTCCGTGACTCCTGGCGCGAACCCGTCCACCGTCACCGTCACCATCAAGACCACCGGGACCACCGCGCAACTCTCCGTTCCTGGAGCTACGCAACACCCCGTATTCGCCTTCTGGACGTTTACCACGGGCTTCGGACTGTTCGGCATGTTCGTGTTCGGCGCCGGACAAAGACGAAAGCGCGCAACTCTTGTCCTCCTCTTGACCATTCTGCTTGCGGGCATGGTTGTCTGGGTTGGGTGCGGCACCAGCGGTCACACAACCCAGCCGATTCAGCCAGGAAACTCCACTCCTACAGGCACCTACACCGTCCTGGTAATCGGCGCCTCTGGCAGTGTGCAACACTTCACATCGCTCACGCTGATTGTGCAATAAGTAGGCAGTAACTAGGGGCGCTTCGAAAGAAGCGTCCCTTTCTTCGTTTGCGAGAACTCCTTCGGACCGCCGCAGCCTGATTGATCTGGCGTTGCCAACCGAAACGCAGACTATCCGTGACTTTCTCCATGCCGCGCGAACGTTAGGGCCAAAAAAAAAGCAGTGGGACGCACAGTTTGCGCGTCTCACTGCTGGGATAGAGTGTTGCTATGCTACGTCACGACGCTGGGAAGAAATCCAGCGCAGTGTTACCGCCCATGTCCATGTCCACCGCCGCCGCCGTGCGACCCGCCGCCGTGCGACCCACCGCCGTGCGACGATCCGCCGCTCGGTGCCGAATGGCCGCCGCTCGGGGCTGAACGACCGCCACCGAAGATCGGGGCCGAGCGTCCGCCGTAAGCACCTCCGCCGTAAGAGCGCCGAGTAACGATAGGCTGCCTCATGTTGAGTGGCGGACGAGAATATCCACCATAGCCCCGTGAACCGTAGCCGCCTGAACCGTAGCTCCGGCCCTGTGAACCCGAACTGCGGGAAGCGCCGTACGACTCGCCCGGCCTACCGGACGACTGACTGGCCCTGCCTGACTCAGCAGACGAGCGCGGAGCCATCGGTGAAAATTTCTGCCAGCCGCCGTTGCTGCCGCCACTTTCGCGAGTGGTGGTCGAGTTGCCGGGTCTGGACGCCGATCCCGTATTCGAATTACCACGCGTTTCCGCGCCCTGGTTGGAGCGCTGGATCCCGCTGTTCGAATTGGAGTTCGAGCCGCCATTCCCAGGCCGTGAAACTTCGCGGCTGTTTCCAGCCGACCTGCCATCCTGCCGGTTGGCGTTTGAAATCTGCGACTGCCCCCGCTCCGAAGACAACGAAGACGAGCGCGTCGCCGCTGCCGTCGTGCCTCGGGCCGAGAAGAAGTGCTGATTCTGCGACACGTTCCGAGTCGTTGAAGCCGCTGCCTGTCGTCCGCTGGCCGAGAAACTCTCGCGGCTCGGAGTCACGGGCAGCCGGCCCGTCGAGAACCGCGCGTTCTGAAACTGCGCATGACTCATCGGCTGGGCAGCCATGTGGCCCCTGCCGAACTCATTGGCCGAGACCGTCGTCCCGCCGCGGAAATGCGCGTCATGCATCGCCAGGTTCACGTTCGAAAACCGCGAACCGGCGTGCAACGGAGCAAAGC
>Ga0371490_1001294_pt1 | contig 13294 bp, 12 predicted proteins | sample MB2SIPfraction_FD_207959 | JGI IMG/M metagenome (GOLD analysis project Ga0371490, IMG submission 207959) | Lab enriched peat soil microbial communities from McLean, Ithaca, NY, United States - MB28FN SIP fraction | ecosystem: Environmental > Terrestrial > Soil > Wetlands > Peat | place: USA... | reverse complement strand
AATATGGGCCCGTTATGTGTCTTGCATCACAGCGACCCAGACCCCCATGGAAGAGACTCGGAATAGCGGTCTAATTTCCGCCGGCCGCGTTGTGAGGTTAAGTAAATGAGTGAAAAGGAAATGGTAATTCTGGATGGGAACGAGGCAGCCGCCTCGGTTGCCTACCGGCTCACCGAAGTTGTCGCCATCTACCCCATCACGCCGTCGTCGCCGATGGCCGAGTGGGCCGATCAGTGGCGCTCGGAGGGGAAGAAAAACATCTGGGGCGCGTTGCCCATTGTGGAAGAGCTGCAGAGCGAAGGCGGAGCGGCGGGCGCGCTGCACGGCGCGTTGCAGGCGGGAGCCTTCGGGACCACCTTCACGGCCTCGCAGGGGCTGTTGCTGATGATTCCCAATATGTATAAGATTGCCGGTGAGCTGACCCCGGCGACGATGCACGTGACGGCCCGCACGCTGGCGACGCACGCGCTGTCGATCTTCGGCGACCACTCCGACGTGATGGCCTGCCGCTCGACGGGCTGGGCGATGCTGGCCTCCAATTCCGTGCAGGAAGTTGCCGACATGGCGCTGGTGGCGCAAATTGCCACACTGGAATCGCGGATTCCGTTCATGCATTTCTTTGACGGCTTCCGCACCTCGCACGAGGTGGGCAAGATTTTTCCCATCAGCGACGAGACGATCCGCGCGCTGCTGGACGACAAGTACATTATTCAGTACCGGCAGAACGCGCTCTGCCCGGACCGGCCGTTCATTCGCGGCACGGCGCAGAATCCGGATGTGTTCTTCCAGGCGCGCGAGGCTTGCACGCCCTTCCACGCCGCTGTTCCGGGGATTGTGCAGCAGGTGATGGACCGCTTTGCCAAGGAGACCGGCCGCGCCTATCATCTGTTCGATTATTACGGCGCGAAGGACGCTGAGCGGGTGATTATTTTGATGGGCTCCGGGGCCGAGGCTGCCGAAGAGGCCGTGGACGCGCTGACGCAGAAGGGCGAGAAGCTGGGAGTGCTGAAGGTCCGGCTCTACAAGCCCTTTGACGCCAGCGCTTTTTTGGCCGCGCTGCCCAAGACGGTGAAGTCGATTGCCGTTCTGGACCGCTGCAAGGACCCTGGCGCGAGCGGCGAGCCGCTCTACATGGACGTGGTGACGGTGTTGGCGGAGAACGCTGCCAAGCTGCCATTTGCCAAGATGCCCACGGTGGTGGGCGGACGCTACGGTCTGTCTTCCAAGGAGTTTACGCCGGCGATGGTCAAGGGCATCTTCGACGAGCTGACCAAGGCAGCGCCGAAGAACCATTTCACCATCGGCATCGACGACGACGTGAGCCACAGCAGCCTGACGTACGATCCGGCCTTCTCGACAGAAGACGCGAAGACGGTGCGGGCGCTGTTCTACGGGCTGGGCTCCGACGGCACGGTGGGCGCGAACAAGAACTCGATCAAGATTATCGGCGACCAGACGCCGAACTTTGCGCAAGGCTACTTTGTATACGACTCGAAGAAGTCGGGGTCGATGACGACGTCGCACCTGCGGTTCGGTCCCAAGCCGATCCGCTCGACCTATCTGATTACGCGCGCCAGCTTTGTGGCCTGCCATAACTTCAGCTTCCTGGAGAAGATGGATGTGCTGGAGGCAGCGATGCCGGGCGCGGTCTTCCTGCTCAACTCGCCGTATTCGGCGGCGGAGGTGTGGGACAAGCTGCCCAAGACCACGCAGGAAGAGATGCTGCGCAAGAAGATCGAGTTTTACGTGATCGACGGCTACGAAGTGGCGCGCAAGGCGGGGATGGGCACGCGCATCAACACCATCATGCAGACCTGCTTCTTCGCCATCAGCGGCGTGCTGCCGCGCGATGAGGCCATCGAGCAGATCAAAAAGGCCATTTACAAGACCTATGGCAAGCGCGGCGAGGCGGTGGTGGCCAAGAACTACGCCGCCGTAGACCATGCGCTGGCGCACCTGGAAAAAGTGAAGCTGCCGGCGGGCGTTTCGTCGAGCTTTGATCTGATTCCTCCCATCTCGGCTACTGCGCCGAAGTTTGTGCGCGACGTACTGGGAGAGATTGCCGGGGGTCACGGCGACCAGCTTCCGGTGAGCGCGATTCCGGCCGGCGGCACATTCCCCACGGCAACAGCGCAGTGGGAGAAGCGGAATATCGCCCAGTTCATTCCCGCGTGGGACAAGGAGTTGTGCATTCAGTGCGGCAAGTGCGTGATGGTTTGCCCGCACGCGGTGATTCGCGCCAAGGTCTACTCGCCGGAGCTTGGGGACAAGGCTCCGGCGACCTTCCAATGGGCCAAGCCAAAGTGGAAGGGGATGGAGCAGGACCGCTACACACTGCAAGTGGCTCCGGAGGATTGCACCGGCTGCGCGGTTTGCGTGGATGTTTGTCCGGTGAAGAACAAGAGCGACGCCAGCAAGAAGGCCATCAACATGACGCCACAGGCGCCGCTGCGCGAGGCCGAGCGGGCGAATTGGGAGTTCTTCCTCGGGCTTCCCGAGGTGGACCGCTCGAAACTGTCGCACGGCCAGGTGAAGGACCTGCAACTGCTGCAGCCACTGTTTGAATTTTCCGGCGCCTGCGCGGGCTGCGGAGAGACGCCCTACATCAAGCTGCTGACGCAGTTGTTCGGCGACCGGCTGTATATTGCCAACGCCACCGGCTGCTCGTCGATCTACGGCGGCAATCTGCCCACTACGCCTTATGCCAGTAACGCGCAGGGTCGCGGGCCGGCATGGTCCAACTCGCTTTTTGAAGACAACGCCGAGTTTGGCTTTGGCATGAGAATCGCGCTAGACCAGCAGAAGGAGTTTGCGGAGTTGCTGGTGACGCGGGTGGCTGGGGCTATCGGCGAGGAGCTGGTGAAGGCCCTGCTGGGAGCCTCGCAAAAGACCGAAACCGAGGTGAACCAGCAGCGCGAGCGGGTGAAGGCTCTGCGCGAGAAGCTGGCCGGCAACAAGAGCTCCGACGCGCGCAACCTACTGGCCATTGCCGATACGCTGGTGCGCAAGAGCGTGTGGATCCTGGGCGGCGACGGATGGGCGTTTGACATCGGCTTCGGCGGGCTGGACCATGTGCTCGGCTCGGGCAAGAACGTGAATGTGCTGGTGCTGGACACCGAGGTCTACTCGAACACCGGCGGACAGGCGTCCAAGGCGACGCCGCGCGGTGCGGTGGCCAAGTTTGCCGCCAGCGGCAAGACGACCAGCCGGAAAGACCTGGCCATGGAAGCCGTCAGCTACGGCTCGGTGTACGTGGCGCAGGTGGCGATGGGCGGCAACGACAGCCACACGGTGAAGGCCTTCCAGGAGGCCGAGGCGCACGACGGGCCTTCGATCATCATCGCGTACTCCAGTTGCATCGCCCACGGCTACGACCTGGTGCATGGGTTGGAGCAACAGAAACTGGCTGTGCAATCGGGGTACTGGCCGCTGATGCGCTACAACCCGGGATTGCGCGAGGAGGGCAAGAATCCCTTCCAGCTTGACTCCAAGGCTCCGGCGATCCGGCTCAAAGAGTACAGCTACCGCGAGGCGCGTTACACTATGCTGGCGCGCAGCAATCCGGAGCTGGCGGCCGATCTGCTCAAGGAAGCGCAGGATGATGTGGAACGCCAGTGGCGTGTATACTCGGCGAGGGCTGCTATGCCGGGCCGCGGGGAGACACCACACATCGCTCCCGAAGAGAAGCCTGAGGATAAGTCCGAACAAAAGCTGGCGGCGGAAGCTGCCGGAGGTGCGGAATGATCGATTTTTCCACAAAGTATCTTGGCATGAAACTGAGCGGCCCGATCGTGGTATCATCCACGCCGCTGTCGGAGCCGATTGATAATGTTCGCCGCATGGAAGATTGCGGAGCCTCGGCGATCGTGCTGCACTCGCTCTTTGAGGAGCAGTTGGCGCTGGAATCGCGGACGCTGGACGATGATTTGTCGAGGGGCACCGAGTCCTTTGCCGAGTCGCTCGGCTACCTGCCCGATTTGAAGGACTACCGCATGACGCAGGAGGTCTACCTCGAACACCTGCGGCAGTGCAAGGAGGCGGTGAAGATACCCATTCTGGGCAGCCTGAATGGCGCTACCCCCGGCGGCTGGGTGCGGTTTGCCAAGGATATGGAGCAGGCCGGCGCCGACGCCATCGAGTTGAACACCTACGCGCTGGCCACGGACAAGAGCCAGACCTCCGCGGATATGGAGCGGCAGCTTCTGGATTTGGTGGCGGCGGTTACCGGAGCGGTCAAGATACCGGTGGCGGTTAAGTTGTCGCAGTGGTTCACCAGCCTGCCGCACCTGGTTGCCCAGTTGGAGGATGCAGGAGCGCGCGGCGTGGTGTTGTTCAACCGCTTCTACCAGCCGGACTTCGACATTGAGACCCTGGATGTTCGGCCCACGCTGCACTTCTCCAAGCCCTCGGAGTTGCTGCCACGGCTGCACTGGGCGGCGATTCTCTACGGCCACGTGAACCTGGACATCGCCATCACCGGCGGCGTTCACTCCGCCGAGGACGTGCTCAAGAGCATCATGGCTGGGGGCAGCGCGGTGTTGATGGCGTCGGCCTTGCACATTCACGGCATCGAGCACATCCGGAAGGTGCTGGACGACATGCGCTACTGGCTGGAGAAGCGCGAGTACACCTCGCTGTGGGAGACGAGGGGCTGCCTCAGCCGCCGTTCTGTACCTGATACCTCCGCGTTCGACCGCGGCAACTACATCAAGACGCTCAGCTCCTATAGCCTGCGGCAGACGGTGGGGGCGTTCTAGAATTGCGTCCATTCGGCGAATCAGAACTCGCTGTCGGCGAATCGCCCAGGTCTCAATAGTCGAGACCTGTGGCACCCGGCGATATGGCGAGGCCTACGGGAACTTATCCCCTTGCAAAACCGTAACTTCTTCCATCCAGGAGGAAGTTCATGAAAACAGCCGTGGCTTTCGTGTTACTGCTGTGTGCACCGGCATGGGCGACAATTGCCCCCACTCCGGCACGCTCTGTGCCAACTCAGGCCTCGCAGCAGGAGTTGAACAAGGCCGTCGCCAGACGGGTCTTTGAAGAGATATTCAATCAAGGAAAGTTCCAAGTTGCGGACGAGATCTATGCCCCGGATTTCGTCAATCATGGATTGCATCGAGATGCCAGCCTGCAAGAGGATCAGGACGCTGCCCGCTGGGAGAAACAGATATGCCCTGACGTAAAAATGACCATTGGCCCGATGGTTGCCGAGGGCGATCTGGTTTCCGTGCGGTGGATTTTCCGCGGGACCAACACCGTCTCAACGGGCTGGCTGCCAGCGACCGGCGCCAAGATCGAGGTGCGTGGCATCACAATTTGGCGCATCGTTGATGGCAGGATTCACGATGAATGGACCGCCTTCGACATGTTGCGAGTAGTACGCCAAGTTGTGGACCAGTTGAAATGGCAACTCCTCGGACTTCTGTGCGTGGCGCTGATTCTTCTCTGGCTTGTTGGCAGAGGCCTGCGCAAGCTGTGGCGTATATGTTGGACTGCCAAGGGGTAAATTCCCGTTTGGAATGGATCTGACTGCTTTCTCTCTATCGTTACTGAAACTATTTCGACAATTCCTGGTCTGAGAGGAAGCGAAGGACGGTTTCTTCGATCAGCTTGCAGGCAGCGGGAAGCGCGTCGGTCACGGCGGGGCTGAAGGATTCGCCTAACTCGGTTGAGCCGGCGCCGATGGTGAGTTGCAGCGACTCGTGGGGCAGGGAATTGTAAAGTGCGCGGCCCAGGGAGAGCAGTTCGGCTGCACTCAGATGGTGGGAGTTGTGTTCCGGGCCGCCGGAGACTGGTTCAACGGGAGTCAGATTAAGCGATCCGGGTTCGGAATCGATGGAGCAATCAATAAACAGGACGGAATGGGCGCGGGCAACGTCTTCCGCCAGTTCCGGCGTCCATTGATGGTCGGCGATGACGCGCACGCCGGGCTGGTTTGAGAATCGCTGCGCGGCCCACTCGGCAAGCCAAAGCCCGACGCCATCATCGCCGCGTAGCGTGTTGCCGCAGGCGAAGATGAGGCAGCGGGGCGTGGGTTGGGTCATGGATTCACTCTGGAGACTGTAATGTATCCCACCCTAGCCGCAAAAACAAGAACGCGGCGAGGGTGGGGCACACAACAGATTACATTGTCCTAACAATTCCCTCATGCATTGTGGTTTCCCACCCATTTCGCAAAGAACGCGAAATGGATGGGGCACAGAGTTCCATTGGATTCGAGCAAGACGGTTAGCTGACGCTATAAGCGTTAGCGGACGAGCTGGTCCACGACCTCGCCGTCGGAGTTAACAAGCGAGAGAGCCAGGGGCATCTGGCCGAAGGCGTGGGTGGAGCAACTGAGGCAGGGATCGAAGGTGCGAATCACGGCCTCGATGCGGTTGAGAGCGCCGGGGGTGAACTTGCCGTTCTTGACGTAGGCCTTGGCCGATTGAAGGACGCCCTTGTTCATGGCGTTGTTGTTATGGCCGGTGGCGACGATCAGATTGGCCCAGGTCATCTTGCCGTTCTCGTCCACTTTGTAGTGGTGATTCAGCGTTCCGCGCGGGGCTTCGATCTGGCCCGCGCCCTCGAGGCGATTGACGCCGGCTACGGCGCGCACATGCTTGTCGAGGATGAGCGGATCAGCAAGAATGCGTTCGATCATTTCGATGCCGTAGAGAGCCTCGACCAACCGCGCGTGATGATAGTGGAAGGAACTCTCGACCGGCCCGGCGGACAACTGCTTGAACTCGGCCAGTTCCTTGTCGGCCTGCGGCGTGCCCATGGACTTGACGATGTTGAGGCGCGGCAGCGGACCAACGCGATAGCTGCCCTGGGGATAGCCGAGCGGCTTGTAGTAGACGAACTTGGTGTAGCTGTAGTTTTCGACGGCCTCGCCAATCACTTCGGTGAAGCGGCTGGCGGTGATGCCGTCCTCAATGACAGCGCCCTTGGGATCGATGAGCCGCAGCGCGCCGTCGGTGAACTCGATGGACTCGTCCTCGTTGATCAGGCCCATGTAGTTGGAGGGGAAGTTGGCGAAGACTTTGATCTCCGGCTTGAAGGAGGAGGCGATCTGCTTGTAGGCGGTTATGGCCAGCTTGAGGTGGGCGTAGGCCTGGGGAATCGAGGCTAGAATTTCGTCGCGATGAGCCGGGGCGAGCGGCTCGGTGACGCCGCCTGGAACTACCCATCCTGTGTGGATGCGCTTGGTGGCGAGCAGCTCGATGATGTGCTGGCCGAAGCGGCGCAAACCGATGCCGGCCAGGCCCAGGTCCGGCCGTGCGGCGGCGACGCCGAAGATGTTGCGCGCCACTGGATCGGATTCCATGCCCAGCAACAGGTCAGGAGAGGAGAGATGGAAGAAGCTCAAGGCGTGCGACTGCACCAACTGGGCCATATTCAACAAGCGGCGCAGTTGCGCGGCGGTATGCGGAATGCGGACCGCCATGATGGCTTCGCAGGCTTTGGCGGAGGCCAGCAGATGGGAGACCGGGCAGATGCCGCAGATGCGCGCCGTGAGGCTGGGCATCTCGTAAAACGGCCGGCCTTCACAGAACTTCTCAAAGCCGCGCACCTGGGTGACGTGAAAGTGCGCGTCCTCGACCTCGCCCTGGGGGTTGAGTTGGATGGTGATCTTGCCGTGGCCTTCGAGGCGCGTTACGGGATCGATGGTGATGGTCTGGCTCATAACTCAAGCTCCAAAGCGGGTGAGGGCTGAAATATCCAGCGGCGCACCGGTTACCAGCGCGGTGAGCGCTGCGTGAAAGGTATCGGCCGAGGGCGGGCAGCCGGGCAGAAAGACATCCACCGTCACGAACTCGTGGATAGGCCGCACGATCTTGAGCAGCTTGGGCACGACGACACAGGGAATCTGCGGCTGCAAGCTGGCGTTCTCGATGTACGCGCGGTTCAGAATCGATTCCGGGCCGATGGGATTGCGCATGGAGGGCACGTTGCCGGTGATGGCGCAATCGCCCATGGCGACCAGCATTTTGGAGTGGGCGCGCACCTTCTTAATTTTGGTCTCATCATCCACAGAGGCTACAGCACCTTCGACCAAGGCGATGTCCACCTCGTCGGGGAACTCCTTGGCGTCCACGATTGGGCTGTAGACCACATCGATCAGCTTGGCCAGCTCGAGGATCTTTTCATCCATGTCGAGGAACGACATATGACAGCCGGAACATCCGTCCAGCCACACAGTTGCCACTTTCAGTTTGCTCATCGCGCTTCCCTCATGAGGTTCAGGTAAGGCAGAAAATCCGGGTACTTGGGGTGCTCGGAGCCGATCTTGCTCTTGTCGAAGAGGGCTCCGGTGGGACAGCACTGCACGCATTTGCCGCAGCGAGTGCAAGCGGAGCTTCCCCAATCTTGGTGCAGGTCAGTGATAACGATGGAGTCGATGCCGCGGCCCATCACATCCCAGATGTGCGCGCCTTCAATCTCGGCGCAGACCCTGACGCAGCGGGTGCAGAGGATGCAGCGGTTGTGGTCGACGGTGAAGCGCTCGTGCGAGGCATCCACGGCGAGCGCGGGGTTGCGATAGGGCAGGCTGATATGGGTCAGGCCCTGGCTCTGGGCCAGCGCCTGCAACTCGCAGTGGCCGTTGGAGACGCAGACCGCGCAGATGTGGTTGCGCTCGGCGAACAACAACTCGAGGATGACGCGGCGGTGCTTGCGGAGCCGCTCCGTGTCGGTGGAGACATCCATGCCCTCGTAGACGGTGGCCACACAGGCGGGCAAGAGCTTGTTGCTGCCCTTGATCTCCACCAGGCAGAGGCGGCAGGCGCCGACCGCGCTCAGGCCCTCCAGATTGCAGAGGGTGGGGATGTTGATCTCGTTCTCCCGCGCCACTTCCAGGATGGTCTGGCCGGAGCGCGCGCTGACTTCCTGACCGTCGATGATCAGCGTTTTGACTTCACTCATGCCAACACCTCCTTCTTCGAAACTTCGGGCAGCGGGTTATCCATGGTACAGACGCCAGCCGGACAGCGCTTATTGACGATGTGTTCGATGTACTCATTCTTGAAGTACTTGAGCGTGCTGAGGACGGGATTGGGCGTGGTCTGTCCCAACCCGCAGAGGCTGGCTTCCTTGATGGTCTCGCAGAGGCTCACCAGCAGGTCCAGGTCTTCCATGGTTCCCGCGCCGGAGCAGATGCGGCTGAGCAGAGTGAACATCTGCGCCGTGCCCGCGCGGCAGGGAATGCACTTGCCGCAGGATTCGGTCATGCAGAACTCGACGAAGAAGCGCGCCACGTTGACCATGCAGGAGGTGTCGTCCATGACGATCATGCCGCCGGAGCCCATGATGGAGCCGACCGCCATGAGGGCATCGTAGCTGACGCCGAGGTCGAGCATCTCGGCGGGAATACAGCCGCCGGATGGACCGCCGGTCTGCACCGCCTTGAAGGTGTGGCCGCCGGGCACGCCGCCGCCGATGACCTCGATGATCTCGCGCAGCTTGATGCCCATAGGCACTTCCACCAGGCCGGTGTTGGAGATCTTGCCGGTGAGGGCAAAGACCTTGGTGCCCTTGCTTCTCTCCGAGCCCATGTTGGCGAACCACTTGCCGCCGTTGCGAACGATGGGCGCGATGTTGGCGAAGGTCTCGACATTGTTGATGAGCGTGGGCTTGCCGAAGAGGCCGCTGACGGCCGGGTAGGGAGGGCGCGGTCTGGGCGCGCCGCGCCGGCCCTCGATGGAGGCCAGCAAAGCCGTCTCCTCGCCGCAGACAAAGGCTCCGGCGCCGAGGCGGATTTCCACGTCGAAGTTGAAGGGAGTGTTGCAGATGCCGTTGCCCAGCAGGCCGCGGCGGCGCGCCTCGCGCAGCGCGGTGGTCAGGCGGGAGACGGCCACCGGGTACTCGGCGCGGACATAGATGTAGCCTTTGCTGGCGCCCACGGCGTAGGCGGCGATGGCCATGCCCTCTATGACGCGATGGGGATCGCCTTCCATCACACTGCGATCCATGAACGCGCCGGGATCGCCCTCGTCGCCGTTGCAGACCACGTACTTCACGTCGCCCGCGGCCTTGGCCACTGTTCCCCACTTCAAACCGGTGGGATAGCCGCCGCCGCCGCGTCCGCGGAGGCCGCTTTCGGTGATGCGGTGAATCACGCCGTTGGGGGTCATCTCGGTGAGCGCGGTCAAAAGCGCCTTGTAACCATCGCGGCAGATGTAATCGTCGATCTTCTCCGGATCGATGTGGCCGGCATTTTCCAGCACCACCCGCACCTGCTTATCGAAGTGCTCGTTCAGATCGCACTGCAACGCGGAAACCGGTTTGCCGCCCAGGCTTTTAATAATGGCCTCGGCGTTGCTGGCATTCACATGGTGGTAGAGGGTCTCCTCGGGGTCCACGCGCACCAGCGGCCCGGAAGAACACGGTCCCATGCAGCCGGTGCGGCGGACCAGCACATTGTGTCCCGATAACCCGGAGGCCTTCTCCAGCGCCTCCCGCAAACGGTCCGCGCCCTGGCTCATGCATGCCAGGTCCATGCAGACATTTACTTCAAAATCGTACTTCTCGTTCTCCTGGGAGACGCTTTTGGCTATCTGTTCGAGCTCTTCGATTGTCATTCCACGGCCCACCTTTCGAGTTGCTCGAGCATCTGTTCCTGGGTCGTTTCGCCCACCACTTCGCCGTCGCATAACACCACGGGCGCGCGGCTGCATGCGCCCACGCAGCGGGCGGTCATCAGGCTGATCTGGCCGTCCTTGGTGGTCTGTCCGCGGGGAATGCCCAGGCGCTTTTCGGCCGCCACCATCAGTTTTTCGGAGCCCTTGATGTAACAGGCCGTGCCGGCGCAAACGGTGGCCGTGTGCTTGCCGGGCGGCTTGAGGCTGAAGTAGTGGTAAAAGGTCACCACTCCGTAGGCCTGGCTGAGCGGCACGCGCAGGGAGAGGGCCACAAAACGAATGGAGTCGTCGTCCAGGTAGCCGAAAGCGGACTGGACGGTGTGCAGCGTTTCAATGAGCGCGTGGCGGGCAAAGCCATTCTTGCGCATGGTGCCGTTGACGATCTTCCAACGGTTGTCGCTGCTGGGCAGCGGCGGGGGTGTGAATGCAGGCACGAATCCTCCGTACACGGAAGGCAACGCACAGCGATTGCGCCGCCGCGCCGTGTTCCATGTCTATCTTTCTTATACGAGTCCGCGCCGGTTATTCACCGTGACCACGGTCACTAGGAGTTGTAACCGAAATACTCCATTGTCATAAGAAGAAACCGTTCTGGATTGGGAAAACACGGATTAGCATTGGCGGAAAGCCCTGCCTGCTGTAAATAACGCTTCCCGAGACGCGCGGAGGAGAATTGCCTCTGCAAAAGCGCAGCATGAAGAAGATGAGCGATAACGGCGCTGTCCAACGGATTGGCTGCCCGCTGCAACACGGTGATCGGGCCTCCGGGCTGCTGGATGCCCTTTTTGAGCCGGCTGCGCAGCACTGACCCATCCATGAATGCAATGCTTCGCAAGTCTGGTGGCCTTAACTGGAGCTTGCTTCTTTCTGCTCTTTCACGCCCTTGATGATGAGCCACATAGCCAATCCGAACTCCGCAATGAACATAATCGGATACAGTGGATACGTCAGTTTTTGGTAGCCGGGAAAGAGACAGAGCTGAATGAAACAGATCATCAGGCTCAAACCGTCCAGAAGAAGCAAAACGCCCAGAAACCGCGGAAGGAAGCCGGACTTGTAGACCAGATAGCCGAGGGGGAAGAGCCATACGCCATAGAAAAGTGTCAAAATCATATCCCCACTGCCGCCCAAACTGAGGAAAAACATCGATAGAGCCTGTAATTGGTCTGGTTTGAACGCGTGCAAATAGTCGGATCTGCCTAATAGCAAGAGGGCTTCAAAGTGGATCAGCGTATAAACACATTCCACCGCGACACCGGTCAAATTGAACAGCACGAACAACAAAGCCAGATTCTTGCCCACAGGCTTCAACAGGACGTATAAAGCCCAGGCCGTCGAAAGAAAGAACAGATCGGCGACTGCCGTGCTCATAAACCCGATCCGAATCATCAGCTCGGAATCCGCGATATTCCGGGCCATTGCCGCGGGATCGTCCCAGATAAAGGGCTTGTGCTGAATAAAAGTCGCAGAAGCAAAGAGAACGATGTAGGCGAGATAGAGAAACCCCGCCAATCTTGCAAGATTGCGCCGCGAACCATCCTGCAAATCACTTGTGATTTCGATACCGGCAAAGCCTGCCATTTCAATTCCTCCATTGATCTTCATCTAACAATTATATGGGAGGGGAAGCAAGCGTTTGCAGAGAAGGAGGCTGGTTCGCTAGCCCAGCGACGGCAATCGGTCGGAGATTCCGAAGAGGAAGATGAGGCCGATGATGAAGCTGTATACGGCGCCGGTCCAGGCGATGGCGTGGTAGAGGCGGGGATGGTGGTGGCCGCTGGCGTTGAAGGCTCCGCCCATGGTGGCGGTCATCAGGGCATTCATGGCCACCAGGCCCAATGCAAAGGCCACCAGGCCCATCATGCCGCGCGAGGTTCCGCCCAGGTTGGCGGTGAGAAAAAAGAGAGCCAGCTGGCTGGGGGTTTCAGCGCCCACGCCGTGCAGGATGCCGATGACGAAGACCGATTTGCCGTTGTACATCCACTGAAAACGATCGGGTTGGGGCGCCTGGGGGTTCCAGCAGCGGCGAAGTTTCCAGACCATCCACAGCACTCCGTTGATGGCGATGGCCAGGCGGCTCTCGACGCGGCTGTGGGAGTGTCCGTGCGCGTCCTTGCGGAGAATTCCCGCTACTACACCGACACCAAGAACGATGAGGGTGAGGCCGATCAGCCGCTCCGCCCAGTGGTCCAGCCCCTCGGGCAGGCCCAGGTGCATCTCCAGCACGGCGATGCCCAGCGCGGCTACCGTGAAGGCATGGCCCAGGGCGTAGGTCATTCCCAGGCGAAGGCCGCTGCGCCAGTTGCGCTGCACGGCGGTGATGTCGCTGATGGCGGCCAGATGGTCGTAGTCGAAGCCGTGGCGCAGCCCCAGCAGCAGGCAGGAGCCGAGCGCGGCATCGAGTTTCCAATCTCCGAAAATTGGAGTCATCAAGCCCAGTATAGCGGAGAATCGGCGGGATTGGGGCGGAGGATGCGGGCGTGTGCGGCTATTTGGCCCGACGCTGTTGAATCTGGTAATCCCGATAGTCGATGGTCACGGTTGTCCGGCCAAGAAGAAAGCTCTCCGAGACGGCCCTGGCCTGGGTAGCCATGGCGAAGCCCTGTATGCTGGCGTACTGCCGCATCACCTTAGCGGCTCCGGTGAAGATGGAGGGACTTTGAGTTGAG
>Ga0371490_1001291_pt1 | contig 13351 bp, 12 predicted proteins | sample MB2SIPfraction_FD_207959 | JGI IMG/M metagenome (GOLD analysis project Ga0371490, IMG submission 207959) | Lab enriched peat soil microbial communities from McLean, Ithaca, NY, United States - MB28FN SIP fraction | ecosystem: Environmental > Terrestrial > Soil > Wetlands > Peat | place: USA... | reverse complement strand
CGGCCGACCTGGCAGGCGCCTTCGGAGGCCAGGGATCGCAGACCGCCTTCGGCCCCCGCGCCGCGGCCAACGTGCTCACCCGGCTCACCACCTGGTCGGCGATCATCTTCATGTGCACCTCGATCACCTTGACCATCCTCTACCAACGCTCCACCACCGGTTCGAAGTCCGTGCTGGAGAAAACCTCCCAGTCAGCACCGGCCAAGTCCGGCAAATAACCAACAAACCTTTTATTTCCATCCAGATATCCAATAACGGCAGACCACGTGGCCTGCCGTTATTGCGTTTGCGCCTATTCCACCATCATTTTTTGGAGATTTTTCTTGACAAATATAGCTTACAGATATATCTTACAGCTATATGAAGAATAACCGAACCGCCTATGTCATCCTCGGCCTGCTCTCCACCGCGCCAAAAGGCTCCGGCTACGAGATTCATAAGGCCATCGAAGAGAACTTTGGCAGTTTCTGGGGTGAGAGTTACGGTCAAATCTACCCCACTCTCAAGCGGCTGGCCGCCGAAGGCCTGATCGAGGCGTGCAAACCGGCCTCGGCGCCCAAAAAGCGCCGGCAGGAGTACGCGCTGACCGATGCAGGTCGCGTCTGCCTCCGGGAGTGGCTTGCCCGGCCCTTCCAGAACGATCCGCCGCGCAATGAGTTCATGCTCAAGCTCTTCTTTGGCCGCGAGGCCGAACCGGGCGTCTCCGCCGCGCACGTCCGTGAGCTGCAGGAGCGAAACCGGCGAACGCTGGCCACGCTGGAGGGAATCGAGAAGATGGCGCGGGCGAACCAATCGCCGAATCCGCATCGTCCGTACTGGATGCTCACGCTGGGCCTGGGAATGGCGATGACCCGCGCCGCGCTGGCGTGGGGCGAGTCGGCGCTGGTGGAACTGGCCGCTTTGCAGACATCCGCTGACAACCACGGGAGCAGCAAATCTTGAACCTGGCCGCAAGGCCCACAACCGGCGTATGCCGCGCCATACACGCAACCACAGGAGAACGCAAATGACTACCAACGTAAAATCCAGCCGCTTCGCGCAGATTGTGGCCTGGGCTATCGCCGCTGTTATTATCTCCGGCTTTTTCCTCCAGCAAACAGGTAACTGGACCGGGCCGATCCTCGCCGTCTGGTTTGTGGGCACGCAGCGGTTGCGGCGCGGCTTCCTCTGGATGCTGGCCTTTGCCGTGGTTCCCGGCCTGATCTTCGGCTGGCGCAAGATTCCGTTGACCGGCCCGGAGCAGGCCCTCCATTATCTTGGATGGTTTCTGCTTGCCTCGGTGCTCGGTATTCTACCTTTTACCTATCATCGGCTCGTCAGCCCGAAGTTCTCCGGCTGGCTTCGCACACTTCCGCTGCCGGTTGGGGCAGTGGCTCTCACGGCGATCCTTCGCGCACTGCACGTCGAAGGAGTCCCGCTGGCCGGTTTACACACATTTCTCATTCTTTGGTTTGCGGCAACGCTTGTCTGGCTTTGGACCCGCGAATCGCACGCGACCTCTATTTTCTTTGGAGTGAGCTTTATCTTGGCGGGCGCCTTCGAACTTACCCGAACTCTCAGCCCCGCAGCCCTTCATGCACCGCTGTATTTCAGCTCGATCTTTGGCTGGAGCTGCCTTGGTTTGACGCTAATCCTGAGCCTCTGGGCGCTCTTTCATCCGCTCCAACAGCGGAGATGGGCGGCGCGGACTGAGACCATCGCCCTGCTGCGCAGCCCCTTTACCGGTGAGCCGCTCCAAGTAGCCGTCGAAAACGGAAGAGAAGCGCTCGTGAGCACAAGCGGAGAGCGATTTCCCGTGCGCGATGGAATTCCCGTCTTCCTCAAGCCGGAGGATCTGACCGGCGACAACGGCAAATACAACCACCTCTATCAGGTCATCGGCGGCTTTTATGACGACACCCAGCGCGTCTTCCTGGCTCTCAAAGGCTTTGACCGGCACGCCTACTTCGAAAGCTACATGAGCCTGCTCGAAGCTAAACCCGGCGATTCCGTGCTCGAGACCTCGGTGGGCACAGGCCTCAACTTCAAATATCTGCCCTGCGGCGTGAAACTCTCCGGCCTCGATCTGTCGCCTGAGATGCTGGCCAACTGCCAGAACAACCTGCGCCGCTGGCAGATGGACGCGGATCTCTATCTTGGTAATGCCGAGAGTCTGCCCTTCACCGATTCCAGCTTCGATGTCGTCTTCCACGTGGGCGGAATCAACTTCTTTAACGACCGCGCCAAGGCCATCCGCGAGATGATTCGCGTCGCCAAACCGGGCAGCCTTTTGCTCATCGCCGATGAGACCGAGAAGCACGTGAAGGGAGTATATGAGAAAGGCCCCGGTGGTCACCTCTACAAGAATCGCAAGCAACCGGTAAGCGCGCCCATCGATTTGTTGCCGCCCGATATGCAGGAAATCCATCTCGAAATTGGGAGAACCGGCGAATGGTACATGCTCACCTTCCGCAAACCGGCGGCTGTAAGATGAAACCATGATCTTGGAGAGCTTTCCTGTCGGTCCGCTGCAAGCCAACTGCCTCCTCATCGGCGACGAGGAGGCAGGTGAGGCGATTGTCATTGATCCCGGCGACGAGGCCGAGCGCATTCACGGCCGGCTCACCGAACTTGGCCTCAAACTGAAACAGATTCTCCTCACCCACGCCCACATCGACCACGTGGGCGGCGCTCTCAAGCTCAAGCAGTTGACCGGCGCGCCGATCTTCTTGCATGAAAACGACTGGCCAATGCTCAAGACGATAAGGATGCAAGCCTCCTGGATCGGCATCCCGGCGCCGGAAACCGCTCCGCCGGATGAAGGCCTGGCTGATGGCCAGATCGTGGGTCTGGAGCGCTACCCCGCACAGGTCATCCACACTCCCGGCCACACGCAAGGCTCGGTCTGCCTGTACTTTGCTCCGCTCAAGCTGCTGGTGGCAGGCGACACGCTCTTTGAAGGCAGCATCGGCCGCACCGACCTGCCCGGCGGCAACTTCGACCAGATCATCGACTCCATCCATACCCGCCTGCTTCCGCTGCCCGACGAAACCCGGGTTCTCACCGGCCACGGCCCCGAGACCACCATCGGCGCGGAACGCCGGAGCAACCCCTTCCTGCGAAGGCAGTGAGACGACAGAGATCAGTGGTCAGAGAACAGAGATCAGCCTGAGAAACCCGTTTCTGCCTGTGGTTTCAGATAATCAACCAGACAGGCGATTCCGCTACTAAACTCCGCCCCTGTCCCCAGTAGGCTTACAACCAGCCAGCCGGAGTCCGGCATCCCGAAAAAGTAGCCTGGATGGACCCAGACGCCGCGCTCCAGCAGGGCCAGCACGGTCTGTTCGTCGGGTCCCAACGCCGGAATGCGCAGGACCGCGTACCAGCCGCCCTCAACCTCCAGCCGGCTCACCTCCGGCAGCCGGGCCAGTTGCTGGTCCAGTTCGGCCAGGTTGGCTGTTACACGCTCACGAATCTGCCGCTGAATCGACGCGCGGCCTTCGAGCCACGTCTGCAGCGCGTGCTGCACCGGAGCGTTCATGGAGAGAAAGGTGTCGGCGATGACTTCCAAACGTTCCAGAGCCGCGAAGGCCTCTGGTCCGGCGGCCACAATCCAAGCAGCCTTCATCTGCGGCAGCCCGGCTATCTTGCTCAGGCCGCTGACCACGAAGACCGGGACGCCCTCCAGGCCGGCCGCAAAGCTCTTCCCTGGGCCGGAAAAGTTTTGGGTGAAGCCATAGTCCAGAAAAACCTCGTCCACGATCAGCGCCAGGTCGAACTCCCGGCAGAGGCGCGCCAGCTCCGCAGCCTCCCACGGCTTGGTGAAGTGGCCGGTGGGATTGTTGGGATGCACCAGCACGATGGCCCGCGTCCGCGGCGTGATGGCGCGGCGAAAGCCCTCCGCATCGATCTGCCAGCCGTGGTCGTAGAGCAGCGCGGCTGCATTCAGCTTTATGTCGTCCAATACAGCCAAATAGTCGAAGAGCGGATAGCCCGGCTGGGCGACAAGAATCTCGCTGCCCGCGTCGCAGAGCAAACGGAAGAGAAAGCTGTAGGCCTCGCTGGTGCTGGTGGTCAGTACAATCTGCTCCGGTTTGAGTGATACGCCGTGGTCCGCATAGTAGCGGCAAGCCGCTTCGCGGGCTTTGAGCAGGCCGCGCGGCTGAGGATCGTAGTCCAGCGCTTGCGCATCGGCCAGAGCCGCCAGCAGGCTAGGATCGTAAGCGAAGCCGCAGCGCGTGGGGTTCGAGGCCGTCAGATCCGCAGTGGGCTTGCCGGAAGCCAGGCACAACCGGTGCGCTCGCGCCAGCTCGCTCTCCTCCGTGTTCCAGTTGGTCCGCTCGGAAAAGCGCATAAAACTCTTCCCCCATTAAAAATCCAAAAAAGGCTGTCGCACCGCAGGTGCCACAATAGAAACAGGCGTACCTTTCCACATTACACGGACGCACATAATTCATACGCAATCAGGAGGAAGATTGGCTCTGCGCGCGGTGGTTTTCGACTATGGAATCGTACTGACCGGCCCGCCGGACGCTGATGCGTGGGCCAACCTGCTGCGCATCACCGGCCTGCCCCAGGAACGCTTCGAGCCACTTTACTGGGCCAATCGCATCGCCCTCGATGAAGGCAAGCTGACCGGCATCGGCTACTGGCAGAAGTTCCTGCGCGAGGCCGGGCAGCCGCTGGATCATGCAGAGGAGCTGAGCCGCTGGGACGCGCGCCTGTGGACCGTCCAGAACCCCGTCATGGTGGCCTGGCAATTGGCCGTCAAAGGGCGCGGCCTGCTTACCGCTATCCTCTCCAATCTTAGCGACAATGTGCTGGAAACTGTCGAGCGCGAGTTCGACTGGATTCACCGCTTTGACGTGCTGGTGTGGAGCTATCAGTTCGGCGCCGCCAAACCTGACCCTTCAATCTATCGCCACACCCTCACCGAACTCGGCACGCAGCCCGAAGAGACGCTCTTCATCGACGACAAGCGGCCCAACGTAGAGGCCGCGCGGGCGCTGGGCATTCAGGCTATCGAGTACTCCAGCGTGGAACGGCTGCGCGAAGAGCTGATTGCCAGAGGACTAGATGGAGTTTTGCCGCTTCCCGGCTGAGACCGGCCGGAAGCTGAACAAGCCGAATTTGTAATTATCTGCAAAGGAGTTTTTTGTGTTTTTGCGGGAAAATTGTTCGGATATTGTTGATTCCGGGAAGGTTAATAATTATCTGCAAAGGTAATTTCCGAGTTTTTACGGGGAATTTCTTCGGAACTTGTTGATTCCAGGAAGGTTCATAATTATCTGCAAGGTTTCCACAACTTTATTTATTTTTTGGGGGGGGAGGGGGTACCCAACTTTCAGTGGTCAACCACCCCAGCGAGCAACGATCGCTCGCCGGGGACCCCGGCAGTTGTCAGTGGACAGAGGTCAATAACAACTCATGGCTCTGGTTCTTGTTCATGGAATAATTGTGCGCCAGTGGAAGGTAATTATCTGCAAGGGCTGGCCAGATACACTTTCCACATGGCCCTCCGCCTCTATGCCGCCACCACCAGCCAAGGCAAACTCCGGGACTTCCGCACTGCCGCAGAGGCGCATGGCCTGATCATTGAGCCGCTTCCAGAACTGGAAAAAATCTCCGCGCCGGAGGAGGACGGACGGACCTTCGCCGATAACGCCACTCTTAAGGCCGTCTATTACTCGCGTTTTGCCCCCGGCGAATGGGTTCTGGCCGACGACTCCGGCCTGGAGGTGGACGCTCTGGACGGCGCGCCCGGCGTGCGCTCGGCGCGGTTTGCCGCGGATGCGGGCGTGGTGGATTCGCCCGACGCCAACGACAACACAGATGTGTGGAACAACCTGGAGCTGCTGCTCCGGCTGGCCAGCATTCCCCCGGCGCAACGGACTGCGCGCTACCGCTGTGTGCTCGTCGTCGCCCGCGACGGCGTGGCTCTGCACACCGCCGAGGGAGCGGTTGAGGGGCTGATTCTGGAGTCGCCGCGGGGCACCGGCGGCTTCGGCTACGACCCGCTCTTCTACCTGCCCGCGTTGGGCCTGACAATGGCAGAACTGGACCTGGAAACCAAGAACACGCTCAGCCATCGCGGGCGCGCCATCCGGGCGCTGTCTCCCAAGCTGGGAGTCTAAGTCCACTGGAATGGGCTAAGCTGCCGGCCATCCTTGCGGACCTATCATCCAAAGGTGAAGGCAAAGGCCTGAACGCCTGGGTCAAGAAACTCGATGGTGAAGGTGCGGTCCATGATCGCACCCTTCTGCCGCACCAACTGGTAGAGGCGGTGGCTGGTAACTTCACCATTGCCTTGTTCGTCGGTGTCGGTTCCGTGGCTGGGACCAGGAGTCTGGCCGTCGATAGTGATGTGAAAGCGAACCGATCTGCCGTCCTTGGCGGGGCCAAGCACCAGATGCAGATCCCGAGCATGAAAGCGGAAGGCTATCCTTCCTTGCGGCGAAGCCAGCACGGCCGTCTGTGCCTGATCCTTCCATAGGCCGTCCAGCCCCCATTCGTTCAAATCTAGCCGATCAGGGATGGCATAGAGCCGGGCGGTGTTATGCCGCAAACCGCCGGAAGAGGCAAAGTGCTGGGCGCGCTCGTAGCCGATGTAGGTCTCTGGCGAGCCAACTTCACTGCTCAGCGCGGCGGCTTGCTCTCCTTGCCCCGAAACGCTCACCATGCCAACGGGAAGCGCCTGCTGGCTGGCCCGTTCCTGCAATAGCTTTTGAATCCACAGCTCGGACCGGTCGTATTCTCCCTCGCCAAAGTGCTGGTAGCGCAATTTGCCCTTGGCGTCAAAGAAGTAATGCGCGGGCCAGTACTGATTGTTGAAGCCGTTCCAGATGGCATAGTTATTATCCAGCGCCACCGGGTAGGAAACGGCAAACTTGCGCACGGCCTTCTCCACATTGAGCTTTTCTTTCTCGAATGGGAACTCAGGCGTATGGACGCCGATGATGACCAGGCCATTCTGCTTGTACTTCTCGGCCCATGCGCTCATATAGGGCAGCGTGCGCAGGCAGTTGATGCAGGAGTACGTCCAGAAGTCCACCAAAACCACCTTGCCCTTGAGATCGGAGGCGGTTAGCGGCTTGGAGTTGATCCAGCCAGTGGCTCCGTCGAGAGACGAGAGTGGCGAGCCCGACGCGTTGTTGGAGGCTGCGCTCACCACGATCGGCGCGAGCGCGGGGTTTTCGTTCCTGTTGAAATGGCCGTCCATCTGACTTTGACCGTAGGCCAGCCAATGCCGGGGGAAGATGCTGCCGGCCAACCCCAGGACAAGAACGACGACGCCGGCCAGAACGGCAATGGCCAGGCTCCGGCGGCTCCGCGACTCGGCTCCCAACCGGCGCTGGAAAGATCCACATAGCAGAAGCACCAGCGCCAGCAAAGAGGTTGCGCCAATTAGAATCCGAAGGATCATTTCAACCTCCATGCAAATTGGACGTTCGAACTCCGGAAAGGATCCGGCAGAACACAAGAAGGGACAGGAGGACAAATTGAGCTGAATTCCTTCCGCGGAGGAACGGGGGGCTTCGGCTACGACCCGTTCATTTATCTGCCCGCACTGGTCCTTACCATGGCCGAATTGGACCTCGAAACCAAGCACACCTCAGCCATCGTGGGCGCGCGAGTCAGGCCCTCCTGGCCCTTCCGGGCTTCTGACCTTCCCTTTTTCGAAACCAAAAAGATCAAGCCCCGCGGAGTGGGTTGACGAAGGTGATGTGGAACACCAATAATGAATCAAAATCAGGTCACGCTTCCCCGTTTCATCCTTGGAAACCGCCGAATCACGGAATCTTGCCCGGAACATGACCTGTAGCCGTAAGGAGCTGACACCGCTATGGCAACTGCTCAAATCTCTGCCGCGCCTACCGACCGGCCTACTGTCCGTCGCGGCGTTCAGCCCTTGCGCGCCGGCGAGGGCTCGTCCTTTCTCTGGCACAAGCTACATTCGCTCCTGGGCATTATCCCCCTCGGCGCATTTCTGCTGGAGCACCTGCTGTCGAACTTCGAGGCGCTCAAAGGCCCGGCTGCCTACGGGGCGCAGGTCAAGTTCCTCAACAGCCTGCCGATGGTGCGCGTGCTGGAGTGGGTCTTCATCTTTCTGCCTCTGCTTTATCACGCCTGCTACGGGGTTTGGATCTGGCTGCGCGGCAAGTCGAACATCGTCTACTATCCATGGGCGGGCAACTGGCTCTATGTCGCCCAGCGCTACACAGGCCTGATTGCCTTCGCTTACATCCTGCAGCACGTCATTCGCCAGCGCTTTATGGGCGTGATGCTTCCCGAGCATCCTTACGCGGCCTTCGCCAAGGTGCAGCAGGAGCTGGCCAATCCCTGGATGCTGGCCGTCTACATTGTGGCCATGATCGCCATCTGCTGGCACTTCGCTTATGGGGTCTGGCTCTTCGCGGCCAAGTGGGGCTTCACTCCCGGCACGCGCGCCCGCAAGCGCTTTGGCTATGCGTGCGTGGCGTTGGGGCTGGGGCTGGCGATTCTTGGCTTGGCAAGTATGTGGGCCTTTGTTGTGGACCCGAAGTACAAGAACACACCGGAAAACCCGGGAGTCTCTCTTGTGGTTGTTCCAGCAGCCACTGGATTTGTTTTGCTTTAGCGCCGTCGCTTCAGGTTGAAAGGAAATTACTTTATGGCAGCACCCAGAATCATCGTGGTTGGCGGAGGGTTGGCCGGGCTTTCGGCGGTCATTAAGATCGCCGAGGCCGGCGGAACCGTCGATTTATTTTCCATCGTCCCCGTTAAGCGTTCGCACTCGGTTTGCGCTCAGGGCGGCATCAACGCGGCCAAGAATTTGAAGGGCGAGGGCGACACCACCGACAAGCACTTCGACGACACCATCTACGGCGGAGACTTTCTGGCTAACCAGACGCCGGTGAAGCTGATGTGCGAGGCTGCGCCGGCAATTATCGATCTATTGGACCGCATGGGCGTTCCCTTCAATCGCACCCCCGAGGGGCTGCTGGACTTCCGGCGCTTCGGCGGCACACTCTACAACCGCACCGCCTTTGCCGGCGCCACCACCGGGCAGCAATTGCTTTACGCGCTCGACGAGCAGGTGCGCCGCTACGAGTCCGAAGGCAAGGTGAAGAAGTACGAGGGCTGGGAGTTTCTCTCCGCCGTGATTGATTCAAAGGGCGCGGCGCGTGGCATCACGGCTCTCGACCTACGCACCATGGAGCTGCGTTCTTTCGCGTCGAATGCCGTGATTCTGGCTACAGGAGGCATCGGGGCTATCTTCGGCAAGAGCACCAACTCCGTGGTCTGCACCGGCTCGGCGCAATCGGCGGTCTTTCAGCAGGGCGTGTACTATGCCAACGGCGAGTTCATTCAGGTACACCCCACCTGCATCCCCGGCGAAGACAAACTGCGGCTGATGTCGGAGTCGGCGCGCGGCGAGGGCGGGCGTGTCTGGGTGCCGCGCACCGCCGGCGACAAGCGCCTAGGCAAGGAGATTCCAGAGGCTGAACGATTTTATTTTCTTGAGGAGTGGTATCCCAAGTACGGCAACCTGGTGCCACGCGACATTGCCACGCGCGCCATTCACAAGGTGGTCTACGAGAATCACCTGGGTATCGACGGCCAGCCGATGGTCTATCTCGACCTGACACACATCGACCGCGCCACGCTCGACCGCAAGCTGGGCGGGATTCTGGACATCTACGAGAAGTTCGTGGGCGACGATCCTCACGATGTGCCTATGAAGATATTCCCCGGCATGCATTACACCATGGGCGGGGTGTGGGTGGACTTCAACCAGATGACCAACATTCCCGGCATCTTCGCCATTGGCGAATGTGAGTATCAGTACCACGGCGCCAACCGCCTGGGCGCTAACTCGCTGCTGAGTTGCATCTACGCCGGATTCATCTCCGGACCCATCGCTCTGACTTATGCCAAGAGCCTGCCCGCCGCGGATGGCGACGGCGGCCATGCGGCCGAACTTACACATCAGGCCGGGATCAACGCCAAGCTACTCAAGAACGAAGGCACGGAGAATCCCTTCAAGTTATGGCGCGAGTTAGGCGATACGATGACCAAGCACGCCACGGTGATCCGCTATAACCAGGGGCTGAAGCAGGCCGACGATAAGATTGTGGAACTGCTCGACCGCTACAAGAATGTCAGCCTCGCTGACCGCAGCCAATGGGCCAACACCAGCTTCGCCTTCGCCCGGCAATTGAAGAATATGCTGGAACTGGCTCGTGTGATTGTGCAGGGAGCGGCCTTGCGCGATGAGTCCCGCGGCGCGCACTACAAGCCCGACTTTCCCGAGCGCGACGACGAACAGTTCCTGAAGACCACCAAGGCCAGCTACACGGATTCTGGTCCGCGCTTCGAGTACGAAGAGGTCGATACGCAATTCATCCAGCCGCGCCCGCGCCGCTACGACGCAGCCAATTGAGCCGAGGGAGACAGACCATGGCAACCAAGACCGTGCAATTCGAAATCAAGCGCCAGGCGAGCCCTGACGATCCCGCGGCGTGGGAGAGCTTCGAGCTTGAATGGCGTCCCGGCATGAACGTCACCACCGCGATGATGGACATCGCCGCCAATCCGGTCACCGCCAGCGGCAAGCCCACCACCCCCGTCACCTACGACTCCAATTGCCTGGAGGAGATCTGCGGCTCTTGCGCCATGCGCATCAACGGAAGGGCGCGCATGGCTTGTTCCGCGCTCGTAGACAATCTGGAGCAGCCTATCCGCGTCGAGCCGCTCTCGAAGTTTCCCCTGGTGCGCGACCTGCAGGTGGATAGGTCTGTGCTGTTTGAAAATTTGAAGGCGGTCAAGGCATGGATTCCCATCGACGGCACGTATGATCTGGGCTCCGGCCCGCGCGTCTATCCGCAGCAGCAGGAGGTCAACTATCCGCTGTCGAACTGCATCTCCTGCACCTGTTGTATGGAAGTTTGTCCACAGTTCAACGAGGAGACCGGCTTCGTCGGCGCGGCCACCATCGCCCAGGTCAAGCTCTTCAACAACCACCCCACGGGTAAGGTGCTGAAGGAAGAACGCCTGCGGGCGCTGGCCGGCGACGGCGGCATCCAGGAGTGCGGCTTCGCGCAAAACTGCGTCGAGGTCTGCCCCAAGAACCTTCCGCTTACTAACACCATCTCCGACATAAGTCGCGATGTTCTCGTGCAGAAAGCCAAGGATTTTCTGCTGAGTTGATGATTCGCCGAAGGCTAACATGGCCTCAGTATCAGACTCACCAGCCTGCACTCATCCTGGGGCCATGATGTTTTTGGCATGGGGAAATTCGCGCCGCAGATATACCCATAGATAGAAGATGCACATCACCAGCAGGATGAGCGAGGCGGGCCGGATCAGCACAACGGTCAACATCTGCGCGAAGATCCCCGCTGTGCCCAGATGCATTTGATTCGTGACATTGTTAAGAATTGCCAGGGGAACATCTCCGGTCAACACCAGCCCCGCGGTAGTCAGGGTTAGTGCAATTCTTCCAATCGGACCACCCTCGGCCCATAACAGGGCGCAGGCCGGTATGGTGAGCATCAAGAGCTTTGCATCCCATGGCCGATGATAGGTCACCAGCATGGTAAGAGGCACGATTGCCGCCAGCGCAATCCAGGCTCTGGACGGCGAAGAGCTCGAGCGGAGAGTGCGCGCCGCCCAAGCGAGCAGAAGTACGCCACAGAACAGATAACTGGCCGGATTATAGATGCGCGGATCGTCGCGGAAGATACTGATGGCAGCCTGCAGATCGATGACCATGAAGGCGCTACGGCCGGTAAGGGCAGACGGGCCGGGTTCATTGATGCCGCCTGGCGACGAAATGGTTGATAGATTCGATTGCCAGTCGTGCATCCAGTGTGGCGCAACGTGCGAAACCCACACGAATGCCGACAGACCCAGGAGAGCCGTGATGAGGAGGGATTGCAGCGCGCGTTTCCGATAGGGCGCGCCAGCAAGCAAGAAGTAGAGCCAGACCAGACCTGCGTCATGGGGCTTGATGGCGAGGCTGAACGCGAGGCACAGAATGCCGGCCGGCACAAACCGCTCGCGCAGGAAGCACCAGGCGGCCACCACGCAAAGTCCTACGGCGATTCCGGCCGTATTGCCGGCGACGAAGATCGACTCGCAGTTGGCAAGCAGGATGCAAATCAGGAAGAGGGAGAGGTTTGGCGCATAACTTGCTCCAAGGTTCCACATCAAGAGGGCGGCAAGGATGAAAACTCCGGCGGTGAGCGTCACCCACAGCACGTGTGCCGGCCCCCACGGCAGCATGGCAAAGGGAGCTACGACAATAAATGTGGTGGGCACGTTGACATACAACACCACGGCCTGATGAGCGGATACAGTCTCCGTTAGCCTTTCCCCGCCCTCGGCCCGGTAAACGCCTTCCAGCTCACTCACCTTGTAAGGATTGTGGTGTAGCAGCAGACAGCGCGTGCCGTAGTAGACTGCCCTGAAGTCCACCCACCCATTCGAGTTCTGGCCAACCGAGAAACCCCACCAAATGGAAATTCCGCTGGCCAGCAGTAACCACGCTAATGCAATTCGCCTCGTCTTTGTCATGGGCAAACTCTCTGCGGATCGCGCCGCACATAAATCCACAGATAGAATAAGCCCATCGCCAGTAAGATGAGCGGGGTTGAAAAAACCTGAACATCCATTAGTATCTTACCGGACCACGTTGCCGTGGACAGGTACGAGCTATTGATGAAAGCAAAAACCATAGCCCACAGAAGGTCTCCGGTCAACATAAACCCCGCTGTATTCAACAGTAGCGCGAGCCATCCGATCAGGCCGCCCTCGGCCCAGAGCATGGCGCAGGCAGGAACCGTGAGCAAGAGAAGCTTGGTGTCATAAAGATGATGACCGGCAAGCAGCATGGAAAGAGCCGCGATCGAGGCTAGCGCAAGCCATGTTCCTAGCTGCGAAATGCGCGACCTGAGAGTGCGAACCGCCCATGTCAGCAGAAGCGCTCCGCATGCCAGATAGCGAGACAGGTTGTAGATGAGCGGATTATCCGAGACGGCGTTCAACACCGCCTGCAGGCTTATCAACCCTTTACGTCCCTGAGCACGCGATGCAGCGAGGCTAGGGTCGTTGACACCGCCTTGTGCCGAATACGCCAATACATTAGAGTGCCACTCCTGCATCCAGTGCGGCGCTACATGCCAGACCCATAGGACGGCCGGCAAACTCAGGACAACCGCTACGATAAGAGTTTGCAGCGCGCGCTTGCGGTAAACTCCGCCTGCCAATAAAAAATAGAGCCAGACCAGGCCCGAATCTTGCGGCTTGAGCGCGAGGCTGACAGCCAGACACAGAATGCCAACCGGGATAAATCGCTCCCGAAAAAAACACCATACGGCTACTACACATA
>Ga0371490_1001280_pt1 | contig 13418 bp, 12 predicted proteins | sample MB2SIPfraction_FD_207959 | JGI IMG/M metagenome (GOLD analysis project Ga0371490, IMG submission 207959) | Lab enriched peat soil microbial communities from McLean, Ithaca, NY, United States - MB28FN SIP fraction | ecosystem: Environmental > Terrestrial > Soil > Wetlands > Peat | place: USA... | reverse complement strand
AGACCGGTCAAGGTTCCGGAATTTAGCGCTTTAGGCATAACGGGTCAGCATAATGAAGGTATGTCCCCCTAGTCAACATATTGTCACCTTATCTGACATGTTTTATCCTTAGAGACCCTTCCCAGTATGACCTTCCAATCAGCTTTTCCAAATATCTAACAGACAATCAGACAGGCTAATTGCTATCATTCGGTGTCTTAATTCATGAAAAGAAGACTCTGACGGCTTCTGAAATCAGAGGGCGGTTGAAAGGAGCACCCCACGCACATGCAGGAAATCATTCATGACGTACTTATATTTGGAACTGGACTGGCGGGGCTGAGAGCAGCGGTTGAAATCAGCATTCAAAGCAAGGGCAAGATCAATATCGGGATCGTCTCCAAGGTACAGGTGATGCGTGCACACTCGGTTTGCGCCGAGGGCGGCACCGGCGCGGTAATGCGTCCGGAAGAGGGCGACAGCTTCGAGTTGCACGAGTGGGACACCATCAAGGGCTCGGATTTCTTAGCCGACCAGGACGTGGTGGCACGCTTTGTGGCGACTTCTCCGGATGAGATCCGGCTGCTGGAACATTTCGGCGTGCCGTGGTCGCGGCGCGAGGATGGCCGCATCATGCAGCGTCCCTTTGGAGGACACACCTTTCCGCGAGCTTGCATGGCGGCGGACAAGACCGGCTTCTTTGAGATGCAGGCGCTCTACGACACGCTGGTGAAGTACAACAACTTCACCCGCTACGACGAGGGCTTTGTCACTTCCCTGCTGGTGGAAGACGGCCGCTTTGCCGGGCTGACCATCTACGACGCTCCCACCGGCGAATTTCAGGTGGTGCGCGGCAAGGCACTGCTGATCGCCTCCGGCGGGCTGGGGACACTGTATGGCTTCACCACCTATTCGCAGACGGTGACCGGGGACGGCCAGGCGATTGCTTACCGTGCTGGCCTGGCCCTGGAGGATCCGGAGTTCTTGCAGTTCCATCCCACGGGACTGGTGCCATCGGGAATCCTGATGACCGAGGGTTGTCGTGGCGAAGGCGGATACCTGCGCAACAACAAGGGCGAGCGCTTCATGGAGAAGTACGCTCCCAAGATGATGGAGCTGGCGCCGCGCGATATCGTCTCGCGCTCGGAGATGACGGAGATCCTGGAGGGTCGCGGATTCAAAGGACCGGATGGACTCGACTACATTCATCTGGACCTGACGCACCTGGGCGCGGATGTCATCAACAAGCGCCTGCCGCTGATTCGCGAGGTGTGCATCAAGTTCCTCGGGCTGGACCCGATCACCGAGAAGATTCCCATCCGCCCGGTGGCGCACTATTCGATGGGCGGCATTGAGGCCGACATCAACGGACGCACGAAGATTGAAAACATCTGGGCGGCCGGCGAGGTGGCCTGCCACTCGATGCACGGCGCCAACCGCCTGGGATGCAATTCAACGGCGGAGTGCCTGGTGTGGGGCGGCATCACGGGTGCGGAGATCGTCAAGTATCTCGCCACCGACCCCGTGCTGAGTCCCGTGCCGCAGGCGCAGGCGAGTCGCGAAGAGGATCGCATCTTTGAAGGACTGCTGAAGCAGAAAGGCACGGAGAGTCCCGCGGCAATCCGTCGCGAGCTGCGCAGCCTGATGGATCAGCACGCGGGCGTCTATCGCACGGGCGAATCCATGTTGCAGGGGCTGGAGAAGATTCACCGGCTGCGTGAGCGCTTCAAGAACATCCAGATCGAAGACAAGAGCCGCATCTACAACACCAACCTGATCCAGACCCTGGAAACGGAAAACATGCTGGAACTGGCCGAGGTGTTGCTGCTGGCGGCCGTGGCGCGCGAAGAATCGCGTGGCGGCCACGCACGCACGGACTTTCCGGTGCGCGATGACGAGAAGTTCCTGGCGCACTCGATGGTGTACTACACGGGCGAACAGCCGCGGCTGGAATATAAGCCGGTGAACATCTCGAAGTGGAAGCCCGTGGAACGCAAATACTAATTCATACGATAGCAATTCATAACGGAGACGAAATGGCGGAACTTCATAGGCACGACAATCGGCTGGGCGTGTGGGGGTGGCTGGGCGGCGGACGCTGGGGCGTGGAACGCTATGCCTACCTGCTGCATCGCGTGACTGGATTGGCAATTCTTCTCTACCTGCTGATGCACACGGTGGTGACAAGCCTGCGCGTAAAGGGCATCTACCTGTGGGCCGAGGGCGGCTTCTTTCATCAACCCATCTTCCGGCTGGGCGAGTTCGGAGTGGTGACGGCGTTTGCCTACCATGCCCTGAACGGCCTGCGGCTGGTGCTGGTGGAACTGGGCTTTGCCGTGGGCAAGCCGATTGAGCCGATCTATCCATACAAGACTTCGGTGGGCGTGCAGCGGCCGCTGCTGATTGCGGTCATGGTGCTGGCACTGATCTTTCTTGCCGTGGGTGGCTATAACTTTCTGGGCTTGGCGAAGTAGGAGGAGACGATGGCAAACGGAACGAAATACTGGACCTGGCACATGGCCGCCGGAGTGGTGCTGCTCCTCCTGCTCGGCCTGCATATGGTGATCATGCACATGGGCGGAAGCTTCCACCTGTTTGCTCCGCATGGGAGCGATGCTGTCTCGATTGCAAACAGCCAGTGGCGCGACAGCAAAATCTGCTTCGCCGTCAGCTACATCCTGCTGCTCGGCGTGGGGCTGTATCACGGACTCTACGGGCTGCGCACAATTCTGCTGGAACTGACTCTGCCGCCGGCAATGGAAAAGGCGGTAACGGCTATCCTGCTGGTGGTTGGGCTTGGACTCTTTGGATTGGGCAGCTGGGCGGCCTGGGCCGCGCACACCGTGGCGCTGGCGGGAGGCAGAGGATAGCGATGACGGAGATGAAGAAGGTGCAAACGATTCACTTCCACGTAACGCGCTACAACCCGGAAAAAGAGCCGCGGCCCTACGTGCAGGTTTACGAAGTGCTGGTGAGCGATGGCATGACGGTGCTGGACGGACTGCACTGGATCAAGGAAAACCTGGATCCAACGCTGGTGTGGCGCTACAGCTGCCGCATGGGAATTTGCGGCTCCTGCGGAATGCTGATCAATGGAAGTCCCACGCTGGCCTGCAATACGCAGATCCTGCACCTGGGGCAGAAACACATCACGGTGGGACCGCTGCCGAACTTTGAGATTATCCGCGACCTGGTTCCTGATCTGCTCACCATGTTCGACAAACACTCTACGGTGCGGCCAAACATCATCCGCAATGAGGCGGAACTGCTGGACCGCAAAGGCGAGTTCTACCAGTCTCCCGAGGAGCTGGAGGCCTACCTGCAATTCACATACTGCATCAAGTGTGGATGCTGCATGGGCGCCTGCCCGACCCTGGCAACCGACGTCCGCTACCTGGGCCCGATGCCGCTGACAGCTCTACAACGCTACAACGAAGACACTCGCGACGAGGGCTTTGCCACGCGTGCGAAGATCGCCGCAGGTGACGGTGGCGCGTTTCGCTGTCATTACGCGGGCGAGTGCTCTCGCGTGTGCCCCAAGGGCGTCGATCCGGGGAAGGCCATTCAGCTGCTCAAGCGCAAGCTGGTACTGGACTACCTTCACCTCGCAAACAAGAAAAAGCCCTGTAAGAAGTTGGATGGGCCGGGCAATGGCAAGGTGCTGCCGAATATGACGGCCCCGGCGAGAACGATCCCGGAGTAAAACAGCAGATTGAAGATAAGAAAGCGGTGGGCGATAGTGTCCGCCGCTTTTTACACTATTTCCCATTCCCCGTAAACAAGCGAAGTGTGAGTTTGTCTTGTCCTTACCATCGTAGCGAAACAGGGTACAAGAGTTGTTGTAATCAGGCTCTTTCCGGTTATTCTTATTAACGACATACGAAGCATTCGAGGGCTAAGCTGTGACGATTCGTATGGGTTATGCCAACTTAATAAAATGTGGGCATTCCACAAATAGGACAAGCCCGCAGAATTTCTATGGGTGAGCGACAAAAATAACTTGTCTGATAAGCTGACACGAAGTACATTACTACCGCTTCACCCTGTGCTTCTTAACCGAGGCTGACGATGACGAATGATGTACGACTGGGGGACGAGCCGCCATGGTCTCCCAAAATAGTAGCTTTTGTTTGTAATTGGTGCACTTATACCGGTGCCGACCTGGCGGGCACCAGCCGCTTGAAAATGGACCCGAATGTGCGGGTCATCAAGTTACCCTGCAGCAGCCGAGTCAATCCCCTCTTCATCATCAAAGCATTTGAACGTGGCGCGGACGGAGTCATTGTGAGTGGTTGCCACACGGGCGATTGTCACTACAGCACGGGCAACTTTCACGCACGCCGGCGATTCTCCATCCTGCACGACCTCCTTCACTTTATGGGCGTAGACAACGATCGCGTGACCTTCGCGTGGGTGTCGGCGTCGGAGGGAAACAAGTGGCAGGAGGTGGTCAATGAGACCACGGCGCGGGTGAAGCAACTCGGGCCGGTTGCCGCGGCGGAAGAGAAAGGCGGCGCACAGTGAACGAGCTGCGAGAAGTTGCCCGCAAGCTGCTCGCCGAGGGTACGGTCAACGTCGTGATTGGCTACGAAGAGGGCCCGCGCGGTGTGCGTCCGGCCTTCATTACGGCCGCAGAACAGGCCGACAAGCTTGTCTTTGACACGCGCTGCGTGCAGAACCTGGCGACCTATCTGAATCCCCGCCGCAAGCAGGTGACGCAGCTCGGCAAGGCCGCCGTGGTGGTAAAGGGATGCGATGCCCGCGCCGTGGCGGGAATGATCCGGGAAAAGCAGCTTGAGCGCGAGAACATCGTCATCCTTGCCATGCGCTGTGGCGGCGTGCTGCAGAATCCCGAGACGGATACGGAGCTTACGGCTGAGACGGTCTCCGTCCGCTGCGCGGGATGCACCGCGCGCGAGCCCAAGCTGTTTGACCACCTGCTCGGTGAGCTGCCGCCGGAGCCTCCGGTAAACAGGCAGCGGCTGGAGCAGATTGCCGCGCTGGAAAAAATGAGCCCGGCGGAGCGCCGGAGCTATTGGAACGAGCAGCTCTCCCGCTGCATCCGCTGCCATGCCTGCCGGGAGGCTTGCCCCATGTGCTTCTGCGTGAAGTGCACGGCGGAAAAGAGCCAGCCGCAGTGGATTGATTCTTCTTCCACGCTGCAGGCCAACCGGGCCTGGCAGACGATGCGCGTGCTGCACCAGGCGGGGCGCTGCGTGGACTGCATGGAATGCGAGCGCGCCTGCCCCGAGCATCTTCCACTGGGAGTGCTGGCGCGCTACGTTGCCGACGCGGTGGAGCGGCGCTTTGACTACAAGGCCAGTGATGATCCGACGGTGCCGGCGCCGATAGGCGTTTACAAGACCGATGACGACGAGGAGTTCATCCGGTGACGCACAAATATCTTTCACAACAAGGTTTGGCGTCCCTGGTGGGGGAGCTGCTCGCAGCAGGAACGCGGGTGATTGCGCCCGTCCGGGCCAAGGACGATGCCGAGCAGGTTGATTACCAGCTGATTGATAGCTTTGCAGATGCGGCCTTTGGCGTGCGGCTGCCGCGCCGCTCACTGAAGGAGTTCTTCCTCCCCGCCACCGAGGTTCTGCTGCACTACAAGCAGACGAAGTCGGGGGTGGAGATCCGCGAGGTTCCCACGGTGGCGCCGCCGCAGGTGATTCTGGGAGCGACACCCTGTGACGTGGCAGGCCTGGCAGCGGTGGACAAGGTGATGAACTGGGACTACCGCGACGAGCTATGGTTTGGCCGGCGCGACGCCACCACCATCGTCAGCTTCCTCTGCAACATCATGGACGCCACCTGCTTCTGCACCGCGCTGGGCCTGGGTCCGGAGTCCTTTACCGGCTCTGATGTAATGCTGGCTCCGGTGGATGGTGGCTATCTTGCCTATCTCGTTACGGAACGTGGCGAGGCGCTGCTGAAAGGCCATGGCGAAGAGGCTTCCAGCGAAACCATTGCGCATGCCGACGCTGCCCGCAAGGAAGCCCGCAGCAAGGTTGAACCAAACCTGGAGGCCATTCCTGCCGAGTTCTCTACATGGCTGGCGAGCAACTTCGACAATCCACTGTGGAAGACCATTGCGCTGCGCTGCCATGGCTGCGGGGCCTGTGCCGCGGTCTGTCCGACCTGCCATTGCTTCGACATTGTCGACGAGCATATAAGCACGGACGAGGGAGTTCGGCGCAGGAATTGGGATTCCTGCCAGACCTCGCTCTTCACCCTGCATGCTTCCGGACATAATCCGCGCGCCAGCCAGAGCGAACGCTTCCGCCAGCGCATCCAGCACAAGTTTTCGATCTACCCCAGCCGCTTTGGAGAGCTTCTCTGCACCGGCTGCGGACGCTGCTCGAGGGCGTGCCCCGGAGGCATGGATCTGCCCACGATCGTCTCCGAACTGGTCACGCTGTCGCAAGCCAAGACCGAGGTGAGTGGTCAATGAACATCTACCAGCCACACTTGATGCGCATCCGCGAGATTACGGACGAGACCGTGGACACTCGCACCCTGAAGCTGGAGTTTGAAGACCCCGGCCTGGCCGGGCAATTCCAGTTTGCCGCCGGACAGTTTGGCGAATACTCCGTATTTGGCGAAGGGGAAAGCACCTTCTGCATCGCCTCTCCTCCCACGCGCAGCGGATACATCGAATGCAGCTTCAAAGCCACGGGAAAAGTGACACAGGCGTTGCGCCGGCTCAGCGTGGGGGACACGGTCGGCTTCCGCGGCCCGTATGGCAATCACTTCCCTCTGGATGAAATGAAAGGGCACTCGATTGTTTTCATCGCCGGAGGCATTGGCCTGGCGCCGGTGCGAGCGGTCATCTGGAACGTGCTCGACCTGCGCGACCAGTTCAAGGACGTCACCATCATCTACGGCGCACGCTCGGTGGGCGACCTGGTTTACAAGCGCGAGTTGGAGGAATGGGGAAAGCGTCCAGACGTCAAGCTGTGCCTGGCAGTTGATCCCGGCGGCGAAACCCCGGAGTGGAAGGGCCTGGTGGCGCGCATTCCCACGGCGGTGGAGCAGACGGTGACTACGGCTGAGGACACCTTCGCGGTCATCTGCGGCCCGCCCATCATGATCAAGTTCACGCTACCGGTGCTGGACAAGCTCGGCTTCCCGGGAGACCGCATCTACACCACGCTGGAAAACCGCATGAAGTGCGGACTGGGCAAATGCGGACGCTGCAACATCGGCCCCACGTACGTCTGCAAGGATGGCCCGGTATTTACCGCCGCGCAGATGCGCAAGCTGCCGCAGGAGTTCTAAATGCGAGAGAGCGCGAAACAGATTCGGAGGATTCCGTGAAGAGCACAACGGAGACAAAGATTGCACCGGTCGAGGCGACGGCAGCAGCGCGCATAGGAGTCTTCCTGCTGCGCGAAGGCGGCACACCACCGCCGGCAGTGGACTACGCCATGCTCGCCGAGTATGCGTCACAGTTGCCGGGTGTAGCGGCGGTGCGCACCGTCGCCGTCTCTGCGGCGATGGACCCCGAGAAGCTGGCCAAAGAAATTCGCAAAGCGAAGCTCAATACTCTTGTCCTTGCGGCTGAGCATCCCGGCTTCTACAAGCCAGCGTTTGCCCGCGCACTGACACTTGCCGGCGGCGTTGGAAGCCAGGTTCGCCTCGCCTCCTTTGCCGAGCGCGGCGATTGTGGCGGCGCAGGGCGGGCTCGCGAGGTGTTATCGAGCGCGGTACGGGGCACACCCAACGCACCCGCCGCAGAGCCTTCACCTTCAGCATTCAACACGGCCACGCTGGTCATTGGCGGTGGAGTCGCCGGCATTCAGGCCGCGCTGGAGATTGCAGAATCCGGACACAAGGTCTACCTGGTGGAGCGTACCGGCACCATCGGTGGGCGCATGGCGATGTTCGACAAGACCTTCCCCACACTCGACTGCGCCGCCTGCATCCTTACTCCGAAGATGGTTGCCGTCAGCCAGAACCCGAACATCGAGTTGCTTGTGCTCAGCGAGGTGCAGGAGGTCAGCGGCAGCATCGGCCAGTTCAAGGTGAAGGTGCTGAAGCACGCTACGCGCGTGGATGCCTCGGCCTGCGTGGCCTGTGGTGACTGCGCACATTATTGCCCTGTGACAACGGCGAGCGAATTCGACATGGGGATTGCGACGCGCAAAGGCATCTTCATTCCCTTCCCGCAGGCCGTGCCGAACACATACATGATCGATCCCGCGTACTGCACCTGGGTGCAGAGCGACGGTAAAAAATGTGGTGCGTGCGCCAAGAAGTGTTCGAAGGGCGCGGTTCATCTTGATGCCAAGGATGAGACGGTGGAATTCGCTGTCGGCAACATCATCGTGGCCACCGGGTATGACGTGCTGGATGCACGCCGGGTGGAGCGCTATGGCTACGGCACGTATCCGAATGTACTGAACTCGCTGGAATTCGAGCGCCTGACCAACGCCAGCGGCCCGACCGGCGGCAAGATCGTGATGAAGAGCAAGAAGCTGAACAAGAAGACCAAGCAGGAGGAGTGGGTCTTTGAGCCGGATGGCGAAAAGCCAAAGGCGGTGGCGATCATTCACTGCGTCGGCTCGCGCGACAAGAATTACAACTCCTACTGCTCGCGCGTCTGCTGCATGTACTCGCTGAAGTTTGCCCACCTGGTGCGGGAGAAGCTGCCCGAAGCCAAGTGCTACGAGTACTACATCGACATGCGGGCCTTCGGCAAAGGCTACGAGGAGTTTCACGAGCGCATTCGCGAAGAGGGCGTCTGTCTTGTGCGCGGCCGCACCGCCAGCGTGGTGGAACGCGATGGCCAGCTTTACATCCACGGCGAAAACACGCTGGACGAGCACCTGATTACGCTGCCGGTGGACATGGTGCTGCTCTCGGTGGGCCTGCAGCCCTCGCAGGGTACCTCCGAACTGGCTGAGAAGCTCTGCATCCCGCGCGACGACGACGGCTGGTTCCGCGAGTTGAACTACAACTCCGAACCGAACTCCACCATGCGCCAGGGAATCTACGTGGCAGGTGTTTGCCAGGGGCCAAAAGACATTCCGGACACGGTCGCGCAGGCCTCCGCCGCAGCGGCTCATGCATTGCGCTCCATTGTGGGCGCCACGGCTAAAGCGCATGCCGCCGCTGCTACGCAAACGTCTACAGAAATCGCGGGTACACCCGCACGCTCCTGACCGGTGAAGGGGAAAGAGACGACACCATGGCAGTTCGAACAAATCCGCAACTGATTGACGACCTGCAGCACTTTGGGGCAACGGATGCCGTCAAGTGCTACCAGTGCGGCAACTGCAGCGCAGCCTGCTCGCATTCGGAAGACCCTTACGTTTTTCCGCGCAAGTCAATGCGCTATCTCCAGATGGGACTGGAAAAGCCTCTGCGCTCGGCGCTCGATCCGTGGCTCTGCTACTACTGCGGCAAGTGTTCGGAGCAGTGTCCGCGAGGCGCCGAGCCCGGCGAAACCATGATGGGCGTGCGGCGCTGGCTGACCTCTGAGTACGACTTCACCGGAATCTCGCGCCTGCTTTATCGCTCGTGGAGCTCCGAACTGATGGCCATCCTGGTGGTTGCCGCGCTCACCGGCGCAGGCTTTTTGAGCTATGGCTTCATGGGCGGAGGTGGCAACCTGTCGGTGTATGACGGTCCCGGCGCCTTCCTGCCGCCGCACGCCATCCATGTGTTCGACTGGACAATGGGCATCATCCTTGCCCTGCTGCTCTCCATCAATTGCGTGCGCATGTGGCACTTCACCATGCGTAATGAACACGCGCTGCCGGTACGGCCCGCTCTATATGTGCGTTACCTGCTGCTGCTGCCGGTGCACTTCTTTACCCAGAAGCGCTTCCGCCATTGCGAGAACAAGACGCCCTGGGCCAATCACCTCATCCTGATGCTCAGCTACCTGACCATGCTGACGCTCATCATGGTTTTCCTGAAGCAGATGCAGGCGGGCCCACAGGTGAACTGGTACGCGCACAGCTTTGGATATCTCTCCGCCATTGGACTGGTCGGGACCACGATCTTCGCCATTCAAGGCCGGATCAGAAAAGATGCGGCCTACCATCGCCATTCGCATGAGTCCGACTGGATGTTCCTGGGCCTGCTGCTGTTTGTCTCCTTCACCGGAATCGCGCAGCACATCCTGCATCGTGCCGGACTGCCGATGGCGGCAAACATCACTTATGTGGTGCACCTGATGGGCGTGGTTCCCATGCTGGCCCTGGAGGTTCCCTTCAGCAAGTGGTCGCACCTGGCGTACCGTCCACTGGCCATTTACTTCGCACAACTACAGCAGGCAGCCCAGGCCGAAGGAGCACTTCCTCTTGGCAGGCCGGCAGAGGCGCAACCGGCAGCCTAGGAGACAGGAACCCACCATGGCGGAAGAACGAATTGGCGTTTACGTTTGCAACTGCGGCACCAACATCGGCAAGATCGTTGATGTGGAAGCGGTCGCCCACTCGGCAGTGGAGATTCCTGGCGTAGCCATTGCACGGTCCTACAAATACATGTGCTCCAACCCCGGCCAGGAGATGATCGTCAGTGACATCCATGAGCACCAGCTGACGCGCGTCGTCGTCGCCTCCTGCAGTCCGCGCATGCACGAGGCTACCTTCCGCGGAGCCATCAAGCGCGCCGGACTGAATCCCTACCTGCTGGAGATGGCTAACATTCGCGAGCAGTGCAGTTGGATTCACGACGATGCCGTGGCCGCCACCGAGAAGGCAAAAGCCCTCGTCCATGCCGCCGTGCAGCGCGTCAAATTCAACGAGCCTCTGGAGAGCCGCACCGCACCGATGTGCGCCTCCACTCTGGTGCTGGGCGGCGGCGTCACCGGACTGACGGCCGCACTGGAGCTGGCCGATGCCGGTCAGCAGGTCTTCCTCGTCGAAAAGCAGGATCACCTTGGCGGAAACGTTGCCCGCCTCGACCAGACTGCGCCTTATCTCGACTCCGCGCAGGACATCCTCGGTAATTGGATCTTCCGCGTCGAGCGCCATCCGAATATCCGCATCTTCCTCAACACCGAACTCACCGCGCTCACCGGATTCAACGGCAACTTCAAACCGATGCTGCGCACCGAGGATGGTGAGGCGCTCGAACTGGATGCCGGCTCCGTGCTGGTGTGCACCGGCTACAAAGAGTTCGACGCCTCGCGCATTGAACAGTACGGCTATGGACGCCTGCCCGATGTCATTACCTCGTTCGAATTGGAGGCGATGCTGCGCAGCGGCAAGTTGCAGACCAAGGCTGGCAAGCAGCCGCGCTACGTCTCCATCGTTCATTGTGTCGGCTCGCGCAGCGACAAGTTTCATCCTTACTGCTCGCGCGTGTGCTGCACCGCCGGTCTCAAGTACGCCTTTGAGGTGAAGTCCGCACTGCCTGCGGTGCATGTCTCCAACCTGTACAGCGACATGGAGTCTTTTGGCAAAGGATGCGAGGACTTTTACAAGAAGGCCGCCGAGGCCCGCACCTCGTTTGTGATGTTCAACAAGCACGACCTGCCGGTGATTCGCGAGGCCGCTCCCAGCGATGGCTGCAACATGCTCATCACGCTGAAGGAGCAGCTCTCCGGCGAGGAGATCGAAATGCCCGCCGACCTGGTCGTGCTCATGGTGAGCATGGAACCACGCGAGGATGCTTCGACCGTCGCGCGGTTGGTCAACATCAGCTGCGACAAGGATGGGTGGTTTATCGAAAGTCATCCCAAGCTCGATCCCGTGGCCACTACCACCGATGGCGTTTACATTGCGGGCGCCTGTCAGTTTCCGCGAGACATCCCCGAATCGGTCGTGCAGGGCAGGGCCGCCGTGGCCCGCATCCTGGCCAAGGTCGCACAGGGCAAGATCGCCGTGGATGCCATTTATTCCGAGGTGCAGGAGAAGCTCTGCAGCGGCTGCCGTACCTGCAACTCCATGTGTCCCTATGGCGCCATTGAATACATCAGCGACAAGCATCTGAGCCACATCATCAGCGCCGTCTGCAAAGCCTGCGGATGTTGCGCCGCCGCATGCCCGGCCGGCGCCATCAAGGTGCGGCACTACACGGACGAACAGATTTACGGACAGATTGAAGGTGTTCTTTGATTGCCGTTTCGGCGGCAGCATAACGGAGCCGCACATACATCATCGCGGCTCGGTAATACAAACGCTCAATCAAATTATTTGATTGGCATATTTATAAATCGCTCTCATAAACAGGCCTGAGCGGCTTGAAAGGAACAGAATGCGCAAGAAGGTTTCTATTGTTGGATCTGGCAATGTTGGAGCCACCGCAGCCCACTGGATCGCCAGCAAGGAGCTGGCTGATGTCGTACTGATCGATATCATGGAAGGAGTCCCGCAGGGCAAGGCGTTGGATCTGCTGCAGGCGATGCCGGTGGAAAAGCGCGACAGCGCGATCCTGGGCACCAACGACTATGCCGACACGGCAAACTCCGACATTGTGATTATCACTGCGGGCATCCCACGCAAGCCGGGGATGAGCCGCGATGACCTGCTCAATACGAACTACAAAATCATGCGGGACGTGGTGAGCAAGGTCGTCAAATATTCTCCCGACTCGATCCTCATCATCGTCAGCAATCCGCTGGATGCCATGGCGCAGGCGGCTTTCAAATTGAGCGGCTTTCCGCGCAACCGCGTCATCGGCATGGCCGGAGTGTTGGACTCGGCCCGATTCCGCACCTTCATCGCCCAGGAACTGAACGTCAGCGTGGAGAACGTCACGGCCTTCGTGCTGGGCGGTCACGGCGACACCATGGTCCCGCTGCCGCGCTACTCCACCGTCGCGGGAATTCCGATCACAGAATTGATTGAGCCGGCCAGAGTAGCCGCACTGGTTGAGCGCACCGCCAACGGCGGCGCCGAAATTGTGAAGTATCTCAAAACCGGCAGCGCCTACTACGCTCCGTCGGCTTCGGCCGTAGAGATGGTGGAAGCCATCCTGAAGGACAAGAAGAAGATTCTGCCTTGTGCCGCATATCTGGAAGGCGAGTACGGAATCAACGGCCTGTATGTAGGCGTGCCTGTAAAGCTGGGCGCGAATGGCATCGAGCAGATTATTGAGATCAAGCTGACCGCCGACGAGCAGGCAGCCCTGAATAAGAGCGCCGACTCCGTAAAGGAACTGGTCACAGTTATCGGCCTCAGTGTGGATGTACAGCACGGCAAGACCGCGGATTGCACGGTCTCCTAAGGGCTGTGCAGCTCTGTCGCATGCCTTGCGTCACTTGCTCTACTCAATGACGCGGCGTGACGAACATGGGTACCGGTTAGGGCAACTCTCTCCGGTATCCCGATCCTAATGATTTTCATCTCTGCGGTCCTGCCTGCCGAGATGTCATATCGGTATTGGACAAAGTTATGACTAAGGATTTGCGATTTACGATTTTGGATGAGTTTCCTGCGGTAACGACGGCGGAGTGGGAGAAGGTCATTGCGGCCGACCTG
>Ga0371490_1001272_pt1 | contig 13488 bp, 12 predicted proteins | sample MB2SIPfraction_FD_207959 | JGI IMG/M metagenome (GOLD analysis project Ga0371490, IMG submission 207959) | Lab enriched peat soil microbial communities from McLean, Ithaca, NY, United States - MB28FN SIP fraction | ecosystem: Environmental > Terrestrial > Soil > Wetlands > Peat | place: USA... | reverse complement strand
ACGACCACGACGTGACCCTCAAGATCAAGATCGAGGTCTCTTCGGAGAGCGGAACCGAGACCATCAGCGGCGTCACCGAGCCCATCATCAGCCAGCGCGTGGTCGACCAGACCATCCGCCTCCGCGAGGGCGAGGCCAGCATCCTGGGCGGCATTCAGAACAAGCAGGAAGCGCAAAACTGGACCGGCATCCCCGGATTGAGCGCCATCCCCATCCTCAAGTACATCTTCGGTTCCAAGGACCACACCATCCAGGACGACGACATTGTCTTCGTCGTGGTGCCGCATATCGTGCGCTCGCAGGAGCTGGATCAGGCCAACTTGCGCGTCATCGACACCGGACTGGGGCAGACTTCCATCGCGCTGCGCCATGGAGACAACGAGAAGGCCGCCGCAACCCCCGCCGCATTCGTGGCGCATCCAGTTGCGGCCGAGCGCCCGGCCGTGGGATCGATTCCCGCGCAGAGCGCGCTCGAGGCGGCGCCGCAGATGCTGGCGCAGTTGCGCTCCGATATGGCAGCCAATGGAAGCCCGGCCGCGACGGCGCAAGTGGTCGTTCCGCCACCCACTCCTCCACCCGCCGCGCTGCCCAGCCAACCACCTGCCGCGCCGTCGTCTCCAGCTCCGGCAGCCGCACCTCAACCCCCAGCCGCTGCACCCCCCACGATCGTGGCGCGCGCCGGCCTGGCTCTCAATGTGCCCGCAACGCCCATTGCCGCAGGTGCCACCTTCCAGGTTCCCGTCGTGCTCAATGGCGCAACCGATGTGACTTCCATTGCTTTGCAGTTGCACTACGACTCCGCGAAACTGCAATTGGCGGGCGCAGTGGCCGGAGATTTCCTGAGCCGCGATGGCCAGCCAACGGGGCTCAGTCACGTGGAGGTCGAGCCGGGGTCCGTCGTTGTCAGCGCCTCGCGCCCGCCGGGTGCGCACGGCGTAACCGGCACAGGCGTGGTCTGCGTTCTCACTTTCCAGGCCAAGACTTCGGGTGAGAGCGGTCTGGGCATCACGCGCTTCTCGGTGAATGGCGCGGAGCAACAAGTGCCGGCGCAGACAGGACAAGCCACGATTGTGGTCAAGTAGGGAACCGCGCGCATGAGTCTGCAACGCTCCATACCGGTCCCCGGCAGCCAACGCGGCTTGACGCTGGCCGAGCTGATCGTGACCGTGGCCATCCTCACCATTCTCATGTCGGCTGCCTTGCCGCTGGTGCGCTTCCAGGTCAAGCGGCAAAAGGAACGTGAGCTCCGCTACGATCTGTGGATGATGCGCGACGCCATCGATAAGTACAAGGACGCGGCCGACAGGGGCGCATTCCAGACCAAGCTCGAAAGCCAGAACTACCCGCCCGACCTTGAAACGCTGGTAAACGGCGTGGATGTGCAAGGCAAGAAGCTGAAGTTTCTGCGCAAGATTCCCGTGGACCCCATGACGGGCCAGACCGAGTGGGGATTGCGCTCCATGCAGGACGATCCCGATTCCGATTCATGGGGCGGGCAGAGCGTCTTCGATGTGCATTCCAAATCGCAGGGAACTGCCCTTGACGGGACCAAGTATGCGACGTGGTGAAAGACAGTGGTGAACTGAACAATGATCTCTGATCTCTGAAAAAGACATGAACAGCAGACGTTCACAATCCGGCTTTACCCTCATCGAACTGATGATCGTCATCGCCATTATTGGGATTCTCCTCACCCTGGCGATTCCCAGCTTCGTGGGCGCCATCAAGCACGCGCGCGAGGCCGCACTCAAGGAAGATTTGCAGACCATGCGCACCGCCATCGACACCTACACCATGGACAAGCAGAAGGGACCGCAGTCGCTCGACGACCTGGTGCAGGATGGCTACCTCCGCACCATCCCCGAAGATCCCATCACCCGCAGCAGAGACACCTGGGTCACTGACAGCAGCGAATCCATGGTTTCGCTGGATGAGACCGAGCCCGGCATCACCGACGTCCATTCCGGCTCGACCGAAACCGGCTCCGACGGACAGCCTTATTCTTCCTGGTAACTTTAGGAATGATTAGCCTGCAGTTTTTACTCCATTAAGACGATTGAAAATGCATAATAGAGCGTTGTCATCCCGCGCGTGGTCGCGTGCGGCCGCGTCGCAAGTCTGTCCTGAGCCGGAATCGCCCGCCACGGCAGACGAATCGGAATCTGCTGTTTTCTTTCGCCGGAGGAAAGCCCGTATGCCAGCGACTCGCACTTTCGTCGGCCTCTTATGTGCTGCCGTTCTTTGCGCCGGCCTCCATGCACAATCGCAGAACACGATTCATATCCGCCTGCTCGACGGAAAAACCGGGCTCCCCGTACAAGCCTCGAACTATCTGGTGCGCATCGATCACCATGACACCGCGCATAACGACTGGGTGCACATGGGTGACGACGGAACCGTCATGGTGACGTTTCCTCCCGGCGTCAGGGAGATCGCGGTCAAGGCCACCTACGACATGTCGATGGAGACCTACATCAACTGCGATGCCGCCAAAGAAACCGACAAGGAAAGAGACATCTGGTATCCCATAGCCGATATCCTGCAGTCGGGCGTGGTGGCTCCCAACGAATGCAGCCAGACACATTACGCCGCCAAGCCCGGCGAGTTCATTTTCTTCGTCAGGAAACGTACCTGGCGCGAGCATCAGAATTAGTTTTCATCGAGTTCGCCCTGCAGACCCATCAATCGATAGGATGAATTCGTGGCGCTTGCCCCTCCATCTCAGGGCGTACTCGATTTTGTCGCGCGCGTCGCCCAGGCCTACGCAAAGCTGATCGCGTCCCCATGTGCCGATCCGGAATCGGGCCTCGGCGGCAGCCTGTTCTACGCCGGGGAAATGGATGAGGAGGGTCGCGCGCTCGTCGTCGCCGCCAACATCGCCGGCGCCGCCACGCTCGTTGCATCCGCAGACCGCGCGGCGCAAAAGCAGGCCATTCGCGAAGCCGTCGCCGATTTCCTCGTCACTTCGCTCGACGAGGCCCTGCGCATCCTCAAGAACCAGCTTCGTAAGCGCGAGACGGTTTCAGTTTGTGTAGCGATGGACCCGGCGGCTATGGAGCGCGAGATGAACGAGCGCGGCGTGCGGCCCGACCTGCTGCGCCGCGACGTGCCCATCGCGCCTCTCCATGAGGCGCTCATTGATCAGGAAGGCGACGACGACGAAACCGATTTCACCAGCATTCCGGCGCTCGTCATCTGGCGCGTGGACTCGGCCCATCTCAAAGGCTTGGCAGTGCTGGATGCAATCGCTCTCGAATGTCTCGACGCGAACGACTGGCCGGCCCACCGCTGGCTGCGCCTCGCGCCGCGTTACCTCGGCCGCATGGCGCAGCATCTGCGCCTACTTTCAACGCATCGTGAATTCGCCGCCCGCTTCTCCGAACAGCTGAATGAGCGAGTCCATCGCGACGAAATTGCTTTTCCCTACGAGATTCTCTCCTACGTTCGGGGTCTGGACTTCTCGCATCAGTTTGATCCCGACAAATCCTGATCCGCATGGGATGAGTCGCCGCAGCCCTCAGTCGCTTAGCCCCTATTCCCTATTCCCTATACCCTGCCTCTTCAATCCTCCGCCACAGTTCCTTGAGGCCATAGCCCGTCTTCGCCGAAACCGGAAGAATCTCCTCGACCTCGAGCGCACGTTTCAGCGCCGCCAGGCTGCGCGTGCGTTCGTTGCCGCTCATCCGGTCAATCTTGGTGGCAACTACCACAAAGTCCCGGCCCACCGCGCGCAGCCAGTCCAGCAACTGGCGGTCGTTGGGGCGCGGTGGCACGTTGCCGTCCACCAGACAGATGCACAGCACCAGTGGGTCGCGTTCCGCGAGATAGGGCTCGATGAAAGCCGGCCATTCCGCCGAGATTGATTTGGAGATCTTCGCGTATCCGTAGCCGGGCAGATCGGCGAAGATCATCCTCCGCTTGCCCCGCCCTTCCGAAACCAGAAAAAAGTTGATGGCGCGCGTGCGTCCCGGCGTGTTGGAGACTCTTGCCGCCTTCTCGCCCACCAGCGCGTTCAGCAGGCTCGATTTGCCTACGTTCGACCGGCCCAGAAACGCGATCTCCGGCGCTTCGGCCGCGGGAAACTGGGCCGCCGAAAGCGCGGAGAGCAAAAATTGAGCCGGCCATTGCATTGCGCGAAACCTCTCTCCTCAGTCTACGAGCCACACGTGCTGCACGGTCTCAGATCCCCGGTACCAGGCATTCGCCGATGTCAACGCGAAAAGCATCGTGGCCAGCGATCAGGGTCCGAGCTGCGAGTTCGGTGCCCTCTGGCGGGGGCCGTTCGACTCGGCCGATGCCACGCGGCAAACCTCCGCGCCTTACGCGCTCATCGCCGCTGCCGCCATGCAGTAAAAACGCCGCGGCCGAGTTAACTTTCGCTCTCTTGCGGTCTCACGCGGATCTCCACCACACTCGTGCCCAGCGCAGAGTGGCGCGCCGTGATGCGAATCGTTCCCACGCGACCGGGAACGGTCCTGATGTACACGGCGCCGGCACCTCCATTCGCTTCAAGAGGAAACGGATTGTCGCCGACAATCGCTCCCGGTCCATCGAGATCGAGCGCGACTTCCCCTCCGGCGAATGCGCGTGGCGCGCCGAACTTGTCCACGACCGCGAAGGCCAGCCGCGTGCTATCCGAGCCGTCGTTCACAAGCTCCGCGTCGTCCGCATGCATCCAAAAGCGGTCCGCTGCGTGGTCCGAAGAAAACCAACGCGAAAGCACGCGCGTGTTGCCCACGTAGCCGTTTATGCGCAACTCGGGATGTGCCGAACCGTCCATTTTGAGATCGGCGAAGAAGGGCGGGAATTTCAGATTAGCGAAGTTCGTGCGGTCCGGATCGAGCGTTGCATACAGCTTGTCGTCGATGAAAAGCTCGAGCCGTTCGCAGTTCGAGAAGATGGCGGCGTGCTCGCCCGGGCCCGATGGTGTTTGCGCGCCGAAGTCCCAGTAGAAATTCGGCTCGATGACCGGCCTTACCGACGGCTCCGCTTGCGCGAGATAAAACGCCGCGCCCAGCTTCGGCAGGCGGAAGACGTCGGCGATACCGGGACATTTGATCGCTTCGTAATCGTTCATCAGGCTTGCGTAGTCGAACGCGCACCACGCAATCGTTCCCGCAATGCGTTCGTGATCCGCAACCCTGCTGTGAGTCTGCGCGTGATAGAGCGCCTGGCTGGTCTGCTGCCCGATGTCGCCGGCCCTCCGGTACTTCATATTGAATCCCTTGCCGGCCCCGTAGTTAAACTGCCCAACGGTCTCGGCAATCAGGTAGGGATAACCCTCGACAGGATCGAGAATACCCACGCTGTGGTCGGGCGCGGCGTGATAATCGTCGTACGCAAAAACGTCCTCGCGCCATTCCTGCTGCCAGTTCTTTCTCGAGTCCGGCGTCATGGTGCCCGACGTGGGACGGGAATCGTCCAGCGACTTGGCCAGCTCACGCGTGCGCCGATAAAGCACCGGATCGTTGCGCGACTCGTTGATGCGCACGCCCCAGATCACAATCGCCGGGTGGTTGCGGTCGCGGCGGATCATCGCTTCCACGTCGTGCACCGCAAGGTCCTGCCAGCTTTCGTCGCCGATGTACTGCCAGCCCGGTGGCTCCTGCCACACCATCAGTCCCAGCTCGTCGCAGGCATCCAGAAACGCTTCCGACTGCGGATAGTGCGAGCAGCGCACCATATTGCAGTTGAATTGCTTGCGCAGAATCTCCGCGTCGCGGCGCAGCAGGCGCGGCGGCGCAGCGAAGCCAAGATACGGATAGAGCTCGTGGCGATTCAACCCGAACAGGCGCGTGCGGCGTCCATTCAGGAAAAATCCATCGACCGCGAAACGTGCCTCGCGGAAGCCGATACGCGCTGCGCAACGATGCATGGGACGCTCGTCAAGAAAAAGCGTGACCTCTGCGCGATAGAGATGCGGATGCTCCGGATCCCATAACTGAATGTTGCCGAGATCGCCGAGCGTAAGGTGAAACTCCTCGTCGGACTTTTCCATTTGCACGCTCTTGGTTGACCGGGCAATCGTTTGATCGCCGTGGCGAAGCGCAGCCTCCAGGCGAATGTGCGCTGGCAGTCGCGTAGCCGCATCCACGCGGCATACAACCTCAACGCGCCGGCTGGAATTAAGCACATCTGCCGGCTTGGCAAAGACTTCGCGCAGAAAAACCGCGGGCAGCCCGCGCAACTGGACAGATCCGGTGATGCCGCCGGGCAGAAGATAATCCACTGCGGCCGCTCCGTGCGGCGAGCCGGTGGGCGGCACATTCAGCCAGCGCGAATCCACCGCAACCGCAAGCACGTTCTCCTTCTCGCTCGCGATCCCGGTAATCTCGCGGTTGAAGGGAAGGAATCCGCCCGCGTGCGGTTCCAGGCTGCGGCCGTTCACCACCGCGGTGGCGCTGGCCATCACGCGGTCAAAGTGGAGATACACCCTCAGCCCTCGCCACGCGCCAGGCACCGCAAACCGCCTGCGATATACAAAAAGATCCTCCCACTGCGATGGAGACCATTTGCGCCAGGAGAGACCGGCCACCGTGTGCGGCAGTGTGACGCGAGCCAGCATTTTGTCGTCGAAGCCGGGATCGAGCGCCGCCGCAGTCGACCTGCCTGCAAAGAGCCAATCGCGATCGAGAGCGAGCACGCGCTGCGCAGGGCCGCTTGCCTGCGCGCCCCATGCTTTCGGTGTGGCCCAGTCCATGCAGGCCGCCATCGGCGCCAAGGCAGCGGTCGCCGAACAAACCTGCATAAATCTTCTGCGAGAGATTGATGGTTGCATCGCTTTCTTCGTCATTCGATCCTGTCGCTCATCCTTCCATCATGGCCGCAACCCTCCGCCCGCATCAAGCGCGGCCTGCGATGCCAGAACCGCAACCTCCATCTCATCGAAAGTTCGCCAGGGTCGCCCTGCCACGGCCGCGGCGGCAAAACAGACTTCCGGTGCGCGCGATAAAAGGCGCACGAAAAACTCGCTGGCAGGTCAAAAATGAGGGACGCGTGGCCGAAGTTCAGCCCAAAAGCAATACAGCGGGTTGGTAAACCCGCCGTAAATTCTCTATCTTGAATACTTGGTGCCGAAGAAGGGACTCGAACCCCCACACCCTTGCGAGTACATGGACCTGAACCATGCGCGTCTGCCAATTCCGCCACTTCGGCACGGTAGAGCGCTCAAGCGGGTTGCGCCTGAGCAGGCAGCAAATTTGAGTCTCGCAAATGCGGATCGTGGTGTCAACCTTCGCCAGCCGGCACTCTCTTCCAATCGGAGCAATCGCATTTCAAAATAGCTCCATTAACCGGCAGAGATAGCCATCATCCCAGCCGGCGCGTTTGAACTTGCCGCGCAAGGAGCCATTTTTTGTATGGCGTCGATGGCTATGTGGCGTAGAACGGCGAGATTGTGCGGCCCGTACCCCCTTCGCGTCCGATCCTGATCCTCGTTCATGACCACATCCAGCCGCCGGTGCAGGTGGTTTTCGATTCCCCAGTGCTGTCGAGCCACTTGGTTGAATCCTCCTGCAAGAGACCTCAGGCTTCCCAATGGCTACCGGAAGTACCAACCGTGGTTCAAATGAATTTCAAATGCGATTGCCCTGGGTGTGAACTCCTGTTTACCATCGTGACGATTGCTCCTCGGCATCGCCAGCTTTAGCCCTTTTACGGTTTAGGTTTTGAAGCTGCCGATTGTTGCGGGAATGCGCTTACCGAGGATCTGATCGGTGGACAGTGGCGCCGCCGAAGCCATCAGCCGTCAGCAAATGTAGCGCAATAGCCATCACGGTTGAGTTGCGGGGGGCCGTTTTTAGGGTGGAAAGTTAAGGGCTCCCTAAAATACTCATTCTAATGAAGAAAAGTGGTGGCGGGAGGCGGGATCGAACCGCCGACCTACGGGTTATGAATCCGTCGCTCTAACCATCTGAGCTACCCCGCCGGAGGAGCGAAAAACGGTGCAAAAAACGCACGTAATTACCACATTTCAATGATACGGGCGGGTGAAGAACAGGTCAAACGCTCGGGCCTGTTTCCAAGCGGCGATTCTCCGCTGCCTTTTTCACAAATTCGGCCGGCACAGCGGCAAGCTGGCCCATCCTGCGACAATTCTTGCGGTGTGTTTTGCTTCCTGACGGAGAACGTTCATGCCCGCATTGCTCCAAATCGACTCCAGTCCTCGCGCCGCATCGGTTTCAAGCCGCCTTGCTGCGGCCTTCGTCGAAAAATGGAAGCGGCAAAACCCCGGCGGCACCGTTTTCCACCACAACACCTCGCTGGAGCGCTTCCCGTACCTCGATGAAACCGCCATCGACGCGTTTTTCACGCCGGCCACGGACCTGTCCGCCGCGCAGAAGCTGGCCCTCGCCTTCTCCGATCAGCTGGTGGACGAGCTGCTCGCCGCCGACGTCGTGGTTCTGGGCGCACCCATGTGGAACCTTTCCATTCCCGCCTCGCTCAAAGCGTGGATCGACCTGATCGCGCGCGAAGGGCGCACCTTTGCCTTTACCGCGCAGGGTGTGGCCCCGCTCGTTCCGCCAGGCAAAAAGGTCTACGTCTTCTCCGCGCGCGGAGGCGCCTATCCCGCTGGCACGCCGTTCCAGGACCTCGATCAGCAGGAACCGTATTTGCGCAGGATTCTGGGCATCATCGGGCTGACGCGGGTCGAATTCGTATATGCCGAGCACCAGAGCGACGGCCCCGAAGCCGCGGCGCAGGGTCTGGCCCGCGCTGAAAGCGCTCTGGCCAAGCTGGCCGGCTGACCGTCACCGCGCGCCGTCCATTTACACTCGACTGCATGAGTTCCCTGCGCATCGCAGCCGTTATTCCTGCGCGGCTCCAGTCCACGCGCATGGCGCGCAAGGTGCTGCGCCCCATTGCCGGCCGGCCCATGGTGGAGTGGGTGTGGCGCGCCGCCAGTGCGAGCGGCCTTATGGATCCCGTGATCGTCGCCACCGATGCTGAAGAGGTCGCGGATGCATGCCGTGCGCGCTCGATTCCTGTGGTGATGACCTCGCCCGCATGCCCCAGCGGCAGCGACCGGGTGAGGGAAGTCTCTCTTGAGATCGACGCCGACATCTACGTCAACATTCAGGGCGACGAGCCTACGCTCACTGCAGATTTTTTCCCGCCTCTACTTGATCTCTTCGCGCGGCCCGAAGTGGAAGTCGGCACGCTCTCCGTGTGCTGCCCGCCCGAGGAGTTCGCCAACCCCAACGCTGTCAAAGTGGTCACGGCTCTCGATGGTCGCGCTCTCTACTTCTCGCGCGCCACGATTCCGTTCGATCGCGATCGGGTTGGGTTCACCGGCTATCGCAAGCACCTCGGCATCTACGCCTATCGCAAGGCCGCACTCGAGCGTTTCGCCGCGCTCACGCCCTCGCCGCTTGAAAAGCTGGAGCGCCTGGAGCAGTTGCGGCTCCTCGAAAACGGCATTGCGATCTATGTGGCCGAAGCGCCACACGACACCATCGGCGTGGACACGGAAGAAGACCTGGTGCGTGCGGAGGCGATGCTTGAGAGATCAGTCGAAATCCGATGAGTTCGAAGGGACCTTCGGGTTCATCGTATTTGCGGAATCGCCAGCCGTGGCGACGCGTCTTCTCGATCGAGCGCTTCCAGCCACACGCGCACGCTTTCGCGAAGGTCTTCGACTTCAATCCCTCCGTAAGCCGCGGGGAATGCGTCGAGTCGCCGCAATGCCGCGCGCAGCAGCGATGCGGCGCCTGTGAAATTCTTGCGCTGAAGATGATGAAACGCTGCCGTAATTTGAATCAGCGACTGCAGGAACGTCTTCTCCGGCTCCTCGCACTTCAGCCAGACGCCTTCCCAGTGCTCGTGCGCGAGAAAAAATTCCCCGCTCTTGTAACATTGCAGCCCTTCGGCCAGCGCCCCGCAGCTCCAGTCCAGTGGCATCGTTCACCATTATCAAGGAGCACCTGAGCTGGCAGGGCCGAGACTCAAGTCTTTCCGGCATCTGGGGAGCTTGCGAAGTCCGGTCATTCGTCGCTCAATCTTTCCCCACCTCCAGGATCTGGAAGGAATGCGGAATCATGGGCGGGCGAGGCGCGCGCATGCCGCCAGGAGCGCCTGACGGCGGTGCCGGCGCAGCGGGCGTTGGCCCGTACTCGGCTGTGATCAGAAAAAGATTGCCCGTCTTCGTGTCGAGCGTAATGGTCTTGGCGCGCTGCGGCGTAAACACCGTCTGCTCCACGGCAAAGTCGGTCGGCGAGTTCTCCTTGATCACCGTCAGCGTTCCATCGCCCTGCGAGCTGAACACTTCCATCGTTTCGGGATTGAACGTGGCGCCGTCGCAGCCCACGCCGATGGGCAGGTCGGTGAGGATGTGTCCGTCCGCAGCCGACAGAATGATCATGTTGTTCTTGTCGCGACAGGCGGCAAACAGGATTCCGTTCTTCGCATCCAGCGCGAGGCCCGCGCATCCGCCGCCCCGGCTCGAGAGGTCGTAGCGGCCTATCATTTTCATTGTGTCCGCGTCGATCACCGCAATCGCGTCTTTGTCCTCAATGTCGACGTAGATTCTGCCATGGCCGTCGGTCGCGGCCTGCTCCGGTGCGCCGCCGATGTCGATGGTGCCGAGAATCGAGCCGTCCTTGTCGTCGAGCACCGTGATGTTAGGCGCCGAGTGACTGAGGATGTAGAAGTGGTGATTGTAGGGATCGTTCAGGTAGCCGTCGGGGTTTCCCTGTACTTCGATCTTCTTGATGATCGCGAAAGTCTTTGAGTCAAACATCGTTACTGGCTTCGACGTTGCGAACCCATGCCCCGTGGTCGCGTCCACCGCCGCGCCGTGGCCGCTCACGCCCGGAAGGTCGCCCACCTGGGCAAGCGTGTCCAGGTTGAAGACGCCGATATGGCCGGCAGGGCCGGAGCGCGCTACATATAAGGTGCGGCCGTCGGGATCGGCAGTCACATAATCGAAGCCGCCGTCGCCGCCGATGAGTTGGATCTTCTGCACCTTGTAGGGACCACTGGCCTGCGCGTGTACCATGCCGGCACGTGTGAACATAACGCAAAGCGCGATGAGAGCAAGCCGCTTGACTGACATCCATGCCTCCTTGGAGCGAAGTCCAGCTCCGATCATCAATTCTTCTGCAGATCGACTATACACGGCCCAGGGAGCCAGTTGTGTGAATGGTCTGCGGAGCGCGAACGTGCATTGCGCGGTCCATCAGGCAGCTTTCCCCTTGAAGATCCGCGCGCAGCAAAAGGCCAGCGCACGCAGCACCGCCAAGACGCCGTAGAAGACCAGAGCAACGGCAAGCGTGATATGCAGAGTCGTGATCAGCTCTTTCCACTGCGTGTGGAAGCGGATAATCGCATACACGTTCACGCAAAGAGCAGCGAAAACGCAGCCTCCATACATCCACAATTCGCGCGCGATGCGACGACCTGAGATGACAATATCTTTCATTCCCGAAACCCTTCCGGCCAGGCGATCTCTTGCTGCTGCTCCATCGAAGCATGTCCCATCAGAACGCTCACTCCCGATCGGCACGCCTGTTCCATCATGCCGGGGATCGGCTCGCCTGCCCGGATGGCGTTGACGAAGGCGGCCATCGAGATCGCTGTTCCATCGTCTGAGGTTTGCTCCCGCACTAGATAACTTCCCTTTGTGTCTTTCTTCAGCTCGGGCACCCAACTGGGCCCGCCAATGGGAACGGCATCGAAGAATCCGTGCTCAATGCCGTTGATGAGTTGCACAATGCCGGGCGCCGGTGGAGGATCCTCCGCAAAAACCCGCCCCGCCTCTGCCTCGATGGTTCCCTTGGGGCCCATGACTTGAATCTCCAGGCCGTAGAAACGGTTACTGATCAGCGAATCGTAGATGACGTGCGTGCCGTTCGCGTAGCGATACACCACATTCACGTTGTCGTAGACTTCGCGCCCGTCCTTCCAGTAATTGATGCTTCCATAGCCCGCGCAGCTCACGGGGTGCGCCGCGAGAAACCAATTCGCCACTTGCATATGATGCGACGCCAGCTCGGTCATCAGTCCGCGGGAATAAGCGAGATAAAGCCGCCAATTCAAGCGGTGCTCAAGGCTCGGGTCCGGCACGGGATTGCGCCAGTCGCCGTTGCGATGCCAGTATGCGCGGATTTGTGTGATCGGGCCGATCTTCCCATCGCATACCAGCTCGAGAGCGCGCAGGAAGGCCGGGCTGAACATGCGCTGATGGCCGATCTGGAATACTTTTCTGCTGCCACGGTAAGCATCCGCAATTACCTGGCATTCCTCGATGGAGTAAGCGAGGCTCTTCTCGCAAAAGACGTGCTTGCCTGCGGAAAATGCGTCCAGGCACATGCGCGCGTGCAGATAGAGCGGCGTGGCGATCAAGACGCCATCCAGCCCCGGCATGTCGAGCATCTGCCGGTAATCGGCAAAGCCCTTCGCGCCTTTCACCTTGGCCAAACTGGCCGCGAGATGCGGCTCATAGTCGTCGCACAAGGCCGCGACTTCGGCACCCGGCGTCTTCAGCAGGTTGGCCAAGAGAGCGTTTCCGCGTGTGCCCACGCCGATCAGTCCCACGCGCACGCGGTCGGCCGGCGAGTCGCCCGCCGGCGCGGCCCGCAACGGTGACCACCAAGGTAAGTCCGCGAGCAGCGCGGAAGAACCCGCCACTATAGCAAGGCGCTTCAGGAACTCGCGACGTTCAGCGCGCACTGCCGGGTGCAAAGAAGAAATGAAAGATTCAGAGTTCATATTGCCACTGGATACGAGGAATGAAGTCCCCCTCTTGGGGTTGATAGACAATCTCGACTGCCGAGATTCGAGAAAAACCGGCGAGAAGCGCGGCGCGTTCCCGCTCTGCGGTCACGAGAAGAGCGGTCGAAAGCACCTCTGCTTCCATCGCGCTCGGACCTGCAACCGACATCGTGCGGTACCCTTCGATGGGACGGCCGCTGCCTGTCTTGATAATCTGACCGATAATCTGGCCTCGCACCCGCCGCCCTTCCATGCGATTAAACGGCGCCGTGCCTGACGATGAGAGCGACGCATCTTTTAGATAAAACGTATGCACCGTTTGGGAGGGGTGAAACATGTCCGCGATACCCACCGGCCAGGCTGGACCGTGTGGATGCGAACCGAGAACAGTGATCGAACTTTCGCCAAAACTCAAAAACGCCTGCTCCACGCCTTGTGCCCGCAAGTTGCCGGCCACGCGCGCCAGCGCAAAGCCCTTGCCGAATCCGCCGAGGTCGATGCTCATTTCCGGGTTTTCGAACCGGACCGTGCGAGCGGCCGCGTCGAAGTGAACGCGCTCCATTCCGGTCTGCTGCCGGGCTTGCGCGATGGACTCTTCAGCCGGTTCCTCTCCTAGTTCAAGATGCTCGCGCCACAGGCGGTTCAAAGGCCACAGCGTAATGTCGAACGCGCCGCCGGTGCGCTTCCAATAATCCCGGCACAGCAAAAGGATCTGCCAAAGCTCCTCCGGCGGCTCAACCGCTTCCTCTGCGGATCGGCGATTCAAATCGGCCAACG
>Ga0371490_1001269_pt1 | contig 13513 bp, 8 predicted proteins | sample MB2SIPfraction_FD_207959 | JGI IMG/M metagenome (GOLD analysis project Ga0371490, IMG submission 207959) | Lab enriched peat soil microbial communities from McLean, Ithaca, NY, United States - MB28FN SIP fraction | ecosystem: Environmental > Terrestrial > Soil > Wetlands > Peat | place: USA... | reverse complement strand
AGTCCCATGCCGCTCAGCCAGCCAATCTCCCGCGGCTTGCGGTAGGCCTTCATGAAGAAGACCGAGAACATGTGAACCATGATGGAGAAGATCATCAGGTTCGCTGACCAGGAGTGCGCCGAGCGGATCAACCAGCCGAAGTGCATGGTAAAGGTGATCTGCCGGACCGATTCGTACGCATCCGCCCCAGGCCGGTAGTACACCAGCAGGAGAACACCCGTGAAGCACTGAACGAGGAATAAGAAAAGAGAGATGCCGCCCCAGTAATACCAGAAGGTGTGTTTGTGGACCGGGACCTGTTTGTGGCGGGCGAAGGCGACCAGTTCGGAAAGTCCCAGCCGTTCGTCGACCCAATCGTACACGGAGCTCGTGATGCTCTTTGCGCTCATGCTTCTATCCTTTTGTGCTCTCGACAGAACGAGTTCCTCAAGGTTAGGCGTGATCGGCGCTCGGAGCAGAGGCCGCGGCGGCAAAACCGCGGCCCATGCGGGGAACGCCTAGCGGCAGAGCCAGCCGCCGTCAACGACCAGAATGTGGCCGTTCACGTAATCGCTGGCTGCGGACGCGAGGAAGACGGCAGCGCCGGCCAAATCGCTGGGCAAGCCCCAGCGGCCCGCGGGAATGCGCGTCAGGATGGCTTCGGAACGAGCGGCGTCGGCCCGAAGTGCAGTGGTGTTGTCGGTGGCCATGTAGCCGGGAGCAATGGCATTCACGTTGATGCCCTTGCTGGCCCACTCATTGGCCAGAGCCTTGGTCAGCTGCGCTACCGCGCCCTTGGCCGCGGCATAGCCCGGGACGTTGATGCCGCCCTGGAAGGCCAGCAGCGAAGCGGTGTTGATGATCTTGCCAGAGCCCTGGGCCAGCATCTTGTTGCCCGCATACTGGCTCAGAAACCACACGCTGTTCAGATTGGTGTTGATCACCGACATCCAGAACTCTTCCGAGTGCTCGGCGGCCGGCGCGCGCTTGATGGTGCCTGCATTGTTGACCAGAATGTCGATCGAACCGAACGCGGAAACCGTGTCGTCGACCAGACCGTAGGCAATTTTCTTGTCGCAAACGTCGCCCGAACGGCAGATGAACTTCACGCCGGTCTTCTCGACCTCGGCGATCACTTCCGGACGGACAGCATCGTAGTTGTGCAGCGTGACATTGGCACCGGCCTGCGCAAAGGCAATGGCCATGCCGGAACCCAGCCCCTGGCCGCTACCGGTTACCAGTGCATTCTTTCCCTTCAGGCTGAACAGATCGAGAATTCCCATCGAATTAGCTCCTTGGATTGCGATGAACAAATCGGATCAATGCTTCATGAGTGGGCTTGTTCATCGAATTTCGGGCAGCTAAGCGCGCGATACCTGTACCCCCGCGTCGCTCACCGCCACCTTATAAAGAGTAAGCGGTTTGGGCGGGGGCCCGCTGACATTTGCGCCGGTGTAGGGGTTGTATACCCCGCCATGGCACGCACAATGAATGCGATCGGCTGCCGGTTCGTACTGCACTGTGCAACCCAGATGGGTGCAGACAGCCGTCATGGCGATCCAGCGGTCGTCTTCATGATGAATCAGCATCGCCGGTCGGGGACCGAACTTGAACATCAGCACCGAGCCCTTGGGCAGCTTCTGCGCGTCCTTCAGGGTCACTTCGGTCACCGCGGCGGCGCTGGCCGCCATCTCCATCGGAGAGGCCAGATAGCGATAGACGGGATAGGCCAGAGCCGCGGTGTAAGCCAGGCCAGCCGCGCCCGCAGCAGCCAGAAATGCCCGCCGCGTATTGCGCTCGCCCTTTTCTTCCACGATTGTTGCGCTGTTTTCAAGCTCGCTCATCACGCCGCCCCTTCCATCGTTTTCTGTGCCCGCGCTACAACCGAGATCAACCAGCCAATCACGCCCAGTCCGGCCACAAACAGCACCAGGAACAGGCCCACCACGCCCCAGTTGGTCACCACCACGCGATCCCACACGTTGTAGCCCTTGGAGAGCAGCGTCAGGTCGCGCACCGCATCGCGGTAAACCACCAGCATGATTTCGATCAGCACGGCCAGCAGCACGCCTGCCCAGGCCATCAGGTTGGAGGCGATCTTGCCCAAGCCGGCAATCGCGCCCAGCACAATGGCCACGGCCACCAGCGCCAGCCAGCCATACCCAGCCAGGCCAAAGTAGTGATAGAAGCCGTAGCCATCGGGAGGCGCTGCCAGCAGCGTCTTCACCACGCCCGGCTGCACGGCGTTGGCCCACAGCCCGGCCGCCAGATAGAGCACGCCAAACAGCGCGGCCACCTTGCCGCCCACGCCGGCCACAAACTTTTGTTCTTCGGCCGTGAAAGTGCTGCGCGCCGAAAGATAAACCAGCCACAATCCGCCCAGGAACAGGCCCCCGGCCATCATCATCAGCCAGCGCGGCTCGGTGGTCGGGTCGCCGGTGGGCAGATAGGCGCCCATCGCGGAATTGGCATACAGCTGCTTCCACGCCTCGGGCCGCAGCATCAGGGTCATGTTGGTGGAGAGCAGACGGGCCACCGAACCCGCCAGCAACCACGCCAGCAGACCCGATCCCCAGGCAGCTTTGCCGGCATCCAGACGCGTGGAGAAGCGGTACAGCATGCGGTAGAGCAGCATCAGGATCAGGATGATGGAGATCCAGTACACGCCGATCAGCACCGTCGACGTATACAGCGCACGCCCGTAGAGCACCTGCGCAAACAGCAGCGGAGGAACTCCCAGATTGATCACAAACGTCATGACCACGGTGAGCCTGCGCGCAATGGCGCGAGCCGTCACCTGCGCCAGCGCCGAGCTGCGGAACAAGCTCAGCACCACCGCCAGCAACAGACCGCCTAGCAGGATCTCGACAGCGACAAAGTGCAGCGACAACGTAACGATGTGCAGCAGCTTCATCAGCCACACAGGAGCGGGCAAGGGAATGGGATCGACTGCAGGAAATTGAGTCATGGCATCCTTCGGATGAGTGCGAAGTGTCTCCGAGTCTAGCTCGGCTGAATGTGTATTTGGATGTGACCGCTGTCACGATTCTAGACAAGTTCTCTCTAAAAATAGCAAACAACTCCATATAGGCGTCTTATATACAAAACCGGGAGGCCTTTTGGAGTCTCCCGGTCTGCATAATTTCCAGATTCATGTGGTTTACGTCACAACCCAATTTCAGAATGTGATGCGCCCCGCCAGCTCCAGGCTGCGCGGCCCTGCACCCTCGGCCTGCTGCAGTGCGGTGATCGATCCAAAGCCGCCCGCATCCGCCTGCATGTTGGGCGGCTCATAGTTGCGATGGTTCAGCGCATTGGCTGCTTCCACACTCAGCTGTAAGCCGGCGTACTCGGCCAGCTTCACCTGCTTGGCCAGCGAGAAGCTGAAGATCTGCGAGCCCGGACCCACCACGCCGCCCACCGGCGCATTGCCAAACCGGCCAATGCCGATGGGGTTGCCGTTGGCGTCCGTGGTCTGCAGATTCATGTACGGAAACGCGGCCGGATTCAGCCATTGCGTCGTGGTCCGGTTCGTGGCATACGGCGACACATTGCGCAGCTGGTCGGTGCGCGTCTGGCCCACCGTGGTCAGGATGTTGGTATTCGCCGGGTCCACGGTGGTTTGGAAGGGCGTCAGGAACGGACCGCTCTGCAGCACCGTTACGCCGCCCAACTGCCAGTCGCCCACCAGCGCATTCAGCAATCCTCCGCCGTTCAGCCAGCGCTGGCCGCGGCCCAGCGGCAGGTTGTAGAGATAGGTGGCCAGGAAGCGATGCCGGCGGTCGTAGACCACGTTGCCGTAGTCCAGCCCGGGGTTGAAGCGATCGGTCAGGAAGCTGCCTCCGGCCACTGCAAAGGCATTGGGCGTGGCGCCTCCGGCATTCGACAGATCGCGCGTGAGGCTGTAGCTGGCGTCAAAGCTCAACGCCTTGCTGCCGTGCTTGGAGAGTTCCACCGTTCCGGAATTGTAGTTGCTGAAGGAAGAATTCGCCACGCTCTGAATCACGGCAAAGCTGGTGAACGGTCGCGAGCCGCTCACGGCGTCATAGCCCAGCGTGTTGGCCCTTACCTGGTTCAGGTCCACCATGGCGTCCAGATTGGTGCCCTTGCTGCCGGTGTAGCTGGTCCGCACGCCAATGCTTTTGCCCAGATCCTGCTCCAGGGTCAGGTTCCACTGCTGCACGCTCGGCTCCTTGTAGTGCACCGGGTAGGCGTAGTCGAAGTTCGCCGTGCCTGCCGCGGCTGCGTTGAAGGGCGTCTCGCCGGCCGCGTTCGGGAAGGAGAGCAGCGGATTGCTATTGGCGTCGTAGTCCTGGTTGTAGGTGGGCAAAAAGCTGGAGTGCACGGCCCAGCCGGTATACAGCGAAAAGCCCAGCGGCGTTTCAATGAACTGGCCCCAGCCGCCGCGCAGCACCGTCTTGTCGGTGTGCAGTGGACGCCACGCAAAGCCCACGCGCGGAGCCCAGTCGGTCCAGTTGGTATAGCGCAGAGCCGCGGGCAGCCCCGCCTGCGCAGCCGTTATCACTGGCGTAGGGCTGATGGCCGCGGCAAACTGCGTTGAGGTCATGGCCAGCGCTGCCTGATCCGGCACCACCACCGCTCCGGCCACCGCCGAGCCGGTGGCGCCCATGCCTGTCCAGTCCGGCACAAAGGTGGCCGTGTTGCCGCTGGTCTCGCGAATGGGCGGATGCAGCTCATAGCGCAGGCCCAGATTCAGCGTCAGGTTGGAGGCAATCTTCCAGTCGTCCTGCGCAAAGAAGGCCCACGAATAGCCCAGGCCGTTCATCTCCGGGTTGTTGGTCTCGCTCACCTCCACGTGATCCGGATAGCCCAGCAGGAACGCGGTGAACGGATCGCCAATGGTCGAGCCTACGGTGGAGTCGCCATTGAAGACATACCAGCCCGAGCGGTAGTTGCCGTAGACGTTGTCGTCGTGGTCGCTGATGCGCTTAAAGTCCGCTCCAAACTTGAAGGAGTGCGTTCCGCGCGTCCAGCTCAGGTTGTCCAGCAGCTCCACCACCTCGCCGCGCTGCGTGCCCGGATTGCCCGCGCCGGTGGACATGAAGCCGGTAATCTGAATCTCCGGCGCCTCCGAGTAGGTCAGGTCCGGCTGCAGCGCCGGCATCCCGGTCTGTTGCAGAATGTTGGCCGTGGAAAACGTCTGCGTCTCGGAAGTGTGCTGCGCGTTGAAGCCGCCGCGGAACTCGTTCAACAGCCGCGGCGTGATCACAAAGTTATGCGCAAAGGTCAGCCCCTCGTCGATCTCCGGGGTGTTGAAGCCGCCCAACAGCGGGCTGCCGGCCTCCGCGCAATAGGTGATCACGCACCCCTCAGAGGGCGCGGTGGTCACCTGGCGGTTCTTGTAGCTGAAGCGCGCAAACGCCGTCTGCCGCGCCGTCAGCGTCTTGTCCAGACGCACATCGCCCTGGTTGGCGCTGATCGGCGAGCGGAAGTTGTTCTGGTAGTTGTTCACGTAATCCGAGGCCGCGCCGCGGTTCGGCAGCGGCATCAGCACCTGCATCAGCTGGGCGCTGATCGCGCTCACCGGCACAGCGGAGTTGGCCAGCTGCGTGCCATCCGGCGCGAAGACATTGCTCACGCCCTGCCCGTTCAAGTAGTCCGTCAGGTTACCGGAGCGCATGGCCACCGATGGCACACTCAGCAACAAGGGTGTCTCGCGCGGCAGCCGCAGCCCCTCGTAGCTGATAAAGAAAAACGCCGGCTTGTCGGCCGTGCTCAGGTGGGCCAGCTTCAGCGGACCGCCCAGCGTGCCGCCAAAGTCGTTCATGATGACACGCGGCTTCTGGTTGGCAAAGGGATCGTTGGCGTTCAGCGCCGTGTTTTCGTGGTTCTCGAACACGCCGCCGTGGAACTGGTTGGTTCCGGCCTTGGAGACGGTTGTAATGTCGGCCACACCGGAAAACTCGGCGTTGTTGTTCGACTCGCTCACCCGAATCTCTTCAATCGAATTGAAGCTGGGGAACATCTCGTTCACCGGCCCGCTGAACTCCACGCCCACGCTGGAGATGCCGTCAATGGTCACGCTCAGCAGCGCCGCGGTGGTGCCCATCACGGCCAACTCACCGCTGTCGTCGGTCTGCACGCCAGCCTCGGTGGTCAGCGTGGAGATGGGGCTGGTTGAGCCCGCGGAGCGCGAGTAGATGGCAATGGGCAGATTCACCAGCTCCTCGCCCACCTTGGTCTCCGCCAGGTTCGATACATCGGTGGTAATCACCGGCACCGCGTCCTCGGCCACAACCACGGTCTGGGTGTCGGCGCCTGGCTTCAGCACCACGTCGGCGCGGCGCGTCTCCCGCGCGGTCAGCGCGATGCCCGGCAGCGCCTGCTTCTCAAATCCCGGTTGCGCGAAGGTGAGCGTGTAGCGGCCCACCTCCACGTTCTTGAAGGCAAAACTCCCTGTCTCGTCGGTGGGCAGCGTGCGCCGGGCGCCGGTTCCATCGTTGGCCAGCGTTACTTGCGCACCGGTCACGGCAGCGCCGGTTGTGTCGTGTACCGTACCCAGAATGGTTCCAAAGGTCGACTGGGCACGAAGCAGGCTGCCGCTGATCATCAGCACCAGAAATATCGCGAACCACTGCGCGAGACACCGACCCCGGCCAGGGCCGGGAAGGGAGATTTTATTCATCAGGAAAAATGCCTTTCAGAAAGGTGGACGGGAGCCCGTCAAGATCAACAGATTTTCATCTGGATTCAATACTTAATGTACCGTCCACTGACTGGCTGGGGACCGGTTTTTTAGGATTTTTTCTTCCTCCGGCCGTAGTCCGCCTACTGAAAGAACAAAAGGGCTGAGTCAGGATCTGACTCAGCCCTCTGTCATCCGCACACCGGTAAGAATCAGTTGCCCAGATAGTCGCGATAGGTGGTTTCGAGCAATCCGGTGGAGCGGGCCAGCAGCAGCTTGGCCACGTTGTACTGGTAGAGGCTGTCCACCAGGTTGCTCTCGGCGGAGGCCAGCGAGGCCTGCGCGGTCACCAGGGGCAGGTTGTCGTCCACGCCGGCGCTTACGCGGTCGGCTTCGTCGCTCACCGTGCGGCTGGCCAGCTCCACGTTGGAGCGGGCCACCTGCACCAACTGATGCGTGGCGCTCACGTCCAGCAAAGCGGAGCGGACCTGGTACTCGATGGCCGTGCGGAGGTCGGCAAGCTGGGCCTGGGTGGCCTGCAACTGCGCGCGGCTGGCTTCCTCGTCGCCCCGCTGGCCGGCCTCGCGGAAGATCGGCATGCTGACCGACCCGATGGCGGCAAAGTTGCCGCGCGTGCCCGCTCCGTTCACGGTTGCTGTGCCGTAGTAGCCATTGAAGCTGAGCGAGGGCAGGCGCTGGACGCGGTAGGCCAGATGGATGGCCTTCATCTCTACGGTCTGGTTTTGCACCTTCTGGTAATCCTGGCGATTCTTCAGGGCTACATCCAGAACCTCAGCCGGTGTCTGGGTAGCCAGCTCGGCGTAGGGCGCCGGGTCGGTAAGCTCGATCTTCTGCGCCGGGGCCAAACCGATCTCGCGCTTGAGCAGGATCAGATCCTTTTCGTAGGCGTTCTCTGCGGCGGTCAGCTGCTGCTCGCGGGCCTTGAGCTCCACCTGGGCGCGCAGGTCGTCCAGGTGGGCCGCTACCCCGGCAATGTGCTTCATGTGGGCGTCGGCGGCCAGCAGCTGGGCCTGGCGAACCAGCGCCTGGGCGTTGGAGACCTCGCTGGCCGAAGCAATAGCGTGCAGATAAGCCGTGGCCACCTGCTGCACCACCTCGCCGCGGGCTTGCGTTACCTGGAAGTGAGCAGCCTTTTCCGCGGCCGTGGCGCCCTTGAAGGCGGCAATCACCGGGCCGGAGAAGAGCATCTGGCTGTAGTAGATGTTGCCCTGGGTCAGGTCGTCCTTGGTGATGGGCGAGAAGCCTGCAATCGAGCCCATGCCCAGCAGCGAAGCAAACTTCTTCACCGTGCCCTGGTTGAAGCCCACGCTCTCCAGGTTGTTCTGGTGCACGCCGGTGCCGCCGCTGAGCACGATGTTGGGCAAAAAGTATTGCAGAGCGACGTTCTTCTGGCCATGGAGATCGAGCTCACCGGCCTCTGCCTCCTTGAGGCCCAGGTTGTTGCGCAGTCCCTGGGCAATGGCCGAATCCAGCGAAAGCCGCAGGATGTCGTCCGATGCCGCGTTGGCGGTGACGCTGCCGAAGAAGGGGTTCATGGCCGAGCTCGGATTGGAGCCCTGGGCCAGAGCCGAGCCAGCCAGCAGAGCCGGAGCAAGGAGCAGGCTTGCGAATTGATTTCGAAACATCACGATCACTATTTTCTCAGATGCGAAGCACTGAGCGCAGGATTCAGGGATTGGAAAAGGTGTGTGGGGTGGAAATGCACTGTTTTAGGTGCAATGTTGGCCGATGCCCGTCTGAAAACCACCCTCCCGGCGCGCTCCCTCCGCCACGGGCTGCGCATTTAGAATGAGGAACGGAAGAGCGCCCTCTGCGGCGCACGTGAGGACACCCGAAATGACTGGAATTGCAGGAAGAATTGCGCTGGTGACCGGAGCCAGCCAGGGCATTGGACGCGCCTGCGCACTGCAGCTGGCCCGGGCCGGCGCCACTGTGGCGCTGTGTGCCCGCAACCAGGCCAAGCTGGATGAAGCGGTGGCGGAGATCGAGGCTGCCGGCGGCAAGGCTGCCGCATTCGCTCTGGATGTGGCCAGCGAAGAGTCGATCAAGGCCGGCGCCAAGGCGGTTCTGGAGCGCTTTGGCAAGGTGGAGATCCTGGTGAACAACGCCGGCATCACCCGCGACGGCCTGATGATGCGCATGAAGCGGGCGGACTGGGACGACGTGATCGGTACCAACCTGACCGGCGCATTTCTGCTCACCCAGGCGCTGATCGGCCCCATGATGAAGAACCGCTGGGGCCGGATCGTGAACATCTCGTCGGTGGTGGGCCGCTCCGGCCAGGCCGGGCAGGTGAACTATGCGGCATCGAAGGCCGGATTGATCGGTATGACGCGCTCCATGGCTCGCGAGTTCGCCTCCCGCGGCATCACCGTGAACGCCGTGGCGCCGGGCTACATTGAGACGCCCATGACCGCGGTGCTCAACGAGCAGCAGCGCACCGCCATGATGGCCGCCATTCCGCTGGGCCGTCCGGGAACCGACGCGGACATTGCCCAGTCCGTGGCGTTTCTGGCTTCCGACGCCGCCAGTTACATCACCGGCCATGTGCTGGATGTCAACGGCGGCATGTTCATGGGTGGCTAGAGCAAAATCCGAGTTGCTGTCCCCAGAGGCTATCCTCTCAAGTGGCTTTTTCCTCAAGAAAAAGCCACCTTCATCTCGCTCTCCAAGGGCACGATCACTCGGATTTTGCTCTAGAGCGTAGTTGAACCAATCACTTGCACCAAAGCCGGGGCGGTTTCCGAAGGAAAACCGCCCCGGGCTGCTTGGGGTGGGAACCAAGGTAATCAAATTGTCCTCCTTTGGTCTGCTATTAGTTGGAAAGCAGCGAAGGATTTCCCCTCTGTGCCGATAGGGGGATGGAGAGTGGGCGATGACGGTTGGGATGGAGGCAGATGATCGGGTTCAGGCCGCGCAACAGGCTGCTGCTGCCGACGCGGGGCTGCGCTACGTGGCCCGGCAACCCATTCTCGACCTGCGCGGCCGGGTCTACGGCTACGAGCTGCTCTTCCGCAACGGCCCCGGAACCATCTTTAGCGGCGATGGCGACCTGGCTACCCGCACCATTCTGGACAATACCCTGATCTTCGGCTGGGAAAAGCTGGCCAGCGGTGCCATGGTCTTTGTCAACTGCACGCGCGAGGCGCTGACCGAGGCGCTGGTGAACGTGCTGCCTCCGACGAGAACGGTGCTGGAGGTTCTGGAGTCGCTGGAGCCCACTCCGGAGCTGATCGAGGCCTGCCGCAAGCTCAAAAGCAATGGTTTCCTGATTGCGCTGGACGACTTTACCTGGCGGCCGGAGTTGGAGCCGCTGGTGGAGCTGGCCGACCTGATCAAGGTGGACTTTACCCTCTCCGACGCCGAAGAGCGGCGCTGGATGATCCGCCGCTTGCACAACAGGAACATCGCCTGGCTGGCCGAAAAGGTGGAGACGCAACAGGAGTATGAGCAGGCCGTGAAGGAAGGCTTCACCCTCTTCCAGGGCTACTACTTCTGCCGTCCCGTGCTGCTGAAGAATCGTAAGGTGCCCGCCAACCGGCTGTCGCAGATCGAGATTCTGCAGATGCTGCGCGGCGATCTGGTGAATCTGAGAGAGCTGTCCAAGCTGGTGGAACGCGATGCCTCGCTCACCTACCGGTTGCTCCGGTTGGTCAACTCGCCGGTTTGCGCCATGCGCCAGGAGGTGCGCTCCGTGGAGACTGCGCTGCTGGCCGTGGGCGAAGACGCCTTCCGCCGCATTGCCACCCTGGCCATTACCAGGGAGATGAACGTGGGCCAGCCTGCCGAACTGCTGCGCATGGCTTTTGTGCGCGGACGCTTTTGCGAGTTGATGACCACGGAAACCGGTCTGGACCCCACCGAGCAGTATCTGCTGGGCATGTTGAGCCTGCTGCCGGCCATGCTGCGGATTCCCATGAAGGAGCTGGCGCCTGCCTTGCCCCTGCGCAATGAGATTCAACAGGCCCTGCAGGGGGCGGATGTGCCGGAAGGCAAGGTGCTCAACTGGCTGGAACAGCACGAGCAGGGTAATTGGAATGCCTGCGACCGCATTGTCTCCTACGCCGGACTCAGCAAGGAACGCCTGGCCCGAAGCTATGCCCAGGCACTGGTGTGGGCTGAAGCTGCAATGGACGTAGCCTGACCGTTGCCGGCAGCAGCCGTGGAACGATTTCCTGCGCCACCGTCCTCCGTGTTTTTCTCTGCCGGAAAACACTTGCTCGTGTAGAATCCCGCCAAACCGGAATTGCGATTTCCAGGCGCGCCGTAACTATGCGGACAAAAGTTCCGCACGAGTTGGGTGCGCCGGAAAGCAGGAAACATGGGCACACCGACCAATCCTTACTACCCCCCCCAGGCCGCGTGGATGCTGCCAAGGCCAATGACGGCCGGTTCCGTGGTGAGCCGCGTCATTGAGCTGATGCGCAAGCGCTTCAAGATGTTTGTGGCCATCGGGGTGATGCCGCTGGTGGCGGAACTGGCACTGCTGATTCCGCTCTTTGTGTTCTTTGGCGTGGCCATGGTACGACCGGGCGGCGAAGCCTTTGGGCCATCGGCTCCCGAGTTCTCTGTGGTGATGGTGCTGCTGCTGGCGGTGGCCATGGTGGGAACCCTGTTTGTGTATGCGCTGGCTGAGACTGCTGCCAGCTGGGCGGCGCTGCGTCTGGATGCGGGCGCTGAAGCCACCGCCCGGCAGGCCTGGCAAGTGGCCTGGCAACAACCGGGCCGCAGCTGCGGGCTGCTGCTGCTGCGCGCGCTGCGCTATGCCGGACCGATGCTGGTACCCATCGTGCTGCTGGTGGCCGGAAGCGCGGCGCTGGCGGCTGGGCATAGCCAGGAAGATCCTGCGCCAACTGCGGTGCTGCTGATTCTGCTGGCCGTGCTGTTGCTGGTGGGCGGAATAGTGCTGGGGCTGGTGCTGTATGTGGCCGATGCGCTCTCGAATGCAGCCAGCGTGACCGAGAACCTGTCGGCCTGGCCGGCCATCCGGCGCAGTGTGGCCCTCTCGCGCGGGGCACGGTGGCGGATCTTTGGCGTGGGGTTTCTGCTCTATCTGATGGTGATGGCGCTGCTGATGGCCTTCGAGATTGCCGGGGTAATCGTGTTCGTGTTGGGCGCGGCGCTGTTTGAGTTGCTGCACCTGGGTGAGGTGGCTGCCGTGGTGGGAACGGTGCTGGGAGCCGCAGTTTTTCTGCCGCTGTTCGTCGCGTATATCGGCGTCGTGATGACCATGCAACCGCTCTATCAGGCCGTGATCTATCGCGACCTGCGCAGGCTGGAACCGGCCAACCCTGTGGTGACGCACCCGGGCGGCGGATTTACCGGGCCGCAGTTCCGGTAAGCTCTGCAAAAAAGGAAAGAGGCCCCGGAGTGGGGCCTCTTCTTCTTGCGCGGGATGTTCGGATTCCTGAATCGTCGTTGCGCAGCGCCTTTACAGAGCGGCTCGGATGCTTGCGGGTTGTGTGAGCGAGCTATCCCGCCACCCAGTCACGTAGCCACTCAACACCTATTCCCTATTCCCTGTCTCTCGCGTCCACTGGTCCACCCAGGCGTTCACCGTCTTCCACCAGAGCTGCGAGTTCTGCGGCTTCAGCACCCAGTGGCCTTCGTCGGGAAAGTAGAGCATCTTTGAAGGCACGTGCATCAACTGCAGCGTGGTGAAGAGCTGGAAGCCTTCGCTTACATCGAGCCGGTAGTCGAGCTGCCCGTGGATGACGAGCGTGGGCGTCTTGAAGTTTTTGGCCGAGCGCATGGGAGCCCACTTGTGGAAGGGGTTCTCGGAGTCGGGCTTGTCGTAGTAGTCCCAGGGATGGCCCTTGAACTCCCACTCGTTGAACCAAAGCTCCTCGGTCGATCCGAATGCGGACTCGGGATTGAACATGCCGTCGTGGGTCACGATGCACTTGAAGCGGTCCGTGTGGCCCAGCACCCAGTTGGCCATGTAACCGCCGTAGCTGGCGCCCAGGGCGCACTCGCGGGACTTGTCGATGAAGCTGAAGTGCTGCTCGGCGTAGTCCAGGCCAGTCATCAGGTCAGTAAAGGGCTTGCCGCCCCAGTCGCCGTTGACACCATCGACGATGGCCTGCCCATAGCCCGTTGAACCGCGCGGATTGATCATGACAACCACGTAGCCGTTGGCCGCAAACAGCTCGGCGTTCCAGCGATAAGACCAGTCGTCTCCCCAAGCCCCTTGCGGGCCGCCGTGAATAAGAAACTTGACCGGATACTTCTTGGACGCATCGAAGGCAGGGGGTTTGATTAAGAAGCCCTGCAGCTTGGTGCCGTCCTTCGCGGTAAACCAGAACTTTTCGAGCGGCGACTCGTCGAGATGCATCCGGAGAGTGGTATTCAGATTGGTGACGTTGTTGGCGGTGGAAACGGTCTCGCTTTCAACAACAAAAGATCCTTCGATGCTAGGAATTTTAAAAGGAGCCTTCGAGCCACTGTTGGTAACAGGAGCGGAAGTTGAAATGACCTCATTCGGAAGGTCAACTGCGTTTCGGGTTGCGAAAATTGTGGTGTTATCCGGCAGCGGATGAAGATCGCTGAAGCTGCCTTGTTCGTTGATCGTCTGGACGGAACCATCCAGCGATGCAGCAAAAATGGGGTTCTCGCCAGCTACACCTGAAATGAAGTAGATCTTCTTCGAGTCCGGAGCCCAGGCAATCTCATCCACCCAGTTCTCAAACTTCGGCAGCAGGTTCTTGGTCTGCTTGGTTGCCCGGTCGTAGAGCATGAGTCTGAAAAGATCGCTCTCGTAGCCGTTGCGCTCTTGCGAGCGCCAAGCGATGTACTTGCCGTCGGGCGAGTAGGCCGGATTGAAATCGCCGCCCTTGGCCGTCGAGATTTTCACTGGTTTGGCGGCAG